>ERZ724521.1425-NODE-1425-length-10611-cov-7.260421_pt1 | contig 10611 bp, 9 predicted proteins | sample MGYA00376054_ERZ724521 | MGnify/ENA primary metagenome ERZ724521 (study PRJEB28724, sample SAMN07190883) | activated sludge metagenome | isolation source: activated sludge of sewage treatment plant in Hong Hong | place: Hong Kong | collected 2016-03-17 ... | reverse complement strand
CTTTTAATCCGTTGGTCGCGAGTTCGAGTCTCGCCCGACCCACCAAAGATTCCAAGGCTCTCCTTCGGGAGGGCCTTTTTCACTTGCGTCGTCCGGCTTCGCGTGCGGAAATCCGCCGCCTATTTGCCCTTGGCCCGCGGGTGGGCGCTGTCATAGATTTTCGCCAGGTGCTGGAAATCCAGATGCGTGTAGATCTGGGTGGCCGAAATGCTCGCGTGGCCCAGCATTTCCTGCACCGCGCGCAGATCGCCCGACGACTGCAGCACATGCGAAGCAAAGGAATGGCGCAGCATGTGCGGATGGACATGGACGCCGACGCCCTGGCGCTGGGCCCAAAGCGCCAGGCGCGCGCGAACCTGGCGCGGCGTCAGCCGCGTTCCGTAGCGGCCGAGAAACAGTGCCGGAGAAGCTTCCGCGCCCTCGAACTGCGAACGCAGCGCCAGCCAGTCCGTCAGCGCCGACCGGGCCTTGTCGCCGACCGGCACGACGCGCGTCTTGCTGCGCTTGCCGACGACGGTCACCTCACCCGCCGCCAGATCGAGCCCGCCCGGCCAGTCGAGCGATACCAGTTCGGACAGGCGCAGGCCCGACGAATAGAACAGCTCGAACATCGCCGCATCGCGCGCCTGCAGCGGATCATCCGGGTCGCCGCGCGCCGGCCCGTCGAGCAGGGCGGCGGCCTGGTCGAGTCCAAGCGCCTTGGGCAGCGTGCGCGGCCGCTTCGGCGCGCGCAATCCGTCGGCCGGGTTCAGCGCGATGACACCGCGCCGCGCCAGCCACGCGAAATAACTGCGCCAGGCGGAGAGGATGCGCGCGATCGAGCGCGGCGCCAGGTTCTGCGCGTGCAACTGCATGAGGGCGCGGCGCAGCTGCGGTGCCTGCAGGGACTCGGGCGCCGCGCCGGGCAGAAGGGTATCGAAGCGCGCGAGGTCGCGGCGGTAGGCTTCGATCGTGTGCGGGCTGGCGCGCCGCTGAACGGCCAGCTCGTCGAGAAAGCGGGCGATCGAGCCCTCAGCCATCGGCGGCCACGCGCAGCAGCGCGGCCGAGGCCATTTCGCCGATGCGCTCGAGATACAGCGTGCCGAGTTCCGGGTAGAAGCGATGCGGCTCCTCGCTCGCCATCACCAGCAGGCCGAAGCTGGCACCGCCCGTATCGCGCAGCGGAACCTGGGCCATCGAGCGCAGGTGCGTCGCCGATTCGCCGAACCATGCCGCCGCCTCCTGGCCGCCCGCCGCCCCGCAGTAGGGGCGCTCGAGGCCGGACGCAAAGGCGCGCGCGGCATCGGCGACGGGATCGAACTCGTGGCCGCTGCCGCTGCCCGCGCCCCACAGGCGCACGGTAACGTGGGGCACGGCGAAGGCGCCGCCGAGGTGCGAATACAGCGCGCGAATGACGGCACCGCGGTCCGGCGCGGCCGCCAGCGCCACCGCCAGCGCATGGACCTTGGCCGAGATCGCGTCGTTCTCCTCGCCGAACCCGATCAGCTCGACGAGCTTGGCTTCCAGCGTGCGCACCTTCTCGCGCAGGTTGAACAGCTGCTTCTCGGTGATCGAAATGGCGCGGCCCGTATGCGGATCGGGCAGCGTCACCAGCGCCAGCATGTCGGCATACTGGTCGAAGAACTCGGGATGGTCGTGGAGGTAGCGGGCGACGTCTTCTGCGTTCATGTCGGAGTCCGGTTCGTGAGGTGGTCGGGCAGATCGATTTCAGCGACGAATACGGTGGCCGCGGGGCCGGTCATGTACACCGCTCCGACGCCGCCGTCCCAGGCGATGGCCAGCTCGCCGCCGCGCGTGGCCACGCGCACCGGCGAGTCGAGCAGGCCGCGGCGGATGCCGGCCACCACGGCGGCGCAGGCCCCCGTGCCGCAGGAGAGGGTTTCACCGCTGCCGCGCTCGAACACGCGCAGCCGGATGGCATGGCGATCGATCACCTGCATGAAGCCGGCGTTCACGCGCTGCGGAAAGCGCGCGTGGTATTCGATCCGCGGTCCGAGTTCGGCCACCGGCGCGGTGTCGACGTCGGCGACGACCTGCACGGCATGCGGGTTGCCCATCGATACGACGCTGATCTCGATGACCTTGCCGTCGATGTCGAGCGGCTGCACCGGGGCATCGCTCATTTCTGCAAATGGGCCGGTGAAGGGAATGTCGGCCGGCCGGAAGCGCGGTGCACCCATGTCGACCGTGACCCGTCCGTCGTCTTCCAGCCGCGGCGCGATGATTCCGCTCTTCGTCTCGACGCGGATCTCCCGCTTCGAGGTCAGGCCCTGCTCATGCACGAAGCGCACGAAGCAGCGCGCGCCGTTGCCGCACTGCTCGACCTCGCCGCCATCGGCATTGAAGATGCGGTAGCGGAAATCCACGCCCGGTTGCGTCGGCCGCTCGACGACGAGGATCTGGTCGCAGCCGACGCCGAAATGCCGGTCCGCCAGCCAGCTCGCCTGGCCGGGCGTAGGAACGAAGTCCTGACGAATGGCATCGAGCACGACAAAGTCGTTGCCCGCGCCATGCATCTTGGTAAAGCGGATACGCATCCGGGCGAGGATACGCCGGGTGGCGGCGGCCGACTTGCCGCAATTGAGGGGTCAATGAAGGCTTTTTCGGGCGCAGCCTAGAGGCCGCCGGCGACCAGGGCCAGCCCCGAGAGGAGCAGCAGCCAGACCACCACGCGCTGGAACTGCACCTGGTTCAGGCGCCGATAGGCCAGGCTGCCGAGCCAGGAGAACAGCACGATGGGCAGGATGGCGCTTGCCGCCAGGCGCAAGGAGCGCCCGTCCACCAGGCCATGGGCGGCCTGGAAGGCGAGGATGACCAACAGGATGCCGACGAAGAAGGTCTGGAAGGTGGCACGCTGGGTTTCCTTGTCCCAGCCGCGCATCGCACACCAGAGCACCACGGGCGGACCCGAGACGCCGGTTGCCCCGCCCATCGCGCCCGAAAGCAGGCCGATGCCGGCATCGGCGACGCGCGAAGCGCGCGCCACCCTCGGCAGGCCGCCGCGCCGCAGCGTCAGCACGCAGTAGATCGCAAGCACGATGCCGATCCCGACGCGGAAGCGCGCCGCGTCGAGCATCGGCAGCAGCATCACGCCGAGCGGGGTACCGACCACGCCGCCGGCGAGGAAGGGCGCGGCATGCCGAAAGCTTCCGCGGCCGCGCACGCGCACCAGCGACGCCAGCTGGCCGGTCAGCGAGGTCAGCGCCACCGTGGGGGCCAGCACCTGCGGCTCGAGCAGCCAGGCCCACAGCGCACTGGCGATCAGGGCGAAGGCGAAGCCCGAGGCGCCCTGCACGAAGGCAGCGAGGGCGGCAACGAGGATGAAGAGCAGGGTGATCGGGTCCATGCGGCGTTCCTCAGCAACGAGGCCCGCCGCCGCAACTCACTTGCGTCCGCGGCGGATCGCCGGGATGTAGGTGTCCTTCCAGGCCTTGACGATGGGGAAGCCGAGCGCCAGTGCCGCCAGCACCATCACCGTGCCGCTCACCGGACGCTGCATGAAGATGGTCCAGTCGTTCTGGAAGCTGATCATGGTGGTCTGGAAGGTGCGCTCCGCGGTCGGCCCGAGGATGCAGCCGAGGATCATCGGCGCGATGGGGAACCTGAAGCGCTCGAACAGGTAGCCGACCACGCCGAACACCGCGACCATCCACAGGTCGGTCAGGTTGTTGCGTGCGGCGAAGGCGCCGATGAAGCACAGCATCACCACGTAGGCCGAGGTGATCGCCTCGGGGAAGTAGAGCACGCGCACCAGCGGCTTGATGGCGAAATAGCCGAGCAGGCACATGCCGAACACGGCGACGAACATCGAGGCGAACAGCGTGTAGACCATCGGCGCCTGGGTCTGGAAGATCTGCGGCCCCGGCTGCACGCCGTGCAGCAGGAAGGCGCCGAGGATCACCGCGGTGGCGCCGCTGCCCGGGATGCCCAGCACCAGCAGCGGCACCATGTGGCCGCCGACCGAGGCGGTCGAGGCGATCTGCGGCGCGACGATGCCCTCGGGCAGCCCGGACCCCAGCTTGGTCTTGTTGGCGCCGTACTGGCGCTCGATGCCGTAGGAGACGAAGGAGGCGATGGTCGCGCCGGCACCGGGCACGATGCCGCACAGCAGGCCGATCAGCGAGCTGCGCGTAATCGTGGCGCGCATGCGCATGGCCTCCACCAACCCCGGCAGCCTCGTCTGCACCTTGCCGCCCATGGCCAGCGGTGCCGTCTTGAAGCCCTGTTCGAAGCGCACCAGCACCTCGCCCACGCCGTAGGCGCCGACCATCACCGTCAGGTATTCGACGCCGTCGGCCAGCAGCGGGATGCCGAAGCTGAAGCGCTCGGCGCCGAAGGTTTCGTCCACGCCGATGGTGGCGATGAACAGGCCGAAGAACAGGCTGATGAAGGCATTGGTCAGCGAAGTGCCACCCAGCGCCACGACGCTGGTGAGGCCGAAGACGATGATGGCGAAGTAATCCGGCGCGTCGAACTTCAGCGCGAACTTGGCAAAGGGCACCGCCATCGCCACCATGCAGATCACGGTCAGGATGCCGGCGAAGAAGGCGGCGAACAGCGTCCAGCCCAGCGCCTCGGCCGGCCGGCCCGACTGCGCCATGCGCCAGCCGTCCCACAGCAGCGGCACGTCGAGCGGCTCGCCCGGCACCTTGAACAGGATCGCGGTGAAGGCGCCGCCGTAGGTACCGGTGATGTACATGGCCGTGAGCAGGATCACCGCCGGCGTGATGCCCAGCTTGTAGGTGAAGGGCAGGGCCAGCACCACGCCCATCACCAGGGTGAGCCCGGGCAGCACGGCGACCAGCATGCCGACCACGATGCCGATGGTCAGCGCCAGCAGGTTGGCCGGAATGAAGACGTTGGCGAAACCGGAGCCGAGTTGTGCGATGACGTCCATGGCCGCCTCCTCAGTGGACGCCCAGCAGGCCCATCAGGAACACCGAGATGCTCTCGAAGGGCCCCTCGCCCAGCGGCAGCGAGACATAGACGACCTTCATGAAAATGAACATCAGCAGCAGCGTACCGAGCAGGCTGACCACCGCCACGACCTTGGTCCTGCGGTAGGTGCCGAGCCAGATGAAGAGCGCGATGAACAGCAGCGAGGCGACGGCGAAGCCGAGCATGGGCAACACCCAGACGTAGCCGATGCTGAGCCCGATGCCGAGCAGAAGTTGCGGCAGGTTGTGTTCCGCGGGCTCCTCCTCGACGACACCGTCGCCATCCATCTGCTGCTCCACCTGCGAGAGCAGGCCTCCCGTGCCTTCCATGTCGAAGAACCAGCGGAAGATCAGCTCGAAGACGCAGACGCACATGGCGAGGCCGAGGATCAGCCGCGGCCAGAAGGAAGGGCCGACGGCGCGGTCCGCGCTGCCCATCGAGCCGATGTTTCCGGCATAGACGAACAGCCCCGCGGCGATGGCAAGGACGATGAAGTAGGGAATCGTGTCTTTGCGGCTCGGCTTGTCCATGCGCGGGGCTCCGGAGCGGGGAACGTGGAAGGCTTACTTGCCGACGCTGGCGACCAGCGCGGCCAGTGCATCCATCTCGCGCTTGAGGAACTTGTCTGCCTCGTCCGGCCCTACGTAGCTGTTGGGGTCGGCGTAGCTGTCCTTGAGGAAGGCCTTGTACTCGGGCGAGGCGGCGGCCTTGGCGATCGCGTCGGCGAGAAACTTGACGCGATCGGGCGGCGTACCGGCCTTGACGATGATGGAGCGGAACTGCGGCAGGGTGATGTTGTAGCCCAGCTCCTTGGACACCGGAATGTCCTTGAACTCGGGCACGCGCTCGTTGGCGAAAATCAGCAGCGGGCGCATCTGCTTGTTGTCCAGCATCTGGCGCACGTCGCCGGCCTGCTCGTAGAGCGCGTCGGCGTGGCCGCCGAGGATGGAGACATAGCGCTCGCCCGGGTTGGCGAAGGGCACGGCATTGGTCTTGATGCCCTTGCTGCCGAGGTAGCGCAGCGTCACGTCGTCGATGCTGCCCAGGCCCAGCACGGCGACCTTGAGCTTGCCCGGATTGGCCTTGGCTTCCTTCTCGAAATCGGCCCAGGTCTTGAAGCGGCTGTCCATCGGCACGAAGATCGCCGAGGGCTGCTGCACCATGATCGCCAGCGCCTTGAAGTCGGCCAGCTTGAACTTGGTGGCGCCCGTCACCTGCAGGGCGTGGGTGTCGGCGATGTAGATCGACATGGCGTAGCCGTCGTTGCCGCCGACCAGCAGCTTGGTCATGCCCGTGGCCCCCGTCGCGCCCGGCGCATTGACGACGGGGAAGGAGACCTTGAGGTTGTCCTCGAGCATCTTGCCCACCTTGCGCGCGAGCTGGTCGGCGCCACCGCCCGGCCCCCAGGGCACGATGAACTCAATCGGCCGGGCCGGGTACTTCTCCTCGGCCTGGGCCGCCGCGGCATACAGGCCGCCCGCGGCAGCAATGCCCAGGCCGGCCAGCTTGATCAGGCGTGTCAGGGATTTCATGGCTGCTTCCTCCTTCATTCGCCGCTCTGACGGCGGCGGTTGATGTTCGCGCCCCGGGGCGCACCGTGCTGATTCCTTCGGCTACTTGAATGCCTCGAGCAGTTTCAGTCGCTGCACCTTGCCCGACGGCCCCTTCGGCAGGTCGTCGACGAAGCGGAACTCCTTAGGTGTCTTGTACTGGCCGAGGGTGCCCAGGCAGTACTCGCGCAATTCGTCGGCGCTGCAACGCTGGCCCGGCTTGGTCACCACGCAGGCGACGATCTCCTGGCCGTAGGCCTCGTCCGGCACGCCCACGGCGGCGGCTTCCAGCAGCGCAGGGTGCTTCAGCAGCGCCTCGTCGATCTCGCGCGGCGCGATGTTCTCGCCGCCCTTGATGATCAGCTCCTTGAGCCGGCCGGTGACGAAGACGAAGCCGTCGGCGTCCATGTGGCCGAGGTCGCCCGTGTGCAGCCAGCCGTCCGCCTGCAGCGACTTGGCGGTCTCCGCGGAGTTCTTGTAATAGCAGGTCATCACGTTGTCGCCGCGCACCAGGATCTCGCCGGTCTGACCGGGCGGCAGCGTGCGGCCTTCCGCGTCGACGATCTTCGCCTCGTTGCCGAAGGCGCGGCCGGGGCTGCCGATCTTGCGCTGCGCCGGGTCGAGCGGGTTGGAGAAGCAGGGCGCCGCGGTCTCGGTCAGGCCCATGGTCTCGATGATGCCGATGCCGAACTTGGCCTCGAAGGCGCGGTGGTGGGCCGGCGCCAGCGGCGCCGAGGCCGAGCGGCAGAAGCGCACGCGCGAGATGTCCAGCCCCTTCTGCTGCGGCGTCTCGCCGTTGAGCAGGTAGGCGATGATGGTCGGCACCACGTTGATCCAGGTGCACTGCTGGGCCGCCACCGTCTCCCAGTAGCCCGACGCGCTGAACTTGCGCGGCAGCACCAGGCTGCCGCCATGCACCAGCGGCGCGGTGGCGGTGACGATCTGGGCGTTGATGTGGTACAGCGGCAGCACCGCCATGACGCGGTCGGCCGGGGTCAGTTCATGCACCTGCGAGACGTACTCGCCGCCGGCGATCACGGCACGGTGCGACAGCACCACGCCCTTGGGCTTGCCCGTGGTGCCCGAGGTGTACATCATCAGCGCGTCGTTCTCCGGGGCGACCGGCGGCAGCGCATCGGCGGCGGCACCCTGGATGAACTCTTCGGCGTCGGGATCGCAGACCACGATGTCGAGCGTGCGCGAGACCTCCTTCATCGCTTCGCTGAGGCGCTCGATCTGGTCGGGCGCGACGAACACGATCTTCGCGTCGCAGTGGTCGAGCACGTAGGCCAGTTGCGAGGGCTGCGCCAGCAGGTTGATCGGCGTCACGCAGTAGCCGCCGTACATCACGCCGATGAACAGCCGGCAGGTCTGGAAGCCGTTGGGCATCAGCAGCGCCACGCGCTCGCCGGGCGACGCGCCGCGGGCAGCGAGGAAGGCGGCCAGGCGTAGCGATGCGTCGCGCAGCCCGCCGAAGCTCAGCGTGCGCCCGGTCTCGGGGGCAATCAGGTAGGTCGCCTCGGGGGTATCGGCCGCGCGGCGGTCGACCCAGTGACGAACGGTGCGCGTGCTGCTAGACATTTCTTTCCGGCGTCTGCGAGGTGCCAAGGACAGCGGGTATCCGGCTCCGTCCATGTCCTCCGAACCGTGCTCCGCGCGGCTCTCCCCCTCTACTTACCGGATCCGGATACCCGCCATCCCGGGCGGGACGCGCTTTGGCGACGATTGCCTTCACGCGCCGTACTTCGCCAGGTAGTCGCCGAAGATCTCGGCTTCGGTCGGCATGCGCGTCGGGATCTTGCGCGAGATGCGCGTGGTGTTCATGTACTGCCGGTAGCCCATGTTGTCCGAGAAGTTGTTGCGGCCCCAGGTGCCGCAGCCCATGGACAGCGAGAAGGGCAGGCCGTTGTCGAAGGCGCCGCCGGTGGCGAAGCAGTGCGCCTGGTTCACGATGACGCGGCTCACCGGCAACTCCAGGCCGAGGCGCAGGATGTGCGCGTCGTTGCTGCCGTGGATGCTCACCGAATGGCCTGCGCCCTGGTAGTCGTAGATGGCGGCCACCGTGGCGCAGGCGGCGTCGAAGTCGCGCGCCCGATACACGGCCAGCACCGGCGATAGCTTCTCGCCGGAGTAGGGATGGTCGGGACCGGTGCCGCTTTCCTCCACCATCAGGAAGCGCGCCTTCTCGAAGCGCTCGCCGCGCAGGCCGGCCAGTTCGGCGATGCGGCTGGCTTTCTGTGCGGTGACGGCAGCGGCGAGCTTGCCGCCCGGCCACATCGCCGCCTGCAGCTGCGCCTTCTCGGCGCCGTCCAGCATCACGCCGCCCGTTGCCTGCAAGGCCGCGACGGCGCCGGCATAGACATCGTCGAGGATCACCACGCTGTTCTCGGAGGAACAGCTCGTGGCGTTGTCGAAGGTCTTCGAAGCCATGATCGCCGCCGCCGCCTCGGCGAGGTTGGCGCTGCTGTCGATGATGGAGGCGACGTTGCCGGCGCCGACGCCGAAGGCCGGCGTGCCGCAGGTGTAGGCAGCGCGGATGTTCGACTGCGAACCCGTGGCGACCACCAGGTCGGCCTGGCGCATCAGCTCCTGCGTCGTGTCCTTGGTCACCGGCGCCGGCAGGCACTGCACCAGGTCGATCGGCAGCCCGAGCTTCTTCAGCTCGGCGTGGATGTAGCCGATCAGCGCCTGGCTGGTCGACCAGCCCTTGGGCGAGGGCGCGATGATGACCGCATTGCGGCACTTCAGCGCATTGATCACCTTGTTGGCCGGCGTCGCCGCCGGGTTGGTCGAGGGCGTGATCGCGGCGACCACACCGACCGGGCGCGCGATCTCGACCAAGCCGCGCTCGGGGTATTCGGCGACGATGCCGACCGTCTTCACGCCCTTCAGGTCGCGCAGCAGGCCCAGCGTCTTGCGGTAGTTCTTGGTGACCTTGTCCTCGACGTCGCCGAGGCCCGTGTCACGCACCGCCATCTCGGCCAGCGCGCGGTTGCGGCCCGGCTCCATGATGGCCCAGCCGGCGGCCACGACGGCCTCGTCCACCTCGGCCTGGCTGCATTGCTCGAACCGCCGCTGGGCGGCGCGCGCCTTCGCGATCAGCTCGCCGACGATCCGCTTCGCTTCCGTTTGCGGCGCCCTCAGCGCCTGGTCACCCGAAGAACCCATGCCAGTTTTTGGAACGAATGTTTTCGATTCCATGAATCTTGAGCCGGCCTTTGGGGGTTGTCAAGCGCTTCTTGCGCTTTTCGAAATAAATGTTTTCATTTTTTGAATTTTCCGATAAGCTCCCCAAAAACCTGTCCGAGCCGCAAATGAGCCCCGCACCGTCACCCGCCGACACCGCCGCCGAACCCAGCTCGGCCGCCGCCCTGCGCGCGGTCAGCGTCATGGAGATCGTCGCGCGCAGCGAGCGCCCGCTGCCGCTGACCGAGATCGCCGAGGCCGCCGGCCTGCCGGCGCCCACCGCCTACCGCATCCTGACGCTGCTCGAAAGCGCCGGCCTGCTGCAGCGCGAACCGACCGGCAAGACCTACGGCGTCGGCCATCGCCTGGCGCGGCTGGGCGTCGACGTGCTGAGCAACGAGGGGCCGCGCCTCGAGCGCCGCGCCATCCTGCGCCGCGTGGTCGACGAGATCGGCGAAACCTGCAACCTGGCCATGCTCAACGGCGACGAGATCGTCTACATCGACCGCGTCGAGACCGACTGGGCGCTCAAGGCCGAGCTCAAGCCCGGCTCGCGCGTGCCCCTGCACTGCACCTCGAGCGGCAAGCTCTTCCTCAGCCAGATGCCCAAGGCGCGCCGGCGCAAGCTGCTCGAGTCGATGAACCTCAAGCGCTTCGCCGCGAACACCGTGACCGACATCGCGCTGCTCGACGCGCAGATCGACAACATCGCGCAGACCGGCGTCGGCTTCAACAACGAGGAATTGCAGGCCGGCGTGATCGGCATCGCCGTGCCGGTGCGTGACGGCCGCGGCCGCATGATCGCCAGCGTCGCGCTGCAGGCGCCGGTGGCGCGCCTGCCGCTGGCGCGGGCCATGGAGTACGTGCCCAGCCTGCAGGCCGCCGCCGCGGCGAACCACGGGTGGGCGTCCGAGGTGTGGTTGGGCACCAGGTCGAG
>ERZ724521.1424-NODE-1424-length-10612-cov-5.816141_pt1 | contig 10612 bp, 10 predicted proteins | sample MGYA00376054_ERZ724521 | MGnify/ENA primary metagenome ERZ724521 (study PRJEB28724, sample SAMN07190883) | activated sludge metagenome | isolation source: activated sludge of sewage treatment plant in Hong Hong | place: Hong Kong | collected 2016-03-17 ... | reverse complement strand
GGTAGCTCGGCACCGACCACGAGTTGGTGCGGCAGCCGAACATGCCGAGGAAGCGCGCGAGCAGGCCTTCGATCTGGTCCGACTTGTGCAGCACGCCGTACGAAGTGCCGGCATAGGCCTGGTCGAGGATGGCGGTGGGGCCGTACTTCGACTTCAGCTCGATCATCTTCTTCGCGATGTGGTCCAGCGCCTGGTCCCAGCTCACCCGCTTGAACTTGCCCTCGCCGCGCTCGCCGACGCGCATCATCGGGTAGAGCAGCCGCTCGGGCGAATACAGGCGGGAGCGGTAGGAGCGGCCGCGCAGGCAGGCGCGCAGTTGCGGTTCCTCGACGGTGTCCTTGCCGAAGGCGCCGTTCTCCTGGTAGCGGCCGTCGTCCGTCGACAGCCGCACGATGACGTCGCCCTTCTTGTGCGCCACCAGCATGTGGCGCGACCCGCAGTTGTGGTCGCAGCTCGTCACCACCGTGGTGAGCTGGTTGTCGGTGAAATAGGGCTCGTAGGCGAAGGCCTGGGCTTCCTTGCGTTCGAGCGTCAGTTCGACGAGCCCGCCGGCCGCGGACAGCGCGCCGGCCGCGGCCGCGGTCTTCATGAAGTCGCGGCGGGCTGGGTTGAGGATGGCGGAGACCGCCTGCGATATCGGTTTCATGTTCAATGCCCCGCTGCGGCCGGAGCTGCCGCTTGCGTCAGGAAGCGCAACTCGGAATGGCGCGGCCGCAGGCGCGCCCACTCGGGCGTTCCTTCCGGCATGCCGGGCCACGGGTTGCGCGCGTAGGGATAGGCGATGCGGTACCAGGCGCGGCCGCCGTGGCAGCCGTAGCAGACATCGCCGCCGGTCTGGTTGGCCACACCCGCGGCGGCCGCCGCTTCGATCGCCTCGGCGTTCAGGTAGCTGACCTGGTGGCGGTTGGTGCGGAACGCTGCATGGCAGCTCAGGCAGTTGTTCTGGAACTGGCCGCGGATGTCCGGCCAGGGCCCGGGCAGCCCCATGATCTCCTTGGCCGGCATCTGGCCATGGCACTTGAGGCAGGTCGTTTCCGGATTCACCTGCTTGCGCAACGTGAAGCCCGTATCGGACTGCGGCGCCGACGTGGCGGACGATCCCTGCGCTTCCTCGCGCGGGTCATGGCCCTGGTGACAGGTGTTGCAGCTCAGGCGCATCAACTGCTTCGCCATCGGCGTCACCAGGTGGCGCCGATGGAAGCTCTCCTGCTCGCCGCTGTAGGTGCTGGTCCGCTGGTACCAGGCCAGGCTGTCCGCGGCGCGTACGCCGGCGGGCGACGCCACGCGCGGTTTGTCGTCGAGGACTTCGCGGTGGCAGGCCAGGCATTGCGCGTCCGTCGCCGTATCGATTGCCGGCCGGAAATGCAGCGGGCTGTAGGTGGCGCGCAGCAGCTGCCCGCCGGCATCGGTGGCACGCTCATGGTCGGCATTGCGGCGCCCGTCGTAGCCGGCCTTGATGCCGAACGCCGATGCGGCGAAGACCAGGCCGACGAGAATCCACTTGATTGCGTTTGTCATGGCGCACTCCGCGCCGCCGCCGTCTTGGCTGGCTTCGCATGCCATTGGCGGAGATCGTAATACCCCGGCATGCCGGGATGGACAAAGGGCGAGTACCACGCCCCCTGGCTGTCGAGGAACTTGAGGCCCGCGGGCAGAGGCTCGTCGACCCCGGTGAGGGCCGCCTTGCGCCACGCATCGCTACGGGCGAATTCCTTGATCACGGGAGCACCCGACGGACGCTGGTGGGGCGCAAGCCCCGCAACGTAGCCGCCGGCACCTGCCTGCTGCGGCTCGGCCGCCGCACCTGCGATGGAGAACGCGAACAAGGCGCACGCCATCGAATACCTGGGTTTCATGAAAACCTCTGGAAAAGGCGCGGGGGAGGAAACCCTCCCGCCGCGCAAGTGCTTCTACTTCTCGCTTCTCGATAGAAAGGCCGTCTTACTTCTTCTTGCCTTCCATGCCGGACATGCCGCCCATGCCGGACATGCCCTTCTGGCCTTCCATGCCGGACATGCCGCTCATGCCCTTCTGGCCGGACATGCCGCTCATGCCGGACATGCCCTTCTGGCCTTCCATGCCGGACATGCCGCCCATGCCGGACATGCCTTCCTGCTTGGCCTTCTTCTTGGCCTTCTTGCCTTCCATGCCGGACATGCCTTCCATGCCCTTCTGGCCGGCCATGCCGCTCATGCCAGCCATGCCCTTCTGGCCTTCCATGCCGGACATGCCAGCCATGCCCTTCTGACCAGCCATGCCGCTCATGCCGGCCATGCCCTTCTGGCCTTCCATGCCGGACATGCCGGCCATGCCCTTCTGTTCAGCGGCAACGGCGGCACCCGCCATGGCCATGGAAACGACGGAAGCAATAACGATGGACTTCATCTTCATAGAATTTCCTCTTAAGAGTTGATGTGCAAGTGCCCGGGAATACCCGGACTCATGAGCAGGCTACCTAGGAATACGCCCGCTGAAGAAAGTATACGCACAGTTCATGCCAAAGCTCAAAAGCTTTTCAACTCCTTGTTCAATCACGCTTTTTCACACCCTATCGGAGCACCCCCAAAGCACCAGCCTGCCATTTTGACATACACAACCCAACCATCGAAATTAACCATATGTTTTTTAATGTTTTTCAATGCTGTCATTTTGACAGGCCCGGCAGCCTTCCGGCACCCGCGTCGAGCCGGCAGCACCTGCGGTTGTCTTGTATCGCGAAGTCGATTACCATGATTGCAGAACATAGTTCCGCTATGCAGTCCACTCCGCCGGCCGGCGGAATACCCTCGACAGGAGTTTTTCGATGGACCTCGACTTCACCCCGGACGAGCTGACTTTTTGCGAGGAAGTCCGCGCCTTCCTGCGCGCAAAGCTGCCCGCCGACATCGCCCGCAAGGTGCACGACGGACGCCGCCTCGCCAAGGACGACTTCGTGCGCTGGCAGAAGATCCTCCACGCGCAGGGCTGGGGCGCGTCGAGCTGGCCCGTCGCGCACGGCGGCACCGGCTGGAACCCGGTGCAGCAGCACATCTTCGACGAGGAATGCGCCGACGCCGGGGCGCCGATGCAGCTACCCTTCGGCCTCAAGATGGTGGCCCCGGTGATCATGACCTACGGCAGTGCAGCCCAGCAGCAGCGCTTTCTGCCGCGTATCGTCGACGGCACGGACTGGTGGTGCCAGGGCTATTCGGAACCGGGCTCCGGCTCCGACCTCGCTTCGCTCAAGACACGGGCGGTACGCGACGGCGACCATTACGTGGTCAATGGCCAGAAGACCTGGAACACGCTGGGCCAGTATGCAGACTGGATCTTCTGCCTGGTGCGCACCAGTACCGAGGGACGCCAGCAGGAAGGCATCTCCTTCCTGCTCATCGATATGAAGACGCCGGGCATCACGGTGCGGCCGATCATCATGATGGACGGCGAGCACGAGATCAACGAGATCTGGTTCGAAGACGTTCGCGTTCCGGTCGGGAACCTCGTAGGCGAGGAAAACAAGGGCTGGACCTACGCCAAATTCCTGCTCGGCCACGAGCGCACCGGCATCGCCGGCGTCGGCCGCTCCAAGCGCGAGCTGAAGAAGCTCAAGGAGCTTGCGCGCCGCGAAGCGGCCTCGGGACGACCGCTGATCGAGAACGCGCGCTTCCGCGATCGCATCGCGCAGGTCGAGCTGGAATTGATGGCGCTCGAGATAACCAACCTGCGCGTGATCTCCGCCGAGGGCGAAAAGCGGCGCGCCCCCGGGCCGGAGGCTTCAATCCTCAAGATCAAGGGCTCCGAGATACAGCAGATGCTGGCCGAGCTGCAGATGCAGGCGCTCGGCCACTACGCCCTGCCCTACCTGCATGAAGGACTCGACGGGGCATGGCAGGGCGACCCCGCCATGCCCGCCTATGGCGAGCATGCCCCTCCCTTGTCAGGGCACTACTTCAACTACCGCAAGACGACGATCTACGGCGGTTCCAACGAAATCCAGAAGAACATCATCTCGCAGATGATCCTCGGACTCTGACAAAGGCACGCAGATGAACTTCGAGTACACGGAAGAACAGATTGCCCTGCAGGACACCCTGCGCCGCTTCTTTTCCCGCGACTACGGCTTCGAGCATCGGCGCACCGTCGCTGCGTCGGCCGACGGCTTCGACCGCTCGGCATGGAAGACCTATGCCGAGCTCGGGCTGCTCGCGCTGCCCTTCCCGAGCGACCAGGGCGGACTCGACGGCAGCGCCGTCGACGTCCAGCTCGTCATGGAACTGCTCGGACGCGGCCTGGCGCTCGAACCCTACCTGGCCACGGTCGTCCTCTGCGGCAGCCTGATCCGCGACTCGGCGACCGCAGCGCAGCGCGAGGCCGTCCTCCCCGCCATCGCCGGCGGCGAAGCCCTGCTGGCACTGGCCCATTACGAGCCCGGCCAGCGTTACGACAGCGACCGCATTGCCACCACCGCAACCCGTGCCGGAACCGGCTGGCGGCTCGACGGCGCCAAGGCCGTGGTGCTGGGCGCGCCGTCGGCCGACCGCTTCATCGTTTCCGCCGTCGCAGCCGAGGGCCTATCGCTGTTCCTGGTCGACGCCGGGGCGCCCGGCCTTGCGGTGCGCGGCTACCCCACTCAGGACGGTGCGCGCGCCGGCGACCTGCAACTGGCCGGCGTCGAAGTCGCCGCCGATGCCCTGGTCGGCAAGGCCGGCGACGGCCTGGAAGCCGTCGAGCGCGCGCTCGATCACGCCAATGCGGCGCTATGCGCCGAGGCGGTCGGCATCATGGGCGCGCTCAACGAAATCACGCTCGAATACCTGAAGACGCGCAAGCAGTTCGGCGTGCCGATCGGCAAGTTCCAGGCGTTGCAGCACCGCATGGCGGACATGGTGATCGCCACCGAGCAGGCACGCTCGATGGCGACCCTTGCCGCCGTCCGCGCCGATTCGGAGGACCCCGCCGAGCGCCGCCGCGCCGTTTCCGCCGCCAAGGCCTACGTGCTGCAGTCGGCACGCCTCGTCGGCCAGCAGGCAGTGCAGCTGCACGGCGGCATGGGCGTCACCGACGAGCTGATCGTCAGCCACTACTTCAAGCGACTGACCATGATCGGCCTCACCTTCGGCGACATGGATTTCCACCTCGGGCGCTTCAGCGACTCGCTGCTCGCTGCATGAGCGCGTCCGCGATCGTCAATCGAAGGGACCTCGACTTTCTGCTGTTCGAGGTCCTCGATGCCGAGGCGCTGACGCGCCACGCGCGCTATGCCGAGCACAGCCGGGAGACGTTTGCCGCGGTGCTCGACACGGCGGAAGCGATCGCTGCCGAGAAGTTCGCACCCCACAATCGTGCAGCGGACGAGAACGAACCACGCTTCGACGGTGAGCGGGTCACGGTCATCCCCGAGGTCGGCGACGCCCTGAAGGCCTTTTGCGACGCCGGCTTCATCGCTGCCGCCCACGACTACGAGCGCGGCGGCATGCAGTTGCCGGTACTGATGACGCAGGCCGCGTTCTCGCTGTTCAAGGGCGCCAACGTCGGTACCGCCGCCTATCCCTTCCTCACCATTGCCAATGCCAACGTGATCCACCGCTTCGGCAGCGAGGAACAGCGGCGCCGCTACCTCGCACCACTGCTGGCGGGGCGCTGGTTCGGCACCATGGCGCTGACGGAGCCGCAGGCCGGCTCCAGCCTTTCCGACATCGTCACCCGGGCGACGCCCAACGAGGACGGCAGCTATTCGATCACGGGCAACAAGATCTTCATTTCCGCCGGGGACCACGAGCTGTCGGAAAACATCATCCATCTGGTGCTGGCCAAGATTCCCGGCGGGCCGCCGGGCGTCAAGGGCATCTCCCTGTTCATCGTGCCCAAGTTCCGCGTCGACGCCGAGGGGCGCATCGGCGCACGCAACGACGTCACCCTGGCCGGCCTCATCCACAAGATGGGCTACCGCGGCACCACTTCGACCATGCTGTCCTTCGGCGAAAAGGGCGAATGCTGCGGTGAGCTGGTCGGCAAGCCGCACACGGGCCTGTCCACCATGTTCCACATGATGAACGAGGCGCGCATCGGCGTCGGCATGGGCGCGGTGATGCTCGGCTACCGCGGCTACCTCGCCTCGCTCGACTATGCGCGCGAGCGGCCGCAGGGACGCGCGCCGACGGCCAAAGACCCGTCCGCGCCGCAGGTGCCCATCATCGACCACGCCGATGTCAAGCGCATGCTGCTGGCGCAAAAGGCCTACGTCGAGGGCGGCTACGCCCTGTGCCTGTACTGCGCCCGCCTGGTCGACGAGCCGCGCGTCGGCGAAGGCACGGCGGCAACCGAAGCCGGTCTGCTGCTCGACCTGCTGACGCCGATCGCGAAGTCATGGCCGTCGCAGTGGTGCCTGGAAGCCAACAGCCTCGCCATCCAGATTCATGGTGGCTATGGCTACACGCGCGAATACCCGGTCGAGCAGTACTACCGCGACAACCGCCTCAACCCGATCCACGAGGGCACCCACGGCATCCAGGCCCTCGATCTGCTTGGCCGCAAGGCCGTGATGGACGGCGGCGCCGCCATCAAGCTGCTGGCCAGGGAGATGCAGCGGACGATGGCAGAGGCCGCCGCCGACTCCCTGCTCGAACCCCATGCCGCGGCGCTGGGCGCGGCTGTTGCGGACGCAGGCGCCTCCCTTGAGTGCCTCGGCCCGGTGCTCGCGCGCGACCCGACACTGGCCCTGGCGAACGCGACACTTTTCCTCGAGGCCTTCGGCCACACGGTGATCGCCTGGATCTGGCTGCGCCAGGCACTTGCCGCACAGCGCGGCCTGGCGCGCGGCGAGGCCGCCGATGCCGCCTTCTATCGTGGCAAGCTGGCGGCCTGCCGCTGGTTCTTCCGCTGGGAGCTGCCCAAGACGCGCCAATGGCACGAACTGCTGCGCAGCCTCGACGACACCACGCTGCGCATCACCTCCGAGGAATTCTGATGAACCATCCCCACATCCTGGTCCATGAAGCCGATGGCGTCGTCACGATCGAGATCAACCGTCGCGACAAGAAGAACGCGCTGACCTCGGACATGTACCGGGCGATGAGCGCTGCGCTCTCCCACGCCCGCGAGCACAGCCACACCCGCGTCGTGCTGATCCGCGGCCAGGAAGACATGTTCACCGCCGGCAACGACCTCGGCGACTTCCTCAACCGCAAGGCGAACGACCCGAGTGCCGCGATACCCTTCCTGCACCTCATCGCCGCCTTCGAAAAACCAATCGTCGCCGCCGTCGCCGGCAGCGCGGTCGGCATCGGGACCACGATGCTGCTGCACTGCGACCTGGTGTTCGCTGCCGACAACGCGAAATTCCAGTTGCCCTTCGTCAATCTCGCGCTTTGTCCCGAGGGGGCCTCCAGCCTGCTCCTGCCGCGCACCGCGGGCTACCAGCGTGCCGCCGAACTGCTGCTGCTGGGCGAGCCCTTCGGCCCCGGGCAGGCGCGCGAGGCCGGCTTCGTCAATCGCGTGCTGCCCGCCGGCGAACTGATGGCGGCAGCAATGGACGCGGCGCGCAAGCTCGCCACGCGCCCGGCGACATCCCTGGCCATGACCAAGGCGCTGATGAAGCGCTCCAGCGACCGCAGCGCCATCGAGGCCATCGACGAGGAAGCGCTGTTCTTCGCCGAGCTCGTTGCCGCCCCGGCCGCGAAGGAAATCTTCGCCGCCTTCCTCGAAAAGCGCGGCCCCAATGCCGTAAGGATCAACAAGTCATGAGCGACAACATCCCCGACGGCTTCAAGCCGCTCAAGCGCGGTGGCGAATACCTGACGAACCTCGGTCCCTGGCACTACCGCCTCGACGAGCGCGGCCAAGTCGTGCTGGCCATCCGCGTCGAAGACCGCCATACCAACATCCGCCACATCGCCCATGGCGGCTTCCTCGTCACCATGGTCGATACGGCGCTGGGCATCGTCGTCTCCAGCTCGCGTGAGCCGCCGCAACCCATCGTCACCGTCAGCCTCACCACCAATTTCGTGTCCAGCGCCGAGCCCGGCGACTGGGTCGAGGCCCTGGTGGACATCGACCGCTTCGGCGGCCGCCTGGCCTACGCAAGCTGCCGCCTCGTCTGCGGCGGGCGCCTGATCATGACCGGTAGCGGCGTCTTCGCCCTGATGAAGCCGGCAACGCCGCGCGAGCAGCCGGACGGCTGATGGCCAAGGTCCATGTCCTGTTGAAGAAGGAGGAACTCGACGCCCAGCGCCTCGAGGGCAAGGTGGTGGTCGTGCTCGACATCCTCTTCGCCACATCGTCCATCGTCACCGCGCTGGCGCACGGCGCCAGTGAAGTCATCGCCGCCGCCGACGGCGCCGGCGCGCTGGCTGCGGCGGCGCGCTACCCCGAAGGCTCCTATGTCCTCTCCGGCGAACTCAACGCCGACACGCTGCCCGGCTTCGTCCATCCCACTCCGCAAGCCCTGCTGCGTGAAGGCCTGGCCGGGCGGCGGCTGATCTACAGCACCACCAACGGCACCGTGGCGCTGGCCAAGTCCGCCGCTGCGGCCCATGTCTATGCCGCGGCCCTGCTCAACGGCGGTGCCGTCGTCGACCGCATCGCGCGCGACCATGGCGACAGCACCATCCTCATCGTCTGCTCCGGCTCCGCCGACAACTTCAACCTCGAGGATTTCTACGGCGCCGGCTACCTCGTTGCGCTGTTTCGCCGCGTCCTGCCCGCAGCGGAATATTCCGATGCGGCGCTCGCCGCCGAACTGCTGCACGACCACTGCGACGGCCTCGACGCGCTGCGTCGCGCGCGCGTCGGCCGCATGATGCTGGCGCGCCGCCTCGACGACGAAGTCGCCTTCGCCGCGCAGGAAAGCATCTTCGACATCGTTCCCCTGCTGCAGGATGGCGCGCTGCGGCCAGTCTGAGAGATTGCCATGACCGAAAAGACCTGGAAGTACTACTGGGAGGATTTCCCCGCCGGCAAGGTTCGCGAGTTCGGCGCCTACGCCGTCACCGCCGAAGAAATCATGGAGTTCGCGAGCAAGTACGACCCGCAGCCCTTCCACCTGTCCGAGGAGGCCGGCAAGGCCAGCCTGTTCGGCGGCCTCTGCGCCAGCGGCTGGCACACCTGCGCCATGGCCATGCGCATGATGTGCGACGAGTTCCTGCTCGAGACCGCCAGCCTCGGCTCGCCGGGCCTCGAAAACATCCGCTGGCTCAAGCCCGTGCGCCCCGGCGACGTCCTGCACATCCGCTCCGTCGTGCTCGAAGCGCGACCGATGGAAAGCAAGCCCCATGTCGGCCTGGTGCGGGTGCGCTGGGAAATCCTCAACCAGAAGAACGAGGAAGTGGCGCAGATGGAGGGCTACGGCATGTACCGCCGCCGCCATCCCGGCAAGCCGAAGGACGAATGAAGCCGGACGCGCTGCTCGAACGGCCCTTCGGCAGCTATTCGGACCTCATCCGCAGCCACGCCCGCGAACGGCCGGACCACATTGCGCTGATCGAAGTCGAACGCCGCGCGAGCTTCGCCGCCCTCGATGCAATGATGGACCGCATCGCTGCATCGCTGCAGCGTGACGGCATCCGGCCCGGCGAATGCGTCGCCGTCTGCGCGGCGACGTCCCTCGAATACGCCGCCATATTCCTCGGGGCGCTGCGCGCCGGCATTGCCGTTGCCCCCCTGCCGCCTTCCGCCACGGCCGACAGCCTGATGGCCATGATCACGAACTGCGAAGCGCGCCTGATCTTCATCGATTCGGCCACGGCGAACCCTCTCGCCGCCGCGCCCAGTGCACTGTCCGCCCAAGCGATCCACCTCGACCGGCACGAATTCGAGGCCTGGCTGGTACCGGCCGGCACCGCGCCGCGCCCGGTGGCCGTGCTGCCGGACGCTGCGTTCAACATCATCTACTCCTCCGGCACCACCGGGACACCCAAGGGCATTGTCCAGCCGCACGCCATGCGCTGGGTGCACGCGCAGCGCGCGCGGGAACACGGCTATGGCCCGGATGCCGTGACGCTCATCGCCACCCCGCTGTATTCGAACACCACGCTGGTGAGCTTCTTCCCCGCGGTGGTGCTTGGCGGCACGGCGGTGCTCATGGCCAAGTTCGATGCGCGGGCCTACCTCGCGCTGGCGCAAACGCACCGCGCCACGCACACGATGCTGGTCCCGGTCCAGTACGCACGCCTGATGGCGCTGCCGGATTTCGACCGCTTCGACCTCTCCGCCTTTCGCATGAAGTTCTGTACCAGCGCCCCCTTTGCGGCGGCGCTGAAGGCCGACGTGCTGGCGCGCTGGCCGGGCGGCCTGATCGAGTACTACGGCATGACCGAGGGCGGCGGCACGGTCGTGCTCAAGGCCCACGAGCGTCCCGACAAGCTCGGCACGGTCGGCCAGCCGGCTCCCGGCCACGACATCCGCCTGATCGACGCGGATGGACGCGAAGCGGCGCCAGGCGAGGCCGGCGAAGTCGTCGGCCATTCGCCGGCGATGATGCGCGGCTACCATCGCGACCCGGAGCGGACCCGCGAGGCGGAATGGCATTCGCCCGACGGCAAGCGCTTCATCCGCACCGGCGACGTCGGCCGCTTCGACGGAGAAGGTTTCCTGACGCTGATGGACCGCAAGAAGGACATGATCATCTCGGGCGGCT
>ERZ724521.1421-NODE-1421-length-10623-cov-3.071253_pt1 | contig 10623 bp, 11 predicted proteins | sample MGYA00376054_ERZ724521 | MGnify/ENA primary metagenome ERZ724521 (study PRJEB28724, sample SAMN07190883) | activated sludge metagenome | isolation source: activated sludge of sewage treatment plant in Hong Hong | place: Hong Kong | collected 2016-03-17 ... | reverse complement strand
GCACCAGCGGGGCAACGCGATCGGCTACGCAAGGAGGGGTGAGGGGTGGTTTCCGCTGGGGCATTCAATGCAGATCGTTTCCCCTCCTTGCTGATCGCGCCCCGGCCATACATGGCTATCGCACCACCGGGGCAACGCGATCGGCTATGCAAGGAGGGGCAGGGGTGGTTTCCGCTGGGGGTATTCAATGCCCGCTGCAGGTCAATACCAAACTGAAACCACCCCAACCCCTCCTTGCCGGCGCGGCGCCGGTGCGCACGCGCAGGAGGGGAGACATCCTTCATTGTCGGTTCGTTCCGATCGGCGTTGTTACTTCACGTCATGGGTCATCGTTACAATCGCAACGAGCTCAAAGTCGTGCGCAGTGCGCTGCGCGCGGCCGCCACGCCGAGCGAAGCAACCCTTTGGTCAGCACTGAAGGGTGGACAGCTCGGAGGTCGGAAGTTCCGCAGGCAACACAGTATTGATGCTTATGTGCTCGACTTCTATTGTCCGTCCGAGCGGCTCGCCGTGGAGCTGGATGGAGCAGTTCATCGGGATCCAACACGTTCCGCGAATGATCAGGAACGCGATGAGCGCCTGCTTGCCTTGGGTATTCGTGTGCTGCGCTTCACCAATGATCAGGTACATACCAGTTTGGAAGGAGTGTTGGTGGAGATCGCCGCACACTTCAAGAAGTGAAGATGGTTTTCCCTCCTTGCTGATCGCGCCCCGCGCCCTGGCGGGGCAACGCGATCGGCCAGACAAGGAGGGGCGAGGGGGGGGCGCTGGGGCATTCAATGCAGATCGTCTCCCCTCCTTGCTGATCGCGCCCCGGCAATACGTGACCATCGCACTACCGGGGCAACGCGATCGGCTATGCAAGGAGGGGCAGGGGTGGTTTCCGCTTGTTCATTCAATGCCCGCTGCAGTTCAGTACCAATTTGCAACCACCCCAACCCCTCCTTGCCGGCGCGGCGCGGGTGCGCGCGCGCAGGAGGGGAGACACGCTGCTATGCGCGCTGCCATGCAGATCGTTCCCCCTCCTTGCCGATCGCGCCCCGACCTTGGCGGGGCTATCATGCGGATCACCCGAACACGGGCACGGCGTGGCACGGTTGTTCCCGGCCCGGTGAAGGCCTGTCGGGGTCGCTTCCGCACGCCCGGCGTGGTGGAGAACGTGCAGAACATGATGGACTACAGCAATTGCCGCCGCATGTTCACCCAAGGCCGGAGTGACACCGGCAGCGGCTTCCATGAAGAATGTCATTCCGGGCTTGACCCGGAATCGCGCAAGAACTCCCCGGGCACGCGGGAAGCCCGGATACCATGTTGGCCGGTGCCTGCCGCACAGCATCCGCGATCGCTGCGGACCGCGGTTCACCCGCCTACGCTTCCTTGGTCCGGCCGAAGAGCGAACGGAAGCCCGCCCGGAACCCGCGAACGGCGGCAGATGGGCGTCACTTATTCGCTCCTGACCGTTGACCGGCCCCGGAATGCGGCGGCGGTAGCTCAGTTGTTCAGCGCGCCCTGCTCGATCCAATCCCGTATCGTGGCCAGTTCCTCCGGTGTAAGGAAGCTGCCATCGGGGGGCATGCCCAGCCCATATTCCCCGGTGAACGTCACTTTGTGCCAAAGCACGCTTGCCTCGATATCGCCGGGGACCACGCGCAGGGACGGTGCGTGGTTGAGGCTCTCCACGTTCACCAGGTTGTTGTAAGCCTCGGAAGCCGACAGGTCCATGCCGCCCATGGGCGGATGGCAGGTCCAGCAATGCGCGGTGAAGATCGGCAGCACCTCAGCGTTGAAGTAGGCGGTATCGGTGGGTGCACCCGGGGGCGTGGGCTTGGGCACATGGAACGGACCTTCGTCCTTGGTGCAGGCTGCCAGCAGCAAGGTGATCGTACATGCAAGGGCGTAACGGCTCATGGGATCAGTCCTTGGGTCGCTTGGGTTTCATGTACAGCGTGCGGGCGATGTTGAAGCCCAGATGGAAGCGGCCTTCGTCGTAAATGGCGGAAGGGGTGGTGTACAAGCGCTGATCGATGATCTCCTGGCTGCTCGCAAGCACAAGCTGGAACACGTGCCCGAGCGTGGCCACCTCATAGGCCAGCGCCAGGGGCTCGCGTTGCCCGGCGGTCTGCCTGCCTGCCAGTACGGGGCTCGCCTCCACGAGGATGGAGCCTTTGGTGGTCACCTTGAAACGCGCTGCCCCGGCCAAAGCGAGCGAAGCGTTGCTGCCGCCCACCGGCACCAGGTTGCGGTACACGAACACCGGCGCCAGCTGCGCGGAGAACCACCTGGTGAACCGGCGGCCGAAGATGACCTGCGCCGAGTAGCTGAAGCGGTGCGCGAAGGTGTACGCGAAGGGGGTCACGCCATCGGCGAAGAAGTCGCGGTCGCTCACCTTCGGGAAGGCTTCGCTCATGAACCCGGCATTGCCCAGCACCGTCATGGAGACCGGCATCCCACTTCCTTCGGTCTGCTTCAGGACGCGGGCCTTCAAGCCCAGGTCCCACACCTTGCCGTTCTTCGAGCGTCCGATCTCCAGGTGCATATCGCGCAAGGGCGCATACTGGAACGCGAACCGGATGTTGGCCGGCAGGTCAAGTCCGGCGAACTGGCTCCACGCGTCCTTATCCGCACCCACTTCGCCGAAACGGTGCTGGATCATGAATCCGAAGGACCGCTTCCGCGGCACCACTTCCACGCTGTGCACGTTCACCACCTGCGTACCGGCGAAGGTGCCGGTCACGAGCTCGGGCTCCGGACCGTCCTGGGCCGCGAGCGGGAATGCTGCGGCCGCCAACATGATCGCGGGTAGCAGACGGGTGGGGGAGAGGCTCATGGATGTGCGAGGTTTCGGATGTGATGCACCACGGCCCAGCGGTCGTCGCGGCCCAGCACTTCCGCGTAGGAGGCCATTTCGCCCCGGCCATGGGTCACCTTCCAATAGATCGCCCCGTTGCTCTGTTCCTGCACCAGCGCCGAACCCAGGTCCGCCGGCCGCACATGAAGCACCTCGGCGTTGGGGCCGTCCCCGCGTCCCGCAATGCCGTGGCAGGACCAGCAGAGCGAGCGGAAGACCTTTTCCCCCTTCGCGGCCGCCTTGGGGTCCGAGGCCATCGGGTCCTTCAACTGGTCAGCTTCCGGAGGCGCCTTCCAGGGATCCCCCATGTTGGCTGCAGCGAGGACGATCCATGCTGAGAGTATGGCCAGGACGCGCATGGTCACCGGGTGTTGTTGAGCGTGGATGGAAGCGCCGCAAGGGCCTGTTGAGCGAGGGGGTCCTGCGGATCGAGGCGTGCGGCCGTGCGCCATTGGTCCGCGGCCTGGGCACTGCGTCCCATGCGGGCGAGGAGCACACCGAGCGTGTAACGCAACCGTGCGTCGGCGGGCCGCATCGCCACGAGCCGCTCAACGTGCGGCAGCGCCAGATCGGCCCGGCCTTGTTGCATGTGCAACGCCGCGAGGTTGTTGCGCATCTGCGCCTCCGGAGCACCGTGTTGGAGCGCATCGCCGAAGAGGCGGATGGCATCGTTCATACGACCCGTCCGGTGGGCCAGCGTCGCCGCGGCCACCAGCAGTCCCGCGTCCTCGGGCACGCGGGCCAGTCCTTCCGCATAGGCCGTCGTTGCGCCCTCGGCATCGCCCATCGCCTCACAGGCCGCTCCGAGCCCCATGGCTGAGCGCACCAATGCGGCACGGCGCTGTGTGCCTGAGCGTTCTTCGCCAAGCGCCAGGTTCTCCTTCCATTGGTGCATGGCCCCATCCCGGTCACCCTGCGCGTTCATCAGTTCACCGAGCCGGTACCGCGCCTCGGCGTGGCCGGGATCCTCCACGATGATCCCGCGCAGCAGGTCCATGCTGCGCTGAACATCACCCACCCGAACGTGCAGTGAGGCGAGTTCAAAGCGGTGGTCCATCGGGGCCTTGAGGCCGTAACGCAGCGCCATTTCATAGTGACCGATGGCCGTGTTCGCTTCAGCTGTTCCCGCCTGCCCGGCGGCCACCTGTGCGAACCCCCGCTTGCCCAGCCAGGTGTGGGCCTGTACCCAGGCACTGTGCGCGAAGAACAGCGCCTGGAGCGCGATGAGGATCGAGAAGGCATGGCCCGCCGGGCGCAACGCGCGGTCCATCTTCAGCGTGGTGCTGCGGAATTGGACGGCGCTCCTGTGCACAAGGCGGTACCCCAGTACGAAGAGCCACGAAGTGCAGAGGGCGAGCGCCACCGCGAGCAGGAAGGGCACCATGTCGTACAGGCCCCGGTACACCGGCATGGCGATCAGAAAGCCCGCGGCCAGGAACACATCCTCCCCCAGGGTGGTGCTGTAACGCCCGCCATAGGAACCCATCGGGTGCCCTTTGCGGAACAGCGGCGGCATGCGGAAGCCGAACTGAACGGCGTTCTCCGGGCAGGCGGCCACGCAATCCAGGTCCTTCAGGCAGCGTGGATTGGTGACCATGCCGTGCTGTGCGAGCTCGCGATGCACAAGGATGTCCGACGAGCAGGCTTTGGTGCATAGCCCGCATTGCGAGCAGTCCCTGGCGAGCACGATGCGTCCCGGCGCCAGTTGGTCGGCCAGGCTGAACAGCGCGCCGTACGGGCATGCCTGGAAACAGAAGCCCCGGCTGCCGAGCAGGTACACGATGACGAAGCCGCACACGAAGAAGGTGAGCACGGCCACTTCGGGCGGTGGCAGATTGCGCCACATGTCGTCCGTGGTGAACGAGGACCAGCGCGAGCCTCCGGCTTCCACCACGTGCATGGCCGGCGGTGCCGAACCGTGCCACAGTTGCAGCAACTGAGGCCAGATGAAGAGGTAGAACATCACGGCCACGGGCACCCACACCAAGGCACGCGACCGGATGGGCTGGCGCTTGATCCCCAGCTTGTCCAGGATCCAGCCGGCCGCGTCCTGCAGGGCGAGTATGTGGCAACCCCAGGAGCAGAAGAAGCGCCCGAACACCAAGGTGCCGGCCATCACCATGGCCATCAACAGGAACCCTGCGGTCACGATCCCTTGATGGACGGTGTACAGCACCTCGTTGAACTCCAGCGGCGCGAGCGTCCGCCCCTTCAACTTCCAGTGTACGAAGTGCGCGATGAAGAGCACATGCACACCGACAAGCGTGCCCACGCGCCATCGCGCGTACCGGTGGAGCGTTGCCGTCGTGTTCATCGTCGCAGGGGATCACTCCACCACCACCCGGCGCATGAACTGCCGACCCTGCACATGCATCGTCAGCGTATACACACCTGCCGGCGATCCCGACAGGTCGAGCGCGCGGTCCACCTGTCCGCTGTTGGCCGCGAAGCGCTCGGCCTGCACGATGCGGCCCAGCGCGTCCCTTACCTCGAGCTGAACGTCCTGGTCCCGCAACAGGTGCAACCGGACGGAGAAGCGCCCATCGTTCGGGTTCGGGAAGACCTCGAAGCCGCGCAGGACCAGCGGTTCGGACATTCCTGTGCAGACCTCCACGGCAACGTTCACCGTGGTCATCGCGCTCAGGCAGCTGCCACCGCCCACCTCCACCTCCCAGTCGTAGAAGTAGGGGTAGTTGGTCGTTCCGCTCGATGCGCCGGTGAGGGTGACGACCGATGCGATGGCATAGGGATAGCTGGCGCCCGATGTGCTGCGCCACAGATCCGCCGTGCCGCTCACATTGATGAGGTAGTTGTTGCCGGGCGGAACGTCCCAATCAAGGTACACGCGCGACTCACCTGCCGGGATCAGGGCCGTCCGGGAGGCGCGTAGCACACCGATGGCATCGATCAGCTCGATGGTCCGATAGCCCGCGCTTCCGGCGTAGACCTTCACCGAGGTCAGGTGGAACGACGCCAGCGCATTGAACTTGAGCGCTTCGCCACCGGCATGGTACCCACCACCACCGCTGTTGTTCGGCTTACCGCCGAAGGAGGTGGTTCCCTGTTCGGTCACCCGGTCGGCTACTTGATAGATGGCACTGGCGTACAGCGCCGGTGTGGTGTACGATGACCCGCTGCCCAGCGGATCCCCCTGTTGGTCGAACCATTGCGGGTCATTGCCGGTGGCGATGAGCGTGGCCTGTTCGCCCTCGCAGATGGTGACATCCGATGCGTCGGGTGCGATGGGTTGCGGCAGGGCGGTCACGGTGAACGGCGCGGACGTGGCGGTGCCGCAGTAACTGGTCACGGAGACCGTGTATGTCCCGGGGCCCGCCATGATGCTGCTGCTGGTGGCGCCTGTTGACCACAGGTACGAGGTTCCCGGTGTGGCCCGCAGGCGCACCTGTTCACCGGAGCACACATAGGCCTGCTCATCGCAGAGGATCCTGGACACGGGCGATGTGGATGGTTGTGCCGTCAGTGTGTAGGGGACGGCCGTCCAGTTGTTGTTCTCGTTGGCTTCCACCACAACGTTCAGGGGGTCGGCCTCCATCACGATCCAATAGTCACCATTGCACGTTCCGGTGGGGATGTCGATCCACATGCCGTCCAGGTATTCGCTGTACACATCCGTATACCCGGACGATATGCCCTGGCGCACCATGCTGCATCCGTAGGGGCCGCCGAGGCCGAGGTTCGGGAAGTCAGGACCGTAGAGCGTGGTGCCTGCGTTGTACACGGTATTGTCGTCCTTGCAGTGGTGGTTGGCGGCGCTGGCGTTGCAGCTGTGGTAGTCCATCAGGCAGAATCCGAGCTTGTAGCCCTGGCCGACAATGGGCCATTGGCGCGGGTCGGTTACGCCGCTCTCCTGCATCCGCAGGCTGAAAATGCCCCACTGGTCGTAGTGCGTGTGCCCGTGGGTGGGGTGGTAGGTCATTCCCTGAGGCATCACGTGCTCCGTGGAGGTCATCGTCGCCCCGTTCTTATGGAAGACCCGCTGGGTGGTGAGCTGCTTGGCCGTACCGCCGTTCGGACAGGCGAACTGCTGCGATGCAGAGGGGTCGTACACCTCGAAGGTGTCGATGCCGCATACGAAGCGCCTGTATCCGTCGAGGTCGACCCCGCGGACCTCCAGCGGTCCATACCCGATGTTCGGGGTAGAGCTCGTCACGTAGATCCGTCCGGTCTCTTCGTTGGGGCCGCTCAGGTAGTTGAGCGCCGCGTACCAGGAGGTGGTCATGTCCGGCAGCAGATCGCAGTTCGTGCCCTGCCCCTGAGGGCACTGGCACGAGGTCGCATTGGTGGTGGTGCATTGTGCCCCCACGGCCAGTGGCCAGAGGAGAAGCGCAATGGGAATGCAGGAGCAGAGATGGCGTATGGTTCCCTGGTTCATGGTGACGAATGTGGTCCTGGTGGTACGCTCAAAAGTATGATATATATCATAAATGCTTTGAAGTGCCCGTGGGACAAGCGGCGCAGGAGGTGCGGTGGTCCCGGATAGCTTTGCGCCATGGCACATGGTACGGTTCATGACGAACACCATCTGCGGCTTGCCGAGCTGATCGAACGGCATTGCACCGCAGCTTGGAAGAAGCGACTGCGCGGGCAGAATGAAGTGCTGTCCTTCCCCAAGGGGGGGCGCATCTACAGCGCTGGTGAACAGGCTGAGCGCATGTTCATGGTGCATCATGGAAGGGTGAAGGTGATCGCACGCATCGGCCAGGGTCCGGACCGCATCGTCCGCCTCGTGACCAATGGTGAAGTGCTGGGCCATCGCGCCATCGGGGACGCGCCCATGTACACGGCCAGTGCTGTCGCGCTCACCGGGACCACGGTGAACAGCATCCCGATGGGGCTGTTCCTGGAGGCGCTCAGGTCGAACCCGGCATTCACCTATCACTTTCTCCTCTTCTTCGCCGAGGAGATGAGGCGGCTCGACCGGCACATGCGCGACATGATGACCATGGACGTGACCCAGCGCGTGGTCAAAGTGCTGAGCCTGAACATGGAGACATTCGGGTTCGACGACAAGGTCCGGAGCAAGCTGGCCTTCACGCTTTCACGACAGGATATCGCCAACGCTGCAGGCACCACTTACGAAAGCGTGATCCGTACCCTCGCCGACCTTCAATGGCGGCGGATCATCGGACTCGAAGGCAAGGAGATCCACATCCGCAACAAAGCGGGGATGATGCGTTTGCTTGAACGCTGAGGACCGTCGCCATGCGGCGTGCGCCTGACCGGTCCTGGTGAACGGACCGAAGTGCACAGAACGGTCCCATGCCTTCGGTGCTTCGCCGGATGGACATCAACCCACCGGACCAAGGTGCGCGCATTGGCGCCTCGCCGCACCGGGCTCAACGCGTCATGGCCGCAGGACTGATGCTGCTCACCTTCGGCGAACAGGGTGGCCATGTATTTTCACGCACCGAACGATCACCGCATGTTCTCCAAGGCCTGTGAATACGGCATCCGCGCCGCCATGTGCATCGCCTCCAGCGGCCGCACGGGCGAGCGGTTGGGCCTGCATGAAGTGGCCGAACGCACCGGATCACCCGAGGCCTTCACCGCCAAGGTGCTGCGCAAGCTGGTGGAAGGCGGGCTGATCGATTCGCAGCGCGGACCCAACGGCGGCTTCCTCATCACACCCGAACAGGCGAAGAAGATCCGCATCAGCCGCATCGTGGACCTGATCGATGGCGACTCCGTCTACAAGGGCTGCGGCCTTGGCCTTGATGCCTGCGATGCCCGCAAGCCCTGCCCGCTGCACGACCAGTTCGCCAAGGTGCGCGCGGACCTGCGCCGCATGCTGGAGGGTACCACCCTGCACGTGGTGGTGGACGGCGTACCCCTTGAGAAGATCATCCTGAAGCGTTGAGCCGGGCTCCGGGATGGAGCAACGGCATCCAAGCGCGACCCTGGGGAACGACAATGAGGTCGGTCCATCTGTAATGCGGATACATTTGTCCAGAACTAACCTTTGAGCCTGCCTCCCGAACCACACCTGACGCCATGCACGAGCGCGCCGATGGTTTCCTGGTCACCGGCTCGGATACGCCCAAGGGCATCTCCGCCTGGGTATGGGCCCTGCTCATCACCTTCCCCGGCTTCGCCTTGTTCTACTTCATCCAGTGAGCTACCGGCTGCACCACCCCATCGCCCTCATCTGTGTCTTCGTGTGGGTGGGCTTCGTGTGCGCCATCAGCTTCATGGAGGCCTGGCTGAAGTTCCGCGCCCACGGCGTCACCCTGCCGATCGGCCTCGGCATCGGGCGGCTCGTGTTCCAGGCCTTGAACCGTGTGGAATGGGCGCTGGCCGTGGCCGTGCTGGCCGACCTGCTGTGGCGCCGGGTGGCCTGGCCACCCCGCGGGCTCATCGTGCTGCCCGTGCTCGTCCTCATCGTTCAAAGTCTCTGGCTGCTGCCGGCCCTCGACGAACGCGCTCTGCTCGCCATCCATGGTCACCTGCCGGGACCATCGCACCTGCATCTCCTCTACGTGGCCGGTGAGGTGGTGAAGGTGGCTGCACTGGTCATCCTCGGCATCCGGCTGGTCCGTGTCACCACCGTGCAAGGATGACGCATGTCATACATATACGGACAAGGATGTCCATTTATTTGTGTCATACCTGAAAGCGCTTCAACACCATGTCCACCCCCTTCACCCTCGACCGGACCGTCGGCTCCATCGTTGCCGATGACTACCGCACCGCCGCCGTCTTCAACGCCCATGGCATCGACTTCTGCTGCAAGGGTGGCCGCACCATTGCCGAGGTATGCCGGGCCAAGGCCATCGCACCCGACACCCTGGAGGCCGAGATCCGCCAGGCCATTGAACGCGATGGCGGCGCGGGGGATGATGTGAAGCACTGGCCCCTGAGCCGCTTGATCGAGCACATCGAGCGCGTGCATCACCGCTACGTGGATGCCCGCTCCATCACCCTGATGCAGTTCCTCAACAAGCTCTGCACGGTGCATGGGGACCGCCACCCGGAGCTCTTCGCCATCCGCGAGGAGTTCCAGGCCTGCGCCCAGGCCATGGCCGCCCACATGAAGAAGGAGGAGCTGGTCCTCTTTCCCTTCATCAACCAACTGGAGAAGGCCCGGTCGCACGACCTGCCCGCCCCCACCCCGCATTTCGGCACCGTGGAGAACCCCGTGCGCATGATGATGCACGAGCACGATGAAGAAGGTGAACGTTTCCGGCGGATCGCCGCACTGACCAGCGGATACAACCCGCCTGCCGATGGTTGCAACACCTACCGCGCCGCGTTCGCCCTGCTGAAGGAGTTCGAGCAGGACCTGCATCGGCACATCCATCTGGAGAACAATATCCTCTTCCCGAAGGCGGTGGCCCTGGAAGCCGAGTTGCGGCATGCTACCGCGTGATCGGTATGGGTGGTGAGGTCCGGGGAGGAGAATGGACCTCACCGGTTGAATAGTCCGGTCCATGTGGTGCCGTGAGGCGGGTCCTGTTGGTCTTCCCATGTCTCGCCTGTTCCAGCTTGCAGTACCGGGATAACGGGCACCGGGGTCCGGGCATTTCAGCGACCAGTCCATCAGATCCCCTCCACAACCTCATTTCACCCTGCCGCTCCGATGTCCGCGTGGCCCGCTTGTTCGATGGTCCGAGTGCGGAAGCCGTGAAGCTCAGGCCCATTCGTGCCGTGCGCGATGATGCGATGAAGGAGATGGTCACCCAGCCAATTCGGACGCCTGGTGGTGTGCTACCTGCACACGCCGCACGGCTTCGGTACCAGCAAGCTCGGCGAGAAGT
>ERZ724521.1418-NODE-1418-length-10643-cov-6.321024_pt1 | contig 10643 bp, 9 predicted proteins | sample MGYA00376054_ERZ724521 | MGnify/ENA primary metagenome ERZ724521 (study PRJEB28724, sample SAMN07190883) | activated sludge metagenome | isolation source: activated sludge of sewage treatment plant in Hong Hong | place: Hong Kong | collected 2016-03-17 ... | reverse complement strand
AGCGCCGCCAGCCGCCTGGCCGGCCTGGGGGCGGTGCCGCCGACGCCCGAGCTGCAGGCCTTGCTGGCGGATCGGCAGCCGCTGGTGCGCGCCGCCTCGTTGCGCTTCCTCGAGGTGGCGGATGCGCGCACCCGCTTCGAGCAGGGCTGGAGCAGCCTGCGCGACAGCGAGCGGACGGTACGCCTCGAGGCTGTCCGGGTTCTTGCCCCGCTGCTGCGCGAGCGACTGCCGGCGGCCCAGCGGGAGGAACTGCTGCGCGGCGTGGCCGAGTACGAAGCTTCGCTTCAGGTCAACGCCGATCTGCCCGAGAGTCATGTCAGCCAGGGCCTGCTCGCCCTGTCGATGGGCGACGGCGAGCAGGCGGAGCAGGCCTACCGGACGGCACTGCGGCTGGATGCTCGTTTCGTCCCGGCCTACGTCAACCTGGCCGACCTTTACCGCCTGCAGCAGCGCGAAGGCGAGGGCGAGCACCTGCTGCGCGAGGGCATCGACAGGATCACCTTCGATGCCGACCTGCGCCATACCCTCGGCCTCAATCTGATCCGCCAGCAACGCCGCGGCGAAGCCCTGCAGTGGCTGCGCCAGGCTGCCGAAGCGGAAAGCGGCAATGCCCACTACAGCTATGTCTATGCCCTGGCCCTGCAGGGCAGTGGCGACGGGGCCGGCGCCCTGCGCATCCTGCGTCAGGCGAAATCGCAGCATCCGGGCAATCGCGATGTCCTTTTCGCCCTGGCGACGATCAGTCGCGACCAGAAGGACATGGTCAGGGCGCGCGCCTATGCCGAGGAATTGCTCGAGCGCTTCCCGGGGGACCGGCAAGCCAAGGCTTTGTGCGAGACCTTGCGGGAGCGATGAGTCTCTCGCCGCGGGCAATCGCTGCCCGCATGCCGCGCGCTACGGCGTTCTGCTGCATCAGGAAGGGAAGGGGTGATACCGATCGGCGCAAGGTTCGTGCTTGGCGCGGCTCGATTCAGGTGTGGAAGCCGGGACGGCCTGAACCGTCCCGGGGGGCTGCGTCAGAAGCGGAAGCTCACGCCCAGGTACAGGCCTTCGTTCTCCATGTCGTAGAGAAAGCCGTCGTCGTCGTAGTCGACGCTGAAATAGCGGTAACCGAAGCTGGCCGAGGTGGTTCTGGACAGATCGTAGTTGGCGCCCAGCGAGGCCTGCCAGGTGAAGTCGGCGCCTACACCGAAGCCGCCGACGTCGCCATAGCCGACCAGCGTCCATTTGTCGTTCAGCCTGTGCTGGGCACGTACGCCGATGTAGGGGTCGACCCAGTCCTTGGTGGCGTCGCGCTTCATCTGCACGCCGACCGCGCCGCCGAAGACGCTGGCGTCGACATCGACATCGACGTCGAGCCTGGTGTAGCGGAGCCCGCCGAACAGGTCGACCGGTGACGGGCCCTCGAGCGCCCGGTAGGTCAGCGCGGCGGCCAGCGTGCTTTGCTTGATCCTCGCCTTGGCGTGCAGGTCCGGGGAGCCGCCGAGAACCGCCGGCGAGGCTTCGGCGCTATCGGACAGCTTCATGTAGATGGCGTCGACAAAGACGCCCCAGCGGTTCTTGCGCGCCTCCAGCTGGCCCATCAGGCCGAAGTCCAGGGTGTCCATGATGTCCGAGAACTTCATGTCGACGCTCGTCTTCGGCAGCCTGCCGGCTTGCGTGTCGCCCTTCATGCCGGTGGCCCAGAGATAGGGGGTGACGGCGACGTCCCATTCATCTGCGGCCTGGGCCGCGCCCAGCGGGCCGAGGCCCGCGAGCAGACCGGCCAGGGTCAGCGGCAGTCGGTAAGCGATCTTCCTCATCGTGTTGCTCCTGGTTTCATCATCGACCGACTGATCCGGCGCTTATTTCCTGCCCTTGAACGGACCGTCACCGGTGAGAATGACGCCGTTCTGGCTGGCATAGAGGTCCCACAGCCGGGTCAGCTCCGCGAGCTTGGCCGGCTGGCTGGACGCCAGGTCGCGTGACTCCGTCGGGTCGTCCTTCAGGTTGTACAGCTGCCATTCGCCGGTGCCGCCGGCTGCCTTCAGCAGGGACAGGGCCTTCCAGTCGCCCTGGCGCAGGGCGCGGTTGCCGAACAGCTCCCAGCCGATCCATTCGTCGGCGCTGCGGATGTCCTGCGCCTTGCCGACGAGGACAGGCTGCATCGACTTGCCGGTCAGCGGTGCCTGATCGCTTCCTCCGCGCTGCGACGGGTGGCTGACGCCGGCAAGTTCGAGGAGTGTCGGTACGACATCGGTCACGTGCAGGACGGCCCGGGTGGTCTGGCCGTCGGAGACGACGCCGGGACCGGCGGCGATCAGCGGCGAGCGGATGCCGCCCTCGGCGGTGTAGTGCTTGAAGTAGTTGAAGGGGGTCGAGCCGACCTGGGCCCAGGCGGCGCCGTAGTCACAGACGGACATCTTGCGGCCGCAGTTTTCCGGCCTGGTGTCCCAGTTCTTCTCCAGCCAGACCTTCATCGCCGGATCGACCGAGGCCGCGAGCTCGAGCAGTTCGACCGGTTCGGCGCCGTTGTCGGAGAAGAACAGCACCAGCGTGTTGTCGAGCTGGCCGTTGGCCTTCAGGTGGCCGAGGACGCGGCCGATGTGGTGGTCCATGTTGGCCACCATCGCCGCATAGACTTCCATCTTGCGGGCGGAAATCTTCTTCTGCTCGGGCGTCAGGCTGTCCCACGCGGGCACGTTGGGCATGCGCGGTGCCAGGCTGACGTCGGCGCCGACCAGTCCCATCGCCTTCATCCGCGCCAGGCGCTCGGCGCGCAGTGCATCGTAGCCCTGGTCGTAGCGTCCCTTGTACTTGTCGATCCAGTCGTCCGGCAGGGCGAAGGGGCTATGCACCGCCTGGTAGGAGAGATAGGCGAAGAAGGGCTTGCCGTCGGCCTTGTTCTCGTCGATCGACTGCGTGATGAAATCGCTGAAGGCCGCCGTCGAGAAGTGGTCGTCGGGCAGCTTGTCGAGCAGCTTGCCGTTGCGCGTGAAGGTCAGGTTCGGATGCTGGGGGTTGGGATAACCCATATCCGACCAGTGGCTGCCGCCACCCTGCATCAGGGTGAAGTCGCGCTCGAAGCCCTGGTCGGCCGGCCACTGTCCCTTCTCCTCGCCGAGGTGCCATTTGCCGGCCATGTAGGTGTGGTAGCCGGAATCGCGCAACAGGGTGGCGATGCTGGTCACGCGCTGGTTCAGATGGCCTTCGTAGCCGGGCTTGCCCTTCTGCTGCGGCCCCGTGTACTCGGACATGACGCCAAAGCCGGCGACGTGGTTGTCGGTGCCGGTGAGCAGCATCGAGCGGGTCGGCGAGCAGGTCGGGGCGACGTAGAAATTGGTCGCGCTCAGGCCGCGCTGGGCCAGCGCGTCGATGTTCGGGGTCTCGATCTCGCCGCCGAAGGCGCCGACATCGGAATAGCCCATGTCGTCGGCAACGATCAGCAGGATATTGGGTTTCTTGGCCGGCTCGGCAGCACTGGCCTGGGGGGCGCCATGCAACAAGCCGAGGCCGGCTGCCATCAGCATCCCGGCGCAGGCGGCGAGTTTCCGCCAGCGACTGCCCGGGGACGGGTTGGGGGTGTTGCGGGGAATGGTCATTGTTTTCTCCTTCCGTCGAAGACGGTCCGGGGTGGACCGATGCGCCGGAGAGCGCACACGCGCTCCACCCGGCATGGAGGAGAAGGTTATGCGCCGGGGCTGGGGCGAGAAATCAGACCTTGGTCTTACCGCCGGACGAGCCGGCGATCCGTCCGCCAGCAGCCCGGGCGGCGATTGGCAGGGGTCACGCGACAGGCACCACGAAGTGGAAGACCGCGCCGCCGTCCTGCCGGTTTTCGGCCCAGAGCCGGCCGCCGTGAGCCTGGATGATGGTCCGGCAGATCGACAGGCCCAAGCCCAGGCCCTTGGCCTTGGTGGTGACGAAGGGCTCGAAGATGCGCTCCATGTCCTCGGCGCCGATGCCGCTGCCGCGGTCGGCCACGGAGACGATGACGTTGCCGGCCTCGCATACGGTGCGGACGGTCAGCGCCGGCAGCGCGTCGACGGCCTCGATGGCATCGCAGGCGTTGTTCAGCAGGTTCAGGAGGACCTGCTGCAATTGCACCTCGTCGCCATAGACAGGAGGCAGGTCCGGCGACAACTCGAGCTGGATGGTGATCCCGCGGGAAACGCGGTCGCTGTTGGTCAGCCGCAGGACCTCGCTGACCACCTCGTTGAGGTCGAGCCACTGCCGCGTCGAGTCGTCCTTCTTGAGCAACCGCCGCAGGCGCCGGATGATGTCGCCGGCTCGGCGGTCGGCCTTGACGATGTCGTCGAGGATGGGGCCGATCTCGTCGGCGCTCACCACGCCGCGGGCGATGAACAGCTGGGCCGCCTGGGCATTGCTGAGGATCGAGGTCAGCGGCTGGTTCAGCTCATGGGCGAGAGCGCCGGAAAGCTCGCCCAGCATGGCGACGCGCGACAGGTGCGCGAGCTCGTCGCGCTGGCGTTTGGCCAGTCTCTCGATCTCGTCCTGGCGCTGCTCCGCCAGCTTGCGCTCGGTGGCATCGAGGACGACGCCGAGCAGCTTGGTCGGCTTGCCGCTGGCGCTGTATTCGGCCTGCCCCCAGGCGTGCATCCAGCGGGTGTCGCCGGAGGGCAGGACGATGCGGTATTCCTTCTCGTAGCGGCGATGGTTGGCGAGGGCATCGTGGACGGCGGTGACGACTGCGGCTCTCTCCTCGGGGTGGATGCGCTGGCTGAACCTGTCGAAGTCCACGCGCTCGCCGGGCAGAAAGGAAAACATCGCATAGCCGGTGTCGTTGGCCCAGAAGACGTCGCGCTCGATGTCCCATTCCCAGAGCCCGAGGTGCGCGGCATGGACGGCCAGGTCCATCCGCTGTTCGCTCTCGCGCAGCTGGATGGCCAGGTGCACCGAGCGGAAGACATCGAAGCCCAGCTGATAGGACATGACCAGGACGATGCCGAGAAAGCTGATGCTGATCAGATATGGCGAGGATGCCAGTCCGGCGTGCAGGAGAGTGGCATGGCCCGCGGCGATGAGGAAGAACAGGATGGTGCCGCCACCGACCAAAAGGGCGCGCCGCCGGGTCAGAGCGTCGCCGCGGCGCCAGGCGGAATGGGTTGCGTCGGCGAGAAAGAGGACCAGCAGGATGTCGGCGAGGTTGTTGACCAGCCAGTGGAAGGGACCCGGGACGCCGACCGGCATGGCGATGCTGTCGCCGAACATGGTCGCCTGTTGCTGGAGCTCGGTGATCTCCGAATAGACGACATTGGCCCCGAACAGGAAGTTGAGCGGGATGCCGAGCAGCCGCAGGCCGCAGACGCTCCAGAACAGCCAGTCGCGGCCTGCGCGCAGGTGCCAGCGGATGAACGCGGCCAGGAGGATGACCCCGATCGGGACCACGACCATCATCCAGCGCAGGGTGTCGCCGTAGGCCTCGGGCGTCGTCGCCCGCATCAGCGACCACTCGCCGAACGTGTAAAACCAGACGCAGACGGCGAACAGGGCGAAAGCCAGGTAATCGCGCTGGGCCCGAAGGTGAATCCAGATGAAGAAAAAGATGACCGCCAGCGTCAAGCTGGTGGCGGCCATCATCGGCCAGATTACGTCGATCAGGTTCAAGCCCGGCATGTCCCGGAATGTAACGCCAAGCGGGTGGCCTACCAAGCCTGTTCCGGACTATCGGCGGGCCGCCGGGTCTCCCGTCACCCACTTGATGGCATCGAGCAGTGCCAGGCCATCTACCGGCTTGTGAAAGAAGAAGCGGGCGCCCAGCTGGCGGGCCAGGCGAACGGTCTCCTCGTCGTCGCGGGCAGAGATGGCGATCAAGGGAATATCGGCAAGTCGCGCCCGCAGTCTTTCCTGCGGCTTGATGCCGAGTCTGCCGGTGGGCGTGATGTCGATCAGGACGCAGTCGGGAACGGCCTGATGCAGGTGGGTCAGCAGGGACTCGCCGTCGGCAAAGCTCAGCGGCGAGTGGCCGGCGGAACGCATCAGCCGTGCCAGCCCGCATCTGACCATCTCGTCGTCATCGACGATGTGAATGCTCAGGGCGTTCGAACCATCGCGCATGCATGAGCTCCTGCCGGCCCGGTGATCGATCCTCCGCAGTCAACGCCACCCGATGTAGGCCACACCAATGCCGCCGATGACCTGGTTCTCGCTGCCGCGCTGGTCGACCAGGGGGCTGTCGGCGGCATCGCCGGTGATCCGACCGTAGCGCAGGCCGGCGCCGAGCACCCATTCCTTGCTCAGGTAAAGGGCTGTTCCCAGGTTTATGTAGGCCTCGTGTACGCCGCTGTCTGCCTTGTAGGCCGGGAGGGGCGCGCTGCCCACGTTGTCCGCATTGATGCCGAAGTAGTGATCGTTGTACTTGCGGTTGCCGTACATGAAGCCGGCGCCGACATGCACGTCCACGGCGCGGTGCACCTGGCGCCAGTAGCGGGCCGAGAGCCTTGCGCGCAGGCCGTCGCTTTCGCCGCCGGCATCCTGCAGCAGCATGCCGCCGACGATCAGGCGATTGCGCGGGTTGGCGGCATCGACCCAGGCGATGTCGCCGAAGACGCCGAGTTCGACGGTGCCGTCGATGTCCCTCATCTGGCGGACCACGTCGTCCTCGACGTCGCTGTCCCGGCCGAAGTGGTAGTTGATCACCGGCCCGAAGCGATATTTCTGGCTGTCGACCAGGTTGAGGCTCAATTCGTTGGCGAACAGTTGCACGTAGCGCTGCTGGCCGGCGAAGGTGTAGCGGGCGTAGGGGGCGACGCCGCCGCTGCGATCGTCCGAGCCCTTGTAATCCGGGACGCTGCCGGCGCCCAAGCCAATGAAGGCAGGCGTTTGCTCGAGTTCGAGAAAGCCTTGCGCCCGTGCTGCGGTGATGTTGCCGGTAACCATCGTCACGAACGCGGCCAGGCCAACAAGCAGCTTGCCGGAATGTCGCATCATGTCTCTCCAGGAGGTCAGGGAGAACCGATGGTAGGCGGGCCGCCGCCCGACCGTAATCGCCTCTTGGTCTTATTGGCTTTGGCGCAGTTCGGGTAACCGGGGGGCGGTTCCCGCCTGCGCCAGGGGTGAAACAAACGGGGCTAGCGCTGGAGGGGCGGGTCGCCGCCACCGGCTGGCGCTCTGTCGTCGGCGCGGTCCAACAGGTGGACCAGTGCAGCCACGGATTGGACCTCCATTTTTTCCATGACTCGCCCGCGGTGAATCTTGACGGTCTTTTCGGCGATGCCCAGTTCCGCTGCAATCTGCTTGTTGAGGCGGCCCAGAACGACCAGTTCCATGACTTCGCGCTCGCGGGCCGAGAGGCGATCCAGGCGCATGGCGATGCCGAGTTGTTCCCGTCGGCGCGCCTGATCGCTGTCGTGACGTCGCAGGGCGATCTCGATGGCGGCAAAGAGCGTATCGTTTTCCACCGGCTTGAGCAGGAAATCGACGGCGCCGCGCTTCATTGCCTGGACGGTCGTGGGCACGTCTCCCTTTCCGGTGAGGAAGATGACCGGCATGTCGATGCCGCGTGCGAGCATCGTTTCGTGCAAGCGCGGACCTGTCATTTCCGGCATGTCGACATCGAGCAATACACAAGCTGTACCGGCGCAGGCGGGGCGCTCGAGGAAGTCGCCTGCCGAAGCGAAGGTCTCGACTTGCCAGCCGGCGGCGCGCAGCAGCCGTGACAGACTGGTACGGACGTCCTCATCGTCATCGATGACGAATATCGTGGGTGCTGCGGACATGTCCGGTTTCTCTGCTTCCATGATCATTAAACCGGCCCTCGAATATCTTTGCCGTGCAGCGTAGGCTGCGGCCGAATGTTTGGAGCAGGAGCGAGTTTCCTCTCGCAGGCCGGTGACGCGCTCCATGATGATTCCGACTTCTGCAATAGCGTGTTGTGATCGCGGATGGGCGGCTCCAAGCGTGATGTGGTCTTGAAGTCGTGGTTCAGGCACGCGGCCGGGTTGGGCGCGGGCGCGTAAGGAGGCAAAGGGAAAGGCCCGCTCCGATCTGCGCCAACCCGACTGCGTCGAGTCTGGAGGGGGGCATCCGCAGCACCCTCCTGCGTAGCGTCTACCGGTCCTCACACCCCAATTTTCGCGCATCGACATTTTCTATGCGAACAATCTATCAGATCCAGTCCAAACGGGTGTTCAACGGGGCGGCAGCGTCTGTTGCCCAGGCCTGGGGCTGGCCGTAGAGGCAAAGGACCACCTGCCGGGCCTTGTCTGCGCAGGCATCCTGGCCTGTGAGCGTGAGGCTGGTCCGACCCGCGTGCTCGGTGCGCTGGCCGGCCGAGGATATCGACGAGGGCCGGCGGGTGATGGCCTCGGGCCGCGCCTATGGGCTTGCCGGGCGAGGATCAGGCGTCGTCGTGCATCGGAGTGGCGTCCCGAGCCTGTCGTCGAGTACACAGCGCATGCGCCTCGTCCGCGCTCAGGCTGCGGCCGGGCCAGGGCACGAGCCCGGGCACGCGCTCGCGGTAGCGCGCGTAGGCTTTGCCGTGGAAGGCAAGCAGCTTGCGCTCTTCGAGCAGCGAGCCCAGCCACAGGTAGAGCGTGATGCACAGCGCGCTCGTCAGCCGCGCCTCGTCCATGTCGCGCGTCCACAGGATCAGCAGGCCGAGGCTGTACCAGGGATGACGGACGTGGCGGTGCAGCGGCGACAGCGTCAGGCCCCCGGGATCCTCGGCGGCGTGCTCGCGTGTGCGCCACTGCGTGCTGCCGTAGAACACGCCCATGTCGTAGTAGCGCGTCGACCACAGGAAGCCGGCCGCCGCCGCCACCGCCAACCCGTTCGCCAGCCAGGCCCAGCCGCCCTGCCAGGACCACAGCAGCGGCCCGCGCCAGGCGAAGGTGAGCCACAGCGGCGGCAGCAGCAGGACCACCGCGAGCAGGTTGAAGGCTAGCCGGTAGGCCGGCGCCAGCCGCGGCCAGTGCGCCGCCACCACGCGCTTGAGCCGCAGCGAGGCGAGCAGGGAGTGCAGCGCGGCGTAAGCCAGCCAGCACAGTACGAGGCTGGCGATCTGGGTGCCGGAAAGGCTCATCGACGGGGCTCCCCGAAGGAAGGCAAGTGCATGATTCTGGAACGTTTCCAAAAGGACTTGCATTGTTTTTTGTTGCAGTGCACCATAATGCCGCAAGGTCTATCACGCCGAGTCGGCACCCAGGTGTCGTCCACCGCAAGGAGTACACCATGAACGTCTCGCCCGAGAAAATGCTTTCCGCCTTCCGCAGCACCGCGGAGGTCCGTATCCACGAACTCGCCACCGCGAGCGACGGCCTGCTCTCCGGGGTCGAGCACCTGACCGCGCTCAACCTCAACACCGGCCGCGCGCTGCTCGACGAAACCATCGCCTTCACCCAGGCGGCCGCCGCGGCGCGCGAGCCGCGCACCCTGGTCGAACTCCAGATCGGCTCGATCACCCCGGTGCTGCGTCACGGCCACGCCTGGTTTACCACCGCGGGCACGGTCGCCGCCCAGGCCCAGGCCGACGCGCTGCGCCTGTTCGAGGCCGGCATGTCGCAATGGCTGCAGGGTGTGATCCTCACCCTCGAACTGCTCAACCGCAGCGCCCCCGCAGGCTCCGCGCTCGCGGTGCACGCCCTGCGCTCCGTGGTCGCCAATGCCTCGACCGCCTACGACGGCGTCACCCGTGCTGCCGCCCACGCCAGCTCCACCGCGCGCACCCACGTCGACCAGGCCGCCAGCGCCGCGCTCGAAGCCCTCGACCGCGGCACCAGCGCCACGGTCTCGCTCATCCGCAGCGCGGCCTGAGCGAGGCGGACCCGCCGGAGCGGGGACCTGGCAGTGGAGGCGGGGGAATCCACCCGCCGTGGAACGCAGGAAGGCCGGCTCGGAAGAGCTGGCCTTTTTGGTGAGCAACCGCACCGCCGAAGGGTGCGCCGGCATCGGTGGCGAGTCCTTCAAGATGCGCGACATCCGCCGCACGGTGGAGACCATGCTTGCCGGCCTGGGTATCCGCAAGAACACCCGCGCGCAACCGCTATCCCACGGCATCCGCGGAGTGCAGGCCGCGCACTACGATCGGCACGCCTGCACCGACGAGAAGTGCGCCGCATTGGTGGCCTGGGAGGCACGGCTAGAGGCCATCCGCCAAGCGGAGCGCGCGCCCTCGAACGTGGTCCGCCCTGGGGCAGCGCGCCGCCTGACGACATGCGCGGGAACATATCAAAAATGCGATACTCTATGCACTGGACCGTTACCGTTATCCCGGAGGCCGAGGCCGAATTGCTGGCGCTGCCCGCCGACATGCAAGCCCGCTTCCTGCACATTGCCGAGTTGCTCGAATCCTTCGGCCCGCAGAAGGTGGGCATGCCGCATATTCGGCCGCTGGAAGGGAAACTGTGGGAAATGCGCATGACCGGCCGCGACGGCATCGCCCGCGCCGTCTATGTGGCCCGCACCGGGCAGCGCCTGACGGTCCTGCACGTCTTCACCAAGAAGACCCAGAAAACTCCGCGCAAGGCCATCGAAACGGCCCAAGCGCGACTGACGAGCCTGACCAATGACTGAGCTTGCCGCCCTGAAGGCCCGCATTCTGGCGAACCCCGAGGCCCGCGCCGAGTACGACGCGCAAGCGCCGGAGTTCGAGCTTGCCCGCGAACTCATCACCGCCCGCACCCGCGCCGGCCTGACTCAATCCG
>ERZ724521.1417-NODE-1417-length-10644-cov-4.714137_pt1 | contig 10644 bp, 7 predicted proteins | sample MGYA00376054_ERZ724521 | MGnify/ENA primary metagenome ERZ724521 (study PRJEB28724, sample SAMN07190883) | activated sludge metagenome | isolation source: activated sludge of sewage treatment plant in Hong Hong | place: Hong Kong | collected 2016-03-17 ... | reverse complement strand
GGCGGCAAGAAGATCCCTGAATTGATGCGCGGCCTGGGCCGCGGCATGCGGGAGTTCAAGGACGCCAAGGACGGCGTTGACCAGAAGGACGAGAACAAGTAGGCCGGCCCTGGATGATGCCCCCTTCGCGTACCCTGCGCGAGGCCCAGGACGCCTTGGCAGCCGGCACCACCACGGTGGTGGACCTTACTCGGGCCGCCCTGGCCCGCGCCCGTGAGCACGCTCACCTGAACATCTTCCTCGAGCTCTTCGATGAAAGTGCCTTGGCCAAGGCAGCCGAGGTGGATGCCCGGCGCGCCGCGGGCACGGCCGGCCCTTTGGCCGGGGCCATCATCAGCATCAAGGACAACATCTGCTATCGCGGGCACCGGGTGTCCGCGTCCTCGCGCATCCTGGAAGGCTATGTGAGCCCCTTCAGCGCGACCGTGGTGGACCGCCTGCTCGCCGCCGACGCGGTGATCCTGGGCCGCACCAATTGCGACGAGTTCGCCATGGGCAGCAGCAACGAGAACAGCGCCTTCGGCAACGTGGGCAACCCGCTGGACCCCACCAAGGTGCCGGGGGGGAGCAGCGGCGGCGCGGCCGCCAGTGTGGCCGCAGGCATCGTTCACGCCGCCTTGGGCAGCGATACCGGAGGAAGCATCCGGCAGCCGGCCTCGTTCTGCGGCGTGGTCGGGCTCAAGCCCACCTATGGCCGCGTCAGCCGCTACGGCCTCATCGCCTTCGCCAGCAGTTTCGATCAGATCGGTCCGTTCGCGCACACCGTGGAGGACGCTATGGCGGTCCACCGCGTGATCGCCGGGCACGATCCGCTGGACAACACCAGCAGCCATCGACCCCTCGGGCACCACCAACCGGCAACCGAGAACCGGCAACCGCTCCGCATCGCGTACTACCGCGAATGCGTGGAGCGGGATGGACTTGACCCTGAGATCAAGGCGCACCTGCTTGCACGCATCGAGCAATGGCGGGCCGCCGGCCACAGCGTGGAGGCCATCGAACTGCCCCTGCTGGAGCACTTGGTGCCCACCTACTACATCCTCGCCACGGCGGAGGCCAGCAGCAACCTGGCACGCTTCGACGGCATCCGCTACGGGCACCGCAGCAAGGAAGCGAAGGGCGTGGACGACACTTACCGCCGCAGCCGTTCCGAAGGCTTCGGCCCGGAGGTGCAGCGCCGGATCCTGCTGGGCACTTTCGTGCTGAGCGCAGGCTACTATGACGCGTATTACGCCCAGGGCATGCGCGTGCGGCGCCTGATCCGGGAGAACACCCTGAAGGCATTGGAGCAATTCGATGTCGTGGTGACCCCCACCTGCCCCACCACCGCGTTCGGGCATGGCGCGATCACGGATCCGGTGGCCATGTACCTGCAGGACATCTTCACCGTGCAGGCCAACCTCGCCGGCACCCCGGCGGTCTCCGTGCCGGCCGGGCGCCACAGCAATGGACTCCCGTTCGGGATCCAGCTCATGGCCAAGCCCTTCAGCGATGAGCGGCTGCTGGACCTGGCGCACGAATTGGTCCCCGCGCTTCGTTGAACGTTTCAGCGTCGTCGATACCGGACCCCGCCCGTCGAATGGCCCGGAGCATTCGTCGACACGTCCGTTCACATCCGATCGTTGACCGCTCGACGGAACAATGACCTTTCCCGCACGTATCAAGGCTACTTTTCGCCTGCTCATGGCACGACACTCCTTTGCCCTGCTGGCCAGCTTCTTGCCCCTGCTGTTGTGGGCACAATCCCCCATTTCCGCCGACGATGCCGTGCTCCAGCGGATCGACGAGCTCAGCAACCTGCCCTGGCTGAAGAACGACCCGTTCGTTGCCGACCGCAATGCGCTGAACGTGAACGGGTTCGCCCCCAGTGACACGCCGCGCTACACGCCGGAGGTGTACCGGCAGCGCCTGGCCATCCTGGATGAACGTACCCCGTTCAAGCTCACGTACAACGAACCCGTGCAGGCCTACCTGGACCTGTACACCCAGCGCAAACGCGAGCAGACCGGCCGCATGCTCGGTCTGGCCCAGCTCTATTTCCCCGTGTTCGAGGAGGCCTTGGACCGGCATGGGCTGCCGCACGAACTGAAGTACCTCGCCGTGGTGGAGAGCGCGCTGTTCCCGGGCGCCCGCTCGCGCGCCGCCGCCGTGGGCCTCTGGCAGTTCATGGTGGGCACCGGAAAGATGTACGGCCTCCACGTGGACAGCTACATGGATGAGCGGTGCGACGTGTATGCGAGCACCGATGCCGCATGCCGCTACCTGAAGGACCTGCACCGGATCTTCGGCAACTGGGAGCTGGCATTGGCGGCCTACAACTGCGGGCCGGGCAATGTGAACAAAGCCGTGCGCCGTGCCGGCGGCACGCTGGACTATTGGGCGGTGTACAACCACCTGCCCCGCGAGACCCGCGGCTACGTGCCCGCCTTCATCGCGGTGAACTACGTGTTCAACCACGCTGCGGACCACAACATCTACCCGGTGATCCCCAACTACTGCGCTTACGAGGTGGACACCGTGCAGGTGTGCTATCCACTGGACCTGAACAAGCTGGCGGAGATCACCGGCGGCTCGGCCACCGAACTGATCGAGCTCAATCCCGTCTTCAAACGTGGCATCGTTCCGGACTTGGAGGAGCCCTCCACGCTGTACCTGCCCCGTACGCTGGTAACGTCCTTCATCGACAAGGAGAACGTGATCCAGTACAGCTATGTACCGGACATGAGCACACCGGCGCCCTTGGCGTCGACGGCCACCGCCACACGCAGCAACGAAGCCGGCCCGACCCGAACACATGTGGTGCGGCGCGGTGAATCCTTGGGCTCCATTGCCCGGAAGCACCGCGTGAGCGTAGGCGACCTGCGGGCATGGAACCGCCTCAAGAGCGATCGTCTGCGCGCCGGACAGCGCTTGGTGGTCCGCAAGGCAACGGCCAGCTCGTCCGCCCCTGCAGCGCCGCCCAAGCCGGATGAACGGACCGTACAGGGAACACCGGCGGCCGTGGAGTACATCTACCATACGGTCCAGCCCGGCGATACCCTCTGGGGGATCGCGCAACGCTACCCCGGTATCTCCGTGGACGAGATCAAGCGGTTGAACGGCGACGTGAACCTGCGCAAGCTCGCCGTCGGCAAGCGGATCAAGGTGGGTGTGCAGAAGGGCTGATCCCCTCCGGATTTTTCGACAAGGGCACACCGCTCCGCCCCATTTGGCGCTCAGGTACTAAACCGTGGTGCCGCCCCGTTCATCCGGTGTGGTCGTCGGGCGTTGTTGATAATTCAGCGTGCGCGCGGCACCCCTCGTCGTCTAGATTGCCTTCCACGAAACGACGTCGAACACGTCGATCGTCCGTCATGGACCTGGCCCGCATCCAACCCTACGCGCACAAGCACTGCCGCTTCAAACTGCGCAGCGGCAAGGAGGTCTACGGTGTCATTTGGGACGTTGAAGTGGCCGGCGACCGCAAGCTCTTCTTCGCCAGCGTGCGCGACTACGAGCGTCTTCAACGTGAGCCGCAGCGGCCGGTGAGCGTCATCGACATGCAGCCGGAGGAGATCGTCCTGGTGGAGCGCATCGCCAGCTGATCGCGCACGTCAGGCACCCGCCACCATCCCTGCCCGCATCAGCAGAAAGGCATAGATCTGGGCGACCTCCTTCAGTCGCTCAAAGCGCCCGCTCGCGCCGCCGTGGCCGGCGTCCAGGTTCGTCTTCAACAGGATGGGCGCATCGCCCTGCTGATGCTCACGCAGGCGTTGCACCCATTTGGCCGGTTCCCAATACTGCACCTGGCTGTCGTGGAAGCCGGTGAGCACGAGCATCGCCGGGTACTTCGCATCGTGCACGTTGTCATAGGGTGAGTAGGACAACATGCGCTCATAGGCCTCCTTCTGCTTCGGGTCGCCCCATTCATCGAACTCCCCGGTGGTGAGCGGAATGCTCTCATCGAGCATGGTCGTCACCACGTCCACGAACGGCACCTCGGCGACGATGCCGTTCCACAGATCCGGCCGCATGTTCGCCACGGCGCCCACCAGCAGGCCGCCGGCGCTGCCCCCCATGCAGAAGAGCCGTTTGGGGTCCGCATAGCCCTGCCGCAAAAGGTGCTCCGCGCAATCGATGAAGTCAGTGAACGTGTTGGTCTTGTGCTCCATCTTCCCCTCCTCGTACCAACGCCGCCCGAGCTCCTCACCTCCCCGGATGTGGGCCATCGCATAGATGAATCCGCGGTCAAGGAGCGAAAGGCGTGCGCTGCTGAACACCGGCTCCATGCTGATGCCGTAGGACCCGTAACCGTAGAGCAGCAAGGGCGCGGAACCGTCGATCGGGGTTCCCTTGCGGTACACGATGCTCATGGGCACCCGCTGCCCGTCGCGGGCCACCGCCCATACACGTTCACTGGTATAGGCCGCCGGGTCGAAGCCGCCCACCACCTCCTGCTGCTTCAACAGGCGGTCCGTCCGCAGGCGCATGTCATGCTCGTAGATGCTGCTGGGGGTGGTGAGGCTGGTATAGCCGTACCGCAGGCTTTCCGTATCGGCCTCGGGATTGGTGCCGCTGTACACCACATAGGCCGGGTCATGGAACCGGATCTCGTGCTCGGCCCCTTGCTCCGTGTCCGTGATGCGCAGATGGGTCAGCCCCTCGCGTCGTTCGGACACCACACGGTGGCGCTTGAACAGCTCCACGTCCTCCAACAGCACATCCTCGCGGTGCGGGATCACCTCCTCCCAGCGCTCCTTGGGCACACCGATCGCATGGCTCTTCATCAGCCGGAAATTCCGGGCCTGCCAGTTGGTGAGGATGTAGAATACACCATCCATGTGCTGCGCACTGTATTCATGCTCCCGCTCGCGTGGAAGGAAGACACGGAACGTGCCGTTGGGCTCGTCCACCGGCAGCAGCCACTCCTCAGAGCTCAACGTGCTGCCGGTGGTGATCACCACGTAGGTGTTGCTGCGGTCCCTGAACACATCGCAGGCGAAGGCGGGGTCGGCCTCGTGGAACACCTCCACGTCCGCGGACTCGGGTGTGCCCAGCACATGTCGGAGGATCTTGTAGCTGCGCAGGGTGCTGTCCTTCCGGCTGTAGAAGTAGGTCCGGTCGTCCGCCCATGCACCACCTCCGCTCGTGTTCGTGATCACATCCGGGAGGTCACCGCCGGTGGTGATGTCCCGGAAACGGATGGTGTACTGCCGACGGCCAACAGTGTCCACGCTGTACGCGCAGAGGCGGTTGTTCGGACTGACATCGAAGTCGCCGAGGTCGAAGAACTCGCACCCTTCGGCCAGCACGTTCTCATCCAGCAGCACGTCATACGCCTCGGGCACTGAACCGTCCGGGCGCACCGGTGCCCGCAGCTGTACCGCGTACTCCTTGCCCTTGTCGTAGCGCTGGTTGTACCAGAACCCGTTCTCGCGGTACGGCACGCTGAGGTCCTCCTCCTTCACGCGGGCCTTCATTTCCAGGAACAGGCGTTCGCGCAGCTCCTTCACCGGCGCCAGCCAGTGCTCCGCATAGGTGTTCTCGGCCTCCAGATGCGCGATCACACGCTTCGTGTGCGCGTCCGGCGGATCCGCCTCGCGTTGCTCCTCGCTCAGGCGCAGCCACGCCCAAGGGTCGTTGCGCACATGGCTGTGGGCGGTGATGGGGTGATCGATCCGCTCGGCGACCGGCGGGGCGGGATGTTCGTTCGGCATGGATGTTACGCGCACAACGACGGGCGGAGCGGACGGTGCGCGCGGCGGAAGATATCGCCCCCGGGGCTGCGTCAGGCCAGCACGGCGTGCAACACACCCGGCGCTCGGAGCTCGCCGAAGCCGGGCACATGCAACCGGTAATACGTGTTCAGGTCGTTCAGCAGGGACTGGCGCAGGTCATACGGCACCACCGCACCAACGTCCTCCAGGGAGCCGGCAAGCAGCGCTTTGAAGACCCTGCCACGCTGCGCCGGCATGCAGTGCTCGTGCGGTGGTGCGCCACTGCGGAAGCGTCCTTCGAGCAGATCGAACACGTCCTCGTCCGGTCCTCCTGTGTCCGGATGGATGCCGAGGTATGCCAGCAGGGCCACCATGGCGCGCAAGGGGTAACCGGCCGGGTCCGCGCCCGTGTCCAGCTCCTCCATGAGCGCCTCCAGCATCGCGAAGAGGTCCTGATCGGCCACCTCCTCCCGGAGCACATGCAGCAGCAGCTCCTGCATGAAGAGGGCCAGCGCTCTTCGGACGGGGTCGGTGGGAAGGTTCATGTACGGGCGCTCGATCCGCACCTCGCGCGCGCTGAGCAGTTCGCGGCCTTCGCTTGCCACCACCACGAGCTCAACACGGCTCAACGGCTGAAGCGCCGCCTGCGCCGTGCCTTTGCGCCCTGCACGCACCACCACGCCGCGCGTGCCGAACCGCTCGGTGCACGTGCGCACGATCAACCGTCCTTCGGTGTGCTTGATGGTGCGCAGCACAATGCCGCGGGTGATCTGCGGAGCGCTGTTCGTGTATCCGGAGGTCATGCGCGGGTCGTTGCCGCGGCCCTCATCGGACCACCATCACCTTGGTGTTGCAGCTCGATGTGCCCCCGGGGGAAGTGGCCAGCACCAGGTACACCCCGGACGCCACGCGCTGCCCCCCCAGATCGGTGCCGGGCCAGATGGCCTGGCCACCAAGGGATGTGGTCTTGTACACCAGATTACCGGCCATGTCGGTGATGCGTACATCGCTGTCGGCCACCAGGCCCGTGATCGCCACCGATCCCTGATATCCGGGACGGACCGGATTGGGGAAGACCGAGGCGCACGAGGCGCTGCGTGCCCCCTCCGTGGCCCCTCCCCGGTACCCCATGATGCCCTGGTCCGTGCCGATGAACACTTCGCCGGTCCCCCCATCGATGGCGATGCTGGTGATGTTGTTGCTCGGGAGCGGACTGTTCTCCACCGTGAAGTGGGCGATCTGTTCCGTTCCATCGGGGCTCACCAGATAGACACCGCTCGTTTGCGTGCCCAGCCATTTGCGGTTGGCGCCGTCCACCGTGATCACGCTGACCACCTCGGTCTCCAACAGGATCTGGACGTTGCCGTCCTGTTCGATCAGGATCTGCTGGCAGTCGAAGTTCTCCCCGCTGAAGATCGCATCCGCATTGTAGAAGACGGCCACGCCTTTCCCCGTACCCACCCAGATCTCCCCGTCCTGGTCCTCCGCCACATCGAACACGTCGAGGGTGGGCAGCTTGCCCTGGTTCTCGAAGGTGTTGAGCACCTTGTACTGATCGTCGCCCGTATCGTCGATCGTGCCACCATCGGAGAACACCAACAGTCCATTGCCCCGCGGCCGCACCAGCCACTTGAGGTCGTTGGTCGCCGCCAGGATGCGGCCCACCAGGTTGTTGCCGGCGGTCACGCTCCCCGGGCTGAAGGAGCGCCATTCGCCGTTCTTCTTGCGCACGCCGATGGGCTTGGAACAATTGGCGTTCGCCACCCACAGGTTGCCGTCCTCGTCAAAGTCCAGGCCGGTCACGTCCACAATACCATTGTCCTGGTCGCCCCGTGTGAGCAGGGTGCTGTTCGTGGCGTTCCAGATGGCCTGCACCACGCCGTTCCGCCATTCGAGGACGCCTTCCTCATAGCTGCCCGTATAACCATGGCCCCGCTCCTCGGGGTCCATCGCCACGGCCATGGGGTCCACCGCGCCGCCGCCAAAGTCGTTCACGCCCAGCATCAGCGGGTCGTCCGGCTCCTGCACGCTGGTCCACGCCCCGTCACGGAACAAGTGGATGCCTTGGTGGCCGTACGTGTTCGTCCAGTTCCCGGCCACGGCACCGGTCGCCACCTGCAGCCAGCCTTGTTGGATGTCCATGTCCACCACCCCGGTGGTCTTGGGGCCGTTGGGGGCGTATGTACTGCTGGTGCCATCCCCGTTCAACCGCACCAATCCCAGGTTCTCGGTCGCCACCCATCCGCCACCGTTCACGGAACCGGTGCCTTCGGAGAGGATGAACCCCGCGTTCCCTTGGAACACACGGACAAGGGACTGGTCATAATGCCGCAGCTCGAACCACATGGCCACCACGAGCCGCTGTCCGTCCGGTGATGCCGAAAGGGTGCGCACATCCCGTCCGTTCGCGTCCGCGAGGACGTTCCAACCGCCCTCCCAGTAATAGATGGTGTCCTGCTCCACCCCGGGCGTGCCTTGGTCCCAGTTCAGGAACAAGCGGCCTCCGACCGCAGCGAGGTCCGTGAACGGTCCATTGGGGCGGGGCACGTCCAGTCGTTTGCTCCAACTGGTGAAGGCCGCCAGGTTGGGGTTGTTCCGGGAGGCCCCGAAGAGGCCCTGCGGGGTGGCCGCGTAAATGGAATCGTTGTAGTAGGTGAGCGCATTGACCCCCAATTGCGCGCCACCCGGACCGATGATCCAGGTCTCGCGCACTTCCACGCGCGCGAGGTCCACCACCACCACGCCGAAGCCGCAGGCCACCTGCACGCGATCGCCGTTGTTCAGGAAGCCGCGCACCCCCTTGTCGCCGATGATGTTGCTGCGCTTGATGTCACCGATGTTGATGACCTGGTCCCCGCGCACCATGTCCAGGTTCCCGTTGCCATAACCGACGAGCAATGCGCCCATGGCATCGTTCCATCCAAGGCTGGTGATGTCCACATCGCTCAGGGCGTTCACCTTGGTCAGCCGCTGCATCTCCCCGCTGGAGGGGTCCACCCGGAAGACCGCGTTGCGCGTGGCGCAATAGGCTTTGCCACCGCCCTCCACCACGGCCAGCGTCTTCAGGTAGGGGTAGTGGTCCCGCCATTGGCCGATGGCCGTTTGCGCATGTGCAGGCGGGCTGATGACCGATGCGGTGGCCAGGAAGGCCAGGAGCGGGAGGGTGGTGCGGATGCGCATGGGCACGGCGGAACGTTGCAGTAACGCGGATCGGGGCCGATCGGTATGGAAAGGTAGCACCCGGAAGAAGCGATCCCCGCCAGGGCGGGGATCGTTCGGAGGTCACGAGCGGAGTCGAACCGCTGTAGCAGCTTTTGCAGAGCTGAGCCTAGCCACTCGGCCACGTGACCCTTGAAGGCGGCGCGAAGATAGGGGGTTGTGCCTCCGTTCGGGTATCAACCTTCCACCATGTAGGCCACGCGGTCCACCGCACCGTTCACCGGCGGGTGCTCCTTGGTGACCACCACGCGCCATTGCAAGTGGCCGGGCCATTCCGCGCGGAGCGCGTCCAGGATGCGGCGGGCGACATGCTCGATGAGCTTGCTGCGCACGGCCATCTGCTCTTTCACCAATGCGGTCACACGCCCATAGTCCACGGTGTCCGTCAGCGCGTCGGACCCCTCGGCGGCGCTGAAGTCGCCACGGACCTCCACGTCCACCACGTATCGGCCGCCGATGCGCCCCTCTTCGGGCAGGCACCCGTGGTAGCCGAACACCCGGATACCGTTCACCTGGATCAGGCCCATGCACGCACCTGTTCAAGCCCCGCCTGCAGGCGGGCGATCACCTCGTCCCGGCCCAGCAGCGCGCTCACGTCGAACATGCCCGGGCCCTGCATACGGCCCGCAACGAACAACCTGTAGAGCGGCATCACCTGCCCCACTTTGAGGCCTGCGGTCTGCAGCACATTATTGAACGCGACCTCCAGCCCTTGCGGGGTCAGCGCGGTCATTCCGCGCAGCTGCTCGATGTACGCTTCCAGTGCGGGGGCCGCCTCCGGCTTCCACCGCTTCCGCAACTCCTCCAGTGCGGCCGGGTTCTCCTGCAACGGTGAGCCCGTCGTGAACAGGTAGGTCCCCTCCAACATGTCGTCCACGAAGGTGGCCCGCTCCTTCAACAAGGCGGCGCCGGCCGTCGCCCGTTCGAGCGTGGTGGCGATCCCGCGTGCCGCGAGCTTTTCACGCAGGTGCGCGCCCAGCTCCGCATCGGGACGCATGCGCAGGTACTGTTGGTTGAACCACTTGGTCTTCTCCGGATCGAAGCGGGCGCCTCCCTTGTGCACCCGGTCCAGATCGAACAGGCGCGTGAGCTCTTCCAGGCTCATCACCTCCTGCTCCGTTCCGGGGTTCCAGCCCAGCAGCGCCAGCATGTTGATGAAGGCCTCGGGGTAGTAGCCCTTCTCGCGGTAGCCACTGCTCTTCTCGCCCGTGGTGGGGTCCACCCAATCCAGCGAGAACACCGGGAAACCGAGACGGTCCCCGTCCCGTTTGCTGAGCTTGCCGTTGCCGTCGGGTTTCAGGATGAGGGGCAGGTGGGCGAAGGCGGGGCGTTCCCAGCCGAACGCCTCATAGATGAGCACGTGGAGCGGCGCGCTCGGCAACCACTCTTCCCCGCGGATCACGTGGGTGATCCGCATCAGGTGGTCGTCCACGATGTTGGCCAGGTGATACGTGGGCATGCCATCGCTCTTGAAGAGCACCTTGTCATCGATGTTGGCGCTGTGCACCACCACCCAGCCGCGGATCAGGTCCTCGAAGCGAACCTCCACATGGCGCGGCACCTTCAGGCGTACCACGTACGGATCGCCATTGGCCAGGCGGGCCTTCACCTCGTCGGCGCTCAGGGTGAGCGAGTTCTTCATGTGCTCGCGGGTCACCGCGTTGTAGGCCGGCGCGGCCACGCCGGCGGCCTGGAGGACAGTGTCCGCGTCGGGATTTCCGCCGTGGTC
>ERZ724521.1415-NODE-1415-length-10649-cov-4.987257_pt1 | contig 10649 bp, 8 predicted proteins | sample MGYA00376054_ERZ724521 | MGnify/ENA primary metagenome ERZ724521 (study PRJEB28724, sample SAMN07190883) | activated sludge metagenome | isolation source: activated sludge of sewage treatment plant in Hong Hong | place: Hong Kong | collected 2016-03-17 ... | reverse complement strand
GCCAACCTATACGCTAGATGAACGGGTTTTCTTTGAATGCTCGTTCGCGTAGCTGCGAATGCTGGCGCGGGGATGTTGAATTGCTGTATGAACTTCGGCATGGCCTCCACGTCCAGTCAAGATCGTCGATCTCCCCCTAGACGTGCGGCCGCGATCGGCGGCGTCGGTCTGGTCCTGCTGGGGATCTTGTTCTTCCGCCTCTGGTCGCTGCAGATCGTGACCGGGGACAAGTATCTGACCGAGGCGAACCAGAACCGGACCCGTGAGGTCCGCGTGCCGGCCCCACGGGGGCGGATCCTCGACCGCGAAGGCAACGTCCTGGTCGACAATCGGACCAGCATGGCACTGCAGCTCGACCCGATCGAGATCCCTTCGAGCGTGGCCGAGCGGCGTGAGCTCTACGCCCGGATCGGCAAGGTGCTGGGCCACAGCACCGACTGGGTCAGGAAGAAGGTCTACGAGACGAAGAAGAACGACCCGCCGGGCAGCCCGATCACGCTCGACCAGGACGTCGATGACGACATCGTCTACTACCTGCAAGAGCATCAGGCCGAGTTCCCCGAGGTCCAGGTCAACCGGATCTTCGTCCGCAAATACCCGCAGGGCCTGCTGGCGGCCCACATCCTCGGCAGCGTCGGCGAGGTCACCGCCGAGGACCTCGAGGAGAACCCGGACAAGGACCTCGGGGCGGGCGACACCCTCGGCAAGACCGGGGTTGAGCAAACTTACGACGACGTCCTGCGCGGCAAGCCGGGCGACACCAGGCTGCAGGTCGACTCGACCGGGAGGATCATCAGCCAGCTGCCTTCGACCCTGCCCGAGGCGGGCCAGAGCGTGCGTCTCTCGATCGACGACAAGGTCCAGGAGATCGGCGAAGCGGCGTTGCAAAGCACCGGCCATTTCGGTGCTTTCGTTGCGCTTGACGTCAACAACGGGCAGGTTCTTGGATTGGCTTCGAACCCGACCTTCGACCCGGACATCTTCACCCACCCGCTGACCCAGAAGCAGGTAGACGACCTCTACGACGAAGACCTCGGAGCACCACTTTTCGACCGGGCGATCGGTGGCCAGTACGCGGTCGGCTCGACCTTCAAGCCGTTCACGGCCTTGGCCGCACTGGATGGCGGCTACATCACGCCGGACGAGGTAGTCAATGACACTGGCACCATCACGATCGCCGACCAGGAGTTCGACAACGCCGGCAAGGAAGCCCACGGCCAGGTCGACCTGAGACGGGCGCTCGAGGTCTCCTCGGACGTTTACTTCTACAAGCTCGGGGCGGAGATGAACCGGACCCGCCAGCTCCAGGTCTGGGCTGGAGATTTCGGATTCGGCGAAGCCACCGGAATTGACATACCCGGTGAGACAGAAGGTCTGGTGCCTACCCCGAAGTGGCTCAACGAGGCACATAAGGAACAGCCCAAGTACTACGACCCCTGGGTGATCGGGCAGAACATCCAGCTGGCGATCGGCCAGGGCTACCTCCAAGCCAGCCCGCTTCAGCTCGCGGTCGCCTACGCGGCTCTCGGCAACGGCGGCACCGTGCTGAAGCCGCAGCTGATGCTCCAGACCGAGGACGCCGCGGGCCGGGTCAAGTCCGAGGCCGAACCGCAGGTGGCCGGCCAGATCCCGATCGATCCCGCCGCCCGGCAGGTGATCATGGAAGGACTCCATAATGCCGCTCAATCTCCGGAAGGCACCTCGTACAAGGTCTTCGGCGGCTTTCCGGTCAAGGTCGCCGGCAAGACCGGCACCGCCGAACGCGAAGACGAAGCCGACCAGGCTTGGTACGCGGTGCTGGCCCCCTATCCGGACCCGAAGATCGCGGTCGTGGCCACGGTCGAAGAGGGCGGTTTCGGTGCCGACACCGCGGCCCCGGTCGCCCTCCAGGTACTCCAAGCCTACTTCGGGAAGGAGGCCCACGCGGTCTCCGGCGGAACCGGAAGCGTCGAGTGACGCTCATCCCTATTGCCTAGAACCGTCAGGTAAAAGTCACCCTCAGGGCTGGTCTTGGCCGCAGTGTGGGCTTGGGCTGCTCAAGCGTCCGGTCTATAGGATGTCAGGCGTCGTAGCAGGTTGCGCTGACCGATCCGGTTGATGCCTCGTTTCCGAGCACGATTTCGGCTCGCCATTCTCTTCTTGCGTTTTGGGGTCCCATGGAGGTGGTTGCGACTACGTTTGATCCCCAGGTCCAGCCTGTGAGTACCCAGTCGCCTGTGTTGCAGGTTGCGGTGACTGCTCCTGATCCGGTTCGGGTGGCTGTGACTTCGTAGAGTCGATTCGGGTTCACGATTCCGTCGGTGCCTGGGTCACCCTGATGTCCGGTTGTGCCGGTTGGCCCGGAAGGTCCCGTCGGGCCCTGCGCGCCTCTTGGTCCAGGTTGGGTCTTCTGATCTAGCTGACGTTTGATGTTCTTTGCGAGCTTGGGTTTCGTGACGGCGCCGTTGCGGATTTGGTTGGTGCCGATCTTGTTGATGGCGTAGGCGGAGCCCCCGAGTGATACGAAAAGCGCCAAGAGGGCGATCGCGGTGGCTGGCGATGGCCAGTGTCTGCGATTGCCTTTCATGGGACCTCCTCTCGTCCTCTGACACCCTGCCGATTGAGGCGTCGATGTCCTGATTCGATCCTCGCATACGGCGCCGCGTGAATCAACGTCTGAATTAGTTGCTTCATCCAGGCTGGCTGATGGTGAGTGTGTCGGGTTCGGGCTGATCGGCCCAGTCGCGGAGGGACTGGGTTCGTTGTGTGGCAGCGGTTTTGGTGAGGTTTCGTTCTCTGGTGGTGGGTGCCGCGTTCTCGAGTTGGGTGATCTCGTTTTCTCGGTCGGCCAGTTTCCCTGTGAGCTTGCGCCACTCTGCTTTCTGTTTAGGATCGCTTGGTTCGTGGCCGAGCGCGGCTGTCTTGCTGTTGATGGAGCGGAGTTGCCTGTAGCGCTCGACTTGATCGACCGATTCGATCCACATGGCCCTGGCCAGGGGATCGGTTGGGGGTGTTCCCAGGGTCGCGGTGATGTATTCGGGCGGCTTGGTGCGGTCGGCTGTGACTTGGGTTTGCCGGCGGGTTTGGAGTTCGCGCTCGATCAGGGTCCGCTCGGCCTTCTGGTTGGCTCGGCTGGTCGGCGAGTTGATTTCCCGGAACTCGTCCAGATCCGCTTGCGCACGGGCGACGCGATCGAGAGCTGTGGCCTGCCGCTGAGTGAGCTGTGGCTGGAGGGCGGCTGGGGCTTGTTCGGTCTCGATCTCGATGTCGCGCAACTCGCCTTTTGCGTCGGCGAGCCTACGGGTGAGCCGGTCGCGGGTAGCCTCATCGGCTGCGGCTTGCTCGTCGGCGTGGTCGAGGCTGCGGAGGCGGTGGGTGAGGCTGGTGTCGCCGAGCCGGGAGAGCTCGGCTCTGAGACCTTCGTCGACGGCTGAGGTCTCGGCGGCGTCGCGGGACACGGAGGCCGTGAGATCCTCCCAGTCGGTTCGGTTGTGGGTGGGTCCCGTTTCGAGGTCGATCGGTTCCTCGCCGACCACGGCGTAGAGACGCATCACTTCTCTGGCCCTGGACAGTGCGGTGGTCGCCCATTGCCGGTATATGCCGGCTTCAGCTTGGGCGAACACTGCGGCCCGGGTGGTGCCCTGGGCGGTGTGGCCGGTGACCGCGTAGCCGTGCTGGAGGGAGGGCCGATCGTGACGAGTTGTGGCGTCGAGGTACCTGGCGCCGACGGTCACTTCGTGGGTGTCGTCGATCGACCGGAGCCGCAGCTCCCTTGACTCGGCGTTGGTTTCGAATACCTGCCAGCGTTGAAGGTTCCTGATCCCGGCCCGGTGATCGTTGATTCGAGTGACGACGAGATCCCCGGCCGCGAAGTTGGCATCACCTGCCTGGATCGTCTCGGTGCCGAGCCGGTCGTGGTCGGCCATCAACGCCCGGGCCAATGTATTTAGCTCACCGACCGCTGTGTTGGTTTGAGCGAGCATCACCGCGTCGTTGCCGGTCGAAAACGACTGCCACCAGTCAGTGACGAGGGCCTGGTCTCGCTCGGTGCCGTTGTTGGCGACGACAACCCCGTTGGTGGTGCGGAGAAGGTCCAGCGCTTCGGTGCCGTGTCCGGCGGAGATCAGGTCGAGGATGTGCCGATCGACTTGCTGCTGTTGGCGGTAGGAGTGGGGCATGGTCGCGATCCCGTGGCGTTCGTAGGTGGCTCGGAACAGGCCGCCGGCACCGATCGCTTGGAGTTGGTCGTAGTCGCCGATCAGCACGAGCTTGCCCTCGGCCTGCTCGACGTGCTCGTGGAGTCGAACGAGGTCGCGGGTATCGACGGTGGCGGCTTCGTCGACGACGAGGACGGCTCCTCTTGGAAGGGCGAGGTGCCCGCGGCTTGTCGCGTTGTTGAATTCGGCGAGACGGGAGGCGATGCTCTTGGTGGGGATGCCTGTGCTCGCGGCGAGGACGTCGGCGGCCTGCCAGCTCGCGCACGCCCCCATGACCCGATAGCCCTCTGCCTGCCAGGCCTCGTGGGCGGCGGCGAGCGCGTGGGTCTTGCCGGCCCCGGCAACCCCAGCGATCGCGGCGACCGCATCGCCGCCGCCGGTCACCGCCTGAACCATCCTGCGCTGCTGGGCGATCACCGACCGAAGTTGAGGGTCTGCTTGCTCGTTTTCGGCGTGTTGGTCGAGACCGCGGGCGGCAAGGATCGCCTCGGTGCGGCAGGGCGTCACGAGGCCTCGGCCGGCGTCCTGTCCCTCGCCGGTCGCGTCGAGGAACCCTCGTTCGAGTTCAAGGATCTCGCGGGTGGTGTGGACGGATCCCCACGGAACGTCCCCGATCTGCACGACCATCTCGGTGCTTAGGAAACGGTCGGCAGTCTGTTCTATTTCGGTGACGGGTGCCCCTTCGGGGGCCAGTTCGCAGAGCGCCTGGATTACATCGCGGCGCTCAAAGTGCGATGCCTGCTCGGTGACGGTCCGAGCAAGGACAGTGGGGTCACCCGGGATGGGCGGGGTGTCGCGGCCAGGAGCGACGAGTAGCCGGATGGTCTCCGGGGTCAGTCCGACTGTCGCGGCGCGCTCGATCCAGTCGGCCTCGAGTTCGCCCGCTTCGAGATCGCTGTTCTTCGCCTTGCGGGTCTCCAGGGTCGATGATTGCCATGAGGCACGGGTGCCGGTTCCGGAGGCGGCCTGGGCGGCTTCGATTTCAGAACGCCTGCGGGAGAAGATCGCCTCGACGGGTTCTTCGATTCCTTCGATGGACGCGGTGCCTCTTTGTGCCTCGCCCCACCGGATGCCGAGCGTCCGGGTGAGCTGGTCGCGTAGTTCGGCCTGGTAGAGAAAGCCGGCCGTCTTGGCGTTCGCGTAAAGGCTTGGGCTGTAAAGGCAGGTCCAGCGACCGTCTGTCGCTTTCACGAGTTTGGAGACGAGGACGTGGGTGTGAAGCTGCGGATCGCCCGCCCGGGAGGTGCGGTGACGGTAGGCAGCTCCGATCAGGTTCGGGGCTTGAAGGAAGGTGCCGCCGCCGGCGCCTCGACGGGCGAGCGTAGCGTGCCTCTCCAGATGGCCGAGTGCTTGGTCGACGGCCGCCTCATGCGCAGCAACGACCTGCGAGCGAACCTGCTCATTACCGAACGCCCACAACAAGGACACCGACTTGGGAGCCGAGAAGGTGAGATCGAACCCGGGCCCGCTCATGGTCTGCTCGCGGTCCTGTAGCGGCTGGCTGGTGACCGGGTTCTTGGCGGCGAGCATCGCCTGTAGCTGTTCGCTGGTCACGCTTCCGTCAAGACCCAGGGCGGCGGCTCCTGATCCGGTCCAGCGTCCCTCTGCTTCGCCGCCGCCGACGTAGTAGTCCTCGATCCCCTCAGCTACCTTGCCGAGGTAGTAAGCCTCCTGACCGGCGGCGAGTTTCCCGATTGAAAGCACGCCCGAAAGGGGACTGGGGGAGCCGGGCCGTTACGTTTTTCATCACCCGAACGTATGTTCGGTGATACTGTGTGGGATGGGTGCGGGGCTGGTGCAGGGGAGGGCTCCAGGGGGTCGCTGAAGGATCGCTCGAAGCTGAGAATTCAACCTCGTCTCTAAGGTTCAGGGAGGGTTGGGTTCGCTGGGTGCTGCTGGTGTGCCTGTGGGTCTGCGGTCGAGTGATCCTGGTCTGAATGAGGCAGGCGAAGTGGGAGGGGCTTGAGCACCCATCCCACACGAGCGCAGCGAGTTTGCGGCACCGCCCGCGTCGGCGGGCGGGCTATCTCCGGCTGACGCTAGTCAGCCAACGCGGGCTTGACCTTGGGTGGCTTGGGCGGCTCTGCGTCTTGTCCGGCCGCGATCTTCTTGTAGAGGTAGATGTTTCGCGGATCGCCCAGCACGAGCGGGTCCCACTTGGCTCCCCACCAATAGCGAATCCGGTTGCGGTACTTCGGGTCGAGCTTCCAGCCGGGCGCAGGGTCCGGCGGAGGTTCCAGGTCGATGATCTCGTCTTCCTCGTTGATCCACGCAAGCCCGTGGGCGCTAAGTGCGAAATGCGAAGCGGCCCAAAACGTCCGGTCGGGGTCGATGCCGTGCTCATAGGCCAGGATCTCAGCCGCCGCAATCTCGATTCCGCTCCAGGCGCTTTCTGCGAAATACAGCATCTCCTTAATCTCGACCACGGAGAACTCCAGGGACTCGCCGGGCGTGCTTCGATCGTTGCCGTCGTCGTCGGGTCGGTGGTCATTTTCAACGGGCATGGTTTCCCTCCGTCCATCTGTCTGTGTGGCGTCGAGCGAGGTCGTCGTGGCCGATCCACCTCGACCTATTCAGCATATCTAGATACAGCCTAACAACTGTCAGCATATCTACGGTAGACATATCGGCTGAAACGATCCATGCTGAAGTGGTGCCGACAACGGGATCACCAGAAAACCTCGCGCTGGGCCGTGCCATGAGGGCCACGCGAGAAGAGCAGGGGATAAGTCAGGAGGCGCTGGCGCTCAAGGCTGGCCTTCATCGCAACTACTACAGCAGCATCGAGCGCGGCAACCACAACCCCAGCCATCTCGTGATCTTGAAGATTGCCGAAGCGCTCGATGTGAAGGCCTCAGAGCTATTGGCCCGCGCGGGCCAATAGCTCTGGTGGGTTGCCCTTCGCCGTCAGTAGGCGAGGGCGAGGTTCATCGAGTAGTCAACCGCGTCAGAAGCGAGGGCTGCGGCGGTGAAGATCGCCTTGCTGTCGTTCTCGAGCAGTTGAACCCAGTCGGCCAGGTAACGGGCCGTGTCCTCGGTGGTGGCGGCTTCCATGTCGAACTCCGCCGCGAGGAAGTGAGCGCCAAGCTCCGCGACGAGCTCTTCTGCCGCGTAGCGTCGATCCCCGAACCTGCCGGTCATGTCCCGGTCGAGCCGGTGGGCTGCCCCGGTCCAATGGGTCAGTTCGTGAAACGCCGTGGCGTAGTAGCGCTCGGTGCTGGTGAACTGCTCCCTCTCAGGGAGGGTGATGTAATCGCCTTTCCTATTCCAGAAGGCCCGGTCGCCGCCGTGCCTGATCTCGGCTTCTGTGGTATCCAGGAAGTCCTCGGCCGTCCGGTCGATCTCAGCCACATCCGGTAGCTCGATCTCGGCAGGTTCGTATCCATCGACTTGGGCGGCGTTGAAGACGGTCGGCCAACAGACCACGGTGCGTATCCGTTTGCCGTCGGGTGTGGTGTCGTCCTCGACCTCCTTGCGGGTGACGTACCGGATCACGGTTCCCTTCTCGCCTTTTCGGACCTGCGCGTCGCGGTCTCGCCACTGCCCGTATCCGGCCCACTCGTTCGTCGCGTATTCGCGCTCGGCGGCAGTGACCCAGAGCTGCAGGACGTTGCCGCCCCGGTAGCGCTTCGAGGTGGTCGGGTTGATCGGCCTGCCGCCTTTGGTTCGGCTCACCCATCCGGGCCGCCAGTCGGCGGGGTCGGCGTCGCGCATCTCGGTGAGGATCGCGTCGGTGAGGACGGAGTATCGGTCTTGATGTCTGCGGTCCATCTTGGTCTCCTTCGTTCGGCACCTGGGGCGCTGTCTCTCGGAACCGGGGCGATGGCCTGTGGCTTGTTCCTCGGTTCCGACTCGGAGGCCACCCGCCGATCTCTGATCGGCCAAAATGGCCGGAGGTTGGAATCGAGGGGCAAGCCACCTAACCCGCCCCTTCGGGAAGCCCCCGTCCCGGAGTCGAACCGGGAAAGACCATCCGGGGGCCGCAGCATCTACTCGCCGCTGTCCTCCTTTCCGTCACCGATGGCCTTGACGATCTGCGCTTCCTCGCTGGCGAGGATGTCCCGAGCCGTCGCGTCGAGACAGGACGGCAGGAACCGAGGCGAGGACGGATGGCCCTTCACGCGCTTGGCCTGCGGCAACTCGTGCTCGTCGGTGAGGTGAGCCGCGACCAGCGCATCCGAGACCACTTGCACGATCTGCTCGGGCGAGGTAGCCGAGTCGATCCGTCGCAGCAGATAATCCGTCGCCTCGTCCGGGTCGGCGAACGTCACCTTCGTTCGCTGCTTCCCGGACTTGCTTGTCGTGACCTCGACCTCGGAGAGGGCCGGGTCGGTGAGCCGGAGTCCGGCAGCGGCCAGCTTGTCGTCGGCAAGCACCGTCGCGTGAGCCATCAGCTTCACCACGTCAAGCACCCGCCTCTTCCCCGGAGCGCGCTTTGCCCGGCGTGAAAGCGCCTGCCCGACAGAGCCGTTGTGGGACCGCGCGACAGCCTTAGCGGCCTTCCGTTCGGCGGCCTTGCGCTGACCTTCCGACTGCTCGGGCTTGCCCGTTTCACCCTCGGCGTCGGTCTGCTTGGCGTTGGCCTTCTCCTGCTCGGCCAACTCCTTCTTGGCCTGCTTCTCCTGCGCCTCGACCAGCACTTCGATCTCGGTGCGAAGCAACGGCACGTCGAAGACGAACTGGTGGGTGCGCTGCCATCCACCATGATCCTGCTCGACTTCAAGCAGGGCACCGGCTGCTCGCAGCCGATCGATCGAATCCGATCCCAGCGTGAACCGCACCTCATCCTCATAGGCGCTGATCCCTGAGACATGGACGCCTGAGCCAAGCAACCCCGCGATGCGGTCGGTCAACTCCTGCTTTGTGGCTTCGTCGTAGCCGAGCGTTTCGAGCGCGATGCGATGCACGCCGGTCACCGTCGTCCCTTCCGGCAGCTCGGTCGATCCCGAAGCGACCAGCTCCGCGAGGGAGCCAAGAGCATTGGGCATGTCGAGCCGCAAGGCTCGGTCCCAATCGTCGGAGGTCACGGCCTGCTTGGCGAGCCTCACAGCGACGGCCTTGCCTCCGGCGACCTCAGCGACCGGCAAAAGTGCTGCCGCTGTCGCCGGGCCGAACCGGTGGCAGGCCAGCACTTCCTCCTGAACCGGCTCGGGCAGCCGGGTCATGGCGACCAGTTGACTGACCACCTTGGGTGAGATGCCGACCTCGGCCGCGAGTGCCTTCTGCGTCCCGAAGTGCGCAAGCTGCCGCTTCAAGGACCTGGCCCTGGCCATCGGGGTCATGTCCTCGCGCTGCTCGTTTTCCGTGTAGGCGGCGCTGTCGCGGTTGTCCACCTCGCAAACGTGGACGGGCACCTCTTTGAGGCCGGCCTGCTTGGCGGCTGCCGCCCGGCGATAGCCGGCGGTGAGCCGGTAGCCGTCGTCGGTCGCCTCGACCAGAAGCGGGGTGAGGACGCCTTGCGTCTTCATGCTCGCGGCCAGCCCTTCGATGCTCTCCGGGTTGATCGGGCCGCGCGGATTTTCCGCCGGGTCGATGACAAGCTCCGCGAGCTTGACCGTCGTTGATGTGGTTGCTGCTTCCATCGTGTACCTCGTTTCCGGGTGTGTGTGCACCCTTTGTTGGTTTCTGATCTGTGGGGGGTGAAGTCCCGCGCTCGGAGTCGAACCGAGCCAGAGCCGAAGCGGGAGGGTGGAGGTCGGGCTAGGTTGCGCTGCTATCGAAACGTGGTGCTAGGTTCGGTGGAGAGCGACGCGCTCTCGTACCTCGGGGCGTGTTGCCAGGCGGCGCGTGTGTGCGCGTCACCAAGGCGGAAGCAAGCCCGGCCCAAACGGGCCGGGCCGCTCCGCCCAACGGCTAAACGCTCGCCGTGGCCGTCGCTTCGACCGGTTCCGGGTGGGTCGTCGTGTTCTTCGGCTTGCTCCCGAAGATCACATGCTCGGCCACCACATACAGGCGTGAGCGGCGCTCGTCGTCGGTGCCCCAGCTTTCCTGCCGGAGCCGACCGGAGATCGTGACCGCCTGACCCTTGACGAGACTCTTGGTGCAGGCTTCGGCCTGGCCCTGCCAGACCTTGACCGGGACGAAATTCGGGCGGTCGGTGTAGTTGCCGTCCTCGCCTTTCACTCGGTCGTTGACTGCTACCCGAAACTCGGTGTAAGCGGTGCCGTTCGGCGTCTGCTTCAACTCGACATCGGTCGCAATCCGTCCGGTGATGGTTGTGGTGTTGACGTCCTGCATGATGGCCTCCTTAGGCTGGTGTTTCCTCTTAGGGCCACATGGCTCGCAAGCTGTTCGCGGCACGCGGTTCCCTCGTTGATTGGATGCCATGTTGTGGCTCTGACGCTGCAGTCACCGAGCGCAAGCGAGGGGAACCCCGAAGGGGTTGACGGCATCAGCAGTGCCGCCAAACTGGCAGGAGGTCAACGAGGGAGTGATCCCTTCATCCCCGTGAGG
>ERZ724521.1413-NODE-1413-length-10651-cov-4.382408_pt1 | contig 10651 bp, 5 predicted proteins | sample MGYA00376054_ERZ724521 | MGnify/ENA primary metagenome ERZ724521 (study PRJEB28724, sample SAMN07190883) | activated sludge metagenome | isolation source: activated sludge of sewage treatment plant in Hong Hong | place: Hong Kong | collected 2016-03-17 ... | reverse complement strand
GCGCCGCCGATGGCGGTGAAGGTCTCCATCGCCTTCACCAGTTCCTCGCGCACCTGCGGACGAATATCCAAACGATCCGGATCGGCACCAAGTCGCTGGCGTTTTGGCCCTACAAGTTTATCGACGATGAGGAGGCCGGCAAGTTTCTCGATCTTTTCGAACGGGTGACGAGCCGCGGCATCAACCTGGCATTCATGTCGCACTTCAACCACCCCAACGAGATGAGGACGCCGGCTGTGAAAAAAGCCATCCGTCAACTGCGCAATACGGGACTGCAGATCCGCACGCAATCACCCTTGCTCCGCAACATCAACGACAACCCGCAGGCATGGGCAGAGATGTGGCGCGAACAGGTTAACCAGAACTGCATACCCTACTACATGTTCGTAGCGCGCGATACCGGCGCCAAACACTATTTTGAGGTCCCTCTGGTACGTGCCTGGGAGATTTTCCGGGAGGCCTACAAAAGCGTGAGCGGGCTATGCCGCACGGTGCGCGGACCGAGCATGTCGGCTACGCCGGGCAAGGTCCAGGTCCTGGGCGTGTCAGAAGTGGCGGGACAGAAAGTGCTGACCCTGCGTTTTTTACAGGGCCGCAATCCGGACTGGGTCGGCCGACCCTTCTTCGCAGAGTACAATGACAAGGCCACCTGGCTCAATGACCTGAAGCCTGCATTTGGCGACGACAAGTTTTTCTTCGAAGATGAACTGGAAAGTATGTATCACGAAAAAATGGACAGTCTGCTTTCGGATAATTGATCTTTATCTTTGACGCTGTTTAAGAAGTCAATCCATTTTCTACATGCGAAACCTGATCTTTCTCGCACTGCTTTGGGGTTGTACCCAGCAAAATACCGACCGGCAGCAGGCTGCAAGCCCTGCATCATTGTTTCAAAAAGGACAATGGGTCGACCTGACGTATGCGTTTTCAGACTCGACACTGTACTGGCCCAACAACAAAATCAATTTCCACCTGGACACGCTTGCCCACGGCGAGACGCCGGGTGGATTTTTTTATTCCTCGTATCAGTTCTGCGCGCCCGAGCACGGTGGCACCCACCTCGACGCGCCCATCCATTTTGCCGATCACCGCTGGACCAGCGACCAGATACCCGTCGACCGGTTCAGTGGCGATGCCATCGTGGTGGACGTATCGGAAAAAGCGCTGCAAAACAGGGATTACCTGGCGGGCGTCACCGACTTTACCGAATGGGAAGCCAAACACGGACCGATTGCGGAAGGCGCCATTGTGCTGTTGCGCACGGGGTACGGAAAGTTTTATCCGGACGCCCTGCGCTATTTCGGCACCGACGAGCGGGGTGCGGGAGCCATACCCAAACTGCATTTCCCGGGGCTCGATCCGGCAGCGGCGCAATGGCTGGTCGACAACCGGAAAATCAAAGGCATCGGACTGGATACGCCGAGCATTGATTTCGGGCAGTCGACCGATTTCAAAAGCCACCAGGTATTGCTGGGCGCCAACATCCTTGTGTTTGAAAACGTCGCCCACCTGGACAAACTGCCCGAAACCGGCAGTTTTGTGCTGGCACTTCCCATGAAAATACAGGGCGGAAGCGGCGGACCGCTTCGTATCGTAGCCTGGGTCGGAACAAAATAAACAAAGACTTACCCGGCAAAAACAACATCCAGGCTTGCGCATATCTTTTCCGTCGCAAACGCCAGATCAGTCTCCGTGTGCGCCGCCGAGACAAAACCCACTTCGTATCCCGACGGACCGAAATACACCCCGCGCTTCAGGCACTCGAGGTGCATGGTTTTGAAATAATCCATTCGGGAGCCGTCGATCTGATCCGATCTTGAGATGTGGCGGCGTGTGAATGTCGGCCAAAAGATGGAACCGACATGCGGAAAGGTAACCTCGTAACCCTTGCTGTCGCAGTAGGCCTGCAAGCCCGAAGTAAAACGCGCCGTTTTGGATTGCAGGTCCTCATAAAATCCCGGTCTCAACAATTCCGTAAGCGTGGCATAACCAGCGGCCATGGCCACCGGATTGGCGCTGAGGGTGCCTGCCTGGTACACCGGGCCTTCGGGCGAAACGTGTTTCATGACAGCCTTGCTTGCGCCGTATGCTCCGACAGGCATGCCGCCGCCAATGATCTTGCCGAATGTAATGATGTCGGGCTGGATGCCGTAATAACCTGCAGCGCCTTCAAAGCCGACCCGGAAGCCGGAGATCACCTCGTCGAAGATCAGCAGCACGCCGTATTCCGTGCATTTGCGGCGCAGGAGTTCGAGAAACGAGCGATCCTGGAGCAACAGGCCATTGTTGGCCGGTATGGGTTCTACGATGACACAAGCGGTCTCGCCGGCATGCTCCCGAAGCGCTTTTTCGAGGGCATCCGGGTCGGCAAGCGGAACAACGATCGTTTCCTTTGCAAAAGATTCCGGAATGCCCGCAGATGTACTTTCACCGAAAGTGACCAGCCCGGAACCCGCCTTGACCAGCAGGGAATCCACATGGCCGTGGTAACAGCCCTCGAACTTGATGACCTTGCTTTTGCCCGTTACGCCGCGCGCGAGGCGAAGGGCGCTCATTACCGCCTCGGTACCGCTGCTCACGAAGCGGATCATTTCAATATAGCGGTGGTTGTCGAGCAGCAATTTGCCGATCAGGTTGTCGTGCGGCGTGGGCGTGCCGAACGACATGCCGTTTTCGACGGTCTCCTTTACCCGTTGTACGACAGAAGGATAACAATGTCCCAGAATCAGCGGCCCCCAGGAACAGCAAAAGTCTACATACTTTTGATTGTCAACATCATACATGTGACAACCTTCTCCTTTTTCAAAAAAAACGGGTGGTCCCTGAACACTCTTGAATGCTCGTACCGGGGAGTGAACGCCACCGGGAAAATAGCCCCTGGCTTCTTCGAAAAGTTCGGCGCTGCGCGCACGGGTAAATGTTTCGGGGGTCGGGTAAGCAGAATGATCCATGCAGCAAAAGTAGCATAAGGGCATTTTTCCAGGCTATCACACGCAAAAAATTACCCGTTTACGACAATGCGGGAGCGCGCATTTCAAATTGTAGCGCCCTGTACCCCGGAATGGTATTCCGGAGCCTGTACCCCGGAATGGTATTCCGGGTCCTCTAACCCGGAATGCCATTCCGGGTTACAAAGTGCGGCTAGTGCCCTAGCGGCGCTGCCTTTTTTTGTAGAACAGGAAATAGAGCATGCCGAGTGCGAGCGCGCCGGCAGCAATCCACCACCACCAGGTTATGCCTGTGTTGAACAGATGTTCCGGCAAGGCATCGCTTTTTCCGATGACCACAAAACCGGCCCAGTAAATCGGTTTGGCATATTCGGCGCTGGTACCGGCGAGGTATTCGAGTTTGGCCTCCCGCATGGATGCATCAACGGATTTTCCCGATTTCAGCATTTTGTAAAAACCCTTCATCACCGTAGAGGTGGACAGGTCGTTGACGCGCCATAGGCTGCTGACGAGGGTCGGGCATCCGGCAAAGGCGAAGGCCCTGGCGAGACTCATGACCCCTTCGCCGTTGTGAACCCGGCCTTGTCCCGTGTTGCAGGCGCTCAGAACGGTCATTTGCGCCTGAAGTTGAATATTGTAGAGTTCGGAGGCAAACAGTTGGTTGCTGGCGCCTTGTTGCGATTTGTTGAATACCAGGCAGGACATCATCGGGTTTTGCTCGTCGAGCACGCCGTGAGTAGCGATATGCAGGATGCCGCATTCGGGCGCCGAGGCTAGAAAGTGTTCCTTTGTGGCTTCGGCATTGAGCCATGTTTTGCCGTGCAGCAGGCTGCCGATGGCCGCAACCTCGTCGTCGGCATTGGGTAACGGCCCCAGGTCACGCATGGCGACGGGCGCCTTATCGCTGAAGGTGGCTGCATCGTATTCCGTGCCGATTCCGACAAAATTGTATGGTGGTTTCCGGTCGTTAGTCTTCGGGCGGTGCAGCGCTGCGGCAGACCAGGCATAACTGATCGAATAATCCCGGATCAGGTAGGGAACATCCAGGTCTTTCCAACTGCCGCTATACTGCGTTGTGAGCAGTGCCTCAAAAGGGATCAGTCCCAGGTAACCGTCGGGTACGATGATCAGTTTTCCGGCTTTCATTCCGGCCAGCGGTCGGGCCAGCAGCGCTTCGTAAAGTGCGGGCGCCGCTGCCAGAAAATCCTTTTCCGCTTGCGCCGGGGCATATTGAACGAAATCCCAATCGCTGACAGACCTGTGAAACATTTCGAGTGCGGCCTTCAAACTGTCGGTCACAGGAATCAAATACGATTTGATATCAGCCTTTGTAAGGGTGAAGACATACAGTGCAGAGTCGCCCATGAGGTACTGCACCAACCGGGCATCGTCGTCCATAGCCTGGCGTATCTGCGGGAGACCGGCCTGTTTGCTGAAAGCATATTTCATCTCATAATAGCGCGGAAAACGGCGCTTCATCTCGTCTTTCAGCCGTTCCATTCCGATCTGGGCATCGAGCAGCACCTGTTGCAGACTGTCATTTTCGGGCTCGTCGTGAACCGCCAGTTCCAGTTGGACAAGCGCTTCCTGCACCGCCTGTTCATGCGCCAGCACACTGTCCGGAATTCCGGCGACGTGTTTGATCTCCCGATCATACAAGGCTTCCGCCATTACCGGCGCCTTTGCCCGTTCGGCAAACAGGTATGCTTTTTCCACAAAAGTGTTGTCGCCGCTCACCGCTGCCAGTTCGAGCGCGGTTCTGACGCCGCCCTCTACAATGGGCTGGATGTATTCGTACAATTCCAGTTTGGAGGATTCATGACTGTGCGAAAGCCGCATGTTTTCGGCGTATTGCAAGCCGCTGTCGTATACCCCGAAGGCATTATCGAGGTGGGCAATTTGTTTGGATTCGCGGTATTGTTGGAAAAAAGCGCGTCCCTTGCCTTCCAGACTGCCCAACACCCAATAACTGCCGGGCGACAGGTCTTTTCCGGTGCTTTGGTTTGACAAGGTATGATCGAACCAGCGCAATGCCTGATCTGCATCGCCAGCGGCCAGGTATATTTTGCCGGCCATCGTGGTCATGCGGGCGTACTCGGAATTTTTTTCACCGTAGCCCTTGAGACCATACTTAAGCGCTTTGTCGATATTGGCAATTGCCCTGGGAAGATCCCTTTCATCGAGATATAGCCTGGCAAACTGATAATACGCATCCGCTTTTTCGGTATCGCCTTTCAACAGCGGCAAAACGGTTGTAAGTACGGCCAATGCGCTGTCGGGCATATTGAATTGCTGGTACGCTTTGGAAAACTGAATAAGGGTTTGCGCGTTTTCGGGCGCCAAAGCCCGCGCGCGGCGGAAGTAGTCCAGGGCCTGCGGATCGTTCATCGTGCGGTAGGTATCGCCGATGTAGGCAAGCAGGGTCGGGATATTGGTGGAATCCCGTTGCTGAACAGCCAGTTCAAGCGATTTCTTCTGGAATTCGAGGGCTTTGGCGTGGTTGCCGGCATCCCAGTAAAGCCAGCCGAGATTGGCGTAATATCGCAGCAGCAGATCGGTTGCCTGGTCGTTTTCGGCAAGGGGCAGACCCTTTTCGTAGGTTTCTATGGCGCGGGCATAGTCGCTTTTGAGGTAGTAATTGTCGCCGAGGAGCAGCAACAGATCGGCGCGCATGTTGGCCGGCGGCTTCCCCGACTTCAGGATATTTTCAAAAAACAGGATGCCTTCATCGGATTTGTTGAGGTAGAAAAAGCAGAGGTCCAGTTTTTTACAGGCTTTTATCCAGGCCGTGTCGTTGCCGGATGCTGCGTAAATACCAATCGCGTTTTTGATTTTGGGGATCGACGGCTCGTATTGTTTTTGATCCATGAGCCGCACGGCGTCCTGCATCTGATCATCGGCAGTGGAAATATCCGGTGGAGACAAATGCTGAAAGCTGCTGATAGCCATAAACAGGGCTATCAGCAGCTTGGAAAGCAGTATTGCCTGGTTCGCAAAAAGCGACTTGTGTCTGGGTGCAGTCATTTCTCCATTATTTTTCCTCTTGCGAGGTTTTTTTATTTTTTCTGAAAAGGGCCAGCAGCCAACAGGGCTTTTTCTTTTTACATGCAGTACAGGATGGATGGGGTGATTTCTGGCAATGGAATCTCCTGTTTTCGATAACTATTTCTGTTTTTTCAAGATTGGTAAAAATAGTATCTTGAGGAATACTATCTTTATAAAAAACAATTCCTACCTGCGGTTGGATCATGGTGCCGGATTTAAGGCAATCCTCTTTTCTGATCCTGAACATAAAATAGTCCTGCGTCTCCCAATTTTCATAAGTTCTCGGTTCTACCTGGGCTGTACCGGGCAAATAAATCGGAGTGACCAAAAACATTTTTTGTGCAGGGTCGTATTTAATATCAGCCTGTTTCATAACGGTTTTATGTACAAGCGCCGTATCCGGCAGTAGTTTAAGGCTTGCAGGATAGAGATGTACATCATTCGTCAGAAAAACCATAACCGTGTCGGCATCTGTGGTGCCCATATTCTGGAAGTTCACCCGGTATGTCAACCATTCATTTGCCTGGCAGGGGCACAACCAGGTTTCATCAACTTCCAGACTGTTCGGATCGTGCGGTGCGCCTTTTACGGGAAGGGAGAGGGATACTGACTCGATAAAAGTATCGGTCTCAATTCTATATGAGTATTCTGCAGTGAACTCGATCTTGGGCAGATGGCTGAATGCCTCGCTTCCTTTCTTGAAAATCAGGTGAATATGCGTTTCATTATTTAGTGGAAAATCAACGCCTGATTTTCGCCAAATGGTTGCTTGTCCTGAATCAGGGGTGTATTTCACCTCTTCCACAAAATTCCAGGCATCATGCTGGGTATGTTCGTAATTTTCTGCTATAGCGCCGACATAATCAAGATTGATATCGTCAAAATATATAGAAACGTCTTTCTCCATTGTCCTCCATGATTTAACGGACAGGGTGAGAAACAGCCAGGGGTCTTCCGGTGAAAAGTATTCATTCGTTGTGCTATGAAGACACGGAGGATACGAATAAAACGGGTCGGAAAACACGTTCCAGCTTGCAGATAATTTGACCCGCTGTTCGGGCTCCTTAAATACCGTTGGAAGTACTTCAGAAGGGCAGGTATTTGAGTCGTTAATAATCGTCAGGCCCTTACCGGTTTTAATTGGCCCGCCTTTTCTGTTTTGATAAGCCACCAAACTGAATTTGCCTGGTGGCAGTTCGAGCGATTTGCTTGTTGTAATATTTGTTCCGCCAATTATTGTGTCCCAGAAATAAGAACCTTGTTTGTCCAGTCCGTCGAGTCGGTAAAACAGGCCGACGGAGGACTCTCCACTAAGTGAATCAATTGGTTCATTGGCAATACTGGTAATAATATCGAATGTGCAGGCACCGGAAGAAGAGTACGTCAACACCGGCTGAGCGAATAACATTCCATAAGTACCCAGTATCAGGGAAAACAAAACAGATAACCTTCGGCAGGTATACACATGCCTGATTTCGTATTTCATGGTGTAAGGAGTTTTTGGTGATACAATTAAATTTATCGGTTCAATAGCAATAACAGAGATGTATTGTAGCAGATGTTGTCAGGGGTATTCTGCCCGTTACCCAAAGCGCGGTTTTTTGAGTCGGTCAAAATCTTTTTGCAGTTCATTGCAGAACAATTTGCAGAAAAGAGATGCCTTGTGGCTTGCAATAATGCCATTTTGGCCCTGCCGGAATACTTTAAACGACTTGCTGGACTATTATTGAACATTTAGCACAGCAATGTCTAAACCGTACGCAAAAGGGTAGTGGTCTGACAAATGAAAAAGGCGAACCTTGATAGGCATTATTTCTTTTTCCTGAACAAATTGAGCAACCAGCACTTTTTCTTTTTTCCACAATTGGGGCACCGCGGGTTGGGTGGACAGGATTTGCAGTTGGCCTCGTTGACAATCATCGTTTCATCCAGATTGTTTATGTTTGTTTCAAGATCGCCTTCAAACTTAATTTCGGCTTTGGGTTGTATCAGGGTTCCGGCAGGCAAACAATCCGTCTTTTTGATCTTGACATAGAAATGATCCGAGCACTCATCGGGGTTCGGTTTGGGGTTAGAATTTGTGTTTTGCTTGAGCCCCGGCAACCCGCCCATCCAAAGGTAATCAATCGTGAATTGCCTGGGGTTAAGGGATTGGCTTATCGGAGCATTCCAGTCGCCGGTATTGCTTTGATATTGAATGGTATTGTCGAGCAAATGTGTGGTGTTGAACAGCGTTACCGTAACGGAATTGGTCGGTGCTGCCCCGTCGTTTTGAAAATCGATCCGGTAAGTCAGGTATTCGTCGGTACCGCAAGCGCACAGCTCATCTTTGTCCACTTCCAGGCGATTGGGGTCGTGGGGCAGGGTTTTGACCGCAAAAGTAAATGCCGTATCTACGGTAGCGGTATCGCCGGGAATGGTTGAGGTATAATTCACGCCGAACGAAACATCATCGGGATAAACAGAAGGGATGTATGTTGGGTTCTTCCTGAAAAGCAGGTGGATATCAACCTGTTGTGGAATTGGTCCGGGCGCCTTTTGAATATTCAGAAACGTTTGACCGGAAGAGATATACGGTGTGATATTCAGATTCATCGACGTTGTACATCCGGTACCAAGCATACAATTTTCCATAATGGCCCCCTCGTACGACAGGTATGCAGGGCAGGATATTCTGACCGGATTATCGTCTAACCAGTTTTTCCGGACCAGCGTAATGAATACCCAGGGGATTTCTTCATCGGGAATGGTTTTGGGTATGATCGTATGGTGGTCTGGATTGGGCGCCGTATTGGCCGGAAATTCATACGTGGAAACATTCCAGCTGTTGAACAACTTCAACCCGGAAGTACCTAAGGCGATGGTAGGATAGGAACTCAGCGCGCTGCCACTTACTGTAAGGTTTTTTGTACCGGTCTTGATGGGTCCGCCTTTTCTCGACTGGTAAACCGTCAGTTGATAATTGCCGTTGGGCAAATCAAGCACATCCGGCTGTGTTATCGTGCTGCTCGGCCAGAAATAGGACTGCTTTGTCCCTCCAACATTCCATTCCAGGCGGTAAAAAAAACCGAAGGAAGGCTCGGTAGCGGTAATTGGTGCAGATGGTGCGGTGGAGATTTCCAAGTGACCGGTTGTTGTGCCTGCGACTGTTATCGCCTGTGCCGGGGCCAATGCCGGCAGCAAGTGCAGAATAACCACCAATAAATTGGCCAGGACTACCCGTTGCGGTAATTTATTTTGATTCATCATGGAAATGGGCATTTACTATATAGCGTTGCGCGCCAAATTAATAATTTAACAAAAGTAGCGGGAAACTACCGGGAAAGCAAATGCTTTGTTAGAAGCAGCGACCCAATCCGGGTCACTGCCCTAACAAGCGGTGATTTTTCAGAGATAACAGGGGTTTATCAGCCGCAAATTAATCTTTACACAGGTTGAAGGCAAAGCAAGCCTCCGAATTTCCGGTGTATGCAATGGAATAGCAGACGCCTTCGAATTTGAGCAGGTACTTGCCTGCGATGGCGCCGCGCGTGTACACCACGATCTCGCGGGTGACGCAGCTCGGGGTGTCGTCGGTGCAGGGGCCGAGCGTGCCGAAGCACAGGGCGCCCGGAGGGTGTATTTCCACAGAAGGCGAGCCATCGGGCAGCAATGCTACCGGGTTGCCGAGGTCGTCGGTCACGATGATCTGACCGATCGACAGGTTGCCGAAGCTCACGTTCGAGTAGCAGTTGCACACCGTGATCGCGAGCACTTCGAAGTCGTTGGTCTCCATGCAGTCGCAATCGCTGTCGCCCCAGGCGACGGAGATGCAGGGCGCCAGTTCGGGAAATTCGGCTTCCTTGCAGCCATTGCCGCAGGCATCGCATATGATTTCCTTCAGCATCTTGACATACTCCTCCATGCTTGGCGTATTTTTACTGAAGTAGGCCATACCGCCTGTCTGATCGCACAAGTCCTGGTAATTCTGTTCGATATTCGGTCCCCGGCCCTGATAGGTCAGGTGATGGGCAAAAACTGTGACGTCGTTCAGGTTAGCCGCTGCTATGGCATTATTCGTGGCCAGCGTTTCGTTGGCAAAATCGCCGGTCGGGTTGATGCTGTCCAGTTCCTCATCGCTGATATAGAAGATCGACCGACAGGCGCCTTCGCGCCATTTGGCGTACCTGGAGAGGTCTTCGATGGCATTGGCGCCTTGCTCCGGCTTGTAACCGACATACGGATCGTCGGCTACCATGGGTACGGTGCCATTGTGAGTAACGATATAATCCCGGTGGTTAGTCAGGAATACAGTGCCCGGCCAGGTGCCTTCCACGCCCAGATAGGTAATTTCCAGGTCGGTATTGCACTCGCTTTTTGCCATTGCAATGGCATCAACCATTGCATTGCTCACTGCAAGGGCAGTAGCGTCCATAGAACCGCTGGTGTCGATCAGTACGATCAGGTCTACTTTCGGGGAAGTGCTGCCGGAGCCGCCGCCCGAATGGCACGGACACCCGCCCTTTTCTTCATCGCAGGGCAGCAACTGGTTCACTTTTGACAGTGCCAGTTCATTGAAGTATGCCTCCACGTTGGCTGCTGCGGTTTCGCAGGGCCCGAGGTGTACACCGCCCGGGGGGCGCTCATCGACAGGTAGATGTGTTACGGATTTGGATTGA
>ERZ724521.1412-NODE-1412-length-10657-cov-4.149877_pt1 | contig 10657 bp, 13 predicted proteins | sample MGYA00376054_ERZ724521 | MGnify/ENA primary metagenome ERZ724521 (study PRJEB28724, sample SAMN07190883) | activated sludge metagenome | isolation source: activated sludge of sewage treatment plant in Hong Hong | place: Hong Kong | collected 2016-03-17 ... | reverse complement strand
TCGCTGCCCCCCGAGGGGGCTTCAGCCTCCTTGAGGCGGCTCGGCGGAGGCTGACATGACGCTGGCTCTGGACATCAAACGCCTTTCGCTGAACGGCCGGGAGCTGTTGCGCGACCTCGCGATCCAGGTGCCGCCCGGCGTGGTGCACACCGTCATGGGCGCCAGTGGCTCGGGCAAGTCCAGCCTGCTGGCAGCCGTCTGCGGCACCCTGGCCCCGGCATTCGACTTCGATGGCAGGGTGACGCTGAACGGGCGGCGGGTCGAGGGCCTGCCCACCGAACAGCGGCGGGTGGGCATCCTGTTCCAGGACGACCTGCTGTTCGCCCACATGACGGTACGCGAAAACCTGCTGTTCGCCGTGCCGCCAGGGCCGCGCGCTTCGCGCGAGGCGGCCGTGGCCCAGGCGCTGGCCGACCTGGAGCTGCCGGGCTTTGCCGACGCCGACCCGGCCACCCTGTCCGGCGGGCAGCGCGGCCGTGTGGCGCTCATGCGGGCGTTGCTGGCGCAGCCCCAGGCGCTGCTGCTGGACGAGCCGTTCTCGCGGCTCGACGCCGCCCTGCGCGAGCGCATGCGCGAGTTTGTCTTCAGCACCGTCCGCGCCCGGCAGATTCCGGTGCTGCTGGTCACGCATGACGAGACCGACGTCGCCGACCCGGGCCGCCTGACGCGGCTGTGAACGCGCCGCTGCTATGAGCGCTGGGGCTTCACCCAGCCGATGAACTGCGGCGCCACCCGCGCCACCACCGGGCCATTGAAGTCCCAGGTCATGCACTTGCCCATGTAGAACGGCGGTTCGCTGCCCTCGTGGCGCGGGCCACCGGCTTCGCGGCGGCGCACCTCGCGGGCATGCGGAATGGTCTGAAACGCGGCGGTGGCCAGGTTGAACAGCAGTTCGCGCAGGTGGGTGCAGCCCTGCACGCCGCCGACAAAGCGGTCAATGGTCTGCCGCCAGCCCGGCCCCATGGTCTGGCCCACCATGCGCTGCAGCGTCGCGTCGGCCGTCTTGCATTCGCCATAGGGGGTGCTGTCCATCGCGGTCTCAATGGCGCGGATGCAGAAGCTGTCGTCCACCGTCACGCGCAGGTGCATGTGGTGAATGGGCGTGCCGGCCAGCACCGGGCCGTGGCTGCTGTCGTAGCTGTAGTGCTTGCTGTCGTGCAACTCGCCTTCGAGGTCCCACAGACCATCGTCGCGGGCGTAGCCGCGGAAGGTGATGGCACGGGTGTGCAGGGGCGAGCGTTGGGTAGGGGTGCTGAGCATGGAGCCGTCAGGAAGCCGTGTTGTGGTGCTTGACCGATTTTGCCCGCGACGGCCTGCGCACCGTGTCGCGCACTGGCAGCAGCCATTCGTGCAGCCGCCGGCCCATGGCCGCGTCGGCGCTGGCCGGCACCGGCAGGCCTTCAAGGGCGCCGTCCATCGCAAGATGGGCAAAGCCGTGGCCGAGCGACCAGCCCGCCAGGGCCCAGGCCGCACCTTCGCCCGGCGCATAGCGCTCGGCCGCTTCCAGCAGCAGCACGAACGACTCGCGGGCCGACCGGGCCAGCAGCGGGAACTCGGCCTTGCGCGCCAGCAGCGGACCGAACATCAAACGGAAGTGGGCGGGCTGGCGCAATGCATGGCCGACATAGGCCTCGCCGACCCGCAGCAGGGCCTCGCGCGCGTCAGGGTGCGCGGCGGCACATGCCATGGCCTGCGTCAGCCCGTCGAAAGAGCGCGCGGCGACGGCGGCCAGCAGTTCGTCGAGATTGGTGAAGTGGTGGTACGGCGCGGCGTGGGAGACACCGGCCGCACGCGCGACCTCGCGCAAAGTCAGGGCCTGCAGGCCCTGGTCGGGCAGCAAGGCGTCGGCAGCGGCCAGCAGCGTCTCGCGCAGGTTGCCGTGGTGGTACGGCCGGGGTGGGGGTTTGGGTGCAGCCATGCCTCAATCTTGACATGAGAAACATCACACTGCATGATGCACATCTTTTCCTTGTCAAGATTGTTGTACCACCCGTCGCCCGCCACCCCGAAAGGACTCCATGTCGCTCCCTGCCCCCGCCCTGCTGCTGGCTGCCAGCGCCGCCGTCACCCTGCTGCTGGGCAGCGTGCACCTGCTGTTCACTTTCCATGGGAACCGCCTGCACCCGCGCGACGCCAGGCTGCGCCAGGCCATGGACACCGGCCTGCCGGTGCTGACACGCGAGACCACCATGTGGCGTGCCTGGATCGGCTTCAACGCCAGCCACAGCTATGGCGCCATGCTGTTCGGGCTGGTGTACGGCCACCTGGCGGTGGCTCACCCCGCGCTGCTGCTGGGCTCGCCATTTCTGCTGTCGCTCGGTCTGGCGCTGTTGCTGGCCTATGTGCAGCTGGCCCGGCGCTACTGGTTCAGTGTGCCGTTCCGGGGCCTGCTGCTGAGTGCGGCGCTGTACGCAGGCGCGCTGGTGCTGCTCATCCCAGCACAATGACGCGCGCCTTGGGCACGGCGGCATAGGGGTCATACCCCAGCATGCCAGCGCGGAAAGCCGCCTCCTGGTGGGTGGCAATGCGCTTGCGCTGCTCGGCGCTGGCCAGCCGCATGCTGTCGATCAGGGCCGGCTCGAACCGTACCGTGATCGGCGCCGACATGCCGTAGAGAGCATCCGGGTGGTTGGCCATGCCCCACGAGATGGCCAGACTGCCGTTGGCCAGCTGGATGGCCTGCGCGTGCGGCGGGAACAGGTGCCGGAAAGCTTCCCAGAAGGCACTGCGGATGGGGTCGAGCAGGGGCTCATCGCCGCGCACCGGCACGGGCACGCCCGCCGGCTCACCGGCCATCAGCCAGGCCAGCGCCGCGGTTTCGGACTCGAACACGCTGAGCTGCATGCCCTGCGCGCGGGCCGCCTTTTCGCTGATGCGGGTGATCTTGTCGGCCGGCACCACCGAGGCCAGCTTGCTCACATGCGGCAGGTGCTCGGCCACGTACTTGCCCAGCAGCAGGTGCCCGGTGAGGTTCAGGTCCGCTGCCAGCCCCAGCAGGTTCACCAGCACCAGCCGGTCCCCATGCTCGCGCGTCTGCGGCGCCGTGGACTGGATGAAAGCAAGAAATTCACCCAGTTCCATCGACCCGGTGATCTCTACCCGCAGCAGCCCGCCGGTGCGCTCGACCCGCACGTCCATGATGTGTCAATCCTTCCGGTGAATCCAGCGCATGTTACTTTGCAGGAGGTCTGACCGTGCGCAAGGTCCGGGCCCGGCCCTGCGGTCACAATGCCTGCTTCTCATTCACTGCGGTACTCCCCATGCCAGGTTTCCTGCCCGCCCCCGTGCGGGGTGTCATTGCCTTCAGCCTGCTGGTCATCAACACGCTGTTCTGGTGCGCGCTGCTGTTCGCCCTCTCGCTGGTGAAGCTGGTCTTGCCCTTTGCCGCGGTGCGCCAGCGCGTGGACCCGGTGCTCAATGCCATCGCCACCTCGTGGATTGCCTGCAACAGTGGCTGGATGCGCCTGACCCAGCGCACCGCGTGGGACGTGCAGGGCGTGGACACGCTGGCCTACCGCGGCTGGTACCTGGTGAACTGCAACCACCAGTCGTGGGTGGACATCTTCGTGCTGCAGCATGTGATGAACCGGCGCATCCCGATGCTCAAGTTCTTCCTGAAGCAGCAGCTGATCTGGGTGCCGGTGATCGGCCTGGCCTGGTGGGCGCTGGACTTCCCCTTCATGAAGCGCCACGGCAAGGCCGCCATGCGCAAGAACCCGGACCTGCGCCGGCAGGACCGTGAAACCACGCGGCGCGCCTGCGAGAAATTCGCGCTGGTGCCCACCAGCGTCATGAACTTTGCCGAGGGCACGCGCTTCACCACCGCCAAGCACCAGGCGCAGTCATCGCCGTACCGCCACCTGCTCAAGCCCAAGGCCGGGGCACTGGCGTTGGCCCTCAACGCGATGGGCGACCAGTTCCATTCGCTGGTCGACGTGACCATCGTGTACCCCGATGGGGTGCCGGAGTTCTGGCAATTCCTGTGCGGGCACACGCCGCGCATTGTGGTGCGGGCGCGGCAGCGGCCGATTCCGGCGGAATTCACCGCGGGTGACTACGACGGCGACGCGGAGTTCCGCGGCACCTTTCACCGCTGGCTGGCCACGCTGTGGGAGGAGAAGGACCAGCAGATCGACGCGCTGCTGGCGGCGGCCGGCCCCGGGCCTACAACGCGTTGACCGGAATCTTCAGGTAGGCCACACCGTTGGCCTCGGCGGGCGGCATCTCGCCCGCCCGGATGTTGACCTGAACCGACGGCAGAATCAGCACGGGCATGTCCAGCGTGGCGTCGCGCGCGGTGCGCATCCTCACGAAGTCGTCCTCGCTCACTCCGTCGTGCACATGGATGTTGCCCGCGCGCTGCGCGGAGACGGTGGTTTCCCACGCGGGCTCACGCCCGGCCGGCGGGTAGTCGTGGCACATGAACAGGCGCGTGTCGCCCGGCAAGGCCAGCAGCCGGCGCACCGACTGGTACAGCGCAGGTGCGCTGCCGCCCGGAAAGTCGCAACGCGCCGTGCCCACATCGGGCATGAACAGGGTGTCGCCCACGAACACGGCGTCGCCCACCTGGTAGGCCATGCAGGCCGGGGTATGACCAGGCACCGCCAATGCCCTGGCGGTGAGGCCGCCAATGGCAAATGTCTCGCCATCCTGCAGCAGGTGGTCGAACTGATGCCCGTCAGGGCGGAACTCGGGCTCGAGGTTGAAGATGCGCTTGAACACGTCCTGCACCTGGGTGATGGCCGCGCCGATGGCGATCTTGCCGCCCAGCCTGTGGCGCAGGTGATGCGCGGCCGACAGGTGGTCGGCATGGGCGTGGGTTTCCAGGATCCATTGCACCGTGAGGCGCTTTTCCTGCACGAAGGCGACCAACCGGTCGGCCGAGGTGGTGCGGGTACGGCCGGACTTCGGGTCGTAGTCGAGCACCGCATCCACGATGGCGCAGCCGCCGCCTTCCTCGTCATAGACCACGTAGCTCACGGTCCACGTGGCCGGGTCGAAAAAGCCTTTGACGATGGGGTTCATGGACGCTCCTTGGCGTTTATTGGTTTCAACGCGAATAGTATATTGACAAATATATTGTTAATCAATAGACTATCGTCGAGTTAACTGAACAGGAGCCCCGCATGCCAACCGACACTGTGATGGACATCGACGTCCTGCGCCAGTCGGCTGACGCCGCCAGCCGGCTCATGAAGGTGCTGTCCAACCCCGACCGGCTGCTGCTGCTGTGCCAGCTGACCCAGGGGGAACAGCGGGTGGGCGAGCTGGAGGCGATGGTCGGCATCCTGCAACCCACCCTGTCCCAGCAGCTGGGCGTGCTGCGCGACGAAGGGCTGGTCAACACCCGGCGCGACGGAAAAAACATCTACTACAGCATCGCCAGCCCGCAGACCCTGGCGGTACTGAACGTTCTCTACACACAGTTTTGTGGCAACCCAAGGAGCAAGCGCCATGACCATTGACTGGACCCATTTCACGCCGTGGGCTTCGCTGGCCGGTGGCATTTTGCTGGGCCTGGCTTCGGCGCTGTTCATTCTGGTGAACGGCCGCATCCTGGGCATCAGCAGCATTCTGGGCGGCCTGTTGCGGCCGTCCCAAGGCGACACAGCCTGGCGCCTGGCCTTCCTCGCCGGGCTGCTGGCGGCACCGCTGCTGTACTTCGCGGTGGCCGGCCCGACCGCGCCGCGCATTGACGCCGGCTGGGGCACGCTGGTCATCGCCGGCCTGCTGGTCGGTGTGGGCACCCGCTACGGCTCGGGCTGCACCAGCGGCCACGGGGTGTGCGGCCTGTCGCGCCTGTCGCCGCGTTCGCTGGTGGCCACACTGGCCTTCATGGGCGCGGGCTTTGTCACCGTCTATTTGGCTCGCCACGCTTTCTCATGAGTCGAACCACCGTTCCAGGAATACCCCATGCAACATCGCATCACTGAATTCGCCGTGGGCCTGCTGTTCGGCATCGGCCTGATCCTCTCGGGCATGACCGATCCGGGCAAGGTGATTGGCTTCCTCGACCTGTTTGGCCCGTGGGACCCGTCGCTCGCGCTGGTGATGGGTGGCGCCATCCTGGTGGGCGTGTTCGCGTTTGCCATCGCCAGGAAGCGCACCCGCACCTTCCTGGGCGGCGCGTTGCACCTGCCCAAGTCGAACGACATCGACCGCCGCCTGGTGGTGGGTGGCCTGGTATTCGGCGCGGGCTGGGGTCTGGCGGGCTTCTGCCCGGGCCCGGCGCTGGTGTCGCTCGGCGCGGGCCAGCCCAAAGCTGTGGTGTTCGTGATCGCCATGCTCGCCGGCATGGCGGTGTTCGAACTGCTGGAGCGTCGCCAAGCGGGCACATGATGCGCTGGCTGCCTGACTGGTTGCGCCACTACCGGCCGGCCTGGTTCGCCGGTGACCTCACCGCCGGTGTCATCGTCACGGTGATGCTGATCCCGCAAAGCCTGGCCTATGCGCTACTGGCCGGGCTGCCACCCGAGGTGGGGCTGTACGCCAGCATCCTGCCAATCATCGCCTACGCGCTGCTGGGCTCCAGCATGACGCTGGCCGTGGGCCCGGTGGCGGTGGCCTCGCTCATGACGGCCAGCGCACTGCAGCCGCTGGCCGCCGCGGGCTCGACCGAGTACGTGGCACTGGCGATGCAGTTGTCGCTGCTGTCGGGCGTGATGCTGCTGGCCTTCGGTGCGCTGCGACTGGGGTTTCTGGCGTATTTCCTGAGCCACCCGGTTATCAGCGGGTTCATCACCGGCTCGGCCGTGCTGATTGCGGTGGGCCAGCTCAAACACATTCTGGGCGTGAAGGTCGCAGGCAGCGACGTGCTGCAGGTGCTGCACGGCTTGGCCACGGCACTGCCCCAGACCCAACCGGTCACATTGGCCATTGGCCTGGCCAGCCTGCTGTTTCTGTGGGCGGCACGCCGCTACATGGCGCGCGCGCTGGAGTACATCGGTCTTGGCGCCAGGACGGCCGACCTGCTGGCCAAGCTGGCGCCGATGGTGGCCGTGATCGCATCGACCGCCGTGGTCGGCCTGCTGCGGCTGGACCAGTCGGTCGGCGTGAGTGTGGTCGGTGCGGTGCCACAGGGCCTGCCCCAGCCAAGCCTGCCCATGCCCAGCATGGGCACGCTGGGTCAGCTGTGGCTGCCGGCGCTGCTGATTTCGCTGGTCGGTTTTGTCGAGAGCGTGTCGGTGGCGCAATCACTCGCGCTCAAGCGGCAGCAACGCATCACACCCAACCGCGAGCTGCTGGGCCTGGGCGCGGCCAATGTGGCCAGTGCCCTGTCGGGTGGCTACCCGGTGACAGGCGGATTCGCGCGCTCGGTCGTCAACTTTGCCGCAGGCGCGCAGACACCACTGGCCGGTGTGATCTCGGCCGTGCTGATGGCCGTGGTGATCGCCGCGCTGACCGGCTGGTTCTTTTACCTGCCCCATGCGGTTCTCGCGGCCACCATCATCGTCGCGGTCACATCACTGATCGACCTGGACACGTTGCGCCACGCCTGGCACTACGACCGCGCCGATGCCCTGTCGCTGCTGGCCACGGCCGGCGGTGTGGTGCTGTTGGGCGTCGAGGCGGGCATCCTGCTGGGGGTGATGCTCTCGCTGGGCACCATCGTCTGGCGCAACACCCACCCGCATATCGCGGTGGTGGGCCGCCTGCCGGGCACGCAGCACTTTCGCAACGTGGAGCGTTACGCGGTGCAGACCGTGCCCGGCCTGCTGGCCGTGCGGGTCGACGAAAGCCTGTTCTTCGCCAATGCCACGGTGGTGGAAGACCGCATCGAGGCCCTGCTGGCACGCGACGCCTCCGTGCGCCGGGTGGTGCTGATCTGCTCGGCCATCAACCAGATCGATGCCACCGCGCTCGGCGTGTTGACCCAGATGGAGCGCAACCTGGCCGCGCGGGGCATCGAGTTCACGCTGGCCGAGGTCAAGGGCCCGGTGATGGACCGGCTGCGCGGTACCGAGCTGGGCCAGCGCCTGCAGGGCAAGGTGTGCATGAGCACCCACGAGGCATTCGAGCAGGCGGCCGGTGCTGCCCTCAACGCCGCGCCATCGCCAGCAGCGCCAGCCCCAGCAGGCCCCCGCCCAACCACTGCAGGGCCGTGAGCGGCTGCGCCAGCAGCCAGGCCGCCAGCAGGGCCGTGGCCAGCGGCTCCACCAGAATGCCCAGCCCCGCCGCGGTGGGCGAGAGGCGCCGCGCCCCCCAGGAAAACACCAGGTAGGCCACCGACGTGGTCACCACACCGGTGTACAGCACCCCCAGCCAGGCCGCGGCGCCCTGCGGCCAGGTGATGCCCTGCGGCAGCACCAGCAGCGCCATGCACAGGGCGGCCGCCGTCATGCCCCAGGCCGACGCCGTGACGGGCGACAGGCCGGCCGGCATGCGCGCATTGGCCAGCACCACCGCCGCCTGCAAAGCGGCCGAGGCCAATGACAGCACCACCCCCAGCCCGTGGCCCGCCGGCAGCGCCCAACCGTCGGCAGGCCGCACGATCAGCACCACGCCGGCCAATGCGACCCACAACGCGAGCAGCAGGCGCGGCGTGGCGCGTTCGTAGCCGCGCAGCACCGACACCAGCGCCACCAACAGCGGCGCACAACAGATGGAAATGACGGTCGGGAGCGTTGCGCCCATCAAGCCAATGGCGGCAAACCAGCAGCTCACGTTCAGCGCCATGGCCACGCCGGTGCCCAGCACCAGCCACCGCTGGCGCGTCGGCAGCGCCGCCCAGGCCCCCTGCGCGTCCGGCTGGCGCGCATGCCACCACCACAGCAAGGGCAGGCCCAGCGCAAACCGCGCGAGCGACAGCGACAAGGCCGACATGCCCAGCCCCAGCAGGCCGTGCGCCACCAGCGCACCGCCACCCCACAACACGCCAGCCAGCACCACACCGCCCCAGGCCAGGGCGGACGAAAAGGATTGATTCACGAAAATTCCCCACAAAGGCACCCGGGGCCACGCAGGCGCGGGTGCAACAGTCCAGGCTGCGCTGGCGCATCAGGCCAGGCAGCACCTGCGGGCGCCTCAGGGCGCGCCGGTCACAGGCTGGAAGCGGGGGGCGATTGGCGGGAGAACATGGGTCGCAATGATAGTTCAGGCCACGGGCATCGCAGGCACCATGGCCTCCCAGGCCTTGACGGTCTCGGCCGCGTACATCAGTGCCGGGCCGCCACCCATGTAGACGCAAACCGCCAACATCTCGTCCAGTTCGGCACGCGTACAGCCCAGTTTGTGCAGCGCCTTCACGTGAAAGGCGATGCAGCCCGAGCAGTGCTGCGTGATGCCAATGGCCAGCGCCATCAGCTCCTTGTGCCTGGTGCTCAGCGCGCCTTCGGCCATTGAGGCCTTGGCCAGCTGGCCGAAGCCTTGCATGGCGTCGGGTTGGGATTTGCGAAGGGGGGCCATGCCTTCGTTGATGCTTTGGATCAGGCCGGTGTGGTCAAACGTGCTCATGCCCGCAGTTTGGCGCCCACCTGCGCGGTGCGCCTTGATGCAGGTCAGGATGACGAGACTATTGGGCGCAGACAACCAGCACCAGGCGCGCCCGCTATGTTTTTGATAGCATTTCACGCAGCTTGCATGCGGGCTACAGCCATTTTTTCATGACATCTGCACTTCGTGTCCGTTCCGGGCCGACTCGCGCATCCATGCACAGGTGCCGCGCGGTGCGGCGCCGCCATGAATTGCCAAGGAGTCCCCATGTCATTGCCCAGAACCATGCAGGCTGTGCGCGCCCGCCACCAGGGTGGGCCGGACCAGCTCCGGCTCGAAACCGTGCCCGTGCCGCAGCCGGGCCCCGGCCAGGTGTTGATCCGCGTCGAATCGGCGTCCGTCAATTTCTCGGACATCAAGCGCCGCCGGGGCGACGCCTACCCCTTTCCCACCGCGCTGCCGTTTGTGCCGGGCGGTGAAGTCGCTGGCACTGTGGCCGCGCTGGGCGAGGGTGTGACGCAGCTGGCCGAAGGCCAGCCAGTGTTTGCACTCGTGGGTGGCGATGGCCAGGGCGGCTATGCGCAGTACGCGCTAGCGTTCGCGCCGCAGGTCAACCCGCTGCCGCCGGGGCTGAGCGCCGACCAGGCCTGCGCGCTGATCATTGCCGGCGGCACGGCCATGCTGCTGCTCAAGGAATCGGCGCACCTGCAACCGGGTGACGCGGTGCTGGTGCCGGCGGCCGCCGGTGCCGTGGGCAGCTATCTGGTGCAACTGGCGCGGCACCTGGGCGCTGGTCTGGTGGTGGCCGCGGCCAGCACCCGGGCCAAGGCCGACCTCGCGCTAGCGCTCGGCGCCCACGTGGCGGTGGACTACAGCCGCGACGGCTGGGCCGACGAGGTGCACCAAGCAACACAGGGCCGCGGTGTGGACGTGCTGCTGGAGTCGGGTGGCGGGCCGCTGCTGGCCGAGGGCCTGCGCGCGCTCGCCCCGTTTGGCCGGGCCGTGGTGTTCGGTGCCGCCAGCGGCCAGCCCGCCCGGCTCGACGCCACCACGCTGGACCATTTTTTCTACGCGCCGGCGCCCAACCAATCGCTCACTGCCTTCAACATCGGCGGCTGGTTCATGGCGCGGCCGCAGGCCGCAGGCGCGGCTCTGGGCGAACTGGTCGACGCGGTCGCGTCGGGCGCGATCCGGCCGCCCGCCCTGCACACCCTGCCGCTGGCCC
>ERZ724521.1411-NODE-1411-length-10657-cov-4.234201_pt1 | contig 10657 bp, 7 predicted proteins | sample MGYA00376054_ERZ724521 | MGnify/ENA primary metagenome ERZ724521 (study PRJEB28724, sample SAMN07190883) | activated sludge metagenome | isolation source: activated sludge of sewage treatment plant in Hong Hong | place: Hong Kong | collected 2016-03-17 ... | reverse complement strand
GGCCATGAATGGACGGCGGTGTCGTTCGCCCGACCGGGCGCGCAGCGACCGCTGTTGCTCCAAGCCCTTCGTGACCTGAAAAGCGGCAATCTCGCCGGCGTGCCGGCGGCGGCGCTGGTTCGGCGGCACATCTATTCATACAGGTTGCTGGTCGATGCCTTGCTCGCGCGCGGACCGGCGGCGTTTGCGGGCGATGCCGGTTCACGACGCCAATGCGGCGACCTGATGGACAACATGGCGGCGGATTGCGACGCGATGAGCGCGCGGCTCGACGGAGACCCTGCGGCAACGCTCATCGATATTGCCGCGACCATTCGAGACGTCGCCAACAATCGGCGCGGAAACAACGGTTGGTTCAACAGCTTCGCCGTCGAGGAAATCGAATCCGTTCAGGCTGCCCTGCAATCATTTCTCGATCAGGTCGAGGATGCCTTGGCGGCCGCGCAAATCACCGAGGATGCACCGGTCCCCTTCGACGTGCAGATGTTGCCGGATCACCTCGAGCGGATCGCCGCGACCGAAGGGGGCGGGCTTGCGGGCTTCATCAGCACGCTTGGCATGCGAATCCGGGGAATGATGGCAGATCCCCGGCTCGGGCAGGTTGTCGGCAGCGAACCGCAGATCAGCTTCGATACTTGGCTCGACGACCTGATCGGCAGCAACGCGTCAGCGAACGGTCAGGTGGCGATCATCGATCTTTCGCTCGTTCCCTCCGAGGTTATCCATATCGTTGTCGCCGTGCTCGGCCGACTGACCTTCGAGGCATTGCAGCGCTACAGACGGCTGCATCCGGACGGAAAGCCGCTGCCTACGACGCTGGTCTTGGAAGAGGCGCATAGCTTCGTTCGCCGCGGCGGGAACGATGATGGCGTTCCTGAGAACCCCGCGCAACTCTGCCGCGAGACGTTCGAAAAGATAGCGCGCGAAGGACGAAAGTTTGGCTTAGGCCTCATGCTATCCTCCCAGCGACCGTCCGAACTGTCACCGACCATCCTTGCCCAGTGCAACACCTTCCTGCTTCATCGGATCGTCAATGACCTTGACCAGGCGTTAGTCGCACGGCTTGTTCCGGACAATGTTGCGGGTCTGCTGAAGGAGCTTCCTAGCCTGCCATCGCGTCAGGCCGTGCTTCTCGGTTGGGCAACGCCGATCCCTTTGCTGGTTGAAATGGACGAACTGGCCGAGGAACATCGGCCGCAATCCTCAGACCCTGATTTCTGGGACGTGTGGACCGGGAAGAGTGCGCGCGTGATCGATTGGCCTACGCTCGTGCAAGACTGGACTGGCGAGCCGCCCATCTGACCCTAGGCGGGAAGGTCGGCAAGTTCACTTGGCGATTAAGCGCGAATGCCTTTTCGAACCATCCGTTCCCATAGCGCACCAGTCTTTGACTGTGTCCGAGCAGCACGTGCGCTAGCCCAGCGTATGACCTCGTCGATAGCAGCCGACGGTATGAGGGCAGCGATATCCCAACGGCGTTCACCTCGACCGCAACATCCTCTCGGCGATCCTCCTTTTTCCCTCCTCCCTCGCGGCGGCGATGGCGGCATCGACCTCATCTATGTTCTCAATGCAGATCTGGACACGTGTGGCTGGCAAGTCCGGGAGATCCAGGTTCATCCGCTTGATGAAGTAGTACGCCATCGACAGCCTGACTTCGACCTCACGACGACCGTCATCCATGTCGTAGTCTCGCTGAATGGCCAGCCTCTGTTCTTCGGTTAGGCCTGGGTGTGGACGCAGGTGTAGTTTGATCCGCGTTCCCCATTCGATGTCATCCTCGGGATCGTACGAGGCTGCTTCGATCTCGCCGAACTGGCCGATCCGGCTGAGGACGAAGTCGCGAAAGTCGTGCCGGTCGCAGGACCAGGCCCGAAGATGCCATCGGTGCCCGTCGAACGCGAGCGCGTGCGGGGCGATCTGACGCCAGCGGATGTTGGTCAGCGACCGGTACTCGACATTGATCGCCGATCGCGTGCGGATCGCCTGCAGGATTACCCGGAGGCAGTCGGGATCGACATGCCTGACGAGATCGGGTGCCATGTCGATAGCTGGAAGGGACTTGAACCAGACTTCGCGCCGCGGCAGCGCAGCGGAGAGGAGCGCGCGCAGCTGCAGCAGCAGACGATCGGCGGACGGCGCCAAGAACTGCGGAACGAGACGGCGAGTGGGGACGAACGCCTTCTCCGTGGCGTCGTACGCGATGTTGTCTCCCGCCATCTCGCGATAACGCTTGAGATCGACCGAGGCCTGCGGGGTGGAGATCTCAAATTGCGTCTCGAGGTCGCTTCGGTTGAGCTGCCCCTCCCAGAAGAGCTTCCATTCGATGAACTCAAACCGCCGGTTCTGCGTCCACGGACGCTTCGGATCGTCGTTCACAATTTTACCCCTCTAGCCTCTTGACCCATATAGAAGCGAGACCCATCTAGTTTCAAGTCGGGTTACAAAGACCCATCCGAGTCGCCGCGTCAAGATGCGGACGTCAATCGGGGGCTGCGGCATGACCAGGGAAGGAAACGACGATGGCCGACGCCGTGATACCCCGGTGGCATGGGGACGACTACCAATCTCGCTTCTTCTGGCTGCACGCGGCCGCGTTGCGCGATCCGCAGCGCCCGGACGTCGTCGAGGTCACTTTCGAGGCGAAAGAGCCCAAGGCGTTCGACGACGTCGTCGTGCGATACGACCCCGGCCGACCGAGCTCCGGTCCCTATCGCATCACGGTCGACTACCATCAGGTGAAGTGGCACTCCGACCACAGCGGCCACTTCGGATATGAGCGGCTCATCGATCCTGATTTCGTCGGCGGCAAAACCTTCTCGATCCTCCAGCGTCTGGCACAGGCCAAGGCCAATCCCAACGTCCCGAAGGAGGCGGCGTTCACGCTGGTGACGACCGACCAGATCACGCAGGGCGACGTGCTGGGCGAGCTCGTCTCGCGCAACGACGGTAGACTGCGCATCCACAAGCTGTTCGACGGCACCAAGACGGACGGCAGCCGAATGGGCCAGGTGCGCAAGCTCTGGCGGGAGCACATGAAGTTCGACAGCGATGACGAGCTGAAGGAGCTGCTCACCGGCTTCTTCATCAAGCCGAACAGCGACTCGCTCGAGGATCTTCGTGGTCGCGTCAGCGAGAAGTTCCGCCTCGTCGGTCTGTTGGGCGACGAGACATCCTCCACCTTCCGCTATGACCAGGCGGCCCGGAACCTGCTCGTCAGGAGCATCAACGGACTGACCCGCGACGCCTTCGACAGGCTGTGCCGGGAGGAGAATTGGCTGCAGCCGGACACTCCAGCCGGGCCCGATCGCATGAACGTGGCGATCCGCTCCTTCACGAAGGGCGTCACCGCGGCCGACATGCTGGAGGCGGCGCCGGAGAATACGCTCTCGCTTGTGCGGCACTTCAACCTGCGCCACCCGCGCGACGGCGTCACATGGGATGCCCTGCGGGACGAGGCGCTGCCCTTCCTCGAAGGCGTGCTTGAGCGCGGGAAGGTGCTGCGCCTCTTCCTCGACGCCCACAGCTCGCTCGCCTTCCTCGCCGGCACCGTTTTCGGCTTCAAGTCGGGCGCGGATGTCGAGTTCCTCCAGAAGGGGCGCGCGACGAGCATCGTCTGGAATTCTGCCGACGGACGCGACGGCCCCGATCCGGTGGTCACCGAGGAGGTGATGGGCGATGGAAAGGACGTCTCGGTCTCCGTCGCCGTGACCCGTGACACGATCGCTGACGTCCGCAGCTACATCGCGGAGAACCTGCCTTCCGTCGGCCGCCTGCTCATGGTCGCGCCCGAGGGTGGGCCGGGGCCGCAATCGGTGGCTGGCGGCGCGCATGCCGCTAGGATCGCCGACGCCGTCGCCGGCGCGGTGGCCAAGGTTCGCCGCCCCGGCGGCACGACGCATCTGTTCGTCGCCGCGCCCAACGCCTTTTCCTTCCTCCTCGGCCAGCACGCGGATTCCATGGGGATGTGCGCGCCATACGAGTTCGACTTCGGGGGCCGTGTCGATGGCCTCTACCGCCCAACCTTCACCATCTGAGGCAGCATCATGGAGCTTCGTCCGCAGTTCGATCAGTTCCTTCGCGACATCCGCCCGAGCGAGCGGCACAAAGAGGAGTGGAAGATGGGATCCCGAACGCTGCGGGCCCGTCTCATGGCCGATCCCGATCTGTCGCCGCTGATCGTGTCGTCGTTCCTCCAGGGAAGCGTCCGCCGGTCGACGGCCGTGCGCCCCACCGGGGGCAAGCGGTCAGACGTCGACGTGGTGATCGTCACCACCATCGACCACAATGCCGAGAAGCCGGCCGTGGCGATGAAGCGCTTCGTTCCCTTCCTCAACCAGCACTACGCCGGGAAGTGGGTTCAGCAGGACCGTTCCTTCGGCATCGAGCTGTCCTACGTCGATCTCGACCTTGTCGTCACGGCGCTTCCAGCCGACGCCAGCGACCGCGACAAGCTGCTGGCCATCTACCGGTCGCAGGCGGTCGAGACCACCGCTTCGCTCGAGGAGCGGTCCGACTGGAACCTCAGCAAGAGCTGGAACCCCGATAGCGCCGTCACCGCGTTCATAGCGGACGACGCCATGCCTGAGGCAGACTGGAAGCCGCATCCGCTCATGCTGCCGGATCGCACGGTCAAGGACTGGGGGCCGACCCACCCGCTGGCGCAGATCAAGTGGACGGCAGACAAGAACCGGGCCTGCAACGGCCACTACATCAACGTCGTGCGTGCCATGAAGTGGTGGCGCCACGAGCATGTCGACAGCCTGCCCAAGTACCCCAAGGGCTATCCGCTGGAGCACATGATCGGCTATGTCCTGCCCGACGGCATCGAAAGCGTCGCGGAAGGCGTAACGCTCGCCTTCGAGGGCATCCGGGACCAGTTCCGCATGTATGCGCAGGCCAAGGTGGTCCCCTTCCTTCCTGATCATGGCGTGCCGACCCATGACGTGCTCAAGCGCCTCGATGCGGCGGACTTCGTTGCTTTCCATACGGCCGCCTCCGCTGCCGCTGGCAAGGCGCGCCGTGCGCTGGACTCGCAGGACGCAGCGGAGAGCGGCGAGATCTGGCAGGGCCTGTTCGGCAAGTGCTTCCCGCTGCCCGGTCCGCAGGGCGGAGACAGGACGCGCGGCTTCACGTCTCCCGCGATCGCCGCGCAGCCGAAGACCAACCGCTTCGCCTGACGGATGACGGTCCCCGAACCGCTGGCGTCGGCGCTGGCGACCATACCTGCCGACCCGCGCTTCGAGCTCGTCGACGGCTGGACGGATCGCGGCGGCGGGGTGTGGTCGTTCCGGTTCCGCGCGGCGCTGTCGGTGCCGGCGAGCGAGCATATCGACGAATGGTCGGGGTGGCATCTCGTCGCTTCGCCATGCGGCGTCGGGTTCGAGATCGATGTCTTTCCCGATGTCGAGGAAGGCATAAAGGCGACGTTTCCGCATCAGAGTTACAACGCCCCCCCGCCGGAAGGCGTAGCTTGGCGCACAGGCAACCCCTGCCTCGAGCGACCGACTGCGACATTCCGCCGCGAAGGCTGGAGCGGCGAGCCCGCCGACCTGGATCGACGGATCGACTGGTACATCGGCCGGCTGCTGACGTGGATCGACGCGGCTGCGTCTGACCGGCTCGTCGAGGAAGGCGACCCGATCGAACTGCCCGTCCTGCCGTCCACCATTGCAGGCGTGACGATCGGTTTCTGGGAAGACCGCGCCGGGCTGGAGTGGTGGAGGAGCGCCGCCGTGCCTTGGGGCTTCGCGTCGCTGGCCAACGTGCCCGGTTCCATCGGAACGGCTGCGATCGCCGACTTCATGGATCCCAGCCGTGCCAGCATCAGGCGTCCGAGCTGGGGGCCAGGGTTGCCGGTCACGCCCGGTCAGGTCGACGCCGTGTGGTTCGTGATGCCCATTCTGGTGATTGGTGCGCCGTGGCGCCTGCCGGCCACCTGGGAGCAGTTGACCGGATTCTGTTCCGAGGTGTCGGTCGATCTGCCCGGAATCCTCGCTCAGGCAGGAGCGCAGCTGCGTCATATCGAACGGCCCGGCCGGCGGATCCCATCGACGCTTCTCATGGGCTTCCCGATGGCGGAGACGAAGGGTGCGGATCCAGAGAGGATGCACTGGCTGGCGATCGGGAACATGCGGACGGCCCGCAGGGACGACGTGCGCCGCGGCTTCTCCGATCGCGCCGATGCCCGACGCCAGTGGGATCGGGCGCTGGCGGCGGACAAGCGGCCGCTGGATTACGTCAAGACGGCGAACTGGGCGCCCGACCAGATCCGGAGGCGCGGCGCGGCGGAGGACGAGCTGCGGGGCAAGTCGGTCCTGATGATCGGAGGCGGCGCGCTTGGGAGCGCGGTGGCGGAGAACCTGGTGCGCATGGGCGTCACCCGGATGGGGATCGTCGATGCGGACGTCTTGAACCTTGGCAACCTCAGCCGCCACACGCTTTCGATGCGTGAATTGGGGCACGGCAAGGCGAAGGCGCTTGCGGCGGCGCTCAACCGGATGATGCCTGACGCTAACGTCGAGGACGTCACGATTGCATTTCCGCCGGCCAAGGCGGCCGAGCGCAAACGGCTCGAGGGCTGGGACGTGATCGTTGACTGCACCGCGGAAGATGCGGTCCTGCGGGCAATGGCCGACTATCCCTGGGACGGCGTGAAGATGTTCGTCAGCCTGTCCATGACATGGCGCGCGAAAGGACTAGTCGCCTACGCCGACGAGCAGGCGTCCTTCCCGGCGACCGATGCAATGGAGCGCTTCCTCGCCGCATCAGCAAGGCCCGAGGAGGAGGCGCTAGACCTCATGGAGGGTATTGGGTGCTGGCACCCCGTTTTCCCCGCTTCCGCCGACGACGTTCGGCTCTGGGCCGCGATCGGGACCAAGTTCATCCGCCGCGCAGTGGTTGAGCGTGGTCGCCTGTGCGAGCATTTCGTCCAGGACGACTATGGTGCGATCGAACGCCATGTGGCCTGACGCCATGGAGTTCCGGAATTTTGCTTCGGGCTATGGCGTATGGCTGTCCAGCACAGCGATCGACACGATCCTCGCAACTGCGGCACAGGCGGGGAGGCGCGAGACAGGTGGCATCTTGATCGGTCGCTACGATGCCGAAGGATGGGTGGCCGAGGTCATTGAGGCCACTTCAAAGCCGCGTGGATCGCGGGCGGGATGGTGGTGGTTCAGGCGCGGCACCTCCGGCCTGCGCGAGCTACTGGCTGCGCGCTGGGCGGACGGATACCATTATCTTGGCGAATGGCATTATCACCCGAATGGCTCGCCTGCGCCCAGCGGTACCGACATTGTCTCGATGCGTGAGATATCAGTCGATCCTGCGTATCAATGTCCGGAGCCGATCCTAGTAATTATTGGAGGCCGACCGCCTCAACAGTGGAAGCTGTCTGTGTCGGTGGTCCGGCGCGAAACTTTGGTGAGCCTTTCGCATGCTTGAATTTCGCGATCTTCGTCACTGAGCGTACGAACCTGAAGCAAATTTCCTAAAATTGGAAAGAATAAGTTTGGCGAAAAACTCATGAAATTGAAGCGTCGATTCTTTATAATATTATCTGTATATTGTTAAATAATCGAATCACGTTTTGTTCAAGTCATAGTAATTCACCATTGTCCGTGTCTATCGTGAGATCTACTGCGATCGCACAAGAGGGGAGTGAGCTTTGCCCTGATTGAGCCATTTGGGCGTCGATGGTCGATGCGCCGGGCTCACATCAGGAGTGTAACCCATGATCAAGTCGATCCCGCTGAACAAGCTCGTTCAATCTCCCCGCAATGTCCGCCGTCACAGTGATCCGGCAGCAGATGCTGAGCTTAAGGCCAGCATCGCAGCCCATGGGCTGCTGCAAAACCTCATTGTCCGGCCTGCCGCAAAGGGCAAGTTCGAGGTCGAAGCCGGCGAACGTCGCCGCCGCGCGATGCTGGCGCTGGCGGATGAAAAGCTCCTCGCCCGCGATCACGAAGTCACGTGCCTCGTGCTCGAAGACAGCGCCGAAGCCGCGGTCGAGACCAGTCTCGCGGAGAACTTCCACCGCCTGGCCATGAACCCCGCCGATGAAGCACAGGCCTTTGCCGCGCTCGTGGCAGGCGGTGCGACAGTTGAAGATGTTGCCAGACGTTTCGGCCTGGCGGTTCGTTTCGTCGAGGGGCGCCTGCGTCTCGCGAAGCTTGCGCCCGTCGTGTTCGAGGCACTGGCCTCCGGCCAGATCACCCTCGACATAGCCAAGGCCTTCGGTGCGACTTCGGACCAGGAAATCCAGGCCCGCGTATTTGAGCAGGTTTCCTCGGCCTACTATGCGCCCAATCCCGACAGCATCCGCCGAATGGTCCTGTCCGGGACTGTCCGGGGCAGCGATCCCCGTGCCCGCCTTGTCGGCCGCGACGCCTACATCGCCGCCGGCGGCCGGATCGAGCGCGAACTGTTCGACGACGATGACAGCGAATCCTGGGTCGTTGTCGCCTTGCTCGAGAGCCTCGCGGCGGCGAAGATGGAAGAACAGGCGAAGGCGCTCGCAGCCGAACAGGGTCTCGCCTGGGTCAAGCCCACGCTCGATCCCTATGCCAGCCACGATCTGGTCGAAGGGCTGGTCCGGCTTCCTGCCGAACCGGCGCCGCTTACTGAAGCGGAACTGGCGAGGCTCGACGAGCTCGATGCCTCCTATGACGAACATGCGGCGATCCTTGAAGACGAGGATAGCGCCGAGGAGGCCGTGGCAGCGGCTGAAGCGGCCATCGAGGTCATCGAACGCGAATGTCAGGGCATTCGCGCGCGCCCGCCCGTCATCGCGCCGGAACTGAAGGCCGAGGCAGGCATGATCCTGGTGCTCTCGCGGGATGGCACGCCCGTTCTTCAGCCCGTTTTCTATGGTGAGCGACAGGCTGAACCTGCCGAAGCCGACAGCGGCATCGAAGTCATTCCGGCGGACGACGGCTCGGACAAGCGCCGGACCACCTTGTCGAAGCGCCTGGTCGACGAGCTCGCCATGCAGCGCCGCGATGTCTTGGCACTGCACGTCGCATCCGACCCCGGGCTGGCGCTCGACATCATGGTCTTCACGCTCGCCGATGCAGACACCCATGACTGGCGGGCGCGAACTGCGACCACGCTGCGCGCGCCTGTTCCGGCCGGCCCGATCCTTGGCTTCGAAGCCAAGGATGCTCCGGCCAGCAGCGCGCTCGCTGAGCTCAGGTCCAGTCTCGACGAAAGCTGGCGCGCGGGCACCGATGCGACTTCCCGCTTTGACCTGTTTCGCGCGCTGTCCGATGACAGCCGCGCCGCATGGCTTGGTTATGTCGTAGCCCGGTCGCTCGAGGCGAGCCTCAACATGACGGGGGAGCGTCAGCTGCCGTTCCAGGATCACCTTGGCAGCCTGATCGGCATCGACATGGCGCAGTGGTGGCGACCGACTGCGGCCAATTACTTCGACCGGGTGTCGAAGCAGGTGATCCTCGACGCGTTGACCGACGTCGGCGGTCTCGAGCTGTCCTCGCGCTTTGCCTCGGTCAAGAAAGGCGATCTCGCGATGAGCGCCGAGCGCGTCTTCGCTGGCACCTACATCACCGAAGTTCAGGTGCGCGAGAAGGCTCTGGCCTGGGTGCCTGAGGTCATGCGCTTCGCTTCCGCTGCGCCGGATGCTGGCGAGCCCAAGATTGACGCCACTGACGCTGAGCCAGGCGTCGACACCGAACATCAGTCCCCCCGCGAGCTGGCCGCCTGACCTCCTCCTGACAGGCAAGGCCACTCGCACCTCGAGAAGCGGTCCTTCGGCTTATGCCGGAGGGCCGCTTCCTTTTTGGAAGGAGAGCAGAGGGGGCTCGGGACCCTGTGGCACTGACCGGCGAACCCGTCGCCGACTGTCCAGATGCCTCAATCAGGAGATCCATCATGGCCTATCGCAAGGGGCAGAGCGGCGGCTTGTCGCCCGCCACCCGCATCACCCAGGAAATCATCGCGCGTCTGGAAGCCGGCACGAAGCCGTGGATCAAGCCGTGGCGCGGCGTGCCCGTTTCCCGCCCCTTACGGGCTTGCGGGATTCCCTACCGCGGCATGAATGTGTTCTGGCTGTGGATGGTCGCTGACATGTGCGGCTACGCCTCGCCGTTCTGGATGACCTACAATCAGGCCAAGTCGCTCGGCGCCCAGGTCCGCAAGGGCGAGAAATCGACCATCGCGATCTTCTACAAGAGCTACACCAAGGAGGTGCAAGCTCCCGATACCGGCGAAAAGACCGACGAAGCTCGCCGGGTGCTAAAGGCCTATCCGGTCTTCAATGCCGATCAGGTCGAAGGTCTGCCGGAGCGCTTCCATCCGGCGGTAACGCTCGATCTGGTCGAGCCTGAAGGGCGCGAGGCCGAACTCGACGCCTTCTTCGCCGCCATCCCCGTCAATCTGCGCCGCCAGGGCTGCGAAGCCTATTACGAACCTACGGCTGATCGCGTCACGATGCCGCCGACCAGCCTGTTTTCCGGCTTAGACCACTACTATGCCACGCTCGCCCACGAACTCTCGCACTGGACCGGCCATGCGAGCCGCCTGGGACGTGACCTCAAGAACCGCTTCGGTACGGCGGCCTATGCCGCCGAGGAACTGGTCGCATTATCTGGACAGTCTGCACCACACATCACTTTGCAGTAGGATGCTGTGATGGACG
>ERZ724521.1407-NODE-1407-length-10668-cov-3.855649_pt1 | contig 10668 bp, 8 predicted proteins | sample MGYA00376054_ERZ724521 | MGnify/ENA primary metagenome ERZ724521 (study PRJEB28724, sample SAMN07190883) | activated sludge metagenome | isolation source: activated sludge of sewage treatment plant in Hong Hong | place: Hong Kong | collected 2016-03-17 ... | reverse complement strand
CGATATCGAGGTACAGAACTATGATCTCTGCAATGGCCCGTATCCCGGAACAAATCGCTGAAACCCTGAAGGTCGAAGACCAGATCAAATACATCGCGTCAGAAATGACGGAATACAATAACTCATTGTATCTCGGTCGTGGTTATAATTTCCCGGTGGCCCTTGAAGGCGCCCTCAAATTGAAAGAGATCTCCTACATCCATGCCGAAGGGTATCCTGCTGCGGAAATGAAGCATGGACCTATCGCCCTGATTGATGAGCATATGCCTGTGGTGGTAGTGGCGACCAATCAAAGTGCCTATGATAAAATCCTGAGCAATATCCAGGAGGTTAAGGCCCGCAAAGGCACGGTGATCGCTATTGTGTCTAACGGCGCAAAAGAAATCCGCAAATTTGCGGATCATGTCATTGAGATCCCGGAAACGGAGGAACCCTTTTCACCTTTACTTTCTGTCATCCCAACGCAATTGCTCTCGTATCACATTGCCTGCCTGCGGGGTTGCAATGTGGATCAACCGCGCAACCTGGCCAAGTCGGTGACGGTAGAATAAATGGCCCATTGAAATACATACGCAGGTCACCAACGTGAGGCTAGCCCAGGATGGTTGATGAACTGCAACTGGTTTGTTTACAAAAAAAAAGCATTAGAAATACCTATAGCATGGAAGATCATGTACAACCCACAGAAGAGCGAATCTTAGAGTACAATTCACTTCGGGAAAACCTGGTGCTGCCAGAATACGGACGCAACATCCAGAAGCTGGTACAGCACGCCAAGACTATCGAAGATCCGGAAAAGCGGCAATGGTATGTGGAAACACTGATCGAGCTGATGAACCAGATGCTGCCTGGTAACAAGACTTCTGTCGAAATCGCAGACAAGCTGTGGAACCATCTTTTTTATATCGCCGAATACGACCTTGAGGTGCGTGTCCCTGACAATGTGATCATACACAAAAAGGGAGATGTCTTTATGATTCCCTCAGAAGATGTGGAGTATCCGCAAAAGAAAATCCCATATCGTCATTACGGCTGGAATGTCCATACCATGGTCCAGAAAGTACTTGGGATGGAACCCGGACCCAAACGGGATGAGTTTGCTAAAACCATTGCTTCTTACATGAAGCTCGCCTACAGGACCTGGGGTAAAGAACAATTTGTCAATGACGAACTCATCAAGGCCGATCTTCGTAAAATGTCACATGGGCAAATTGACGTGTCTGATGATGCCAACATTGACAGCTACAAAAACGTCAATGCCTCTGTGCCCGGCAATACACAACGGACCGGTAAGAAGCACAAAGGTTCAGGTGGCGGACAACATGGCAGACGGTTTCAATCCAATCGTCCGTCAGGCAACGGCAATAAGCATAAGAAAAGGTATTGATCGCCGTCCGGGCATTTCATGTGCCGGCATCCGCAAAGATGTGGACTCTATTCCTACCCGGATCACCGGTAATCTCTGACTATTGAGCTTGTGATGAAAAACACTATACCCTGGCCCCGGATCCTGTGGATCCTTTTTGTACTCGCGGCTCCGGGGTATATCCTGTATCATTATTTCCCCAAAGTATTTGCCTGTCCTGAATGCTATCTCTTTGAGGATGGCGGGGATGGCCTGAAAAATTATTACACCCTGGATTATTATGTCAAGCATGACACAGGGTGGCATTTTTCCGGCATGAACTATCCGTATGGTGAAAACATCATTTATACGGACAATCAACCTTTGCTGGCCATGACCCTGGGATGGATCCACCGGCATGTGGTACCGATGGATCATCATGTGATCGGCACCCTCAATATGCTGATGCTGATCTCCATTTTCCTGGCCGTTTTGTGTTCCTACAAACTGCTGAGACGCTGGTCTGTTGGTCATTGGTGGTCATTGGGCGCGGCATTGTGTATGACTTTTCTGTCCCCTCAACTGTGGCGACTGCATGGTCACTATGGATTATCCTATGTAGTTTTCCTGCCTCTGCTCCTGTTGTTGCTGGACATGGTGATACGGGACGAGCGAAGGCGATGGCTCAAAGGTCTATGCGCTGCAACGTTGATCGTCATCATGAGCCTGACGCACATGTACTTCCTGTTGTTGAGCTCTGTGATCGTTTTTAGTTTGACGTTGTTTTTCTGGTGGTACAACCGAAAGAATAAACTCCTGATCAAAGGAATCGTCCCGGTGCTCTTATGCATATTGATGCTTCCCGGCATTTTCCTGATTGGCTTACGCAAATGGACTGACCCTGTTAAAGATCGACCGATAGAACCCTGGGGTATAGATGATCATACCATTTCTTTCAACACCACCTTTTTTGCCTTCTTCCCCCCATTGGACAAAATATGGACGGAAATTCTGAAGCAGGAAAAGCCGATTAACGAACGCGTAGCCTACACCGGGCTCATTGGGTTGTTGATGTTGCCTGCAGTGTTCTTCTATCTGATACGAAAGCCCAGGGATGAAGTATTCGATCCCACGGTCAAAACCTTTTTATGGGCGAGTATTATATCCTGGTGCATGGCGGCGGGTATATTTTATCAACATGGGTTTAAATTTTTCTGGGAAGCTATTCCGATACTTAAACAATTCAGAGGTCTTGGCCGGTTTGGATTATCGTTCTATTACCTCTACATGCTGGTGTGCAGTTATTTGCTTTGGAAGGTGTATCTGCGGATGAAAGAGCGTGAGCTTGGCGGTCCGGCTGGATATATGCTCGGGGCAATCTTTGTGGTGTGGGGATTTGAAGCCTCCCTCAATATGAAAGCAGTCAGTGACCCGGTATTCCGCCCAAATGTCTGGCTGGCCAGCTCTAAAACGGATTATGTCCCTTTGCTCACTGCTGCCGGGTATACGCCAGATTCCTTTCAGGCCATATTGCAACTGCCACTGGTTGCTATTGGTAATGAGACTATGGGGGTAGCCCGAGGGTTTTGGACCATGCGTGAGGGGGTGCATGCATCTACGGAGACGGGGCTTCCGATGATTGACTACGCTATGTCGCGAACGTCCGTTTCGCAAGGTCTTGATATTGTGGAATTGATCTCTTCACCATATGGTGTAAAACGAAGAGGCCAATTGCTCAACGACAAACCGCTCCTACTCGTCTGCGAGGAAGAGTTTGTTTTACCGGATGAAAGCAAATGGATCGACAAAGCGAAAAAGATTGGCACGTATCAGTCCATCACCTTATATGCACTTCCAGCCGCTGTCTTTAAGACTACCGAACTTCCTGCTTTGCCTGTTGGTGGAGAGGACATTCCATGTGATGGTTGGTTTAATGGATTTGAAGATCATCCTTGTGACACGGCCATGATTGGGAAGGGAGCTATGCCCATCAGGACAGCACCGGTGTCCGTTTGGTCCTATACGGATACCTCTGCCATCGAGCGCAACTGGATCGTCAGTTTCTGGTCCCATGTAGATAATCTGAAAGGCAGTCTCCCGGTACCTCGCATGATGGAGACAGCTCCTGATGGTACGGTGACCCGAAATGCCGGATTACACCGTGAGGCCATCCAATGGTCGGAAGCCAGAGGAGAGTGGATTGAAGTTCGCTTTCCATGGAATACCAAAGGCACCGGGTATCGGTACGAATTATTTATAGATAATACCGGTCCTGTGTTGGACAACCTTTTAATACGATCGGCAAGTGATACCTGTGTGTATCATTTTCCTGATATGATTCTTTACAACAACCTGCCCATACCTGCATCGAAATGAGGGAACTGCTTAAAAAAGTCATCCACTTTTGGCCCTGGCCACTCACCCTCAACGAAAAGTATGACCGGCAGACCCGGTCTGTGCTCCAGAAAGTATGCAGAAGGGACAGCACCTGCATTGATGTCGGATGCTTTCGTGGGGACATCCTGCGCTCGATGATTCGTTATGCTCCTGAAGCCCGGCATTTTGCTTTCGAACCGGTGCCGAGTCAATTTCAGTATTTAAAGGAGCACTTCAGTGATGCATCGGATATCTATCCCTTTGCGCTTGGCAAGGAGCATACCACTGCCACCTTTCATCATGTGGTGTCGAACCCAACATATTCCGGCCTGAAACAACGCCAGTACAAAGGAGCAGAAACCATCACTGAGATCCATGTGGAGGTGAGAACCCTCGATGAAGTCATACCTGCAGACCGTCCTATCTTTGTGATCAAAATCGATGTCGAAGGTGGTGAGTATGACGTGCTTCTTGGAGGCAAGACCTTACTCGCCAAATGGCATCCTTACATCATCTTTGAGCATGGGATTGGCGCAGCTGACAAATACGGCATTAAACCCGGTGACGTCTACGATCTGCTTGTAGCTCAGCTGGGGTATAAAATTGTTTTGATGGAAGATTATCTCAAAGCCGGCAGAGCCACAGGTTTTACAAAGGCGGAATTTGAGAATCAATTCTGGAAAGGAACCAATTGCTATTTCCTAGCAGTCTGGCAATAGTTCATCTTCTTATACAACTACGGCTTTTTCCTGCTTTGTTTTTTAAGGCCTGGAAATTCCTTATCTCCTGATGTTCTTTTAGATGAAGGAGAGGGTTGGGTAATGGCTTCCACAAGTTCGAGATCCATTTGACGTGAAGACATATCAATATGTCGAATACGCACTTTGACTTGCTGGCCTATCGTAAAGGTATCTCCGGTCCTGGATCCTGCAGTAAAAGGTGCTATCATATAAAAGCCTCTGCCCAGGGTACGGAAAGATACCATGCCTTCGGCACGTGAATCGTCCAGTTCGACAAACATCCCACTTTCGATGACTCCGGAGATGACCCCGGTAAACTCTTGTCCAACTCGCTCCTTGAGGTATTCCAGTTGCTTGTACTTGATGGATTCCCGTTCAGCCGTCATTGCGGCACGCTCGCGTTCAGAGATATGCTTGCATCGGGCCTCGAGATTCTCCTTGTTTTCCCGAAGGATTCCGTTGAGGTTGGCATCCAGAATGCGATGCACCAATACATCAGAATAGCGGCGGATCGGAGACGTAAAGTGGGTATAATAATCGAAGGCCAGGCCGTAGTGACCGATATTGTTTGTGGTATAGATCGCTTTGGCCATGGTACGAATAGCCAGGGGTTCGAGCAGTCTCAGTTTTTCATCTTCCTTTGCAGCTTCAGCCAGCTTGTTGAATGACTTTGAAATCTGCTTGGGCGTATCGATCTGAAGGTGGAATCCAAGTTCCCGAGCAAATCGCTGGAAATCGATCAAGCGGTCCGGATCAGGTACATCATGAACCCGGTATGGAAACGGTATTTCCTGTGATTTTCCCTTTTGCGCTATATAGGTTGCCACCTCACGGTTAGCCAACAGCATAAAATCTTCGATAAGCAGGTGGGCTTCTTTTCTTTCCTTGACAAAGATCTCAAGGGTTTGGCCCAGTTCATCGACTTTAAACTGGAGCTCATCCGTCTCAAACGTGATGGCGCCGTCTTTAAATCTTCTCTTCCGCAGTGACCGCGCAATGGCATTGAGGGTCTTGAGCTCTTCAGCAAATGGCCCTTGGCCTGTATCCATGACCTCCTGGGCATCTTCGTAAGAAAAACGATGATCGGAATAAATGATCGTGCGGCCAAACCAACGATCGATCACCTTGTGATGTGCATCGATTTCAAAAACGGCTGAGTAGCACAGACTCTCTTCATGGGGCCGGAGGGAACACAATTCATTAGAGAGTTTTTCAGGTAACATCGGGCATACCCGGTCTACCAGGTAGACAGAGGTTGAACGGAGGTAGGCTTCTTTATCGAGTGCTGTACCCGGTTTGACATAATGGGATACATCAGCGATATGAACCCCCACTTCAACATTACCGTTTTCAAGCGTGCGTATGGAAAGGGCATCATCAAAATCCTTGGCCGTAATGGGGTCAATGGTAAACGTGGTGATGCCTCTGAAATCTTTCCGTTTTCGGATTTCCTCTTCCGTGATGTCTTCAGGAAGGTCCGTGCATTCATCAATGACCTCTTCGGGCCATGCCAGGTTGAAACCATTATGAATGAGGATGGACTGCATCTCCAGTTCGTGACTGCCGTATGCACCCAGGACATGCACCACTTCACCTGAAGGGGAAGACTGGCTCCAGTCGGTGATTTTAACCACCACTTTATCTCCATCTACGGCTTCATTGAGTTTGTCTTTGGGGACAACAATGTCAAACTGGATACTGGCCTTGTCAGGAACAAGTACAGCAAAATTTTTATACAACCTAAGGGTACCAATGACTTGCTCAAGAGCGCGTTTGACGATTGCAACAATCCGACCCTCGGGCTTCCGTCCTCTGGCTGCGGGGATCACATCGACCTGGACGATATCTTTATGCATCGCACCACCGGTATATCTGGCCGGAACATAAACATCCTGTTCGAGATCATCGACGATGACATATGCGGCACCGGAGCGGGTAAGATCTACCCTGCCCTGATGGACGTTTTTCCCCGTAACGGGGACTGAAGCAGCACGCGTCTTGCTGATTTGAACTTTGGGTTGCATGAGGGAGGTGTAGATATCCTCCTTATCGTTTGCCAGTTTGCCTTGTTTGACGAGATTGTCCAGCACCCGCATCATATCCGGTTTGCTGTTGCCCACTTTCATTTTCTTGATGAGCTGGCGAGGTGTCCAGCCAGGGCTTTTACTATGCTGTATCGTTTCTATAGTCAGTGCCCTCAGCTTGGCATAGGGAAGTTTCTGCCCTTTGGTAGAACTTAAAAATTCAGGAGCGCCTGATTTACTCTTCTTTTTCTTCTTCATTTGTTTCGTAGGTAATCATACCTGTAGGGAGGATGGTCATTTGGTAGGTCTGTGTCTGATCGGGATCCATGCCTTCGTCATCTGTCTGCGCCATGCCCTCCGCAATGATGATACTCAAATCCGGATGAATGACGGCTACCGAATGTAATACACCTTCTTCTTCGTACCTCAGGCCTCCGACGATGGCATGACTGAGAGGTTCACCTTGGAGGGAGTAAGTAGCCAAAATATATTCATATCTCAGGACACCGGCCTTCCAGTAAATGACCGCTTCGAAATCCCGCATTCCGGCCAGGCGGCCATAAGGGATATACTCCGTAAACTCATCTACTTCGTCACTTTCAAATGGCAAAATGAACCTGTCTTGAAGCAACCCGGGCAGCGGGAGAGGATCAGAAGGAATCTGACCTGTATCTGGCAAAAGGCTAACCGGCAACTCAAGGGCAGGAAAGAAATCGATAAATTCGGCAAACTGGGCCTCCGGAAGTTTTTTCACAGGACAAATTTAAAGTTATTAACCCAACCCGGACCTAAATGGTTTACGTCTATCGCATTATATCAGGTCTATCTAACTCCGGTCAATCCAAGACAACATGATCCACTTCAGATCACGATTGAACTTAATGTACATCATGGGCTGTATAATCTACTTGGGCGGCTGTACCCTGGATGACCCTGCTCCGGAACCTAATGCCCCTGCTTTAACTTTGAAATACCACCAAAACCTATCCCTCACGGATCTTTCCTGGAGTGCCGTAAAAGTGACGGGCTTTAAAGAATATGTCATCCTACAATCTCCTGAACCCATACCCGATAATCCTACGCCTGTTGTAGATCAGAATGTATCGGTCCTGGTCCGTATCAAAGATGCAGATGTCACCACTTTCGCGGCATCCCCTTCCCTGATTTCATCACAGGTATGCTACAAATTGTACTGCTCCGTTGATGATCGCTTTTTGTATTCATCCAGCGTTTGCGTAGATCCCGAAACATTGCTTTTTGCAGGTTTTTATGATCGGGCTTGTCATGAAAACGGGATGACTGAGATGGCTCTCTTTGACCGAAATGTCAGAAACCTGAGTGTATTTGATTATCATACCGGAGATCTTTCGCTCAACCAGTCAGCCAGTGAAATCAGTTTTCCTTCCATGGAACTGAAGACCTGGATTAACACCACAAAATTGTTTGTCACTGAGCAGTCTCCCGGGGTAATGCGTGCATATGCGTTTCCTTCGCTGACCCCCCTGACGTCCAGAAATTTCCTTCAGTTTTTATGGTGTACACGCGCAGAGGGCCCTTTTGTTTTTGCAACAACAGATGAGAGTGTCCGAAATTTTCATGTCATGAACCGCAACACTTTAAATGATATGGACACAGAGGATGGTATTTTTGGCAACCAATATATTGCTGTATTCCCAGGTGATACGATGACGGTACTCACTCTGGGTCAATCCTTGTCAAAAAAATATCTTGTCGATGGAACCGGCCATATTGTTTCGTCAGAGCTTCTCCAGGTCCTGGTGAGCATCAATGATCTTCAGAGCACCTGTGCACAGGGCCATCAACTGTTTATCGGTGGACGGCAAGGCACGGTTATCGATCGAAATGGCGATGTTCTGGGCGTATTGACATCGCTCAACAATGCCGTGGTGCAGATCTCAAGGCTCACAGAAGATGAATCACATGTCGTATATCTCATTAACAGAAATGGACAGATCTTCCTGGAGATTGCTGATCTGGGTCAGTTGCCCCAAATTACCGTAACACAATCCTATCAAATGCCACAACTGACCTATTCCGATATCATCCTTGACGGACCCGTGATCTATGTGATGGGAACGCAGTTTCTTTCTTTTCCCGGAGAATCCTTTGTCCTGAAATATCCACTCTGATCCATGCTGCACCGTATCCTATACATCCTTGTTTTGTGGAGTGTGACAGCGGTTACAGCCAGCGGTCAGCAACAAGAAACTCCATACTATCACTGGTCTTTCGGAGTCAGTACCGGAGACATCCTTCATGCGCTGTTTAACAGTAGTGAGGGCGAGCCATTTTACCCGGCGTTTATGTTGGAATATACAGGACAGCAATTCGCAGTTCAGGGGGGATTCAGGCCAGGATATAACATGACTCATACCAGTTATGATGGTTTTCTGGATACGGAGATTACAGAAACGTCTTCGATCTCAGGGCAGTTGGCCGGTACATATTATTTGCTTCAAGAGGCACGTTGGCAGATCAAAGCTGGACTGCAGGCTGTTGCGGGGAGGTCAAGAGAAGATATCATCATGGACAGTGGATTTGACCGGGTGACTACGCGGCGGTTAGAATTGAATGTGGGTGTTGGGCCGGTGATTGATTTCAGGTTTTTGGTGCATCAACGGATCAGTTTTGGAATGGAAGCCAGCCTGATATACTCATGGAGTCATTCCGAACTACAACAGTTGTTTACCAACTTTCCTGACTTTGACAATACCAAAGAAACGGTTGAAGGGGAAGGCCTAGACGCATATGAGCCGGCTACGATTTACATGCGTTTTCATTTTTAAAAAGGAAGATTTACATTTCACTATTAATCATACCCAATATGAAACCTGTTTTAAACCTGTTGTCCCTCTGCTTACTGTCCATGATGATGGCTTGTCAGGATGATTCCTTCCAGACCCACATCCGCTATCCGGAACTTCCGGCGACTACTTATGACTATAGTCCCAAATGGGGAGGCATGCACTCCTTTATGTCAGGACAAACATTGGGCATCACGGATGCCGGCGCAACACTTGGGCGAGTATTGTTTTATGACAAGATCCTCTCGATCAACAATACGGTGTCGTGTGGTTCTTGCCACCATCAAGCCAATGGCTTTGCCGATCAGGCCAAAGTGAGCCAGGGTATCAACCACCAGGTCACGGATCGCAATGCGCCTGCTATCTGTAACCTGTATGATGATAACCTGCTTTTCTGGGATGGCCGGTCTACCGATATCCATGACCTTGTGCTGCAGCCGGTGCGCAACCACAAGGAGATGGGCATGGAAGACATGGATTTCCTTGTCGCCAAAATCAAAGCTGCACCCTACTATCCTGAGTTGTTTGCCGCCGCTTATGGGGACAGCGAGATAACATCTGAACGGGTCGCAGATGCGATGGCACAATTTGTCAAGAGCATGGTCGGATGTGAAAGTGATATGGACCGCAGTTCATCTTCCGGACAAAACCTGACTCCATTGGCGGAAGAAGGACGTAACCTGTTTTTTGGAAAGGGCACCTGCTACAATTGCCATTCCGGGCCTGATTTTAATGACCGGGGATCCTTTTTCACTGATCCGTTTTTCCCACCCAATGGCGGGGGTTTCGGATGGTCAAAGGATATTGCTGATATCGGTTTGGATGAGCAGTATAAGGATGTAGGCATGGGTGTTTTTGATCCAGCTCTTGTGGGGGTCTTTAAAATCCCATCCTTGCGTAATGTTGCCATGACCGCACCTTACATGCATGATGGCCGGTTTGCGACACTCGAAGAAGTGATCGATCATTATAACTCAGGCATCAAGAAATCGCCGAACCTTGACGTGGTCTTTAAAAGTTGGGATACCGGGGATGCCATACGCCTGGGATTGACGGATCATGAAAAATCGGCGCTGGTGGCCTTCCTCAATACCCTCACCGATGACACCTTTATGCACGATGAGCGGTTTGCTGACCCATTTGTGGAATAATGCCATATAATTCAGGACATTACTCTGGCATTACATATTAAAATATTTAACATGAAAAGGATTCCAATTTGTTGGAAAATTAACTTCAGCATATTATATTTGGGGTCTGTTTACCACCTGGCTTCTTATTTGAAAGGCCGGCATAACATCCAAAGGCTCACCTTTCCAAAGAAGGCGAAAAATCGGTCCTCAAGTTTTGTGTCAGGT
>ERZ724521.1405-NODE-1405-length-10670-cov-4.191333_pt1 | contig 10670 bp, 10 predicted proteins | sample MGYA00376054_ERZ724521 | MGnify/ENA primary metagenome ERZ724521 (study PRJEB28724, sample SAMN07190883) | activated sludge metagenome | isolation source: activated sludge of sewage treatment plant in Hong Hong | place: Hong Kong | collected 2016-03-17 ... | reverse complement strand
GTCAGGCTGTCCATGATGGTCTGGTTGAACGCGTGGCCCATGTGCAGCGTGCCGGTCACGTTGGGCGGCGGCAGCTGGATCGCGAAGTTGCGGCCCGCGGCGGCCGCTTCGGCGCTGGGCGCCGACGTGCCGCGGAAACCGGCAACACCATAGCCGCGCTTCTCCCATTCAGGGCCCCAGTGCGCTTCCAGCGCGGCGGGCTCGAACGATTTGGACAGGGATGACAGGCCGGGCTGCTGGACGGAATCGTTCATGGGTGTGGTGTGTTGGAAAACACAACGGCATCCGTCGGGATGCCGTTGCCCCGTCGGTCGGGGTGTGTGGAGATGCCGGAATTTTAAGCGATGCCCGGTGTGCGGCGGCACCGCTCAGGCGCGTGGGGTTGCGCGCGCAATGATGGCCGCAGCATCGACGCCCCGGGGCAGGGTGCCGTAGTTGCGGTGGCCGCCGTCCGCCAGGCGCGAGGCGCTGAAGGCATCGGCCACGGCGGGCGGCGCATGCTGTACCAGCAGCGCCGCCTGGATCGCCAGCGCCATGCGGTCCACGACGGCGCGTGCACGGTATTCGAGGTCCGACAGGTCGGCAAACTCTTTCTTTAGCGCCGATATCCAGCCGTCCAGCGTCGCGTTGGCTCCGCGGGCCTTGCCGACCTCGCGGAAGAATGCCTCGACCACGGCGGGGGTCTTCTGCATGGCGCGCAGCACGTCCAGGCACTGCACGTTGCCGCTGCCTTCCCAGATGGCGTTGACGGGCGACTCGCGGAACAGCCGCGGGAAGGGGCTGTCTTCCATCACGCCGCTGCCGCCGATGCACTCCATCGCCTCGTAGGCGTGGTGGGGCGTGCGCTTGCAGATCCAGTATTTGCCCACCGCAGTGACCAGCCGCACCAGCAGGTCTTCGTGCGGGTCGGCGCGGTGGTCCAGGGCGCGGGCCATGCGCAGCGTCAGCGCCAGCGAACCTTCGTGTTCCAGCACCAGGTCGGCCAGCACGTTCTGCATCAGCGGCTGCTGGTTCAGCACCTTCCCGAAGGCCGAGCGGATGGCGCAGTGGTGCAGCGCCTGCGCCACCGCGGCCCGCTGCCCGGCGGTGGAGCCGATCATGCAGTCGAAGCGCGTCATGGCCACCATGTCGATGATGGTGCGCACCCCGCGCCCTTCCTCGCCCACCATCCAGGCCAGCGCGCCGCGCAGTTCGGTTTCGCTGGACGCGTTCGACACGTTGCCCATCTTGCGTTTCAGACGCAGCACCTGCAGCGGGTTCTTGGTGCCGTCCGGCCGCCAGCGCGGCAGCAGGAAGCAGGACAGGCCGCCCGGCGCCTGGGCCAGCACCAGGAAGGCGTCACACATCGGAGCGGACACAAAATACTTGTGGCCCACCAGTTCGTAGGCCTGGCCCGGTCCCTCGGCACCCACCGGGTATGCGCGTGTCGTGTTCGCGCGCACATCCGAGCCACCCTGTTTTTCGGTCATCGCCATGCCGATGGTCAGGCCGGCCTTCTGCGTGTCGGGCACGTTGCGCGGGTCGTAGACGCGGGCCGTGATTCTGGGCTCCCACAGCGCTGCGAGGCCTGAGGTGTGGCGCAAGGCCGGGATCGCGGCAAAGGTCATGGTGATCGGGCAGCCGTGGCCGGCCTCGACCTGGGTCTGCAGGTAGGTGTGCGCGGCGCGGGCCACGTGGGCGCCGGCACGGGGGTCGGTCCAGGGCGACGAATGCAGGCCGTGCTCGATGGCGGTCTGCATCAGCCGGTGGTAGGACGGGTGAAACCGCACCAGATCGACGCGGTTGCCGAAGCGGTCGTGGGTGTCGAACTCAGGCGGGTTGCGGTTGGCCAGTGCGCCGAGTTCGATGGTCTCGGCCGAACCGGTGAGTTGCCCGAAGGCGGTCAAGGCCTCGTGTGCCCAGCCGCCGCCTTCGCGCGCCACGCCGTCCACCAGCGCGGCGTCCTGTGTGTAGGCGTTGTAGTCCACCAGTTCGTTCGAGACATTGACCACCTCATGGGTCTGGGCCAGGTAGAGCGAGTCGCGCTTGAGGGTTTCCGGTGCGTTCATGGGGCGGTCTCCAGGACAGGGGCGGGACGTGCCCGCGACATCGGGGCGCGTGTGCGCACCCCGGATAAAAAGGTTTGCCAGATGGCCTGGCCCGCGGCGTCGAAGCGCCGCACGGCGGCAAAAAAAGCGTCGCGCGCGTCGGTGTCCACCAGCGGCGCGGGCAGCAGGGGATCGAACACGCGCTCGTGGATGGCCTGATTGCCGAGGGTGAAGGCCTCGCGTGCCGCCATTTCGACCGACAAGAGCCCGGCGTCCCACGCATCGAGCGTGCGGGCCTGGGTGCGGTAGCGTTCGTTCAGGGCTGCGCCGTCCCACAGCGCGCGGGCGGCTGCGTCGCGCCCGGGATCGAACCCGCGCGCCACGAAGACGCTGAAGCCGGCGTCGGGCACCAGGCGGGCGAGGCGCTCGCGCAGGGCGCCCACGCCGCCCGCCAGGTTGTCTGGGCGCAGGTACAGGCCGCGCTCGAACTCCGCGAGTCCCAGCAGGCCGAACGCCCGTTCCCGGGCCCGCAAGGCCACGCGGTCGCTGCGGCCCAGCGCGCCGGCGTGCACGGCGATCCAGTCGCCGCACCAGTCGCGCACCGGGGGCGCCGGGCTTCGCCAGGCGCTGACATCCAGAGCCAGTGCCTGTGCGTGTAGCAAGCCCGCGCCGTCGCCAGCAGGAGTCCGCCCGCCGTGAGGCGCGCCAGCGCAACCCGTGTGCTGCTGTCCCGGATGCCCAGCAGCGCGCACGCGGCGATGGCATTGCGGGCGCTCAGCGTGCCACCCTCCGCGCCGAGAAGCAGGTTCAGGATGAGTCGGCGCGGGGCAATGGCCATGCTGAATGTTACGACAATTGGCGAAAACCGCCGATGCTGGTAATAAATTTGCGGAACAGTCGGTACTGGCGCCGTCTCCGGGCCGCCCACAAGGCCCGTGGGAGTGGGTCGCCGATTGGACCGGTTCTTCGGTGATTTCATGTCAAGAACCGCTTGATTTCGACGCCGAATGGCCACAAGGCGCTACAAAAACAGGATTATTCAGGTGCCCGCCGCGGTCGGGGATGAGCCCGGCTCGTGGCGATCCCGGTGGTACAGTGATCACGCCGTCGCGCACCGCCCCACGCGACACCACAACCCGCAAGGAGCAAACCATGGCCGACCTCAAAGGCTCGCGCACCGAACAGTGTCTGAAAGACGCCCTCGCGGTGGAAGCGCTGGCGAACCGCCGTTATCTGTTCTTCGCCCGCCAGGCGGATGTTGAAGGCCGCAGCGATGTGGCGGCCTTGTTTCGTTCGACCGCAGAAGGCGAAACCGGCCACGCCCACGGTCACCTGGAGTTTCTGCAGGCCGCCGGCGATCCGGCCACGGGTTTGCCGATCGGCACAACGCGTCGCAACCTCGAATCGGTCGTGGCCAGCGAACTGCACGAGTATTCGGACATGTACCCCGCGATGGCCCGGACCGCCCGCGAAGAAGGCTTTGATGACATCGCCGACTGGTTCGAAACCCTGGCCAAGGCCGAACGCTCGCATGCGATGCGCTTTCAGAAGGCGCTGGACGAATGGTCCGATTGACCCGGCTGGGCTGCCCATGGGTTGCGAATCGTTGTTGCCGGCGCTTGCGGCGCAGGGGCTACGCGCCGACACGGTGGTCTGGCATACTTCCCATTGACATGGATCAACGGAGCTGCAACGAGTCACCCTATGCCCGGCCGGTGTTCTTGACCCGCAGGCCGCTCAAGCGTCCAATGTCGCACGCCAAATGTCTTTTTACCTCGTCACGGAGTCTGTCCAAATGACCAAGTCGCTTTTCTCCCTTGCCACCGCATCGGCCGTCCTGGCCCTGGTCAGCATCAGCCCGGCCCAGGCCGCCGTCGATGCCGACGCTGCGCAGTTGTTGTTCAAGAAGAACGACTGCACCAAGTGCCACGCGGTGGACAAGTCCAAGAAGGGTCCGTCCCTGCAGAAGATCGCCGCCAAATACAAGGGCAAGGCCGACGGTGAAGAGAAGGTCATCAAGAACATGACCACGAGCCCGAAGGTCAAGCTTGACGATGGCACGGAAGAAGAGCACAAGGCCATCAACACCAAGGATCAGGCCGCGATCAAGAACCTGGCGCAGTGGATTCTGTCGCAGTAAGGTCGCCCGTCGGCATGTCGGATTCGTCGCAACGGGTGGCATCCAGTCCGTTCGGTCACCCGATCCGGTGTTGAGTCCCTGAAGATCGCCGACATGCCCAGCATCCATCCAAGGCGCGGTAGTCGATATCGCGCCTTGTTCTTTTCTGGAACACCGTCATGCATTTCCATCCGTTTTCGCGGCGCCTGAGCCAGCTGGCCGGCGTTCTTGTCCTGCTCGGTGCGGGCCTGTGCCTGCCAGGGCTGGCGCAAACCCCCGCCGCGGCGCCTGCGGCATCACCCGCGCCCGCCAAGTCGCTCGACAACGCCACCTGCCTGAGCTGCCACGATGGCAAGAAGGGCAAGCTGGAGGTGCCCGTCGCCGACGGCAAGCCGCGAAAACTCGCCAGCGTGGCGCCGGATGCCTTTGCAAAAGGTGTGCACGCCAAGATGGACTGCGTGGCCTGCCACACCGATATCACCGACAACGCCGACAAAGGCAACCAGCATGCGCGCGAAGCGGGGCAGCCGCCGAAGAAGGTCGATTGCGCCGGCTGTCACCAGAACCTGTGGGAGCAGGCCCAGAAGGACGGAACCGCCAAGAGCCGGCCAGGTCTTGGCGTGGTGGCCGACAACATCGCGGCCTACAAGAAGTCGTTCCACGCGCGCCCCAACGCCGACGACAAGACCCGTCCCAACGCGTCGTGCGACAACTGCCACAGCACGCACAGCTTCAACGTGCCGCCCAAGGGCACGCCGCAACACGACCAGTTCCGCCTGGGCATTTCCAAGGCCTGCGGTGAAAAATGCCACACCGACCAGCTCGACACCTACTCGGGCTCGGTGCATGGCAAGGAAAGCCTGGAAAAGAAGAACGCCAAGGCGGCGGTGTGTTCCGACTGCCACAGCGCGCACGCGGTGTCCAACTCCTCGGGCGATCCGTTCAAGCTCGCCGTCACCGGCAAATGCGGCAGCTGCCACGAGGAAAAGTACAAGACCTACAAGGCCACCTACCACGGTCAGATCAACACCCTGGGCTACACCAACACGGCCAAATGCTTCAACTGCCACGGCAGCCACGACATCCTGCGGGTCAAGGACCCGGAATCCAGGGTGTCAGCTGAAAACCGCCTGAAGACCTGCCGCGAATGCCACAACGGCAAGAAAGGGGTTGGCGAGGCGCCAGCCGGCTACGCAACCTTCGAGCCGCACGGGCATGTGCACGACTTCGACCGGTTCCCGCAGATCTGGATCGCGTGGCAGATCATGGTGCAACTGCTGGTGGGTACCTTCGCTTTCTTCTGGCTGCACACGATCCTGTGGTTCTTCCGCGAGTTCAAGGAGCGTCGCAAGCTTGGCAGTGGGCACCGGGTCAAGCTCGACGCCGTGCCGGAGCATCTGCGCGGCAAACACGTGCGGCGCTTCAGCCCGGTCTGGCGGGTGGCTCACCTGACCTTCGCGCTGAGCCTGATGATCCTCACGCTCACCGGCATTCCCTTGTTCTATCCGGACGCGCCGTGGGCCCGGCCGCTGATGACGGCGCTGGGCGGGCCGCACAACGCGGGCCTCATCCACCGGGTGAACGCGGTCATCTTCGCTGGCGTCTTCTTCTGGCACCTGTTCTACCTGGCCTGGACGCTGGGTCGCAACTGGAAGAACTTCAAGATCTTCGGCCCGAACTCGCTGGTTCCCAACCTGCAGGATGGGCGGGACATGCTCGCCATGTTCAAGTGGTTCTTCGGCAAGGGCCCGCGGCCCACGTTCGACCGCTGGACCTACTGGGAGAAGTTCGATTACTGGGCGCCGTTCTGGGGCGTGACCATCATCGGTGTCAGCGGCCTGATCATGTGGCTGCCGGGCTTCTTCGGCTCCTTCCTGCCGGGCTGGATCTTCAACGTGGCGGCCATCTTCCACGCCGAGGAAGCCTTCCTGGCGGTGGTGTTCCTGTTCACGGTGCACTTCTTCAACAACCACTTCCGTCCGGACAAGTTCCCGCTGGACGTGGTGATGTTCACCGGCACCTTCTCGCTGGAGGAGTTCAAGGAGCAGCACGCCGTGCAATACCAGCGGCTGGTGGACAGCGGTGAACTGGAGAAATACCTGGTCGATCCGCCCTCGGCGGCCAAGCTGGCGGCTTCGAAGGTGTTGGGCTTCACGCTGATCGTGATCGGCCTGACCCTGCTGACCATGGTCGGCATCGGGTTCTTCACCGGAGCTTGATGCCGATCAGCCCGGATGGCCTGGATTCACGATCCAATGCCATCCGTGGGGTCAGGCATCCTGGCCGTCACGCGGTACATCAACAGGCAGACATGGCCATCATCGAAACCCCTGCGGACATGGTTGACGCCATGCGCGGGGCCTGCTGTGTTCGCGGCTTTGGTGTATCGTGCGACCTCGTCGGGAAACGCGGCGGCGGAGCGCGCCCTGCCTGGCAGCTGAACGCCGGTAACGGCACGCTCATCGATTGGCCTGTGGCGGCGCCGGCGGCGCGCGCAGGCGACTGAAAAGGGTTTTTGTGAGTCCCAAAGAAACTGTCACCGTCGCCCGAACCGATCTGGCCCCCGCGGGCGACCCATTGCAGGCCATCGCCATCCCCAAGTACCTTCAGGACACCTACTGGTGGGCCTACCTGCACCCCAACGCGGTACGGGTGTTCGAACGCCAGTGGCTGGTTAACCTGATCCTGTGGGGCAATTTCGCGCGGCTGCGCGACGCCGCGCTGGCGGAGATGGGCGACGTGATCGACGGCAAGGTGCTGCAGGTCGCCTGCGTCTACGGCGACTTCACCGAGAAGCTGGTCGATCGGCTGGGGCAAGGCGCCAGCCTGGACGTGATCGACGTCGCGCCGATCCAGATCAAGAACCTGCACGACAAGCTCAAGAACCCGCGTCAGGTTTCGGTGCTGCGCCAGGATTCCACCGCGATGGAATTCGAGGACGCCAGCCACGACACGGTCGTGGTGTTCTTCCTGCTGCACGAGCAGCCCGCCGACGCGCGGCGAAAGACCATCGCCGAGGCGCTGCGCGTCACGCGGCCCGGCGGCAAGATCGTCTTTGTCGACTACCACAGGCCGGTGGCAGCCAGTCCGTTCCGGTACCTGATGGTGCCGATCCTGAGCACGCTGGAACCCTTCGCGCTCGACCTGTGGCGCGGCGAGATCACCGACTGGCTGCCCGAGGGCGTGTTGCCTGCGAAGGTTGAGAAAGAACTCTACTTCGGCGGTCTGTACCAGAAGGTCGTGATGACCCGCTGACCGGGCCCGTGCGCTGCGCGGCGGGTGCGTCGGTCCGGTTCAGCCGTCCGTTGCCTGCCCGAACGGGCGCCACAACGCCCACTCATCTCCCGGCGCCGACTCGATGCACAGGCGCTGGCCGGTGGCCGGGTGCTCCAGTTCCAGCCGCAGCGCGTGCAGCCACAGCCGCTGCAGTCCCAGCAGGGCGGCCACGGCCCGGTTCAGCGGCCCTTTGCCGTGCGTGGCGTCGCCGAGGATCGGATGCGCGATGTGCTTGAGGTGACGCCGCAACTGGTGGCGCCGGCCGGTCAGCGGCATCAACTCGACCAGCGCACACCGCGTGGCGCTGAACCGCCCGTCGGCCAGCGGCAGCTGGACGCGTCGCAGCGTCCGGTAGCGCGTGAGCGCCTGCTGGGGCTCGTCCGTGGCGGTGGATCGAGGCCGCGGGTCGTCGCGCATGCGCCGCAACGGGTGGTCGATCAGGCCTTCGGACTCGCACCAGCCGCGCACCATGGCCTGGTAGGTCTTGCGGATGGCATGGCCTGTCTCGAACTGCTGTCCGATGGCGCGCGCGGTGTCGGCATCCAGCGCGAACAGCAGCACGCCGCTGGTGCCCTTGTCCAGGCGGTGCGCCGGCCAGACCGCGCGGCCGAGCTGCTCGCGCAGCATCTGCAACGCGAAGCGCGTCTCGCCCGCGTCCAGCCCGGTGCGGTGCACCAGCAGCCCCGGTGGTTTGGCGACCGCTGCAAGATAATCGTCGAGGTAAAGGATCTCCAGCATGCTGTTTCTATTGTCCCCCGCCAAGTCGCTGGACTTCTCGCCGCCGCCACCTGGTCTGGCACACACATCGCCCGTGTTCGCCAGAGACGCGGCTGAACTGATCGGGGTGCTGCGCCAGAAAAGCCCGCAACAGATCGCGGGCCTGATGCAGCTGAGCGACGCACTGGCCGTCCTGAATGTGGCGCGCTATGAGGCCTGGCGGGTGCGCGCCACAGCCCGCAATGCCAAGCAGGCGGCGCTGGCCTTCAACGGCGATGTCTATGGCGGGCTGGACGCCGCCTCACTCGGCGCGGACGACCTGGCCTGGGCACAGCAGCACCTGTGCATCCTCAGTGGCCTGTATGGCGTGCTTCGCCCGCTGGACCGCATCCAGCCCCACCGGCTGGAGATGGGCACCCGGCTCGCCACCGACCGGGGCGACAACCTGTACCGGTTCTGGGGCACGCGCATTGCCGAGCACCTCAATCGCCTGCTGGCGGCGGACCGCACGCCGGTACTGGTCAACCTGGCCTCGCAGGAGTACTTCAAGTCGGTGGACCGCTCGGTGCTCAAAGGGCGTGTCATCGAGTGCGTGTTCGAGGAAGGGCAGGACGGGCATTTCAAGGTGGTTTCTTTCTTCGCCAAGCGCGCCCGGGGGCTGATGGCCCGCTTCGCAACCCAGCACCGGATCAGCACGCCGCGGCAGCTGGGGGCCTTCGACCTGGAAGGCTATGCCCATGCCCCGGCCGCCTCGGCGCCGGACCGGCTGGTGTTTCGCCGCAGCGTCGCCTGAAAGACTGCCGGTGCCCATGAATCAGATCAAAATGGGCCCCATCCCAGCGTCAAACGGCCACAATCAGCTATGAAAATCAAAGCAAACGGCATCGCCATCGAAGTCGAAGACACCGGCGCCGACGGCTCCCAGAACGAGCGTCCGGTGGTGTTGTTGATCATGGGCCTGGGCATGCAGCTCATCGCCTGGCCGCCGGCCTTCGTGCAGGCGCTGGTCGACGCGGGCTACCGCGTGGTGCGCCACGACAACCGCGACATCGGCCTGTCCGAGCACTTCGACCACCTGGGCGTGCCCAATCTCATGTGGGCCGGGCTGCGCCACCGGCTGGGCTTTGCGCCGCGCCCCCCGTTCACGCTGGCCGACATGGCGGCCGATGCCGACGGCGTGTTGCAGGCGCTGGGCATCCGGCGCGCGCACATTGTCGGGGTCAGCATGGGCGGCATGATCGCGCAGCGCCTGGCGATCGCCGCACCGCACCGGGCGATCAGCCTGACCAGCATCATGAGTTCCAGCGGCGCGCGCGGCCTGCCCAGCGCCAAACCGCCGGTGCTCAAGGCCCTGCTGGCCCGGCCCGCGAGCAGCGCGCCCGCGGATGTGGTGGAGCACTACATCAAGCTCTACACCGTCATCGGCAGCCCCGACTTCGTCGTGCACGAGGCCGAACTGCGCGCGCGTATTCTCGCCGGCATCACGCGCAGCTACCGGCCGGTGGGCACCATGCGCCAGATGCTGGCCATCATGGCCGACACCAACCGCGCCCACGAGCTGCGACGCATCCAGTGCCCCACCTTGGTGGTGCACGGCAAGGCCGATCCGCTGGTGCCGCTGGCCTGCGGGCTGGACACCGCCCGGCGCATTCCCGGTGCCCGTTTCGAAGCCATCGCCGGGATGGGCCACGACCTGCCCCCCGGCGTGGTCCAGGAAATCCTGCGGCTGCTGCTGCCCCATCTGCGCGAGGCCTCGGCATGAACGAAGCCCGGCCCCAGCCTTCCGGCCATGGCGCCGACAACCGCGCCGAGCACTCCCAGCTCGGCAAGGCCTCCGTCTATGTGGACCGGTACGACCCCAGCCTGCTGTTTCCCATCCCACGCGCGGGCGCGCGGGCCGAGATCGGCATCCCGGGTGCGCCGCGCTTCTTTGGCGCCGACCTCTGGACGGCCTACGAGCTCGGCTGGCTGAACCCGCGCGGCAAGCCGCAGGTGGCGCTGGCCCACGTCGTGGTGCCTTGTGAAAGCACGCACATCATCGAGAGCAAGTCGTTCAAGCTCTACCTCAACAGCTTCAACAACACGCGCTTCGCCAGCGCCGACGACGTGCGCGAGCGCCTGCGCGCCGACCTCGGCGCCGCCATCTGGCAGGGCGGGCCGGTCCGCGCGGGTGTGGGCGTGCAATTGCTGGGCCCGGAACGGTTCGACCTGGAGCCGATCCACGAGCTCGACGGCCTGAGCCTGGACCGGCTCGACATCGATTGCACCCGCTACACGCCCGCGCCGGAGCTGCTGCGGTCCGCCACCGACGAGCAGCCGGTGAGCGAGGTGCTGGTCAGCAACCTGCTCAAGAGCAACTGCCTGGTGACCGGCCAGCCCGACTGGGGCAGCGTGCAGATCGCCTACAGCGGGCCGCAGATCGACCAGGAAGGCCTGCTGCAATACATCGTGAGCTTTCGCAACCACAACGAATTCCACGAGCAGTGCGTGGAGCGCATGTTCATGGACATCTGGACCCGCTGCAAGCCGGT
>ERZ724521.1403-NODE-1403-length-10678-cov-5.591170_pt1 | contig 10678 bp, 11 predicted proteins | sample MGYA00376054_ERZ724521 | MGnify/ENA primary metagenome ERZ724521 (study PRJEB28724, sample SAMN07190883) | activated sludge metagenome | isolation source: activated sludge of sewage treatment plant in Hong Hong | place: Hong Kong | collected 2016-03-17 ... | reverse complement strand
GTCCGCGCCGGTCCCAGGCGCCCTGCGCGAGGTGCGCGCGAGGCGCGCGCGGGGCGTGTGGAAGGCCCGCTGCGGCCGCCCAGGCCGTCCGCGGGACGGTTGACAGGGGGTTCGGCGCAATCCTATAAAGCGCGCGCCCTCCGGCCGCCACGCCCCCGGCGCGACGGCCGGAAGGCGGCTTTCTGGGGCGTCGGCAAGTGGTAAGCCAGCGGGTTTTGGTTCCGCCAATCGTAGGTTCGAATCCTACCGCCCCAATCCTCTCTGCGTGACCCTGAGGAGCCCCGCTTGAACAAGACCCTGACGATCTTCGGTGGCAACTCGAACGCTCCGCTCTCCGCGGAGCTCGCGGACCACCTCGGCATCACGCTGGGTCGGGCTCGCGTCGAGCGGTTCTCCGACGGCGAGATCTTCGTCGAGATCGCGGAGAACGTCCGCGGCGTCAACTGCTTCATCATGCAGTCGACCTGCTCTCCGCCGAACCGCAACCTGATGGAACTGCTGATCATGATCGACGCGCTCAAGCGGGCGAGCGCCGGGTCGATCGTCGCGCTGATGCCGTACTTCGGCTACGCCCGGCAGGACCGCAAGGTGAAGCCGCGGACGCCGATCTCGGCCAAGCTGGTCGCCGACCTGCTGACGGCGGCGGGCGCGACCCGGGTCCTCGCGGTCGACCTCCACGCCGGGCAGATCCAGGGCTTCTTCAACATCCCGTTCGACCACCTCTACGCGACCCCGGTGTTCCGCGACCTGCTGAAGCTCGAGGGGCTGCGCGGGCCGGGGGTCGTCGTCGTGTCGCCGGACGCCGGCGGCGTCGAGCGGGCGCGGCTGTACTCGAAGCTGCTCGACTGCCCGCTGGCGATCATCGACAAGCGGCGCGACGGGCCGAACGTCAGCCAGGTGATGCACCTGATCGGCGACGTGTCCGGCAAGCGGGCGATCCTCGTCGACGACATCATCGACACCGCCGGGACGCTGTGCAACGCGGCCGAGGCGGTGCTCAAGGCCGGGGCGACCGAGGTGTACGCGGTCGCCACCCACGGGGTGTTCTCGGGCCCGGCGATCGAGCGGATCAACAAGTCGGTGATCCGGCGGATCTGGGTGACCAACAGCATCCCGCAGGAGGACCGGCTGGCCCGCTGCGACCGGCTGAACGTCGTCAGCCTCGGGCCGCTGCTGGCCGAGGCGGTCAAGCGCATCCACCACGGGGACTCGATCTCGAGCCTCTTCTACTGAGGTTTCCGCGAGAGGACGTCCCCCCGAACTCTGCCTAACCGGCGGCGAGCCCGAATTGTCGAGGCACCCACCCGGCGGCGAGACCAAGCGAGAAGCAACCATCATGAACGCACAACGTGAACTCACGGTCCAGGTCCGCAGGGGCATCGGCAAGGGCGAGGCGCGCAAGCTCCGGGCCTCCGGCCGCGCGCCGGGCGTCCTTTACGGGCAGGGCGCCGAGCACCTGTCGATCGCCTTCGACCCGGCGGCGCTGCGCAAGGCGATCGACCCGACCCGCAAGCTGAACACCTGGTTCTCCCTGCGGATCCAGGAGGAGGGCAAGCCGGACCGCGTCGAGTCGGCGATCATCACCGACCACCAGCTCGACAAGGTCAAGGACTTCATCCTGCACGTCGACTTCCTGCGGGTCGACCCGGCCAAGGAGCTCCAGGTCCGTCTGCCGGTCGAGTACACGGGCCGCTCGGTGGGCGTCGTCGCCGGTGGCTCGCTGAAGACCTTCGCCCGCTACATCCACGTGTCGGTCAAGCCGGGCGACGTGCCGCCGAGCTTCGTCGTCGACGTCACGCCGATGCAGTCCGGTCAGACGCTCCGCATCCGCGACATGACCTTCCCGGCGGGCAAGATCCTCGACAACCCGAACGGCCCGCTCGCCTTCATCGAGCCGCCGAAGGCCAAGAAGGAAGAGCCCGCCGACGCCAAGAAGAAGGACGCCAAGGACGCCAAGAAGAAGTGACCTTCCCGGCTTGATGTTGTGGAAGGCGCGCGCCGATGGCCGAGCTCGTCCCATGGCTGCTCGTGGGTCTCGGGAACCCCGGGGCCCGCTACGTGCGCACGCGTCACAACATCGGGTTCATGGCGGTCGACGCCTGGTGCGACCAGTTCGTGCCGCGTCCCGGCTGGACCGAGAAGTGGAAGGCCCAGGTCGCCACGGTCAATCTGACCGGCGGCCTGGGCCGTGTCGTTGCGCTCAAGCCGCAGACCTTCATGAACCGGAGCGGCCAGAGCGTCGTCCCGGCGGCCCAGTTCTTGCGGGTGCCGCCGGCGCAGATCCTGGTCGTGCACGACGAGATCGACTTCCCGCTCGGCCGGTTGGCGGTCAAGAAGGGCGGGGGGCACGGCGGCCACAACGGTCTGCGTGACATCCTGCAGCTGCTCGGCAACGGCGATTTCCTGCGGATCCGCCTGGGCGTCGGGCGCCCGGTGCACGGAGAGGTCGCCGACTACGTGCTCGCCGACTTCACGGCGGACGAGCGGCAACTGGCCGACGACCTGCTGGAGCGGGCCGTCCGGGCCATCACCTGCGTGACGACCGAGGGCGTCGTCACGGCGATGAACAAGTTCAACACAGTTTGATCCCGGCGCACGGCGCCGGCCAAAACTCGGGTACTCTCCCGAGCCTCACAAGGATTCCCCCGTGGACATGCCGATCCAAAACTTGCTGTATGCCGTCCCGGCCTGCGGCGCCCTCGCCCTGCTCTACGCGGCCTTCACGACCGCGTGGATCAGCCGCCAGGACGCCGGCAACGACCGCATGAAGGGCATCGCGGAGCAGATCTTCCGCGGCGCGATGGCCTTCCTCGCCGCCGAGTACAAGATCCTCGCGCTGTTCGTCGTCGTCATCGCCGGCCTGCTGATCCTCACCGCCGATCCTGCGACCTCGTCGCCGATGATCGGCCTCTCGTTCGTGTCCGGCGCGCTGTGCTCGGCGCTGGCCGGGTTCTTCGGCATGCGCGTGGCGACGCGGGCGAACGTCCGCACCGCCGCGGCGGCCCGCACGGGCCTGTCGCCGGCGCTGTCGGTCGCGTTCCGCGGCGGCGCCGTCATGGGCATGTGCGTCGTCGGCCTCGGCCTTGTCGGCTTCGGCGCGCTGTTCCTGTTCTACCTCGGCCACTTCAACGCGCTGGCCGACGTCGACGGCAAGGCCGTCGAGTTCACCCGCGTCGTCAACCTGCTCGCCGGCTTCTCGATGGGCGCGTCGTCGATCGCCCTGTTCGCGCGCGTCGGCGGCGGCATCTACACCAAGGCGGCCGACGTCGGCGCCGACCTGGTCGGCAAGGTCGAGGCGGGGATCCCCGAGGACCACTTCCTCAACCCGGCGACGATCGCGGACAACGTCGGCGACAACGTCGGCGACGTCGCGGGCATGGGCGCGGACCTGTTCGAGTCGTACATCGGCGCGATCCTCGGCACGATGGTGCTCGGGGCGGTCGCGGTGTCCGGCAAGCTCGAGGCGGCGATCCTCCCGCTGCTGATCGCGGGCGCGGGCATCGTCGTGTCGATCCTCGGCACCTTCTTCGTGCGCACGAAGGAGGGCGGCAACCCGCAGATCGCGCTCGACACCGGCTCGTTCGGCGCGGCGTTCGTGATGCTGCCGATCTCGTACTTCATCATCGACTACTGCGTGAAGTCGGCCGAGTCGCACGGCACGCCGATGGTCATCGAGCACGGCTCGGCGCCGATGCAGACGATGCCGCTGATGTACGCGATCGTCGCCGGCCTCCTGTCGGGCGTGCTGATCGGCCTCATCACCGGCTACTACTGCTCGAAGGGCAAGCGCCCGGTCAACAGCATCGTCGCGCAGTCGAAGACCGGTCCGGCGACCAACATCATCGCCGGCATCGGCGTCGGCTTCGAGTCGACGGCGATCCCGATCGTCCTGATCGCCGGCGCGATCTTCGTCGCCAACCACTACGCCGGCCTCTACGGCGTCGCGCTGGCGGCGCTCGGCATGCTGTCGACGACGGGCATCCAGCTCGCGGTCGACGCGTACGGCCCGATCTCGGACAACGCCGGCGGCATCGCTGAGATGTCCGGTCTCCCGCATCAGGTGCGCGAGCGCACGGACAACCTCGACGCGGTCGGCAACACGACCGCCGCGATCGGCAAGGGCTTCGCGATCGCCTCGGCCGCGCTCGCCGCCCTCTCGCTGTTCGCCGCCTACCGGAACGTCGCGTTCCGGCCGGGCGAGGACTTGATGCTGACCAACCCCGAGGTGCTGATCGGCCTGCTGATCGGCGGCATGCTGCCCTTCCTCTTCAGCGCGATGGCGATGAAGGCGGTCGGCAGCGCGGCGATGGACATGATCACCGAGGTTCGGCGCCAGTTCCGCGAGATCCCGATCCTGCGCACCGCGCTCGGCCTGGTCACCAAGGCGGAGCACGAGAACCGCGACCTGACCCCCGACGAGGAGAAGCAGGTGCTCGAGGCCGGCGGCAAGACCGAGGTCGAGCGCTGCGTGGCGATCTCGACCCAGGCGTCGATCCGCCGCATGATCCTCCCGGGCTTCCTGGCGCTGGTCTCGCCGGTCGTCGTCGGCGTCTGGTCGCGCTTCGCGCTCGGCGGTCTGCTCGCCGGGACGCTGGTCTCGGGCGTCATGTTGGCGATCTTCATGTCGAACGCCGGCGGCGCGTGGGACAACGCGAAGAAGCAGGTCGAGGACCAGAAGAAGGACACCTCGATGGAGGGCAACACCGGCAAGGGCTCCGACCGCCACAAGGCTGCGGTCATCGGCGACACCGTCGGCGACCCCTTCAAGGACACGGCCGGCCCGAGCCTCAACATCTTGATCAAGCTCATGACCATCGTCGCGGTCGTGATCGCCCCCACGCTGCTCAAGATGGCCGTCGGGCAGTGAAGACCGGGCGCCTGGCCCCTTGCGGGCCGGCGCGCGAACGGCTACACATTGCGGCCCCGTCCTCTGGACGGGGCCTTTTTCTTTTTCTTCCTCTTAATACCCAACCGTCCCTCCTTGCTCCCGCGCACGCGGGGGCCCAACTGTCCGCAAGGAGACCAGAATGTCCGAGAACACCGTCGGCCAGGTCCTGTCGGTCAAGTCGCGCAAGAACACCAAGCGCGAGTACGAGACCGTCATCATCCTGCGCCCCAACGTCAACAAGAACGGGATCCTCGAGCTCGTGCACAAGATGCAGGCCGTGTTCGAGAATTTCGGCGCGCGCCTGCTGAAGATCGAGAACTGGGGCAGCCGCACGCTCGCCTTCCCGATCCGCCGCTCGAACACCGGCATCTACCTCTACTGGCGCTACCTCGGCGGCTCCGACATCGTCGCCGAGTTCGAGCGCAACCTGAACATCAACGAGTCGGTGCTGCGCTTCTACTCGGTCAAGGTCGAGGACGACGTCGACCCGAACGCGCGTCCGTCCGAGATCACCGAGGACCTGCTCCAGGCCGTCGCCGAGCCGCCGCCCGAGCCCGAGCCGCCGCCGGAGCCCGAGCACGAGGACCGTGACCGCGACCGCTTCAGCAGCGACGACGACGACGACGAGGGAGTGAGCTAGCCATGTCCGAAGAGAAGACCGGCCGTTCCAGCAAGAACCGGGCGTCCCTGCTCGCCAGCGACAAGACCCTGGTCATCGACTACAAGAACCCGCAGCTGCTCAGGGCGTTCCTGACCGACCGCGGCAAGATCGTCCCGGCCCGGATCTCCGGCCTGACGGCGCGCCAGCAGCGGCAGATCACCAAGGCGGTCAAGCGCGCGCGCATGCTCGCGCTGCTGCCGTACACGGTCGCCTGACCAAAGGATAGGAGTCCGACATGTTGGAACTGATCCTCCGCAAGGACGTCCAGGGCCTCGGCCGCGCCGGCGAGGTCGTCAAGGTCCGCCCGGGCTACGGCCGCAACTTCCTGATCCCGCGGGGCCTCGCCCTCGCGGCGACCCGCGGCAACATCGCCCAGCTCGACCACCAGAAGCGCCTGATCGCCGCCGAGCAGGCGCGGATCCTCGCCGAGCACAAGGCGATGGCCCAGCAGCTCAAGGGCGTGTCCGTCTCGATCGCCCGCAAGAAGGGCCAGGACAGCAAGCTGTTCGGCTCGGTGTCGAGCAAGGACATCGCCGAGGCGCTGGCGATGCAGAACATCAACATCGACCGCAAGCTGATCAAGCTCGACGAGCCGTTCAAGTCGATCGGGACCTACGAGGTCGCGATCCGCTTCAGCGGCGACATCAGCGAGTCGATCCGCGTCAACGTCGTCGGCGTCTGACGCGGCCGACGCGAGCGGGGCGGGCCCGGCGGTCTCAAGGCCGCGGAGCTCGCCCCGCGGCGTTTCACTGGCCCTCGAGTCACTGGCCCTTGAGGCGCTCGGCGCTGCAGTTGCCCATCACGCACTGCGCCGAGTAGACGCCCTTCTGGCCGCAGCCGGCGACGTGGTACTTGCCGTAGACCTCGTCGCCGCGGACGTCGAGCTTGCCCGCCTCGCACTTGAAGTCGGCGGCGGCCTGCGTGCGCGTCGCCTGCACGAGCTTGCCGGAGCAGGCGGGGAGCAGCGCGGCGGCGAGGGCGGCGAGCGCGAGGCGCGTGGAGACGGACGGGCGCATGTCACGAGCTTGCCACGGCCGGCGCGGCGGGGGAAGCGGCGGGCGCGTGGTCTGAACCGGATCACGGGGGCGTGTCATCGTGGAGCGTGAACCAAAGGACAGCCACGGCCGGCGTCCCGCCCTCGACGGGGGCGACCGGGTCGGGCATCCTCGAAGACCCGTCATGGCTGGACCCCGGACCCTGCCGCACAACATCGAGGCCGAGGCGGCGATCCTCGGCGGCGTCATCCTGCGCGGCGAGCAGGCCCTCAACGAGGTGCTCGACATCGTCCGCGACGAGGACTTCTACCACCCGGCGCACCAGGCGATCTTCCGCGCGATGCGGGCGCTGTCGGAGAAGCGCGAGCCGATCGACACGGTCACGCTCGAGGCCCAGCTGCGGTCGAGCAACGAGCTCAAGGTCGTCGGCGGGATCGAGATCCTCAACCGCCTGAGCGACCGCTACGCGACCGCCCGCAACATCACGCACCACGCGGAGATGGTCCGGCGCACCGCGACGATCCGCAACCTCGTCGTCGTCGCCAGCGAGATCGCCGAGGAGGGCTCGCACGACCTCGAGAGCCCGGACGAGTTCATCGACCAGGCCGAGAAGAAGATCATGGAGGTCAACCAGAGCGGTCGAAAGACCGGCTACGTGGCCTCGCGCGACCTGCTGATCCAGGTCTTCAACAAGATCACCGAGCGGGCGAAGCGCAAGAACCCGATCACCGGCGTGCCGACCGGCTTCGACGTGCTCGACAAGATGACCGGCGGCATGCAGCCCGGCGACCTCGTGATCGTCGCGGCGCGCCCGTCGATGGGCAAGACCGCGTTCGTCCTCAACCTGGCGCAGAACGCCTGCATCCTGCCGCAGCGCTACCGCGACTCGCCGCCGGAGGAGCGCCCGGTGCTGCACCCGGTGCTGTTCTTCTCGCTCGAGATGGGCGCGACCCAGCTGGTCGAGCGTGTCCTGTGCGCCGAGGCCCGCATCGACGCCGGCAAGCTGCGCACCGGCGCGTTCCTCGAGAACGAGTGGCAGCAGATGACCGAGGCCGCGTCGCGGATGAGCGAGGCCAGGTTCTACATCGACGATCAGGCCGCGCCGTCGATCCTCGAGATGCGCGCGCGGGCGCGCCGATTCCGCGGCGACAAGCAGATCTTCCCCGACATCCCGGGCCAGATCGGCATGATCATCGTCGACTACCTGCAGCTCGCGCGCGGCGGCCGCTCTCGCTACGACTCGCGTGAACAGGAGATCAGTGAGATCTCGCGGGGCCTCAAGGCGATGGCGAAGGAGCTCAAGATGCCGGTGCTCGCGCTGTCTCAGCTCAACCGCGCGGTCGACAGCCGCGCGGACCACCGACCCCAGCTGTCCGACCTGCGCGAGTCCGGCGCCATCGAGCAGGATGCGGACGTCATCATGTTCATCTACCGTGAGGAGCGCTACGCCCCGAACGAAGAGGAGCGCAAGAAGGTCGAGAACAAGGCCGAGATCATCATCGGCAAGCAGCGCAACGGGCCGATCGGCACCGTGCCGCTGACCTTCATCAAGCACATGACCCGCTTCGAGAACGCCGAGACCGGCGGATACTACGATTAGGCCCGGCTTTACCGCCCGGCGCCGGGAGCGGCGCGCGGGGACATAGCGTCACCGGCGCGGTCCGTGATAGGTTTGGTGGGCGATGTCGTCGGTTCCGACCCAGATCGGCCCCTTCAAGGTCAAGGGCCTCGTCGGCAAGGGGGCCATGGGGGAGGTCTACGAGGGGATCGACGAGAAGCTCGGTCGCCGGGTGGCGATCAAGATCCTCGGCAAGAAGCACCGCGAGAGCGAGGAGTTCAAGACCCGCTTCCTGCGCGAGGGCAAGGCGCTCGCGGCGATGAACCACCCGAACGTGGTCGCGGTGTACTTCATCGGCGACCACGAGGACCGGCCGTTCCTGGCGATGGAGTTCCTCGACGGCGAGGACATCGGCGCGATGATCAAGAAGCGGGGGGCCCTCCACCCCGGGGACGCGGCCGAGGTGATCCGGCAGGCCGCGATCGGGCTCGCCGAGACGCAGCGCGTCGGCGTGGTCCACCGCGACGTCAAGCCGTCGAACCTGGTCGTCACGTCGACGGGCATCGTCAAGGTGACCGACTTCGGGCTCGCCAAGGCGCTGCAGGAGGACCTGTCGATCACCGCGACGGGGGTGTTCGTCGGCACGCCCGACTACCTGGCCCCCGAGCAGGCGATGGGCAAGGAGGTCGACGCGCGCGCCGACGTGTACGCGCTCGGCTGCTCGCTCTACCACATGTGCAGCGGCCACCCGCCGTTCCGCAAGGGCGGCCAGGACGACCACTACACCGCGGTCGTGCGGCGGCACCTCAAGTCGGAGCGCCCCGAGCTCAAGTACGAGATCAAGGGCTTCGACGAGCCGCTGTCCGACCTGTGCCGGCGGATGATGAGCCGGCGCCCCGACGTCCGCCCGACGTTCGAGGAGCTCAAGACCAGCCTCTCGGAGATCTCCAAGCGCCTCGGCGGCCAGGTGCCGCCGCGGCACGCCGACGTCGAGCTGCGCTCGCCGGAGGAGATCAACGAGACGATGAAGAAGGTCCAGCAGAAGACGCAGGCGGAGGCGGCGCGCGAGGGCACGACGTCGTCCGGCAGCCGTCGCGCCTGGATGATCGCGGCCGGCATCGGCGTCACGATCGGCATCGCCGTGGGCATTGTCGTCGCGATGATGAGCATGTAAGCCTGCGGGCGTCATGACGACGCACTCGGATCCGACTCACCTCCGCGCCACCGAGGCGCTCCGCGAACGCCTCGGCGGGACCTCGCTCGACTGGATCGTCGTGTCGGGCTCCGGCTTCTCCGGGATGGTCGGCGACGGCCCGGACAGCATCGGCCTGAAGATCGAGGGCTCGATCCCGCTGGCGAGCCTCGGCCTGCCGGTCCCGTCGGTCGCCGGCCACGGCAGCGCGCTGGTGTTCGGCACGATCGGCGCGCAGCGCGTGTGCGTGCAGACCGGACGGATCCACCCGTACGAGGGCCACCCGATGGCGGTCTGCACCGCGCCGCTGGCCGCGATGCTGGCCCAGGGCGCGCGCGGGGTGTGCCTGACGTGCGCCGTCGGCGGGCTGAGCCCGGCGCTGCGCACCGGCGAGGTCGTGCTGCTGCGCGACCAGATGAACCTGTTCGGGCCGACGCCGCTGGTCGGGCCGCGCTTCATCGACCTCAGCCAGCTCTACAGCCCGCACCTGCGCGCGCGGCTGCAGCGGATCCACCCGGGCATCGGGCCGACGCGCCTGTCCGAGGTCGTGTACGCGCACGCCCGCGGGCCGCAGTACGAGACGGCGGCCGAGACCGAGGCGCTGCGCCGGCTCGGCGGCGAGATCGTCGGCATGTCGACGACCTACGAGGCGATCCTCGCCGCGGCCCACGGCGCGTATGTCTGCGGGATCGGCGTGGTCACCAACGCCGCGAGCCAGGTCGGCCTCAGCCACGAGGAGGTCCAGCAGCGGACCCTCGAGGCGCGCCCGCAGGTCGCGGCGTTGCTGCGCGAGCTGCTCGCCGAGTCGCCTGTCCCGTGAGACAGGCCGCCTAGAAGTAGAACGTCAGGCCGAGCTGCCCGCCCGCGGCCATCGCGGCGCGGGCGACGAAGTCGACCGTGCCCTTGCCGATGCTCGGGCCGACGCCGAAGATGCCCTGGCCGTAGAGGCTGACGCGGTCGGCGAGGTAGTACTCGATGCCGAGGATCGGCCCGACGGTGACGTTGAACAGCCAATTGCCGGGGCCGCGGCTGTCGATGAAGTGGGTGTGCAGGAAGGCGCCGGCGTACGGCGCGATCCGCCGCCACACGCGGAAGCCCTTGAGCACCGCGACCGACGCGCTGAAGCCGGCGGAGTAGACGGGGCTCTCGCCCTGGGTCTTCTTGTGGGCCACCCCGGCGCCGAACGAGAACGGGATCACGACGCGCTTGAACACGCGACGGACGCCGATCTCGGTGAACATCAGGCTGTCGGTGAGCGGCAGGTCGCCGAGCCCGCCGATCGACAGCGGCGCGAGGCCGCCGAAGATGAAGGTCATGCCCCAGTTGCCCGGCGCGGCGCGGACGACCGGCTGCGTGTCCGGCGGGTTGGGCCCGACCGGCTGCG
>ERZ724521.1397-NODE-1397-length-10700-cov-3.762048_pt1 | contig 10700 bp, 7 predicted proteins | sample MGYA00376054_ERZ724521 | MGnify/ENA primary metagenome ERZ724521 (study PRJEB28724, sample SAMN07190883) | activated sludge metagenome | isolation source: activated sludge of sewage treatment plant in Hong Hong | place: Hong Kong | collected 2016-03-17 ... | reverse complement strand
GACATTTCAATTATCACAGAGGGTGAAACTTCTAAAAAAGTAATGAATTTCAACTATGCTCCGGAATTTAATAAACATATTGTATCAGACTGTCTGGAAGTAAAATTTGATAAAAAACTGAAAGTAAGCATATCGCTTTGAGAATATTATTTTTAACAGACAATTTTCCCCCTGAAGTCAACGCTCCTGCCAGCCGGACGTACGAACATTGCATCGAATGTGTTCGTCGTGGTGTGGAGGTCACGGTGATTACATGCGTACCCAATTTCCCACAGGGTAAGGTTTTCGACAATTATAAAAACAAATGGCGGCAGAAAGAGACGATGGATGGTATCCGGGTGATTCGTGTATGGAGTTATATCAGTGCCAATGAAGGGTTTGGAAAACGGATTCTGGATTACGTTAGTTTCGGAGTGACCTCTTTTTTGCATGGTTTATTCGTAAAAACTGACCTGATAGTAGCTACCTCGCCCCAGTTTTTTACGGCAGTAAGCGGACGATGGTTGTCTTTATGTAAGCGGAAACCCTGGGTGATGGAGGTGCGTGACCTCTGGCCGGAATCCATCAAGGCTGTCAGCGCCATGAAGAGTGATAATATGATTTTTTCCTATCTCGAATGGGTGGAAAAAAGGCTATACAAAAGCGCTAAGAAAATTATTGTCGTGACTGATGCTTTCAGGGATAAAATAGCAAGCCGCGGAATCGATAAAAACAAGATTTCAGTCGTCAAGAATGGCGTTCTGATGGAGAAGTTTAAACCGGTTGAAAAAAACAGGCAACTGCTCTCTCAATTGGGCCTGGAAGGAAAGTTTATATTTGGCTATCTCGGGACACATGGTATGGCGCATAAGCTCGACTTTATCGTTGAGTGTGCGGCTAAGATAACAGATGAAGACATCCATTTTCTATTTATTGGGAATGGTGCACAGAAGGAAAATGTCAGAAATCTGGCAGTACAGTTAAGGGTGAAGAATTGCACCTTCCTTGACTCTGTCCCTAAAAATGAAATTGCGGATTATATCAGCATTACAGATGTCGCCCTAGTCAACCTGATGAAATCGGAAACATTTCAGACGGTGATTCCTTCCAAGATTTTTGAGAATGCATCCATGCAGAAGCCTATTTTACTGGGCGTCGAAGGAGAGTCAAAAAGCATAATCGAACAGTACGATGCCGGTATCTGCTTTGAACCGGAGAATGAGGCAGCTTTTTTGGATGCAGTGTATAGATTAAAATCCGATGCACAGTTATATGGAAAACTTCAGGAAGGTTGTAAGCGCCTGGCCCTGGACTTTGACAGAAGAAAACTGGCACTGAGAATGCTGGAAATATTTAATCAGGTTACTTGAATGAGTAATTTGCAACAGAGCGTGGAGGTTTTTTCGTGCAGTATATAGGTTTTTGGCAATTACATTACCATCGTCTGATTTGCCATATCTTCCATTTGCAGTGAAAGATATCTTCCATTAGAAATGGATAATATCTTCCATTAGTAACGGAAATGACATTGTTTTTAAAGGAAGAGTGATTTATGAAGACTTTTGGTCAATATCTGTGATCAGAGTTATAACCATTAAAGGGTAGATTGAAATCTTAAATCTGCACAATAGTAATTTTATTTATGTCTTTGCTTGATAATCAGGTCGCCTCTAACGAGGCTTTTTAATCTGGTTGATTTTGATATCCGGAAGATTTAATTTTTTTTGTATAATTCAATGATTTCGAATTTAAGCGCTGTAGGCGCGACCTTATGGTAGCATATTAAGATAAAGCAGGATACAAGCTCCGTAGGTGCGACCTTTTGGATTGACATGATTAGTCGATATGCATAATGTGTTAAAGATTTAATATTGAATTTTATTTTTTTTGAATCATTATGAGCATAAGGATTATTATGTCTTGCATGTCTTAACCTGCCTTCATGGCTTTATGGTATAATTTAATGCACGCCTTGTTTTTTATAAGGTCGCCCCTACAGGGCTTGATGCTTCGCGATTGCTGACATGCTACCATAAGGTCGCCTCTAACGAGGCTTTTGATCTGATTGATTTTGATATCCTAAGGATTTAATGTTTTTTTGTATAATTCAATGTTTTCGGATATAAGCGCTGTAGGCGCGACCTTGATGATAGATTGTCCCGAAAGGCCGCCTCAAAAAGACCTGAATCTGTGTGTGGACAGCATTCTACCTGATTACCATTCCGTATGAGACTCACCATCATGCTATATACACATTTGAAATTGATATGCGTCAATGAAATCGTTTGATTACATCATCATCGGCGGAGGATCTGCCGGATGCCTCCTCGCCAACCGACTCTCGGACAATGCCCAGACAGAGGTCTGTCTGCTTGAAGCAGGGCCATCGGATGACTCACACTTCATCCACAATACCAATCCGGTCAACATGCTTTACCTACTCAATAGCCCTAAATATAATTGGAAATATTATGCGGAAGGCAATCACAAAACAGGAAAACGGCGCTTTTTCTGGCCTCGCGGTAAGACATTGGGCGGTTCCAGTGCGGTCAACGCCATGATCTATACACGTGGACACCCATCTGATTTTGACCGGTGGGCGGCTCTGGGCAATGAAGGCTGGGACTACAGGTCTGTGCTCCCGTATTTTCTGAAATCTGAGCGGCAACACCGCGGAGGGGATGCCTATCACAATGACACAGGTGAGATGGATGTCATCGATCCTAACTTTCACTTTCCGGCTAGTACGGCCTTTATCGAAGCTTGCAAACAAGCAGGCATACCCCACAATCGGGATATCAACGGAGAGCAATACGAAGGGGTGGATTTCTTTCAGATCAACCAAACACCGGATGGACAACGTGCTCATTCGGCTGTCTCCTTCCTGGATCCTATTCGCCACCGCAAAAACCTGACCATCATCACCGGAGCTCATGTCAATAAGGTGCTTATGAATGATGGTACAGCATACGCCGTGGAATACTTCGACCTGAAAAATGCCCGTCGCCTGTGCACTTTAAATGCCAGACGGGAAATTATTCTGAGTGCAGGCATCATTGGTTCGCCGCAGATATTGATGCTCTCGGGGATTGGTCCGGCCGCTCAACTGCAGCAGTTGGGTATTGAAATAGTCAAAGATCTTCCCGGGGTGGGCGAAAACCTACAGGATCATCCGGATGTAATACTACGCTATCGGGATAAGTCGGGAACATCGTTGACCACCTTCCCCTGGCCGTATATGATTCGTTTCATGTCCAGGTTTTACAAGAAGAACAGCAACTTCATCTTCACGCCTACCGATGCAGGTGGCTTTATTAAATCGGATCCATCGTTAGAGGTACCTGACCTCCAGTTACAGTTTGCCTCTTTACGCATGCAGCCTCACGGAGCGGGACTCACACCCACGCTGGCCGGATATGTTTTGCACATCTGTCATATGCGACCCAACAGTAGGGGGCGGATTCGGCTGACTTCGGCTGATCCTTTTGCGCATCCGCGTATAGAAGCCAATTACTTCGACGATGAAATGGAGCTGGAAGCCTTGGTGAAAGGTGTCAAGATAGCCAGAAATATTCTTTCGCAGCCTGCCATGCAGCCCTTCAACAAGAAAGAAGAAGTGCCGGGCGCTTCTTGCCGGACCGATGAGGATATCCGTCGTTTTATCCTTAAAAAAGTAGAATCGGTCTATCATACAGCCGGGTCGTGTAAGATGGGAATTGACAATATGGCCGTCGTCGATCCCCGGTTAAGAGTCTATGGTATCCGGAATCTTCGTGTGATTGATTCCTCCATTATGCCGACCATTACAGGCAGTAATATACATGCTCCAACGGTGATGATTGCTGAGAAGGGGGCAGAATTGGTTGTAAAGGGTTAAAGGTCGTTGCCATCCGGATGGTATGGTACCAATGAAGGATTTTATTGGACAAGGATAGGTAAGGATTCGCATTAAAGAATTTATTGCTTTGGAATTGTAGCTTAAAACATGAATCCAACTCTCGATTAGCGTAGAAAATTCCGATAAAGCAGGATGCAAGCTTCGTAGGGGTGAACTTATGTGAGTTATGAGTTATGAGTTTTAAGTTTTGAGTTATGAGTTTTAAGTTGTGAGTTATGAGTTTTAAGTTGTGAGTTTTGAGTTATGAGCTGGCGCATAGCGCTAGTCCTGGCCGTCCATGGCTATAGTCGCGGCCGTCCGCGATTTTAAGTTTTAAGTTTTGAGTTTTTAGTTAAGAATCTATTTTTAGTAACATGAAAGAGAGTATTGTTAAAGATAGGAGTTTCAAGTTTGCACTTGGAATAATTGAGATTTATAAGCGACTTCAGGAGCAGAATGAATTTGTACTTTCTAAACAGTTGTTAAGGAGTGGAACGAGCATAGGAGCCAATATAAACGAGGCCTTAGCAGGAGAAAGCAGGGCTGATTTTAAGCACAAAATGTCTATAGCATCAAAAGAGGCACGTGAGACAAAGTACTGGCTCGAATTATTGGAGCAAAGCCAATTAAGGGAAATATCATTTAAATTACTAATACAAGAATCTCAGGAGCTTATCAATATGCTCACAAGTATCGTGAAAACTACAAAGAAAACATAGTTTTGAGTTTTGAGTTTTGAGTTGAATTTAACTAAGAACTAAGAACTAAGAACTAAGAACTAAAAACTAAGAACCACTATTTGTAAAGAATAATTTCATACAATTATGGAATACAATTCCAAATTTGTATATTTGCATCATGATTCAAAGAAAAGCAAAACAGGAATTATTGACATTGGCTAATCAGTTTAAAGCTGTAGTTGTTATAGGTCCACGACAATCCGGAAAAACAACATTAGTAAAAGATGCCTTTCCGGATAAACCATATGTCAATTTTGAAAATCCTGACGTTCGCTTATTTGCATCTGAAGATCCCAGAGGTTTTTTGGCAAATTATCAGGATGGTGCAATTTTTGATGAAGTACATCGATCTCCTGATATGTTTTCTTACCTTCAGGAGATTCTGGATAATCAGAAAGAAGCAGGAAAATATATACTGACAGGATCAAACAATTTTCTCCTTCAGGAAAATATCTCCCAGAGTTTGGCAGGGCGTGTGGCTTATCTTCAACTATTGCCTTTATCTATCGATGAAATAAAGGATATTCCACAGAGTACTAACCAACTGATGTACAATGGCGGTTATCCTGCGATCTATGACCAACTCATTCCTGCTACAAAATGGTATGCAAACTACATCCAAACCTATGTTGAACGGGACGTCAGGCAAATTCTCAATATTGGAGATTTAAATAAATTTGAGAAGCTATTGCGACTTTGTGCCGGCAGGATAGGCCAATTATTGAATATGAGTAGTTTGGCTGTGGAGGTGGGTGTTGATGTAAAAACAGTGGATTCCTGGTTGAGCGTATTGGAGGCGGGTTTCGTTTTATTCAGGTTGCAGCCTTATTATGAAAATTATAATAAGCGGATTGTAAAGATGCCTAAACTTTATTTTTATGACATAGGGCTAGCCTGGGCCTTGGTTGGAATCAATGATCCTGACCAGATCGCCTTACATCCTTTCAGAGGTTCGTTTTTTGAAAACCTTGTAATTCTGGAAGTAAAGAAACAATTTTTAAATCGGGGAGAGACACACAATTTATATTTTTGGAGGGATAGTAACGGGAGTGAAATTGTCTTATTAATTAAACAAAGTGGACAAATTCAACCCGTGGAAATCAAATCCGGACAAACCATTATCCAGGGATATTTCAAAGGCTTGGTATTCTGGAATAAAATTACAAACACATCTGGAGGGACGGTTATCTATGATGGAATTCACAGGCAAAATAGAAGCTCAGGCTTTAGCGTCGTTCCATTGCGCGAGATGAGATTTTAAGCAAATTTTACAATTATGGAATTCAATTCCAATATTGTATAATTAACCCTACTTCTGCCCCACATTTATAACTTTTAAAATTCACATTTTGAAAATAGACATTATTGCCGGTGCACGGCCTAATTTTATGAAGATCGCCCCCGTCATCGAAGCGATTGAGAAAGCAAAAGCCGAAGGGAAAAATATCAGTTATCGGTTGGTCCATACCGGTCAACATTACGACCAAAAGATGAGTGGCGACTTTTTTACCCAGTTGGGTATACCACAGCCCCACATCAACCTCGGAGCAGGCGGCGGTACCCAGGCTCAGCAGACAGCTGCCATCATGCAGGGCTATGAAAAAGCATTGATGGACGACAGACCGGATCTGGTCATGGTCGTCGGTGACGTGACCTCCACCATGGCATGTGCCATCACCGCGAAGAAGATGAATAATATCCGGGTCGCCCACATCGAAGGCGGCATCCGTTCAGGCGACTGGACCATGCCCGAAGAGATCAACCGCATCGTGACCGACTCGATAACCGATTATTTCTTTACCACCTCTGAGACAGCCAATGAGAACCTCAGAAAGGAAGGCAAGACAGAAGATCAGATTTTCTTCGTGGGCAATACCATGATTGACACCCTTTACAGAAATATGGACCGTCTCCGTCGACCGTCCCTCTATGACACATTCCATCTGGAGGCAGGCAACTACATCGTCATGACCCTGCATCGTCCGGCCAATGTGGATCAGGAGGCAGGACTGGTTCGTCTGATCCGGACTATTATAGATTCATCCCGGGGCATTCCTCTGGTTTTCCCTGTGCACCCGCGTACAGCCGGCGTCCTGGAACACGCCTCCTTATCTGCACCCAATCTCCATTTAGTCGAACCTCTGGGTTATCTGGAATTTAACTACCTCGTCAAACATGCCAAAGCCGTCATCACCGACAGTGGCGGCATCACCGAGGAGACCACCGTCATGGGCATCCCATGCATGACCCTCCGCGACAACACCGAGCGCCCCGAGACCTGCACCATCGGCACCAATGAGCTCCTCGGCACTGACCCGGCGGCCATTCCGCCTGCCATGGATATCTTGTTCTCCGGCAAGTGGAAGAAAGGCGGCATCCCGGAATTGTGGGACGGAAAGACAGCGGAGCGGATTGTGGGGGAGGTTTTGAGTTTTGAGTTTTGAGTTATTAGTTATGAGTTATGAGTTATGAGTTTTGAGTTTTGAGATATGAGTTGGCGCATAGCGCTAGTCCGGGTCGTCCCGGATTATGAGTTTTGAGTTGAATCTAACTAAGAACTAAGAACTAAGAACTCAAAACTATGAAGAACTAAGGACTCAAAACTTAAAACTAAGCATAATTTTAGTGAAAGAAAGCCTCGAAAACCCGGATATTTCAAAATTTGGTATGTGTTATTTCAAAATTAAAGTCATGTTATTTCAAAGTTTAGGCCATGTTATTTCAAAATATCAACTATTACAGTGTATTAAGCAAATGGGATGATGCAAGGAAAATTCTGGTACATGCCGGAGATTTCAGACAACACCGAACGGCAGGAGAGATTATACCTTGGTCAGATTGGGGAATTAAGGCCGGATGAAACGGAAACATGATAAAATATATGTGCGATCACGCCATATAAAGGTAATCTAAAAAAACCAATTCACGATATTACAAACAGTAAATTGAATAAAACAAAAGGTCGCACCTACGGAGCTTGGATCCTACATAAATGGACAATTCTACCAAAAGGTCGCGCCTACAGCGCTATCAATCCGGAAAAAATTAGATTAACGAAATTGGTATTTAAATTCCGAATTATAAAATCAATCGGAATGCAAAGCTTCGGTAGAAGCGACCTTATGGTAGGATGATGTAAATAGCGTAGAAACAAGCTCTGTAGGGGCGACCTTATAAAACCCTATGTTATGATATTGCAAGAAATAGCCAGAATAAAACAAAAGGCCGCACCTACGGAGCTTGGCTCCTACATAAATGGACAATTTTACCAAAAGGTCGCGCCTACAGCGCTATCAATACGGAAAAGTTAAAATAATAGAAAGAGGTATCTAAAAAATCAGGATAAAAAAGTCAATCGGAATATAAAGCTTCATTAGAAGCCACCTTATTAAGTTTTAAGTTTAAAGCTTTGAGTTTTGAGTTGAATTTAACTAAGAACTAAGAACTCAAAACTCAAAACTATGAAGAACTAAGAACTCAAAACTAAGAACTTCAAAAACACCCCTTATTTTGTTACAAAAATCTGTAAAACACCCCTTATTTTGTTACAAGAAACCTTATCTTCGATTACATAAATTTTGCGCTGAATATGCAAGGCGTAGATTAAATTAAAATTTTATAAATGTCAAAAACCGCATTAATCACAGGTATCACAGGACAGGACGGTGCTTACCTCGCCGAACTGTTGCTCTCCAAAGGCTACATGGTCCACGGCATCAAACGCCGTTCCTCCCTGATCAATACCGAACGCATAGACCACCTGTATCAGGATCCGCACGAATCCAATGTACGGATGAAACTGCACTACGGTGACCTCACCGACTCGACCAACCTCATCCGCATCATCCAGGAGACCCAGCCGGACGAAATATACAACCTCGCTGCAATGAGCCACGTTCACGTCAGCTTTGAGACGCCGGAATACACAGCCAACGCCGACGGTATAGGCACACTGCGCATCCTCGAAGCCGTCAGACTGCTGGGCATGGTCGAAAAGACAAGGATTTATCAGGCGTCAACCTCGGAATTGTATGGCCTCGTACAGGCTGTACCCCAATCCGAGACAACACCCTTTTATCCGCGATCGCCTTATGCAGTAGCCAAGTTGTACGCCTACTGGATTACGGTCAATTACCGTGAGGCCTATGGCATGTACGCCTGCAACGGCATCCTTTTCAATCATGAGTCACCCTTACGCGGCGAAACCTTCGTGACACGCAAGATTACCCGCGCCGTGGCGAAAATTGCCCTGGGCATGCAGGACAAACTCTATCTCGGCAACCTCAATGCACAGCGAGACTGGGGACATGCTAAGGATTATGTTGAAGCGATGTATTTCATCCTTCAGCAGGAGCAGCCGCAAGACTTTGTCATTGCGACAGGTATTACCACGCCTGTCAGGGAATTTGTGAGAAAAGCCTTCGCTGAAGCTGGAATTGAAATAGAGTTTTCCGGAGAGGGATCAAGTGAAAAAGCAACTGTAGTCCATTGCTCAGATCCACGTTATCAGGTGCCTGTAGGGCAGGAAGTAGTCGCCGTCGATCCGCGTTATTATCGCCCGACGGAAGTGGACCTCCTCGTAGGTGATGCCTCCAAGGCCCGACAGCTGCTCGGATGGCAACCAAAATATGACCTGAATGCCCTGGTCAGGGAGATGGTGGCAGCAGACATCGACCTCTTCAGACGCAGCAAGATGCTGAGTGAACATGGATTTGATATCGCCCGGGAATACGAATAACAGCTTTCCATGAAAGCAATGAAAAATGGCTATTTTGAAGAATATTCCTTACAGGAATTGGCTTGGTTATTCTTTTAAAACAATCAACTTTCTGGCAGAAGAATAATGACCTGATATGAGGTGGACGACGTAAACTCCCGGGATTAATGAATCCAGCGTTAAAGTAGTTCCTCTGTCACGGATGCCGGTTTTAGTCAATACAGTCCGCCCTTCCATATCTCTTATCATTACGGAATATCCTTTGACGGGATCGAATCCGGGAATAATGATGTGGAGTTCATTGACGGCAGGATTGGGATAAATGGACCAGTTTGCTTCAGGTAAATTACCGGAAGGATTAACATCAGAAGTAACCTGATTAAAGAAATTCCAGAAAATTTCAGGAGCACTAATCGGAAAATTGACGCCATTGGGATATTCATGTGTCATGCCCTTGAGAAGGCTGAATATATAGGGCTTGGATTGCTCCTGCCCCCGGCTTTCGGTAAATGTATAGGTATGGCTTAGGGGAGTTTGTGAAAAGGTAAAATTATCAGAAAGCCCCTGACATGCCAATACCCGGACAAAATATGGTTTTAAATAATCCAGAATGGAATCTCTTCCAAAAGGCACTTCCGTATAAGGAGGAAAGAAAAATCTGTCATCCTGATTTCCGACAACGTTCCAAAGGGGAATCCGATTGACAGGCCGCGAAGAATCTGATCGGGCCAATAGGGCGCTGGTCCCGGCGGCAGCCGCAAAGACATCTCCGGCCTCGTTGGCCATTTTGTGGATCATGGCACAACCGTTGGAAAAACCGCTGATAAATACCTTATTGGCATTGATAGGCACTGAGTCTTTAATCATAGATACCAATAATTTCAAAAATTTGACATCATCCACATAATCCTGTGGTGCTCCGGAACAAGGATTTTCGGTAACATTACCATTGACCCATCTGGTGTTAAATTTTTCTACCCCATCATCAACAAAGCACCAGGTGAGGGAAGATGGAAATACAGTGACAAAATTTTCCTGTTCTCCCAGTTCTTTCCAACCGGAGATCTTGTAAAATTTTTCTCCGTCACCACTGGTACCATGGAGCATCATGACCAGGGGATAACCGGTAGCAGGAGGCGCATGGCTCGGAATGACGACGATACTTTCTCGCATATGTCCATCCAGCATAAAACTGATGTTGTGCTTCGTTTGTGAAAAAATACAGGTTGAAATCAGAAGGAAGAGGAGTGTTGTAGTAAAGTTTTTCATGGCGAATGATTTTTGTTCAAAATTAACAATAATACTTGAAAATATATCAATTAAATAGTTTTTTAATTAAGAACAATTATATTACTGATACTTCATTTTAACTTTTTTTCTACAGGAA
>ERZ724521.1395-NODE-1395-length-10702-cov-4.848784_pt1 | contig 10702 bp, 12 predicted proteins | sample MGYA00376054_ERZ724521 | MGnify/ENA primary metagenome ERZ724521 (study PRJEB28724, sample SAMN07190883) | activated sludge metagenome | isolation source: activated sludge of sewage treatment plant in Hong Hong | place: Hong Kong | collected 2016-03-17 ... | reverse complement strand
TTCCTCTTTAGAACCTGTTTTGTGAAATAGGTAGGTGTTGGTGGTTATTGAGGAATCTTCGGATTTGTTGATCTGATTTCTGTTAATGGGATTGGTGCTGTAATATAGAGTGTTGTTTGAGGGTCGGTATAGGAAATTTGAATCTTTTTTCCACGTAATTAGTTTTCGTCCTATTGTTATGTTATAAGCGTTGAGGGTATTAGGGAATATAATGGTGTCGTTAATGCGTAAATTGAGGGGTGTTTGTCCGTCAAAATAGTGTAAATTCATCCAGTTTAAGCAGCGTCCGTTAGGTCCGGTGCTGTCTATACTGAATTTATTGAACCATAGAGCGGCCTGTTGTAGGGTTTTTTGTTCGTTGAGTTTAGTAGAGAGGTAGTCTTTTATTTTTGCGATAGTTGCTGATAGGGTGTGTTGTAGATAAGTAATTGTTTTTTCTGTGTAATGGAGTTCATCACGACTAGCCGTTACATCAACTTGTCCAATAGGGCATTTGATAATTAGGGCGAGTTCCTCGATACTCCATCGTATTGAACGTTCTGGTAGTACTGATTGTAAATCGATTGGGTAGATAATGTTGCCCATTAAAATACTGGGTTGGGTAAGGGCTCCATGTTTGACGATATCGAACTCTGGGGTGGAGTATAGAATTTCGATCTTTGGAATTTCTGTCGGGTAAAGAGCGTTGGTAAGACGGTAATTCATCCAAGGTAGGATGAGTTTGGCTTTTTCATAGAATGTGGTGATGTCGTTTTTATTAACTGCAATGATGATTTCAAGGCCATTGGGTTGGTCAGTTGGGTTTGAAGAAATGTGGAGCAGCGAGGGGAGTCCTTGGTTATCCTTAATTATGCTGTAATTATGTTGATATCCATTAAAGTAGCTGTTAACGATGAAATTATCGCTATAAGCAAGTGGGGTTTTGCTGCCAAGTCCTTTGCCGCCTATTTCGGAATTAGTGTGACGTTTGTCGGATTTAAAGTAACCTGTATAAAGATATTCCATATTTTCGGGGCTGAGGCCGGTGCCGTAGTCTCGAATGTTAAAGTGGGGTTCATGGGTAGTGGGCAGGTGGATGTCGAAGGGGGTTAATTGGGTGTTGGCTCGGATGTGGGCGTCTGTTGCGTTGCAACATAATTCACGGATGATGGCTTTGATGGGATCTTTATAAAGATCTTTGCTGAGAATTTCGAAAGTAACGGCGTTTAGTTCTATGGTAAAGGAGGTAGTGGTAGTGGGGGTATTGGAAGTGACAGTATTGGTTGTGTGATCGATGAACATGGATAAGGTTTCCTTAATGTAGGTCGAATTTGTCGAGACCGGTTTGCCAGGTGATTTCAAGTATCCAGGGACGGGTATTTTCGAATGTTTTTTTGATGAAAGGGAGTTTGTGTTTTGCAGCGAGGCGTCCGAATCCGATTTCAGATATTTCTTTTCCTGACATACATTGATAAACTTCTTTGAGTTCTGCTTTGGTGATGTAGCAGGTTTCTCCTCGTTTTGGAGGTTCTAGGGTTCGGGTTTTCCAAGATTGAATGATGTTTCGATAAATTCCGTGATTAGGTTGAGTGCCGATTGTATCGATATAAAGACTATAGAAGAAATTGAAGTCTCCTTTTAAGAGTCTGCGAGCAAATAGACCAAAGTCATTAAGTCCAGCTTCATGCATAACTTCTTTAGCCTCGTTACGAAGCGCTGTACGAGCTTCTTTTTCGTTTGTTGGATAGGTCCATAGATATTCAGCGAATTGTGTAATTTCTTCGCGAAGAATGTCCTCGATGTTAGTGGGCACATCGATAGGAGTTGTTTGGTCAGGGCAAATGTTGTAGCGTCGGTCGCTGCGACCGATTTCTAATGCATCGGTGTTATTAGTGGCGAAGCAGAGATTGGTGAAGTTAGGGATGGAGTATTGGTTGGAGTGCATTTTACGTATAGTTTGTTCAGGCTCACTGATAATGTTTTTTAGTTTATCAGGGGCCATTTCGGCTTTTTGTTTGCCACGAATTCCGGTTTCGTCTACGAAAAGTATGAGACATTGCTCTAGCCATCCGTTGAAATTATCCAGGACATTTTCGATGCGTTTTTCTTGGCAGTAGGGGTGACCGAAGAGTGGTTTAAGAATAGAATGGTAAAAGAGTCCTTTTCCGGTGCCTTCAACACCTTGGAAAACCCAAGCGGTACTGGTTTTTTTGCGGGTTTGGAATATGTAAGCAATCCAGTTAAGAAAATGGTTGTAGCAGGTTTCGTCTGAGCCTGTGATTGATCGGAGAATGAGATCGGTCCAAGTTGGGATAGCTTTGGGTTGTGGTGTTGAATTTAGACAATGGAGTAGTAAAGATGGAGGTGTATAGAGATTAATGGTTTTGAGGGATGCATCGAATTCATCGAGATTCGTAGGATCGAAGATAATCTCCCAGTCTTGAACGTAGTCATCTACGTCAAGATGGTTCTGTGTGGCAAAGTCATTTAAGCGTTGTTTGTTTTTTACGGGAGAAAGATCCCATCCGGTTTTAGTTTTGAATCCATTGAAATAGAGGTCTTGTTTGCGATCTCGGAAAATAACAGGGGTATTTTCTTGTATGTCAGGATCGATTTTGTTTGTTTTATCCTTGATGGTTTTCCAGTATTCGGGGAGTCCTTTTTTAGTGAGGAAGGCGGGTTCGCCTTTAAAGTTGTAGATGATTCGAGCGTTGTCGGCTGGATGGTAGTAGCTATAAGGGTTATTGGGGTTGAGTTGGATGTAAACAAAGCCTCGTTCTTCCTTAATGGGAGGCGTGTTCATAGGTTCGATATTGTTGAGTAAGTCGATGCTTCCATGGGAGACGATCTGAGGGTTTTTACCTCGAAGTCCGATTTCTTTTCTAAGTTCTTGTAGTTTTGCTTTTTGTGCTTGTTGAAGTACTGCGAGATTTACTTCGGGGATGAAGGCTCTTTCGTGTTTTTTAGTGATGAGTTTGATTCGTTTTTTTATGGGGTCTTTGACATCGATGAAATTTGGAGTAGCGATGTAAAGTGGAGTGCTGTTGTTATTGACATTGATATCGAGAGGGTAATTAAGGCAAAGGTTACCAGTGCCTAATGTAATTTGGGTTTCGAAGGCTGTGAGGTTAAGATGATAAATGAAATTTTTTATTTTTATGGGTGGGGTTGGGGTGTTCAGTAGAAAGAATAGATGAGCTTTGTATCCCCGATCGTCGATGAATGCGGTAGCGCTGATTTGTTCGATATATGAAGTAGTAGAAAAACTTTCGGGTAGGTAGCTGATAAATTCTTCAGCGGATTCAACTCCTGTGTAATCGGTATCGAAAACTATCCATTCAGTTGGTGTTGAACTTTCGGTGGTGCCTGCTCGGGGTTCATCGCAAAGAGGTGCGTTTAGCTGACCTTTGAGGATGCAATGACCGAGGGTAGCGTGATGAATGAGGTGTTCGTAGAATTCTTCAAGGGTTTTAGCCTCTTTTTGATAGGAGGAAACGTTTTTGATGAAGGGGTAAGGCGTAATTTCGTTAGGGGAAATGGTTTTTGCAAACGGCACGTTGGCCGATAGGAAATAGAGATTCATGGTAAAGCCCCTACGAACTATAGGAAATAGGATGCTATTTCAGCAGGATGCTGTTATAGGCATCCATGACAGTACGGATTTGCGAAAGGCAGTCTTCTACTGCGTTGTGGGTTGCAGTAAAAGAATTAGGGAGTTGCGCGATGTCTTGGATAGTTCGAACATCGCGCTCAGACCAGAATGGGATGGGCCATTCTAGGTCGAAGTGACCGCACGCATATTTTATTATGTTGCAGTCGAAACTTGGGCTTTTGGCCCAGATACGAGAGGGGGGTTGGTTTTTGATGTAAGCAATTAGGTTTCGTAAAGCGCTATCGATTGTACAAGATCCATTAGGGATGGGTTTTTCTTGTTTGGCCCACCAAGCCAGGGTTTTTGGATCTTGGTGAAATGCGTTAAGGCTTATATGGTCGATTTCCTCGTAAAAGTAGGGTCGAGCAATCTGTTTAGTATTAATGTTAAAAAATACCGCCGCGATACTAATGATAGCTGCATCATGTCGAGTCGAAAGAGTTTCGACATCGATCATAAGCTCTGGGAAGTGTGGCTTGTTATAGAAGCTGGCGGTGGTTTTCATAAGTATTACTTATAGTTTGACTACTTTTTATAGTATGCGCTGATTTCTCCTTCTGCGTCAAGGGGCAGGTTAGGTGCCCAGGTGGGGGAGGTTTGCATGATGTTGATAAGTTTGCTAAGTGCTTGTTCTGCTTGATTTGTTGCTACGCAACATACGATCTCGTCGTGGACGAGGAGAACGACAGGGCCGATTTCTTGCTGGGCATGAAGAGCTTGCTCGCCGATGATGATTCGGGCGAGGGCCTGAATAATATTTTCGGTGAGTGCTCCGCCATAGATTTTTTTGTTGTTGCCGTAAGTCCATCCGTCGTGTTGTTGAAGATTTGGGTATTTGAGGTAAAGACCGTTGGGCAGTAGAATTCTGTTCTTTTGGAATTCAATGCACTTATAGGTTGTTTGTGAAGTGAGAGATGGTCCGAAAGAACTGGCTTTGGTGGGGCCGTTGGCTATGGTGTGGAGTTGAGAGTCGAGGTATCTCCAAAGTTGAACAATTTTGTTGTTGGTTTTGCGATAGATTTCGATGACGCGTTGGGCTTCTTCGAAAGGGATGTCGATTCCTGTTTTTTGAAGGGTAGCCTGGAATTTCGTTGCGCCCATACCAAAACCGGCACCTAAAATTGTGTTTTTTCCCACCTCTCTTTCTTTTGATTTTTTAGCTATTTGTTCAACAGGGATATTATAGATGATCGAGGCCATACGTTTATATGGGTCTTTTTTCTGGTGAAATTCTTTGACGAGATCTTGTTGTTCGGCGAACCATGCTAAGACCCGGGCTTCGATGGAAGAAGAATCAACAATAACTAAAGTGTGTCCTGGTGGGGCAATAAGGGTGTTACGAATTTGAGAAGTTTTAGGTAAGTTCTGCAAGTTATAAATGGAGCCCGACCAACGACCCGTATGTCCTCCGTAATAGATAAGAGGAACAGGGATAGCTCTGACTAGGCTTTGGGTTTCGATTAGGGTGTTAATTCGGGTCTCTTCGATAGTTGATTTGATTGCGAGTCGGGCGTCGATGAGTTTTTTAACGTTGTCTGGAGCGTTGAGTTGTAGTTCTTGGAATTCTGGATCATTTTTAGCGAGGGCGTAGGTTTCTTTGTTAGTAGTTAGGCTGATTTTTTTAGGTATTTCGATGTTGTATTTTTCTTCGAGAAGTTTGGCGAATTGTTGGTTACTGGCAAGTTGAGTTTTGGTGAGTTGTGTTTCTTTGAGTAGATTGGTTTTGTGGTTTTGTTGGTCTTTTAGGAGTTGATCAGCGAGTGGGATGTCGAGCTGAAATTTCGGCTCAGTGAACATGCGAATTGTGAGATCGATGAGGTTAAGTTCGTTTTCGGGGTAAGGTTGTAGTCGTTTGTAGATTTCATGACAGAGCCAAGCATCATGTTTGGCGTAGTCAGCGAGTTCAATTTGCTCTGTTGAGGTGAGTTGTGTCCAGGTTTTTCCTTTAAAAGTGGCTGATTTTTTGTGTGGGAGGTTGAAATGTTGTCCCACGGATTCGAGGGAGTAGGAATTGAGAGCGAGCAGTCCTTTGCTCATGCTGAAGGTATCAAGCCAGTGGGCGGGTGGTGCTGGGGCGAAGTCGTAGATCCATGAAAGAATCATGCCGTCGAATAGGGTGTTATGGGCGAGAACAGAAGTAGTTTCGGGGTCGAGAGTAGAAAGAAAGTCTTGAAGGTCGTTGTGGGGTAGAAATTCGTGAGTTTTGTCAGTGAGAATAGCTGCACCAAGGACTTCGAATCGTGGGTGGTTGAGGTATTGAATGTAGTTGAGTTTTTTCAGGGTACATTCGTTGTCGAAGTAGGTTTCGAAGTCAATGGTGAGGAGTGTCATTTGAAGGAATCCATCAGGTAGAAAATAAAGGCTTTGTTTTGGTTCCAGTAATCTAGGGCTTCAGGATGTAGCTTTGCTATTTCTCCATCAGTAAAGGATTTCCATTGTTCGTTAGTGAAGGATTGACATCCGATATAAGTGGATGTAGGGGTGATGTAGGCTGTTCATAGGTGGGATTGAAAGATTTTTAGGTTGGTGTTACGAAGATCAGCGTTTCGAAGATCAGCGTTTCGAAGATCAGCGTCTTGAAGATCAGTGTCTTGAAGATCAGCGCCTTGAAGATCAGCGCCTTGAAGATCAGCGTCTCGAAGATTAGCGAATCGAAGATTAGCGAATCGAAGATTAGTGCCTCGAAGATCGGCGCCTTGAAGATCAGCGCCTCGAAGATCGGCGCCTTGAAGATCGGCGCCTTGAAGATCGGCGCCTTGAAGATTAGCGTTTTGAAGATCGGTAAATTGAAGATTAGCGCTTTGAAGATTAGCGCCTTGTAGATTAGTGTTTTGAAGATCGGCAAATCGAAGATCAGCGTCTCGAAGATCAGCGCCTTGTAGATTAGCGTTTTGAAGATCGGCAAATCGAAGATCAGTGTCTCGAAGATCAGCGTCTTGAAGATCATGTTTGTTTATGAGGATTTCTTCGCGAGTCATAATTAGACCTTTAGGGTTATAGGTTCGACGTAAGCTGAATAGACTCTGGCCCATTCTTCAGGAGCTATCTGTCTAGCATTTTCGTCTGAGCCATCAGTGTCATAGTCGATAATAGTTATTTGGGTATTGAGGTCACTTGATTGAACGGCTTGAACGCAACCTCCTTCGATTATGATGAGAACTTTCGTGGGCTGTGCTGAGGGGTGGGGTATCGATGAAGTCGGCATATTTAATTAGATCTCTAATGATGTTGTTGCGTTGAACGATTTGGAAGTCAGGAATGGGTTGGCAGGCTTGGATGATGGTGCGAGTGGTTTGGAGGTTCATGGTTGTTCCTTTGGAGTTTAGGGGTTAAAAGAGTTCATTATTGCAAAAATGATTGATTTGTTTTGGTTCCAATAATTTAAGGCTTCATGATGTAGCTTTGCTATTTCTTCATCAGTAAAGGATTTCCACTGTTCGTTAGTGAAAGTTTGACATCCGATATGGGTGGTGTTAGGAGTTATGTAGGCCGTCCATAAGTAGGATTGAAAGATTTTTAGGTTGGTGTTACGAAGATCAGTGTTCCGAAGATTAGCGAATCGAAGATCAGCGCCTCGAAGATCGGCGCCTCGAAGATCAGCGCCTCGAAGATCAGCGCCTCGAAAATTAGCGCTTTGAAGATTAGCGCTTTGAAGATCAGCGTCTTGAAGATCAGCACCTCGAAGATTAGCTCTTTGAAGATCAGCGCCTCGAAGATCGGCGCCTTGAAGATTAGCGAATCGAAGATAAGCGCCTTGAAGATTAGCGAATCGAAGATAAGCGCCTCGAAGATCGGCGCCTCGAAGATCGGCGCCTCGAAGATCGGCGCCTTGAAGATTGGCGTCTTGAAAATCGGCGTCTTGAAGATCGGCGCCTTGAAGATCAGCATTTTGAAGATTATGTTTATTTTTGAGGATTTCTTCGCGATTCATGATTGTTTCCTTTGGAGCTTAGGGGTTGGTGAGATGGGTTAGATGATTCGGTCGGGCCAGAGATAGAGGGTGTATGTTAGGTCTTCGGCGTAGAAAATAACGGCTGTAGGTTCTTCTATTTTGGTGAAATTTGAATATAAGAGAAGGATGAATTTTCGTTTGTGGAAATAGTAGATAGGTGCAGGGGTGTAGGGTTGCATTAGATGATCCTGTCTCGCCAGTAGTAGGTGATGAGTTTCGGGCCGAATGGGTAGACGATTTTGGCTGAGTAATTTTGGGCTTTGTGGTGAAAAACGAAGTCTCCCATGGAATAGACTTTGTTGGTGATATCGAGCATATAAGTGGCGATGGATATGGGGATGTTCATTTATTTAATTCCTCACAAAGTTGGTCGATTTCTTCGGGGGTTAATGGGGGGTGTTCGTAGAGAATGTCGTAGATTGAGTTGGGTACTTTGTAAAGGGGTTCGTTATTGGTATTGAAAGTTTGAAATGTCGATTGGAGGAGTCGTAGTGCGGCGAGGGTGGTACTGAGTTCTCGGGAGTTCATACTATAAGTATTACTTATATGTGAATGGGAGTAAAGGGGAATTGTCCGACTCCGGAAAACAGTAGCGTGAGACTGTGGGCAAGATATGGTGGATTGGGGTTAGGCTGCCAGGGGTTGCAGATAGCAGGAAGCGGTTCGGGTATGGGGATGTAATCTTCGTGAGTATAGTGGTTGGGTAGGATGTGGACTATGTAGTAGAAAAACATGTGTTGCGGCTCCCACGGAAGTGGTTAGGGATTTGGGGTTGGGTTTACGGGTGGTGAAAAAGGCCGTCCTTGGCCTGGGGGTTAGAAGTTGCGAATGCGGCGTCCGGTAGCGGCAGTGCGTTCGGCGGCGCGGCGTTCAGCGATGATGGCTTGGGCCTCTAGACGCTCGGCTTCTCGTTCGAAGTTCTGGCGGCGAACCTGTTCGATGGTGATGGGGTCTTTGGGACTCCATTTTAGCATCTGTTGCTGATTTTCGGGGATGAGATCAGCGATTTTGTCATAGAGTAGACCTGTGATCTGCTGTAGGGTGTAGACCTCGGCGAGTTCAGTTTCGAGGGATTCTAGCCGTTCCTGGTCTTGGTCTACTTGGGATGCGATGCCAGCCATGGGGTTGGCGTAGGCATGGGTTTCGAGGCTATCTTGAATGCGGGTGGTAAGTCCGCTGATAGTATCTTCAAGGTAGCGTTGTCGGTAGACGAGGTTGCGTCGAAGTCCGCTCAACAGGGAGATGGATAGAGAGGGAGTGCTGATACCGAGGTCGAAGTTGAAATCAGGGAGAGAGCTGATGAGCCGGGCGCGGTTGGCGGCATTTTGGGCCCTGTTGATGTCAGTGTCGAGCTGAGTAAGCTGTTCGGTCAGTTCATCGATTTCGACTTCTAGGGTGGCGTGGGCTTCTTCCATGGCGTCGATAATCTCTTGAGGGGTTTTGCGAACTCGTTGTAGCCGCTTAGCCACTTCAAGATCTCGTTTGGATTTGGTGGATTCTAGTTGTAGGGCCCGGATGGTACTAGCGACTTCGGTGCGTTGATCTTTGAGGGATTTGATTTTTGCGATTTGGGTGGTGGCTTCTTGCTGAGTTTTGGTGTTCATGATGGCTTTTTCAGAGGGGGAGATTTCGAAGGGGGAAACGGGTTCGTAGGTGGTGTCGTAGTCGTTGGTATCTTCGAGATTAGTTTCGTCGTACATTGTGTCTACTCCATTGTTGATTGGCATGAAGAAACGACGAAACTTTATTTTTACGGATAGAAAAAAGCCGTCCGTGGCTTAGAAACTAAGGATTAGTGTATATCCCACCAACCAGAAGCAGGTTGTAAAGGAGGCGCGATGTCTTGGGTAGTTCGAACATCGCGCTCACTTTGAAACCTTGCCCTGATGAAGAAGGGATTAAGACGCTTGCTGTGTCAAGCTTTTCCAGCGAGAACTACTCGCTGGTAGGCTAGATTAGCTTGGTCGTACTCGACTTTGCCGTTTTTCAGCATGGGTGGGGTTTCCGATAGTACAAGCCGGACGCCCTCTCCGGCTTGGATGTATGCTTGCGCTGGTGTTCGGTTCTTTAGCACCTTTACCATCGCGTCAAATCCTTTGACGGTTGTCTCAATGGGCATTTCTACCCAACTGGCACCGGCTTGCACATGTAGGGTGGGTTGAATCACCCTCATGAAGTTTTCCTTTTCTTCATATACTTCCCACAACCTACTGTTATCCCATAACGTCGCTTCTACGACGATTTCCTCGTCGCTGGTTGCCACATGGCAACCCGCATCGGTTTGGCCGAAGGTATAGGTATTCCGATTGATCGCGTACAATTTGGTGCTCATCTTTTTTCCTCGTATTGTCTCTTTATGTCTTACAGAAACGACGAAACTATACTTTTTGGGGTTTGTATGGAAGAGCAGAAAGGTTGGCAGGTGGTGTTGGAAGTGCTGGATCGGTTGGTTGAGGCTTCTGATTGGGCAATGGCGATTGATCGGGCAGAGTGGGAAATTCGGAGGGCTGAGCAGGAAGAAAAAAAGATGAAGAGGCGAAGAAAATAGGGTATGATAGAGAGGCCTGTAGATGGATTTTGTGGGTAGAGGGAAGCGGTTTAGAGGATTGTTAATAGAAACAAGGAGTTAGGAAATATGGAGGTTAGACAGTTGTCACTTTTCTGCAAAAAATGCTGTTTTTAAGGTGTTTTCTTGTAGAAACAAGGAGTTAAGGCATAAAGTGTCCGAGATAGCTGTAAGTTACTGGATTTTAAGGCTTTTTAGGAAAGTGTGTAGAATCAGGGAGTTAAAGCATAAATTGTCCAGGATGTCGAGATGCGAAAAGCTATCTCGCACAGCATAAATTAAAAGGGAATCAATCAGTAACAGCTTTTTTGTCCAGGTTGTCCAAGAAAAGCCGTAGTTCCATATGCGGTTTTTTTTTATTTTATTTTCATTTTACTGTTACATTGTCTCTCTCTCTATAATTATAATATTATTTATTTCTATGTAAGGTAAGATATATCTAAACAAATAGAACAAAAATAAGAATAGGTAGTAAGAAAGCAAAAGAATTTTTTCTGTATGAGATGCCTTGGCGCATCTTTTTTCATCTTTTTTTATTGAACAGTGTTATATT
>ERZ724521.1394-NODE-1394-length-10704-cov-5.761856_pt1 | contig 10704 bp, 20 predicted proteins | sample MGYA00376054_ERZ724521 | MGnify/ENA primary metagenome ERZ724521 (study PRJEB28724, sample SAMN07190883) | activated sludge metagenome | isolation source: activated sludge of sewage treatment plant in Hong Hong | place: Hong Kong | collected 2016-03-17 ... | reverse complement strand
ATGAGCGACCCCACCCCCACCGTCCCGCTCGGCCTGTCCACACAGCAGATCGCCGAGGCGTTCGTCACCGAGGCCCGCCGCGGTGACGCGGTGATCCTGCGGGCCACCACCGCGTGCACCGCAGCCGAGATCGCTCAGATGCAGGCCTGGGCGCGCACCGAGCTGCCGGGCGTGCCCGTGATGGTGATCGACGGCACCCGGTTCGGCGTCCACGTGATCCGAGGAGGAGACCGATGAGCACCGAGCGCACCGCCCTGCGGAACTGCACGCGGTGGACCAAGACCGACCGCGGTCTCGTCGCCGACCTGCTCGGCGGGTTCGACATCTCGGTGCTCGACGCCGGTGGGGTATCGCCGCTCGTCACGCTCGACATGGACGACGAGTACCTCACCCCCGACGAGGCCCGCCTCATCGGCGTCCGGCTCATCGAGGCCGCGGCCCTCGCCGACGGCGACCGCGCCATCCGACGCGCACCCGGAGGTGGCCAGTGACCATGCGCGGCACCTACGTGCGCCGCCAGCTCGACCACTGGTGCACCTTCCCCGGCCCCGGCGATCCGCCACCGCGGCGCGGCGACATCTGGCGCTGCATCTGCGGCCGGGCCTTCGAGCGCCGGTGGTGGCGATGGGTCCGTGCCGCCGAGTACGACTCGGGCATGCACCCGTGACCGCCGTACAGCTCCCCGCGCACCCGCGGCCGAGCGTCATCCTCATCGACCACCAGGGCGTGGTGCTGGCCGCCCCCGAGGTCGCGATCGCCACCCCGCACGAGCTCGCCGAGGCCGCCCGTGTCGCCGCCGCCGTCCTGGTCTGCCGCGGCGGATGCGGACCTGCCGCCTGCCGGGGGCACATGCCCCTGAAACCCGTGCTGGGCGAGCGCATCATCATCGGCCGCCGGGGCACCGACCGAGCCGTCTACCGCATCACCTTCACCAGCATCGCCGGCCACATCCGACTGGAGCGCGAGGCATGACCGCCATTCGTGATCGAGAGGACCCAGGCATGACAGACCCCGAGGTACTGCTCGACGACATGACCGAGGTGATCCGAGGCCAGATCGGCGACCACCCCGACGCCATGTCCGACACTGCCACCGCCGCGGCCATCCTCGAGCACCTCGACAGCCTGGCGCTGATCCGCTGGCCCTGGGATGCCTCGTGCCGCGATCTGCACCGCTACCGCGACTCACCCGGCGGGCTGATGTGCATGCGGCGCAGGGGACATGACGGTGCGCACAGGCAGGGGAGCAGCGAATGGTGAACATCGACCTGGCCCAGAACGTCGCCATCCTGGCCCTGTCCCTCATCCAGACCTACGACTACGCGACCCGGCTCAGGCAGAGCAATCGGCGGGTAACCGAGGCACGACGCGCGTTGGCCAGTGCCGAGGAGATCCACAGGGTGCTGGTCAACATCGAGGAACGGCTGGCCGAGGATCGACGGCAGTTCGAATTGCCCCCACCGCCGCCACCTTTCGTGCTCGACGATCGAGAGGGCAACTCATGAGCATGCATGACGAGGGCCGCTACTTGCTGCTGGACGCCCTCACTGCGCTGGCCACCGCGCAATCAGTCCTCGCCGGATGCCGCCCATGAGCGCCCACGACGAGGCCCTGGTGACCGAGCTGGCCGAGCTCGCTGCAGCATCCCTCGGTTGGGACTGGCGCACCGAGGACATCGGCGATATGAGGTACCCCTCCGGCCCGGAAACCATTCGGCCCGAGATCGAGGTGATCCTCGATCGCCTGCTCGAGCTAGGCTGGCGGCCCAGCCCGAAGATCACGATCAACATCGAGCCCGCGCCACCACTGGCCAGACCCTTGGCCGATCAGCCGGCGAGGGGGGATTGGTTCCGCAGATGAGCGCCCACGATGAGGCCCTGGCCGCCACGGTCGCCAAGCTGCAAGAGGCAGTGGACGTGGCCACTGCCGACATCGAGCGCCAGCTCGAGTCAGTAGGCGCCGCCACCTGGGTGACCAGGCCGACCAGCCCCTACCAGATGAAGGACACCACGGGCCGCTACCTGCTGCTCGACGCCCTCACTGCGCTGGCCGCCGCGCAATCAGTCCTCGCCGGGATCAAGCCGTGAGCGCCCCCACCTGCGGCCGATGCGACGCCACCACCGGCGACGACGCCCACCTGTGCTGGCCCTGCACCTGGCGCACCCGCGACCAACTCCGCGACACCCCCTCACTGCTCGCCGAGCTCGCCCGCACCCGCTGGCGCCAATCCAAGGTCGCCACCGTCGCAGGCCTCGGCGGCGGACGCTGCGAGCACGGCGCCGGCGAAGACTGCGGATGCGGCGTCGTCCTACCCTGGTCCGAGCACGCCGCCGACCGCGCCGCCTACCTGCGCAACGCCGTCGCCACCTGGACCCGATGCCTGCTCGACGACACCGGCCGTGACGACTCGGCCGTCACCGGCCACCCCTCCACCTGGCTCGCCGACCACATCCGCGACATCCGCACCAAGGCATGGGCAGTCGACGCCAGCGCCGACATCGACCGCTGCTACCGCGCCGCCCGCGCCGCCGTCGACCGGCCCGACGACCGGATGTGCGTCGGCACCTGCGGCGCCCAGCTCGCCTCGGGTGGCACCTGCAAGTGGGTCCTGTGGGCCATCGCCGGCAGCGCCACCGTCACCTGCCAGGGCTGCCGCATCGAGCACGACGCCACCGCCCGGCGCGAGACGATGATCGAGTCCTCGCGGCACGAGCTCTACACCGCGACCCAGTGCGCCCAAGCCCTCACCACCGTCGAGATCCCCGTCACCCCGGGCCTGATCTCCAAGTGGGCGCACCGCCTCGTGCAAGGCCGGCCCAAGCTGCCGATCGCCGGCTACACCACCGACGGGCGCCCGCTGTACCGCCTCGGCGACGTCCGCGACGTGGCGCGCGGCGTGCCCCTGCGTGACCAATCTCGCCGAGACGACCCACTGTCCAGTAGCGTGTGCTCTGCTGGCTGACCTGCGGGAGCTACTACCTCCACCACCCCGAACGCGGCAGCACCGACACCGCACGCCTGCTCGCCATGGCCTGCGACAACCCCACCGGTGACCTGCTCATCTGGCTCGCCACCCACCAAGGCCAGACCGTCGACATCGACGCCACCTGCCGCGGAGCACACATCACCGGGCGCGTCACCATCACCGGCGCCACACGGTGGGAGTTCGACGGAGAAGCCAGCTCACAGCCCATGGAGTAGCCGGCGAGGCGGTGAAGCATGCCCACCGACCCACTGCTCTCCACCCCCGCCTACCTCGCAGCCCGCGCCCACTGGCGACGCGTCGCCACCCACTGCGCACGCTGCGGCGTCCAACTCGACAAGACCATCGGGTCACGCTCACCCCGCGCCATCCAGACCGGCCACATCGTCGGCCGTCACGAAGCACGCAAGCTCGGGTGGAGCGACGCGCAGATCAACGCGTTGCCCAACACGCAGCCCGAATGCAGGACGTGCAACTCGCGCGCAGGCGCCCGCTACGGCAACCGCGTGCGAGTACGCAGACGCCGCACCTCGCGGGACTGGCAAGGCATGCAGCCCCGAACCTCCAAGGCATGGGGCTGATCAGTACCCGGGGGGGTAACCCAACGACGTGAAACAAGGCGCCACCACCCCGTTCGCCGTGGGTGTCGTCCCTCTCCCCGAGTGAGGGGGGTACCCGGGTATCCGAGGGGGGAGTCCATGGCCACCACTCGCCGCCTCAAGGCCGTGGCTGAGCCAGAGCGGACGCTGCCGAATCTGCGTCAGGCAGTGGACGCCGCGCTCGACGCGATGCCGTGGTTGTCGCGGTCCGACATGGCGATGGCCGATCTCGCGCGCTCGTTGGCCGAGCAGATCGAGCAGGCCCAGGCGCGCGTTGACCTACTCGATGATCTGCTCACGGACGCTCGGGACTTGTCCACGATGAAGCGCCTGGAGAAGCTCGAGGCGATGTGCGACGTGACCAAGACGATCGGCTGGCTGGGGCCTCAGTTGCAGGGCGTGCTGAGGGATCTGGGTGGGGCGCCGGCGGCGCGTAGGGCGATGCAGGGTGATCAGCCGGTGGGGGGTCGGATTGCGAAGCTCCGCGCGGATGCAGCCAAGGCGTCGTCCGGTCCTCGGAAGCGTGCAGCCAAGGCTGTGGACAAGGCCTGAGGTTTCGGGCCGCAAGGGTCCGTGTGGGTGTGGGTGTGCGCTGACGCGCCGGACGACGCTGGGGTTCAGCGTGGTCGATTTCGCGGAGGAGATCGGTCGGCCGCTTGATCCGTGGCAGCGGTGGTTGGCGATCCATGCGTTGGAGTTGCTGCCGGATGGTCGGCCGCGGTTCCGGCAGGTGCTCGTGCTGGTGGCGCGCCAGAACGGGAAGACCGAAATGTTGGTCGTGCTCAGCTTGTGGTGGCTGGTCATCCAGCAGGTGCCGATGGTTTTGGGTACGAGCACGAAGCTGGATTACGCCAAGGAGTCCTGGGAGAAGGCGATCCGGCTGGCCCGGGGTCACCCGGAGTTGAAGCAGTTGATCCCGGTCAAGGGCGGGGTTCGCCGGACGAACGGCGAGCAGACGTTCACGCTGTCGGGCGATGGTGACGCGGAGTCCCCGGATGCGTGTCGCTACAAGGTCGCCGCCTCGAACGACGAGGGTGGCCGGTCGCTGACGGTCGGCCGCCTCATCGAGGACGAGCTGCGTCAGCACCATGACTGGTCGGCGCACGAGGCGGCCGAGAACGCCATGAACGCCGTGGGGGACGCGCAGGCGTGGGGCATCAGCAACGCGGGCGAGGAACGTTCGGTGGTGCTCAACAGCTTGCGCAGTTCGGCGCTGGAGTTCATCTCCACTGGCCAGGGTGACCATCGGTTGGGCCTGTTCGAGTGGTCGGCCGAGGAAGGTGCCGACCCGACGGACCTGGACGCGCTGGCGCAAGCGAACCCGAACCTCGGGCGCCGCATCGATCCAGAGGCGCTCATGGGCAAGGCGATCCGGGCGAAGGCCGCGGGCGGTGAGCAGGAGGCCAAGTTCCGCACCGAGGTCATGTGCCAATCGGTGAAGTCGCTGGTGCCTCCGAAGATCACCACTGATGGCTGGGACTCCTGCGCGGATGTTGCCGGTGTGTGGTCGGGCCGGTTCGTCATCGCGTTCGATGTGTCGATCGGATCCAGGTCCGCCGCGGTCGCCGTGGCCGGCTACCGCGACGACGGCCTGCCTCAGCTCGAGGTGATCCGCTCGGATACCGGCACGGCATGGCTGGCCGAGTTCGTGGCTCTGATCGCGGCACAGCACGGCGGGGCTACCGCCGTGCTGGCCAACGACTACCCGACGTGCCGCGCGGTGTTCCCGGAGCTCGCGCGCAGCGGTATCGAGGTGACGCCGGTCTCGGCGACGGACTTCTCGGCCGCCTGTGGCTGGCTGGAGCGAGCCGTGAAGGACGGTGAGGTGCGCCACCTGGCGGACCCGGTGCTCACGGTGGCGCTGGACGGAGCCGCGACGGCCGACGTCGGCGACGGTGGGTGGCGGTGGACGCGCAAGCGGTCTGACGTGGATATCGCTCCCCTGGTGGCTGTGACTGTCGCTGGACATGGCCTGCGAACGGTTCCGACCGAATCCGCACCGATGTTCTTGGCGATCTGAGAGGGGAGGCACGTGGCGATGTCGCATCGTGAGCTGGTTCTGTTGCTCGTGCTGTCCCTGGCGGCTGGGCTCGTGGTGTTCGGGGTGTCGATGTGGTCGCTGCCGGCGGCGGTGGTGCTGTCGGGTGTGCTGGTCGCGGTCCTGGGTGTGCTGGTGCTCGGCGATGATGGCCGGCCGGCTGGCGGCGCTTCGTGAGGTACTTGAAGCGCCTCACGTTCGGCGGCACGGGCGCGGGGTTCACTCAGCCGGTGTCGTGGTTGTCGTCGCCGTGGTGGGGTGGCCTGGCGGCTGACCGGGAGTCGATCGAGGCGGACTTCGAGTCCTACTGCGCGAACGTCTTCAAGGAGTCGGGGCCGGTGTTCGGCACGATCCTTGTGCGGCACCTGGTGTTCTCCGAGGCCGAGTTCCTGTGGCGCGACCGGATGGCGAACGGCGCCTACGGTGACCTGTTCAGCGACTCCGAGCTGGAGTTGTTGCAGCATCCGTGGCCCGGCGCGACGACGGGTGAGCTGCTGGCTCGGATGGAGCAGGACGCCTCGATTGCGGGCAACTTCTACGCGACCATCGTCGACAACGACGGGAAGGTCGGCCGGGCGGCGACTGGGCGCGGACGCCGGTTGGCGCGGATGCGCCCGCACCAGGTCGAGATCATCATCGGGTCGGCGTCGGGTGACCCGAATGCGATCGATGCGCAGGTCGTCGGTTACAAGTTCACGCCGAACGGCGGCGGTGAACCGATCCTGCTGCTGCCGAACGAGGTGTGTCACTACTCGCCGATCCCGGACCCCGAGGCCCGGTTCCGTGGGATGTCGTGGCTGACGCCGATCATCGAGGAGATCCTCGGCGACCAGCAGATGACCCAGCACAAGAAGAAGTTCTTCAGGCAGGGCGCGCACCTGCAGCAGGCAATCACCTTCGCCAAGGACGTCCAACCGGCCGTGCTGAAGGAGTTCATCGAGCGGTACAAGGCCGAGTACGGCGGGACGGCGAACGCGTACAAGACGCTGGTGTTGGCCGGCGGCGCGGACGTGAAGCCGATCCAGGCGGACCTGAAGAACCTGGAGTTCCGGGCAGTTCAGGGTCACGCCGAGGCGCGGATCGCGATGGCCGGCGGCGTCCCCCCGATCCTGGCCGGGATGGTCGAGGGCCTCGACTCCTCGACCTACAGCAACTACGGCAGTGCCCGGCGGCGTTTCGCGGACGGCACGATGCGCCCGCTGTGGCGGATCGCGTCGGCGTCGCTGCAGCAGCTGCTCACCCCGCCGACTCCGATGACGCGCCTGTGGTACGACGACCGTGGCATCAGCTTCCTGCGTGAGGACCTGGCGGACGTCGTACAGATCCAGGCGGCCGAGGCGGCGACGATCCGCCAGCTGGTCGATGCCGGATACACACCCGAGTCGGTGGTGAAGGCGCTGCGCGAGAACGATTGGCGCCGCCTCGCTCACTCCGGCCTCTTCTCCGTCCAGCTTCAGACGCCCGGCGCGGGTGCGCCGGCACTACCCCAAGGGGGCCAGGCGTGAGCACCAAGACCCTGCGCGGCTTCGAGATCAAGTCGGAGGCCGAGGGCACCGTGACGGCGGTGTTCGCCACGCTCGGCGTCAAGGACAGCGATGGCGACGTGACCGTGGACGGCGCGTTCGAGGACGGCGCCGAGGTGATCATCTCCTCGTATGGCCACAAGTCCTGGGACGGCAAGCTCCCGGTCGGCAAGGGCACGATCCAGGTGGTCGGCAACGAGGCCGTGCTGAACGGGCGGTTCTTCCTCGACACCGAGGCCGGCAAGGACACCTTCACGGTCGTGAAGGAGCTCGGCCCGCTCGGGCAGTGGTCGTACGGCTACGACGCCCTGAAGTACTCCTTCGGTGATCACGATGGTGAGCGCGTGCGCTTCCTCGAGGAGATGAAGGTCTGGGAGACCTCCCCGGTGCTGGTTGGCGCCGGGGTGAACACCCGCACCCTGGCCGCCAAGTCGGCCGGGCTGCGGTTCGGTGAGCATGCGGCGGCGGTCCTGGCTGACGTCGAGGCGCTCACCGCGCGGGCCGCGGACGTCTTGGCGATGCGGGCCGAGAAGGGCAAGGGCTTGGCGGATGGCTCAGCCGAGCTGCTGGGTCGCGTCGAGGCGGAGCTGAAGCGGCTCGCCGAGGTGCTGGCTCCGGGCGTCGGTGACGACGCCGATGAGCTGCGCGCCGCGGCCGAGGCGGAGTTCCTGCAGTTCGTGCGCCGGTCGGCCTGACCCTTCACCCCCCCGTTCTGCCATAACGACTCTCCAGGAGGAGACGCAGATGTTCCCCGCACTGAAGGAAGCCGAGGGCAAGCTCGCCGCGAAGCAGGCCGAGCTGAAGGGCATCTTCGACGAGGCCGGCCCCGAGCTGGACATGTCGAAGGTGAAGAGCGTCGCCGGCGGCGACCGCCAGGCCGTGCTCGAGCACATCCGAGCATTGAACGCCGAGCTGGACGAGCTGGGCGCGAAGGCCGGTGAGCTGCGCGAGATTCAGGCCGCGGCCGACCGGGCCGCGCGGATCCCGGGGCAGCGTGAGTCCGGTGATGGCTCGGACACCAAGGGTGCCGGCGACAAGCACGAGCGCGAGCTGAAGTCGATCGGTGAGCTGTTCACCGCCTCGGATGCGTTCAAGCTCAAGCAGCGTGGCCAGACCAGCGGCCCGGTCAGCTCGGTCGACGTCGAGCTGAAGACCCTGATGACCACCTCGGCGGGCTGGGCTCCCGAGGTGACCCGGACGGGCCGGATCGCCGAGTACGCCTACCGGCCGGTCCAGATCCTCGACCTGATCCCGCAGACCACCACGGGTCAGGCGGCGGTGCAGTACATGGAGGAGACCACCTCCATGAACGCTGCGGCCGAGGTCGCGGAGGGTGGCACCTACGCCGAGTCGGCGCTCGCGCTGACCGAGATGACCAGCAATGTGCGGAAGATCGCGACGTTCCTGCCGGTCACCGACGAGCAGCTCGAGGACGAGCCGCAGGCCCGGGGCCTGATCAACAACCGGCTGCCGCTGTTCGTGCGCCTGCGCCTGGACGGGCAGGTCGTCAACGGCAACGGCACCGCGCCGAACCTGCGCGGCTTCCTGAACGTGGTGGGCATCCAGACCCAGGCCAAGGCCACCGACACCGCCCCGGACGCCGTCTACAAGGCGCTGACGAAGATCCGGGTGACGGGCCGGGCAACCCCGGGGTCGGTCATCATGCACCCGACCGACTGGCAGGGCATCCGCCTGCTGAAGGACTCGACGGGCCAGTACATCTGGGGCTCGCCGACCGAGGCCGGCCCGGAGCGCATCTGGGGTCTGCCGGTGGCCCAGTCGGACGTCATCGCGCAGGGCACGGCCCTGGCCGGCGACTTCGCGACGCACACCGAGCTGGCGATGCGCCGGGGCATCGACGTGCAGGTCAGCAACAGCCACGGGACCTTCTTCGTGGAGGGCAAGCAGGCCATCCGCGCGGACGTCCGGTGCGCCCTCGTGGTCTACCGCCCGGCCGCCCTGTGCACCGTGACGGGGCTCTGATCTGACCCGATCGTGTGTCGCCCCGGGCCGCCTCCTCGCGGCCCTGGGCGACCACCTCGACCTGAGCATCACCACCTCACCTGAAGGGGACGCACTGTGGCCATCACCGAGAACCGCATCTACCGCACCGCTGACGGGCGCGCCGTCGCCGAGGGGCATCAGGACGCCATCGTGCTGGCCTACGCGCCGGGAGACGAGGTGCCGGACGGTGTGCTCGAGCAGGTGGAGCCTGCGGGCGACGTCGATGCCGAGACCAAGCAGGCCAAGCCTGCGGCGAACAAGGCGCGCCAGGTCTCGGCCAAGGCCGAGGGTCCGGAGGCCTGAGCCATGCCGACCCTCACCACCACCGAGCAGGTTCTCTACTCGGGTCCCGCTGCGACGGTCACGGTGGACAACACCGGATCCGGGGTCGCCTGGGTGCGGTGGGAGGGCGGCCTCGAGATGGTGGCCGGCCCCGATGCCCCCCTGCGCATCCAGAGTCAGGGGCGCACGATCTACGGATCCACGAAGTCCGGCACCACTGACGTCACCGTGGGGGCCGAGGCGCCGATCATCGGCTCAACATCGGGTGACGCCGTTGTCGACGGAGGCACTGCCTGATGGCCTACCCCGATGGCATCGATGCGATGCCCACATTCACCGATGGCTCGGGTCCGACGGACCTGACGCCGTCTGCGGTACTCACGGCCGCCGAGATGACCACGATCACCTCGGCTGTCACGCGCACGCAGTCCGAGCTTGGCCTGGCGCCGTCCGGTCCTGATGCCACGGTGCGTGCCCGGCTGGACCGTATCGAGTCCGAGGTTGCGGGCAAGGCTGACGGGTCGGTGGCGGTCACCGATGCCGAGCTGGCGGCGGCGCTGGCCGGCAAGGCTGCGAGTGTGCACGCCCACGCAGCGGCCGACATCACTGATCTCGCGGCGGCGACGAGTGCCGCCATCACTGCGGCGCTGGCTGCGCCGCTGACGCTCGACGGAGGGACTGCCTGATGCCTCGCGGAGACATGATCGTTCTGCGCCGTGACACTTTGGCCAACTGGGCTGCGGCCGAGGTGTCGGGTCCGGCGCTGGCCGCGGGTGAGCGTGGCCACATCACCGACTTGAACGTCGACGTGGTGGGTGATGGCGCCAAGAAGGTGGCCCAGCTGACACCGGTCGGGTCGGGCACCTATGCCCCGAAGGCCGCCGACTGGGCGACCGGCGCGAGCTACGTCGTCGGCCAACTCGTGGTCAACGCGGGCACCCTGTACCGATGCACCACCGCGCACACTGCGGGCGGGTCCTTCGCAGCCGGCAACTTCGCCGCGCTCAGTGGCGGAGGCGCAACCGTCACCATCGACGCCGACGGAACCCTCGTCGTCAACGGCACCACGGTCGACGTCGGCACCGACGCCGAGATCGCCGTCGCGATCGCACTCGCGGTTGGCACCAAGGCCGACCTCGCCTCGCCATCGTTCTCTGGAATTCCGACGGCTCCCACAGCTCAGCAGGGCGACTCGTCGGACCAGATCGCGACGACGGCGTTCTGCTCCCACAGCTCAGCAGGGCGACTCGTCGGACCAGATCGCGACGACGGCGTT
>ERZ724521.1389-NODE-1389-length-10713-cov-4.289923_pt1 | contig 10713 bp, 10 predicted proteins | sample MGYA00376054_ERZ724521 | MGnify/ENA primary metagenome ERZ724521 (study PRJEB28724, sample SAMN07190883) | activated sludge metagenome | isolation source: activated sludge of sewage treatment plant in Hong Hong | place: Hong Kong | collected 2016-03-17 ... | reverse complement strand
TTGCTTATTTTCTTTTGCCTTAATGTTACTTTTGTTGTCATTGTCTTTTATGCTTTGTGAAATTAGTGAAAAACGTGAATGTCTAAAAACAATCTTTTTTTATGGGCTAAATAAATTATCTATGTCCGTTTTGGAATAGTAGGTAATCCCGCTTTGTTTCAGTCTTTGAATATTGTGTTTATTGCCATAATTGTAAATTGTGTTTCGGGAAACGTTATACTTTTTAATTATCTCATTCATTTGGTAACAGTTTTCGGGGGTTAATTCTTTTGGGGCTTCTTTGTTAGTTGGTTCAAAAAGTTGCTCTATGTCTTTTCGTCTTATTCGGGTAAGTTTTTTGTACAGATTCAGGGCTTTTATTTCATCTGCTTCAATCATTCTATAAATAGTCTGTTTACTGCATCCAAATAGTTTAGAAACTTCGTAAACGCTTAAAAACTCCTTTTCTTTAATGGTTGCAAGGTCAAAGGCTTTTACCTTTGGTTTTAGTTTCTGTTTAGTTTCCTGTTCGACTTCCTTTTTGACTTCCTGCCTTTTTCTCAATTTATAGTTAGCTGTATTGCATTTATGCGTACAAAAACGGGTTGTTCGCTTTTGCGCTTCAAACATATTTCCGCAATGTTCGCATTGTTTTAATATTGTGAAATTTGCTTTACTCATTTAGCCTTTCCATTTATACGCTTATGTATTATAGTTTTTAAAAGTGTATTATTTTGTTCCACTATTTATCCCAATTGAGGTACAAAAAAAGCCATTTTGATGACTTTTTTCCATTGAGGTACAACAAAGGTACAAATTTGTACCTAATAAACGCATAAAATCACAAAATAAATACTAACTTTACAACAAATAAAAAGCCCTAATTAAAGGGCTTAATAAGTGTTTTTGATATGTTTTCTAAATGTTTGTTTTGTGGTGGTTACTTTCCAATGCAAAACTTGCTGAATATCGTACCCAAAATATCCCGGTCAATGTCCACGCGTCCGGTCAATTCTCCAATGTATCGCAGGCATTCGTGAATTTCTATGGCAAGCAGATCACCACTAAGACTTTCGTTGAGGCCGGTTTTTATTTTGTCGAGGCTAACCGAAATTTTTTGGAGAATGTCGCGATGCCGCACATTTGTGATGATGGTTTGGTCAGTATTGATTTTGCCTCCTACTGCCTTTTCGAAGATGACTTGCTTGAGGGATTCGATCCCCAAGCCGGACTTGGCATCAGTAAGGATATAGGGAGAATCAGCACTTTCGATAGATGAGTCGGTTGAAATGTTTTCCTTCCATAATAAGTATTTCGTATAGACCGGGATGGTCTTGGACGAAAATTCCTTTAGCCATTGAAATTCATCGTAGATGTTCTGTCTGTCATCAAAGCTTACAAGGCTATTCATGTCCATGAGGTAGAGGATGATATCCGATTGGGTGGCATTGTTGCGGGAACGCTCCATACCGATACTTTCGATGATATCGGTTGTATGTTCACGGATACCGGCAGTGTCGATGAGTCGGAACAGGATACCGTTGATGTTGAGGGTTTCTTCGATGGTGTCGCGCGTTGTACCGGCTATGTCGCTGACAATGGCACGCTCTTCATTGAGCAGGGCATTGAGTAGGGTTGATTTTCCGGCATTGGGCTTGCCGATGATGGCTACGCTAATGCCTTTCTTGATGACATTGCCCAGTCGGAACGATTCCAGCAGGGAGCTGGTTTTTTCCTTGAGGGTATCGATCAGCACAAGAAACTGTTTCCGGTCAGCGAATTCCACATCTTCCTCACTAAAGTCAAGTTCCAATTCAATTAATGAGGCAAATTCTACGAGCTTTGTTCGCAGGTCATCAAGATCTCTTGAGAATCCTCCGCGCAGTTGATTTAGTGCTGTATGATGAGCAGCAGCACTTTCTGCCGCTATCAAGTCGGCTACAGCCTCTGCTTGTGCTAGGTCCATCTTGCCATTGAGAAAGGCACGCTGAGTAAACTCACCGGGTAGCGCAGCTCTCGCACCTGCCTCGATACAAAGTTCCAGAATGCGCGAAAGGATATAAGGTGAACCATGAGCGCTGATTTCTATGACATCCTCACCGGTATAGCTGTTGGGATGGAGAAAAATGGTAGTCACCACCTCATCAACTTCCCTACCTTCCAAATCGATGATCTTCCCAAAGTGTGCCGTGTGACTTTTTTGGCGGGACAAATTCTTTCCCTTGAAGATCCTGCTTGCAACGCTTACCGCATCCCTGCCACTAAGCCGTACAACACCGATAGCGCCCACTCCGGGAGCTGTGGAAATGGCAGTAATGGTATCATCCAGAGTCAAGTATGGTATCATCATAATAAAGGGTGAAATTAGTAAAAAAGGGGAATTCATTGTGAAAGGAAAGAAATTGGTGTGGATCACGTATGCCCTTTACTCTTTCCGGACTAAAAGAGGAGAAGTTGTCAATGAGGCATGTAACTCGGATCAGCTATCTTCCAATAATTATTTAAGTCTAATGTTTCGAATGTCCTTAATTCTTGATAAATACTTATCAAATGTCAAAACTGTGGAATGATTTTGAACTATTAATGATTGATAAGAATAGGTATATAAAAAACCCGATGCTTGTTAAATACTGCTTAATGGTATACTTCAGCATAATCCTTTTACTTTTTTACTGTTCATCGTCATATATGCCACCGAAGTAATCAAATATTATGGCCATTGGCTCATCATCCTATTAATTTGTAGATAAAGCACAAAGCCCGGGTGACGGTTTGGCTCTTAAGACATAAATGTGGTTGAGCCTGCTTTTTCTAATTATTCAATGCCATTAGCGTTATGTCATGCTCCAATTTAAATTGTTGTAATCCCGCGATCCGAAAAGGTTGTAATTCAGGCAAAGGCAAATTGTAAATTCAATCTGAGGGTTCAACCATTGCAATTAATAGGTATTAATTTTTCGCTTCATTTTCAGATTTGATAAACAGGAATAAAATATTTAAACAAATGATTAAAATATTTGGTTAATTTGGTTAATTATGTATATCTTTGTTTGATAAAGGCCTTTCATCCATGGTGAAAAAGAGAGAAAACATGTTATTAGACAACTCGACCGAGGAAAAGATAAAGGAATCGGCGCGTAAGGTCTTCTTGAAGAAGGGCTATGCTGCAACTCGTACGAGAGATATTGCGGAGGGAGCAGGTATCAACCTTGCCCTGCTCAACTATTATTTCCGAAGTAAGGAAAAGCTGTTCGAACTGATTATGCTGGAGACAATGTTCAGTTTTATGCAGAAAATGGCTGTAGTGTTAAACGATGAAGATAGCAAATTAGAGAAGAAGGTTGAATTAATAGCTTCGAATTATATAGACTTTTTCACTGAGGAGCCTAATGTGCCCATCTTCGTGTTGAATGAGATGCACAAGAATCCACGATTGTTGTTTGATACGCTACCTGTCAGAGAATTGTTTTTTAATTCGGTTTTTTTCAGGCAATATCAGACACAGGTAGCCAAAGGGAAGATAAAAGAAGGCAATCCAGCTAATTTCCTGATCAACATGATGAGCCTGATCATTTTTCCCTTCGTGGGTAGTCCAATTTTTAAGTTGATTACCGGAACTTTAGATGTACAGTATTTGGAATTGATGCAGGAACGTAAAAAGCTGATTCCCCGGTGGGTAAAGGCAATGATGAAGTCGATGTAATATTTTTTTGAAACAAATTAATCAAATGATTAAATCTAAATATTAAACTGTATGATTAAGTCATTTTTCCGAAACAAAAATCTATGGCTAATCGGCATCCTTATGACTTGTGGTCAGTTATTATCTGCGCAAGTAAGCAATCCATTGACACTGGATGGTTGTATAGAGATGGCAAAAATTAATTATCCAACCATTCGTCAGTTTTCATTGATCGAGCAGGCGCGGGAATATTCGCTAGACAATGCCCGGAAAGCTTATTTGCCTCAATTTACCTTGATGGGGCAGGCTACCTACCAGTCTGATGTGACCCAAATTCCTGTCTCCTTGCCCGGCCTCAATATTCCTGTTATCAGTAAGGATCAGTACCGCCTCTATGGAGAAGTGTCGCAATCCATTACTGATCTATTTACTGTCAGGAATCAGCAGAAGGTTATCCATGCCAATGCTGACATTGAGATACAAAAGACAGAGGTGGAGTTGTACAAGTTGCGCGAGCGCATCAACAATCTGTTTTTTGGCATATTGATGATTGATGCACAGATTGGTCAGGTTGAATTGCTCAAGAAAGATATCAAAACCGGCATTGAAAAAACCGGGGTCGCCATTGCCAATGGAGTAGCATTGAAGAGTGCAGCGGATAACCTTGAAGCAGAATTGTTGAAGGTAGACCAGCGTGCCATCGAGTTGAAAGCTGCACGTAAAGGTTATACTGAAATGCTGTCTTTGTTTATCGGTAAGCCTGTTGATGAGCAATCGATCTTGCAGGCGCCTGCAGCACCCGAAATTGTGCATACGGTTAATCGTGCAGAATTGAAGTTGTTCGATCTTCAAAGGCATGCCTTTGACGCACAGGAAGAACTCATCACTGCCAGGAATCTGCCTCGTATCAGTGTTTTTCTTCAGGGCGGTATTGGTCGACCGGCACTGAATATGCTTCACAGCGATCTGAAAGGCTATTATATAGGAGGTCTTCGTCTGGCATGGAATTTTACCGGTTTTTATACCTATATGAATGAAAAGGCGATGCTTGTCAACCAGGGCAAGCTGATTGATGTGCAAAGAGAAACCTTTACGTTTAACACCAATCTACAAATCAAACAACAAAATGCGGAAATTATCAAGATGAAAGAGCTACTTGAATCAGACAAAGCAATTGTCGTACTGCGTGCTAACGTGACAAGTACTACCAGCAACCAGCTTGCATTGGGCACGGCCACTACCAATGACTATCTCGTTGCAATCAACGCGGAGGATCAGGCGCGGCAAAATATGTTGCTACACCAAATCCAACTATTGATGATAGGATATCATTTAAAAACCATAACAGGCAATTGAAGGCAGGATGTGTAATTCTAAAAATCAAAAATTAACAAAAATGGCGAAGATGATAAGGAAGAATACAATAGCAGCAGGTATAATGATTGCCTGTATGATTGTGGGGATAGTATCGTGCAACAAGGACAAAGATAACTTCGATGCTTCAGGAAGTTTTGAGGCGATAGAAACCATTGTCTCAGCAGAGGCAAATGGAAGAATAGAGCGTTTGGAAATTGAAGAAGGACAGGAATTGGAAGCAGGGAGGAATATAGGCTTCATTGACAGCACACAGCTTTTTTTAAAGAAAAAGCAGTTGGAGGCACAGATTGTCGCTATACTTGGAAGGAAGCCGGACATTCCGGTTCAACTATCTGCATTGCAGGAACAACTCAGGACAGCCGAGCGTGAACGTGTGAGGACTGTCGGTTTAGTCAAAGGTGAGGCCGCCACAGCCAAGCAATTGGATGACCTCGATGCGCAGATAGCTTTGCTGAAAAAGCAGATAGAGGCGCAAAAATCTACCCTGAGTATATCGAGTACGGGACTCAGCAAGGAAGCCATGCCTCTACAATGGCAAATCGCCCAGGTGAATGACCAGTTGACCAAGTGCCGAATTGTCAATCCGGTCAAAGGCTCGGTATTAGCCAAATACGCAGAAGCGAAGGAGGTGACTGCTGCCGGTAAGCCACTATATAAGATCGCCGACCTTTCTGAAATTATATTGCGCACTTACATCACAGGGGATCAGCTGTCGAGGGTGAAGCCGGGGCAGAAAGTGAAGGTGCTGACGGATGATGGCAAGGGCGGTTACGACACAGGTGAAGGCACCATTATCTGGATTAATGACAAGGCTGAATTCACACCTAAGACCATTCAGACGAAGAATGAGCGTGCCAATATGGTGTATGCAACTAAGATAAAAGTCAAAAATGACGGTAGATACAAAATCGGAATGTATGGCGAAGTCCTCTTTCAGTGAAGAATTATTGATAGGTATTGACAAGAAAAACGCTGGATTATTCAGAAAAATAAACCGACATGGTGATACTCAACAATATATCAAAGACATATAACGATGGTAGGGTGATAGCTGTTAACGATGTTTCCTTTGATGTCAACAAAGGCGAATTATTCGGACTTATCGGGCCGGACGGTGCGGGCAAAACCAGTATCTTTCGGATGCTCACCACGTTGTTGCTCCCTGATAGCGGAACTGCCACCGTAAATGGCCGGGATGTGGTGAAGGATTACAAATATATTCGAAACAATGTGGGTTATATGCCCGGCAAATTTTCATTGTATCAGGATCTGTCGGTAGAGGAGAATCTGCAGTTTTTTGCAACAATATTTAATACAACGGTGGAGGAAAATTACGATTTGGTGAAAGACATTTACGTCCAGCTCGAGCCGTTCAAAAGAAGGAGGGCAGGGAAATTATCAGGTGGAATGAAACAGAAGCTTGCCTTGTGTTGTGCATTAATTCATCGGCCGAAAGTGCTGTTTCTGGATGAACCGACTACCGGTGTTGATGCGGTGTCGAGGAAAGAATTTTGGGCGATGTTACAGTCCCTTAAAGAGCAAGGAATCACCATCTTAGTATCTACGCCCTATATGGATGAGGCCATGCTTTGTGAGCGAATCGCACTTTTGCAGAAGGGTAACATCATGTCGATCGATACGCCGGAAAACATCATCAGCACCTTTCCGGATGCACTTTATGCTGTAAAAGCACATGGTATGAGCAGACTGCAGGATGTGTTACGCAATGACCCGGGAGTCAACAGTTGCTATTCATTCGGCGATTATCATCACATCACATTCACAGAGGGGAACAATGCTGATGACCCTGAAGAGATCAGGGAGGTACATGATAAAACAGAATTCGACCATTTTCCTGAATATCCTCATGTTAGCGCCCTTCTTCGACGCATACAGCATGAGGGATTTCAGGATCTGGAGATAAAAAGGATCAGTCCAGGTATCGAAGATTGCTTTATTCATCTGATGGAAAACAAATTACATTGACCAAATACTAGCCGGAAATGGAAGGAACAAAGACCGGAGTAGCGGAAAATAAATTTTTGTCCGCAAGCGAAGTGGTGATCCGGACAGATAAACTCACCAAACGTTTTGGTGATTTCGTCGCAACCAATGAAATCACCTTCGAAGTTTATGCCGGAGAGATCTTCGGTTTTCTGGGAGCCAATGGAGCGGGAAAAACAACGGCCATGAAGATGCTTTGCGGGCTTTCGAGGCCTTCATCCGGGAAGGCCGTGATCGCCGGATACGATATATATAAAGATACTGAAAGGATAAAGAAGAAGATCGGCTATATGAGTCAGAAATTCTCCCTGTATGAAGACTTGACAGTGATGGAAAATATTCGGTTTTTCGGTGGAATATACGGTTTAAGTAATAAGCATTTACAGAAAAAAAGTCATGAATTGATAGAGACATTGAATTTGCAAAATGAAGCGAATTTGATGGTGACATCGTTGCCTTTGGGGTGGAAACAGAAATTGGCATTTTCAGTGGCTGTAATGCACGAGCCTAGAATAGTGTTTTTGGATGAGCCGACAGGTGGAGTTGATCCTATAACAAGGCGACAATTCTGGGATTTGATCTATTCCACTGCGGACAAGGGCATCACAATTTTTGTTACAACCCACTATATGGACGAAGCGGAATATTGTGATCGGGTGTCGATCATGGTGGATGGCGTGATTGAGGCATTGGACACTCCGGCCAATTTGAAGCGCAGGTATTCAGTAGCTTCGATGGATGAGGTGTTTTACCACTTAGCGAGAGGAGCCAAAAGATCGGTAGATTGATGAGAAGCAAGATGAGTTAATAATGGGAAACATTCAGTGAATTTGGATCAAAAGCGGGAAAAATAGGGTCGTTTGCCCTACAAACAATAGATTGAACATGAAGAGATTTTTCTCATTTGTCAGGAAAGAATTCTATCACGTTTTTCGTGATGGAAAGACGATGTTGATGTTGTTTGGGATGCCTGTGATGCAGATTCTACTATTTGGTTTTGCATTGACCAATGAAATCAAGAATTCACAAATCGTCATCTGCGACTATTCCCGGGATGATGCAACCAGGAAGATCATCTCTAAACTCGAAGCGAGCAATATATTCCATATCCGGGAGTCTCTCCTTTCCCATATGCAGATTGAGGAATCATTTAAGTCGTCAAATGTAAAACTGGTGGTAATCTTCCCGAATAATTTTAATCATGACCTGTTGCATTCTAACAAAGCTCAGGTGCAGATCATAGCCGATGCCTCCGATCCCAACACAGCTACAACGCTCACCAATTATGTTACAAGCATCATAATGACTTACCAACAACAATTGATGGCGATCAATGCTTTTCCGATGAGTATCACACCGGAGATCAGGATGTATTACAATCCGGAATTGAAGGGAGCCACCAACTTCGTGCCCGGTGTCATAGCATTGGTGCTGATGTTGATTTGTGTGATGATGACTTCAGTGTCCATTGTGCGCGAAAAAGAAAACGGAACGATGGAGATACTGCTGGTGTCTCCTTTCAATCCGATGCTGGTAGTGATCTCCAAGGCCATTCCTTACTTATTTCTTTCTATTGTAAATCTCCTGATCATTCTGATTCTGAGTGTAAGTCTGCTGGATATGCCGATCAATGGAAGTATATTCTTACTGATCGCTGAAAGCATTCTGTTTATCATAACCGGGTTGTCATTAGGATTGTTGATTTCCAATTTGGTGGAATCGCAACAAGCAGCGATGTTGATTTCGATGATGGGTATGATGGTGCCGACCATCTTATTTACCGGGTTTATGTTTCCAATTGAGAACATGCCTATTCCGTTGCAGATCATCAGTTATTTCATTCCTTCGAAATGGTTTTATACCATCGTCAAGGCTATCATGATAAAAGGTCTTGGGTTTTATGACGTATGGAAGGAAACACTGGTGCTGGCCGGTATGGTTGTGGTCCTTTTGACCATAAGTTTCAAGAAATTTAAAACACGTTTGGCATGAGGACATTGAAGTTTTTACTACAAAAGGAATTCAAACAGATTTTTCGCAACAGAGCTATATTGCCATTGATATTTGTGGTTCCTGTTGTACAACTTCTCATCCTCCCACTCGCTGCGGATTACGAAGTGAAGAACATCAATATTTCAGTTGTTGACGGGGATCATTCAACCAATTCCCGGCAATTGATTGCGAAGATTACTTCGTCCGGATATTTCAGGCTGACCGGGTATGGTACTTCATTTGACGAGGCTTACGGACTTATGGAAAGCGATGATTCGGATTTAATACTTGAGATTCCTGCCGGATTTGAACGAAATTTAGTCCGGGAGGGAGAACAAAAGGTTTTCGTGGCGGTAAATGCCATCAACGGTGTAAAAGCAAGTCTGGGAGGTGCCTATCTCATGAGGATTATATCGAACTATAACGATGACATCAGGCTTGACTGGATACAGAAGCCACGGTTCAATCCATCGCCTCAGATCGAAGTGACATCTTCCAATTGGTTTAATCCTCATTTAGATTACAATTTCTTCATGGTGCCTGCCATACTCGTAATTCTGGTTACAATGGTGGGTTCGTACTTGTGTGCGCTAAATATTGTTAAAGAAAAGGAGATGGGTACAATTGAGCAAATTAACGTAACACCGATCAGAAAATATCAGTTCGTTTTGGGTAAGCTCATACCATTCTGGGTGATTGCGATGTTCGTGTTTACGCTGGGGTTGTTTGTCGTCGCCTATTGGGTCTATGGGATCGTCCCTCTGGGAAGTTGGGTGGTGTTGTATAGTTACCTGGCTGTCTATCTGATTGCAATGTTGGGGTTGGGTTTGTTGATTTCTACATTTTCGGAAACACAACAGCAGGCGATGTCGATCTCGTTTTTCTTCATGATGATATTTATGCTGATGAGTGGTCTGTTTACACCAATCGATGGTATGCCGGAATGGGCGTATGTCATTGCCCGCAGTAATCCGGTGACCTATTGTATTGAAGTGGTGAGAATGGTTGTATTAAAGGGCAGTGGGTTTAATGATTTGAAACAGCATTTCCTGATAACGGCAGTTTTTGCAGTTGCCCTCAACAGCTTTGCGATTTGGAACTATAAGAAGACGAGTTGATTGAATGATATATCCGGAATAATTGACAATGCATAAACTTGTCAATATGAAAATATTTAATACCTAATGTACATTCGTAATAGACCAATTTCATTGGCCTAAACGACTGTAACCTCGGCATTATACCTGATAATTAAGGACTATTATATAAATCACCTTGGTATAACATCGGCATCCCGGAACCCCGGATTGTTTAACTCCCGGGACAGAGCAGAGCTTTAGTAGCACAGCTATCCGGACCAGTATACCTGTAACTACCGGATTATTTTATAATTCATCCAGGTATAACCTCGCGGGAAAACAAATATTGATAATAAATGGATATTTTGGATATGTCTGGTAATGATTCAATTTTTTTATTGTGTGAATTTCAACGGTTGGTGCTTTAAAAAAAGTGTATGGTATTGTATTGCCTGTTGGATTTTCGGATACTAAATATTTAAATAGAGAAATAACGAAAAGGTCAAATTAAATTCTTTCATCCTACTATGCTCAAAAGTGATATTATTTGTATTCAGGCATATCAATTCAGAGATATCGCCTTAGTCAACTATTATTCAT
>ERZ724521.1384-NODE-1384-length-10729-cov-4.550028_pt1 | contig 10729 bp, 13 predicted proteins | sample MGYA00376054_ERZ724521 | MGnify/ENA primary metagenome ERZ724521 (study PRJEB28724, sample SAMN07190883) | activated sludge metagenome | isolation source: activated sludge of sewage treatment plant in Hong Hong | place: Hong Kong | collected 2016-03-17 ... | reverse complement strand
GTCCTGGACCCCTAGACGAATGCGCCGTTCCGGTCCCTGTCGGCGGGGGTCTCCCCGCGCGAGGACGGGCTTTTTACCACGGGTCCCGTCCGGCGGGCAAGCGCCGGCCCCGGGGCGTTCCCGGGGCCGGCGGAAGGTCTCAGTCGGCGGCCTTCGCCCAGCGGATGATCTCGGGGAAGGTCGGCTTCTTGCCGTACATCAGGATCCCGACGCGGTAGACGCGCCCCGCGAACCACGCCACGCCCCAGATCGTCAGAAGCAGGATGCCGATCGAGAGGGCGATCTCCCAGGCGGGCGGCGGCTGCACCGAGATCCGCATGAACATCAGGAGCGGCGCGGTGAAGGGGAAGAGCGAGAGGACCCGCGCGAGCGTGCCGTCCGGCGTGTTGAAGGCGAAGAACCACATCGTCGACGCCAGGATGAGCATCATCCCGGGGATCATCACGAGCTGCTGCGCCTCCTGCTCCGTGTTGAACGGCGCGGCGAGCGCGGCGTAGAGGCCCGCGTAGAGGAAGTAGCCGAGGAGGAAGAAGACGACGAACGCGAGGATCGTCGCCCCCGGGATGCTCGGCAGCCCGCCGCCCGCGAGCCCCATCATCCCGACGATGCCGGGGAGCGTCAGGGCGAAGGCGAAGAGCGCCCAGACGGCGTACTGCGTCAGCCCGACGAGGCCGATGCCGATGATCTTCCCGAGCATCAGCTCGGTCGGCCTCACCGACGAGATGATCACCTCGACGATCCGGTTGTTCTTCTCCTCCAGGACGCCGCGCATGATGAAGGCGCCGTAGATGAAGATCGACATGTAGATCAGGAAGAAGAGGACGCCCGAGACCGCGAGGTTCGTCCCGACGTTCTTGGCCTCCTCCGAGGTCTCCTTCTCCGACGCCTCGCGCGGGTCGAGGCTCACCGTGAGCCGGGCCTTCTCGTAGACGGCCGGGTCGACCCCCTGGTCCTTCAGCCGCTCCTTCGTCCCGGCGCGGCCGAGCGCCCGCTCGACCGACTCGCGGAGGATCATGTCGGCCTTCACGGAGCGGGCCCGCCACTCGACCTTTCCGGTCGACAGTCCGTCCGCCGGGATGACGATGTAGGCCTTGATCTCCTTCTTCTGGACCTTCTCGTTCAGCTCCTTCCGGACGGAGGGGAGCGACTCCGGCGTCGCCTCGACCTTGAAGAAGGTGATCTTCGTCGTGGTGCGCCGGGACTTCTCCGGCGCCTTCTCGCCCGTCTCCTTCTCCTTCTCGTCGGCGGCCGAGACCGCCTTCTGCTCGAGGAGGAGGGGCTCGTAGAGCCGGCCCGTCTGGTCGACGACGCCGATCTTCCCCTCGGGGATCAGCGTCGAGGCGAGGATGACCTGGAGGTAGACGAAGACGAGGCCGAGCGACGGGATGAGGATCGTCCCGATCCAGAACCCCTTCGTCTTGATCTGCTGGAGGTACTCGCGGCGGACGACGTGGAAGAGCTTCTTTCTCATCGCCGTCTCCTACCGAAGCTCTTCCGAGGTGGGCGCGGCGAGCCCCGACTCCTCGACGGCCTTGATGAAGATCTTCTCGAGCTCCGGCTCCGGCTCGACGGGGGGCGGGAGCGGGACCCGGTCGCGGTAGGCCGCCTTGACCTCCTTCACCGTCCCGTCGAGGAGCTTCTTCCCGCGGTAGATGAGGGCGATCCGGTCGCAGAGCTTCTCGGCCTGCTCCATGACGTGCGTGGAGAAGACGATCGTCTTCCCCTGGCGCTTGAACTCGACGAGGAAGTCCTTCAGAAGGACGACGTTGATCGGGTCGAGCCCGGAGAACGGCTCGTCCAGGATGAGGACCTCCGGGTCGTGGACGATCGTCCCGAGGAACTGGACCTTCTGCTGCATCCCCTTCGAGAGCTCCTCGGTCTTCTTCTGGAGCCAGGGGCGGAGGTCCATGACGTCGATCCAGCGCTCGAGGCGCTCGAGCGCGAGCTTCTTCTCCACGCTCTTGATCGCCGCGAAGAAGAGGATCTGGTCGAGGACGGTCATCTTCCGGTAGAGCCCGCGCTCCTCCGGGAGGTAGCCGATCCGCTCCTGCATCTCCTCGGAGAGGGGCTTGCCGAGGACCTGGATCGCCCCCTCGTCCGCCTTCGTGATGTTCATCGTCATCCGGATCGTCGTCGTCTTCCCCGCCCCGTTCGGCCCGAGGAGGCCGAAGGTGACCCCCTGCGGGACCTCGAGGTCCAGACGGTCGACGGCGGTGTACTTCCCGAAGCGCTTGGTCACGCCCGAGAGCGAGATCGCGGCGGTCATGCTGAGCTCCCCTTCCTGAGCATCTTGGTACGTTTCTGCGACCGGCGAGTTTACGGGTCGCCGCGCGAGGCCGCCCGGCCCGCGGCGGCGCTTGACAGCGGGGGGGCGGCGTCGTATCTTCTACGGCCCGCGTGCGCCCATAGCTCAACTGGATCAGAGCGTTTGACTACGGATCAAAAGGTTGGGGGTTCGAGTCCTCCTGGGCGCACCACCTAATACCCCGCAATAACAATCACTTACGTCAAGAGGCTGCGCTCGAAATGCGGTGCGGTCCTGGCGTCGGTGCTAGTCGCGGTGCTAGTGCCGCGACTCCACCGCGGGACATCGCTCGGAGCGACGCGCCCCGTCCCGACCGTATCCCTCCTAGCGTCGGCCGTGTGGAGGTGCCGGATGGAGGAACGGATGCTCTCGGTCGCGGAGACCGCGCGACGCCTCGGCGTCTCCGTCCGCACGCTCGCCCGGTGGCGGACGGCGGGGAAGGGCCCTGCGGGGTACCTCTACGTCTCGCCGACCTGGGTCGTGTACCCAGCGGAGGCGGTCACGGCGTTCCTCGACGCACGGCGGGCGTCGCCGCCACGGCACCAGCGTCCGCCGCGACGGGTCGCGGCACCTCGAGAGGCGATCGATGCGCCCGCTGACGCCGGGGTTCAAATGGGACCCGAAGACGAAGGTCGCCTCCTTTGTGCGGTATGTGCCAGGAGGCTGCGGGAAGACGCGCCGGAAGCGGACGGTGTCAGCCGCGACCCGCGCGAAGGCGCTCGAACTCTGGGCCGCGTTTGACCGGGAACTCCGTGGAGAGACGGTTGTGCCGCCGCCCCCGCCGGTCCCTCCGCCGCCGCCCCCGCTGACCCTCGCGACCTTCCTTGCTGCCGAGTGGGATGCCATCCAGCGGCGCCTCGCGCCTTCGACGCGCCAGTCCTACCGGAGTCTCCTCGACCGGCACATCCTCCCCGTGCTCGGGGCGTTGCCGCTCTCCGAGATCACCGCCGTCCGCGTCGAAGACCTCATCGCGACGCTCCAAGATCCCACGCGGTCGTCAGCGCGGAAGCGTCCCTTAAGTCCCGCGACGGTGAATGCTGCCGCCCGGGTCGTAAACGCGATGCTCCGGCAGGCCGTCGAGCGCGGCGCGCTTCCGACGGACCCCGTCCAGCGCCAGGTCGCCATGGCGCACGTGCCCGCGCTCGCCCTCGAACTCTCTGATGCTGAGTACCGTCGGTTCTTCGCCGCCTTCGATGACCGCGCGGGGTTCCGGCGCCTCCTCGACGCGAAGCGCCGGCCTTCGCGGGTGACGACGAGCGCTGCCTTCCGCGTTGCACGCCGGTTTGGCGGACGCGTCCTCCCGGACTCCGCGGCGGCGGACGTCCTCTTCGCGCGGTTCCGGGGGCTACGCCCGCTCTTCCTCCTCGCGGTCGAGACGGGGCTCCGGCAGGCGGATCTCCTCGACCTTCGCTGGGTGCAGGTCGATCGCGTCGGGCGGTGGATCCGGATCGAGGCCATGCGGAAGACGAAGCGCGAAGTCCTCGTGCCACTTACCGAGGTGGCGCTCCAGGCACTCGCCGCGTTCACGCCGACGGGTGATCTCCCGGAGTTCGTCTTCACGGACGCCGACGGGAAGCGCATCGGGCTCGCGCGCGTCCTCGCCGCGTTCAAGACCGCGAAACAGCTCGCGGGACTCACGCGCCGATTCCGGTTCCACGATCTCCGGCACTCCTGCGCGTGTCGCCTCGTCGCGGCGAACGTGAACTTGCCACAAATCGCGAGCTGGCTCGGCCACACGAGCACGCGGGTCACGGAGCGCTATGCCCGACCGTCCACCGCGGCCATGGTCGCGGCCCGCGACGCTCTCGACCGGCGGGCGGTGGAAACCACCGAACACGGCAACGCGCCGGGGGATCCCCCGGCGCGTTGAACCATGAGTGACGATCTAGAGGGAGTTCTCGTAGATGTAGCGCGCGAGCTTCTCCGCGTCGAAGGCGTACTCGCGCGACCCGGGGATGAGGATGCGTCCCGTCGGATCCTGGGTGTGCGTGCGGAAATACCGCTCGAAGTGGTACCACGTCCAGCCGAGGAGCGCCCGGACGTCCTTCGAGTTCAGCACGGACTTCACGGGAACGCGGTACGGCCGCGCCGTGGTCCTCCGGTACACCCGGATGAGGTGGTACTCGAGTTCGTCCTCGAGGACTCCGTAGTGGATTTCCTCTCCCGGCTTCACGAGGAGCACCCCGGGGCCTTCGAGCGGCAGCCCGGCTTCTGCCCCCGTGAGCTGGCGGAGGATTCCCGTGCGGCGTTTCGAGACGAGTTCGATCGGTCCGGCGTAGCGAGACCGCTCGGTCATCGCATCCGAGATTTCCTGCCACCGGCGGACCATCGGATGCGTCGCGATCAAGGCGGCGCGCGGGCGGAGATCCACCCCTTCCTGCGGGTTCTCCACCGACAACTCGAGCATCCGGGCGACCTGGGCGCAAGCTTCGGGATCCAGATCCGACGCGACGACGTCGAACTCGAGATTCCGGAAGACCCGCACTCGCCGCTCGCCGTTGCGGTTCGGTGGGGGCCAGCTGTTCGGGTCGACAATGTCGCGAGGCATGACGACCTCCTTCCGAGTAGTCGCCGACGTCCTGCTCGTGCACGGACGCGACGCGACGCGGAAGGCCCGGGAGGGTCGCTCCCAGTGGCCTCGCCCCCTCCCGACGGAGGGGAAAACGGATGCGATACGCGCAAGCACCACGCGTCTCTCCACCTCCAAGTCTGCGGCGGTGACGACCGAATCGCAATCCGAAACGCTGGGCCACAGCGTCGGGCGCGGGTCCCAGGAACTCGCTCTACGCCAAAGCGTTATGCGGCCTTGCGCCCGTGCGGCGCGCCCGTATCCCGCGATCCACTCGGAACGACGCGGCGGTCGCTTTCAACGACGAACACAGCGTGGAGGCGTCTGAAAGGAGGCCGCCATGCCGACCCCTACGAACATCTTCACGTTGATCCTCGCGGGGCTCCACGACAGCGCGCGCCGGTGGGCGCTTCTCGGGTGGGCGATCGCCCTCATTTGTCTCGCGCTCCTGTACGTCACCTCCCTCGTGTGTGACGACCGTGACGCGACCATCGCCCGCCTCCAGGCAGAACTCGCAACGCGGATGACGCAGTCCGGCGGAGCGTCCGGCCACCTCAACGCGGAGACCGAGAAGGACCACTCGGTCGTCGTTCCGATCGACTCACCGCAGGACCTCGTTGCCTACTTCCACAGCTACGGCGCGAAGATCCTCGAGCGCGAAGTCCCGAAGGCGGAGCAGGCCGCCTTCCTCGCGAACATTACCGCTGACCCCACGGTACCGACGTGGTACTCGTCGAAGATCACGTTCCCGAACGGCACCGTGAAGCTCTACACGATCGAGGTCACGAACGCCGTTCGGTTCATCGTTCCGAACTGACCGTCGTCTCCGCAGCAGTTCCCCTGAACAGGCCGTCTGGGATCCCAGGCGGCCTGTTTCGCGTCTCGGGCTCGGTACGCGAGGCGGCTTCGGCGGGCGTCCGAGCGCCCTCCGCGCTAGAGGGGGCGCCCTTGGCGGGATCGTGGTGCATGGAAGAGAATGAGCGCGATGCTCACGCAAACCGAAGCAGATCGGCTGATCGCGATGGCGAAGCTGCTCGAGGATCCGCCGGCCGCCATCCTCTTTCCGCAGCCCGGAGAGAAGCTCGAACTCGGCCTTGTCTCGACGGATCGCCGCGAGCGCCTCATCGCCGACGTGAACCGCGGGCGCATTCGGCTCACGAAGTGCACGTTTCAGGAGCGAGACCCGCGCGTGACGGTCCTTCTCCGCCTGGACCTCGACGGTCCTCCGCACGAGAACCCCGACGGCACGGTCTTGCCGTGCCCCCACCTCCACATGTACCGCGAGGGGTGGTGGGACAAGTGGGCGATCCCCGCGCCTCCGGCCCTCTGCAGCACCTCCAACCTCACGGACGTGTTTCGGGAGTTCCTCGTCTACTGTAACGTGCAGGCCGTTCCCCCCGTGCAACGTGCGCTTATCTAGATGTCGATGTCGTCGCCTTGGCCCCAGCTGATCGCGTCGTACGCAGAGTGGCTCCGCAAGCGGATCACGTTCGTTGAACTCGAGCACGCGTGCGAGATCACGACGCCGTTCCTCGATCGGCACAACGACTACCTCCAGCTGTACGCGCGTCTCGAATCAGATGGGTTCCTCCTCACGGATGATGGCGCAACGATCCGCGACCTCGACCTCTCCGGCTGCGAGATCCGGAGCGGGCGTCGGCGCATCCTGCTCGACACCCTCCTGCGTGGCTACGGCGTGCAGCTGACCGACGACGAGCTTCAGGTACACGCGAACGTCGAGACGTTCCCGCAGCGGAAGCACAGCCTCGTCCAGGCGATCCTCGCAGTGAACGACATGTTCCTCACGGCGCGTGGCCATGTCGCAAGCCTCTTCCTCGAAGACGTGGAGCAGTACCTCTCCAGCCATGAGGTGCGCTTCGTTCGGAACGCGCAGTTCACGGGGAAGAGCGGCTTCACTCACGCGTTCGACTTCGTCATCCCGCGATCGCAGCGCGGTCCGGAGCGGATCCTCCGCGCGATCAACAACCCCGACCGCAATAGCGCCACGAACTTCCTCTTCGCGTGGAATGACACGCGCGATGCTCGACCGGCCGGCTCGAAGGGTTTCGCCATACTGAATGACCAGGAACGCGCCCCATCGAGCGACGTCCTGAGCGCGCTCCGCCAGTACGGCTCAACGCCGATGCTCTGGAGCCGCCGCGAGGAGTTCGTCGAAGAACTCGCCGCGTAGCCGCGTCGGCGTTGCCACACTTGCAGCATCCGTCCAGACACTTGACAAGTTGGTTGTTCGGCGTATGTTGCGTTGCTCCGTCGTAGACGGGCGCTGCTGCTTCACAATCCAAATCCCAGGAGGCCGCATATGTTCGGCTCCAGAGGCATGAGCATCTTGCTGTACCTCTACTCCGGATTCCTCACAGCCCTCTCCTCGTTTCTGCTCCTCTCGCTCAGCGGTGTCGTAGCCACGATCCCGAACATGATCGTCTGCTTCGGCGTCATCGGCTGGGGGATCATCTCTGCGACGAACCGGACGCACTACACGTGCATCGAAGAGATGAAGGTTGCGTACGCCGAGACGATGCGGCCGTACTTCGTCACAGCACTCGGCATCGTCTCGGGGACTCTGCTTGTGCACCTCGCGAAGTAGCACCACCCACGCTCGCCGTAGGCGAGTGCAGTTGCAGCACATCCCATAGACCGGAGGTGCGTTATGCGCCCTCTCACAGTCCTCACCATCGTCACCACCTACGCCCTGCACCTGGTCCTGCTCATGACGCTCAGCGTCGTCACCGTGTTCTACTGGAACAGCTTCATTGCTCCGACCTTCGCGCTGCCGACGCTCTCGCTCGTCACCGCGTTCACTGTCGTCCTGCTGATCCGCCAGCTCGTCATGGTGCGCGACGGGTCACTCACGGAGTGGATCCAAGAGAAGCGCGCGAGTGAGGAGGAGCTGCACGACCGCTGGAAGGCCGCGGCCGAGAAGCACCTCATGCGCCTCGGTGGCGTGACGTTCACGGGCATCGTCGGGCTCGCCATCAAGGTACTCCAGTAGCGCCTGCGCGGCGGCTCCCCGCACCATCGGTTTCATCCCCTGACACCCCCGCGATCGCGGGGGTGTTTCGTTACCCGGGCTTGCATCAGGGGAAGGGAAGCGTAGCTTGCGCCCTCACGTCGTAGACGTGTGCCGCTTCACAAATCATTCCAGGAGGTGCCGCCTATGGGCACCAAGAAGCTCGGAACCAAGAATCGACTCCCGGAGGACGTCCAACGCAAGAGCCTCTCCGCGCTCTTCAATCTCCTCATCGAAGCAGGGGCGATCGAAGAAGCGCTCAGCATCGTGCGCTTCGCGCGTCTCGAACTCTCAGAGTCGCATTTCCACGAGGTGCTCATCCGAGCGGTGAGCAATGACGACTACCGGGGCGCGTACGCGCTCTTCCAGCGGACGACGCAACGGTGCCTTACCGAAGAACAGTACCGGAAGCTCGCCAAGGGGCTCCTCCACGCGGAGGGACTCGTCGCTGAAGCGCTCGAGGTTGCCACCGAGATTCACCTCGAGTTCGATCCGCGCGTGCTCCGGAACGTCTGCAAGAACCTGCTCCGCCAGCAGCGCTTCGAGGATGCGCGCCGCGGCTACCGCGCAGCCTTCAGGACGAAGATCCCGAAGGAGGACGCACTCGAGGAACTGCAAGCGGCGCTCGAGAACGGGTGCATGGACACTGCGCGGGCGATCGCGAGCGAGACCCTCGGGCTCGAAGAATTCCCTGCCGACATGCTCGATGCGGCGGAGCAGAACGCGGTCGCCCATGGGAACGTCGGTGCGCTCAACCGTCTCTATGACTGGCTCAAGCGCGATCGCATTAGTAAGCAGAAGGATCTGGTGTGCTGCCTCCGCGACGCCGCTGATCGGCATGGTGCGCCGTCGTTCGTCGAGAGTCTCGAGGATCTCTTCAGCCGGGACACGTCGCTCCACAGCGAGGACGCGCAGCGACAGCTCCTCCTCGACTGCCACATCACCTCGGAGCGACTCAGCACCTTCGCGCGTCGAGCGGTCGAGGTGAAGCAGTACGAACTCGCGCGACGCCTCTGTGAAGTGGAAGTGCTGCAGAGACGCGCGAACGCGGGCTTCTAACTCAAGCGACTCAAACGACTCTTACCCGGCTTCCGGGTAGGGGTCGTTTCGTATCCAGGACTTGCATCAGCGGGAGGGAAGCGTAGCTTGCGCCCTCACGTCGTAGACGTGTGCCGCTTCACAAATCATTCCAGGAGGTTCCGCCCATGGGAACCAAGAAGAAGGAAGCACCGTCACCGCGGTTGAACTACGCGCGACGGGACGCGAGTACTGAGCTTCTCATCAACTCCATCCTCGGGAATGGCGATCCAGCAGACGCCCTTCGTATCGCGCGGGACCGCAGGCTCGCGATCGACCAGAGAGTGCTGCACAAGCACCTGCAGTGCTTTCTCTCCGCGAGGGCGCAGGCACAAAAGGCGTACGTGATCTTCTCGGCGATCAAGAAGCTCGACCCGCTCGAACGCGCCCTCATCTTCCCGATCATCGATGGGCTCCTCGAAGTCGGCGCTGTTGCAGAGGCCGTCGAAGTCTCGCGTGCGGCCGCGCATCCCGTCGACGCGAACGCCGTGCGAGTGGTCTGTTTGAGCCTCCTTCGCGAGGGACGCATCCGTGACGCGCAGCGAGGATACCGAGCTCTCAAGATGAAGATTCCGAAAGAGGACTCCGTAGAGGCGGTCACGCACCTCCTCGCCAGCGGACGATATGCCGAGGCGAATTCGTTCGTGCGCGGCATCCTCGGATGGGACTCCTATCCAGAATCGATCGTCCGGGAAGCTATCCGCACAGCAATTCAGTGTGGTCGCCACGACGTAGCCTGGAACCTCTACGCGCAGGAGCTCCTCGAACCAATCCCCTGGGAGGACACCGTGGAGTGCATCGCCGCCGCCGCGCGAGAAGGAACGGACGCCCTCATTACCTGCTGCGAGCATGCCTTCCGGTACGTACCACGGCTCCAAGAGCCCGGTGCGCAGCGGCGCATTCTCCGTGACCTCAGGCTCTCTGGCTGCAAGTATTTGCACATTGCCGACGCATGCGTACAGGCGGGCAAGCTACCTCTCGCTGAGCGCTTCTGCGAAGTTGAAGTGCTGAACTCGTGACAGACGCAGAGTAACGCTGTATCGCGCGTCACATTGATGACCCCCGCCCGGTTTCCGGGTGGGGGTCTTCGTTCTCCTCAGGACCGTTGACGCCACTGGAGCGAAGAGGATTATGGAGGCGCTCACCGCTCCTTCCCATTGCCTCGTTCGGGCACCTCGTCCCGGCTCGGTTTCGCGCGAGTACTCGTACTCGTCCGTGGCCGATCCTGTGGACCAGGATCGGGGAAAGGGGGACACGCCATGAAAGAGTTCATCAAATTCATGACGCGTCAGTTCGTCGTCCGCGGGAGTCCTGCGTGTGAGGAGAAACCCGCACGCAATACCCGTGACGACGACGCGCCCAGTAAGTGGGCTTCCGCACCCGGAACCGGTCTCGGAGCGAAGGGCTGAACCACATCAAGCCAACGCTCCCCAACAGCTTCAAGGGGCTCCAGCAGTACGCTGGAGCCCCTGCTTTTCATGTGCCCGAAGGGAAAGACGCATCGGGGCGGACGAAATGCGTTCGCACGGCATCCGCGAGGGCCTGCCCAGAAGGACGATGAGGTCGAGTGAGCAGACGCAGTGGCTCGCAAAGGGCTTCCGTACGCAGCATTCGGTCATCGATCTCCGGTTCGCACTCGATGCTTCTGAGGAATGCGCCGCGACCGGCCTCCGGGAGCGCGGCGAAGTACTTGTCCGCATCGGTAAGCGCTCGAACGAACTGCTCGGCGAGTTCGCACCATGAGACCTGA
>ERZ724521.1377-NODE-1377-length-10751-cov-4.897999_pt1 | contig 10751 bp, 8 predicted proteins | sample MGYA00376054_ERZ724521 | MGnify/ENA primary metagenome ERZ724521 (study PRJEB28724, sample SAMN07190883) | activated sludge metagenome | isolation source: activated sludge of sewage treatment plant in Hong Hong | place: Hong Kong | collected 2016-03-17 ... | reverse complement strand
TGGACATCCGCATCGATCCGGACAGCCTGTTCGACGTGCAGGTCAAACGCATGCACGAGTACAAGCGCCAGCTGCTCAACGTGCTGCACGTCATCACGCGTTACCACCAGATCCTGGCCAATCCCCAGGGAAACTGGGTGCCCCGCACCGTGATCTTCGGCGGCAAGGCGGCGTCGGCCTATCACATGGCGAAGCAGGTGATCCGCCTGATCAACGATGTCGGCAGCGCGGTCAACGCCGATCCGGTGGTGGGCAACCGCCTGAAGGTGGTGTTCGTTCCGAACTACCGCGTGACGCTGGCGGAACTTATCATTCCCGCTGCGGACCTGTCGGAACAGATCTCGACCGCGGGCACCGAAGCCTCCGGCACCGGCAACATGAAGTTCGCGCTCAACGGGGCGCTGACCATTGGCACCTGGGACGGCGCGAACATCGAGATTGCCGAACACGTGGGGCTGGACAACATCTTCATCTTCGGCAACCGAACCGAGCGGGTGGCCGAACTGCGCGCCCAGGGTTACCGGCCACGGCACTGCTACGAGTCCAACTACGAGTTGAAGACGGCCATCGACCGCATCGCCGACGGTGCGTTCTCCCCGGAAGAACCCGAGCGCTATCGCGATGTCACCAACGCCCTGCTGGAATCGGACCATTACCAGCTGCTGGCCGATTTCGAGGACTATGTCGCCACACAACGTCGCGTCGACGACCTCTACCGTCGCCCGTCCGAATGGACCCGCCAGGCGATCCTGAACATCGCGGGCATGGGCACGTTCTCGTCCGACCGCACCATCCGTGAATACGCCGACGAAATCTGGGGCGTCAAGCCGCTGTCGACGGGTCACACGGCGGCGTGAGGTTTTCGCGGGCCGGTACCGCTGTTCTACGATAGCCACCCGCCATGCCGAACAACGACTTCGCCACCCTCTTCGACTGGTTGCCCCTGGGTGCTTACCGCAGCAGCCTGGAGGGTCGCCAGCTGCGGGCCAATCCGGCGCTGGTTCGTCTCAACGGCTTCGATTCTGAAGCCGAGATGCTGGCGTCGGTGAACGACATCGCCGGCCGCTGGTACGTGCAGGCGGGTCGGCGCGACGCGTTCCGCGCGCTGCTGGAAGCAAACGGCGAAGTGCACGACTTCGTCTCGGAGGTCTACCGCTACAAGACCCGCGAGCGCATCTGGGTCCGGGAACACGCGCGCGTTGTGCCCGATGCCGACGGGCGGCCGATGTTCTATGAAGGCACGGTGGAGGACATCACCGACAGGATGCGCGCGACCGACGCCCTGGCGGTTACGCTGCAAAACATCGACCAGGGCATCATGCGTTTCGCCGCCGATGGCCGCTGCGTGTTTTACAACGAGCAGGCGCTGGCGTTGCTCGAACTGCCGACCGAACTGATGCAACGCCAGCCCACCGCGCACGAGCTGGCGCTGTGGCAGCAGGCACGCGGCGATTTCGGTGAAGACCTGCGCTGGTTGGACTCCGCCGACGATCGCGCTTTTCTGGCCGACATCATCCAAGGCCGCAATCCGGCTGCGGCGCACCACGTGCCGATACGGAACTATGTTCGCCGCACACGCCAGGGCCGTACCCTGGAGGTCCGAACCCGCAGCCTGTCCGATGGTGGATCGGTGCGAACCTACACCGACATCACCGGGCATGCGCAGGCCCAGGAGGCGCTGGCCTACCGGCAGGCCATGCTGCGCGCGTTGGTCAACAACATCCCCGACCGCATCTGGCTCAAGGACGCCAACGGGGTCTACCTCCTGACCAATCCGGCGCACCAGCGCCAGCATGGGCTGACAGAGCAGCAGATCATCGGCAAGACGGCAATGGAGTTGTTCGGCGAGCGTTACGGCACGGAATACCGCGATGCCGACCTCGTGGCCATGGCCAGCGCCACGCCCCTGGTGTACGAAGACCGGCTGGTCGACCGCCAGACTGGCACGGTTCAATACTACGAACTGGTCAAGGTGGCCATGCGCGACGCGCAGGGGCGTTGCACCGGCTTGCTGGGCATTGCCCGCGATATCACGGCGCGCAAGCGCACCGAGTCCGAGCTGATCGCGGCGCGCGACGCCGCCGACGCCGGCAACCAGGTCAAGGCCGAGTTCCTGGCCAACATGAGCCACGAGATTCGCACCCCGTTGAACGCGGTCATCGGCATGAGCGATCTGCTGCTGCAGACGCCGCTGACCGCGGCTCAGAAGGAGTTTGCGGGCATCGTTCGGACCAGCAGCGAAACCTTGCTGGCGCTGATCAACGGCATCCTCGATTTTTCGCGGCTGGAATCGGGCCAGGTTGAACTGGAGAGCGAGCCGTTCGAGCTCGCGGCATGCCTGGACGATGCGCTCGACCTGTGTTGCGGCGCCGCCCGTGACAAGGGTGTGGATCTGTCGTACTGGATCGACGACGCGGTGCCGCGCCGCGTCATCGGCGACAGTGCCCGGCTGCGCCAGGTGCTGGTGAACCTGATCGCCAACGCGGTCAAGTTCACCGCCGAGGGTGAGGTGTGCGTCGGTCTGAGCTGGCACCGCGCTGACAGCGGCGCCACGCTGCTGCGCGGATCGGTGCGCGACACCGGCATCGGCATTCCCGCCGACCGCATGGACCGGCTGTTCCGCTCGTTCAGCCAGGTGGACGCCTCGACCACCCGGCGCTTTGGCGGCACCGGCCTGGGCCTGGCCATCTGCCAGCGACTGCTGGCCCTGATGGGCGGGCGCATCGGGGTGGAGTCGAACCCCGGCGTCGGCTCCTGTTTCGAGTTCGAGCTGCCCTGCCTGAGCGTGACCGCGCCCGACCGGCCCGAGCCCGCGGACCCGCCCGGTGCGCTGGCCGGGCGCCACCTGCTGCTGGTCGCGCCGGAGCGTGCGAGCCGCGATGTCCTGGAGCGCCTGGCCCGCCGCTGGGGCATGCGGGTGCAGACCTTGCACGCCTTGCACGCGTGGGACGGAGCGCAGGCCCGCCTGCGTGATCCGATGCCCCCAGACGTCGTGATCGTCGACCTGGACTGGCGCGATGCCGACGGGCGCACCGGTTTCGATCTGGTGCACGCCTTGCGCCAGCGCCCGCAACAAAGCGAACTGCCCCTGCTGGCGCTCGTGCGCGCGGCGGGCAACGGCGCGCATCCGGTCCTGCCGGCGCGGGTTCGCACCCTGACCAAGCCGCTGCGACACCGGCCGTTGTTCGACACCCTGTGCGAGCTCATCGGCCAGAAGCCGACGGCCGCACCGCCGCCGACACGCGCGCCGGCCAGCAAACCGCTGCTCGCCTCGCGCCTGCCGCTGCGCATCCTGCTCGCCGAAGACAACGCGGTGAACCTGCGCGTGTCCTCGCTGATCCTCAACGGACTGGGCTACGACATCCAGATCGCCACCGATGGCCACGAGGCGGTGGCGGCCGTCTGCCGGGCGGCGACGGGACCCGGCCTCGACGTGGTGCTGATGGACATGCAGATGCCAGAGATGGACGGACTGGAAGCCACCCGGCAGATCCACGGGCGCCTGCCACCGGCGCGACGGCCCTGGATCGTCGCGATGACCGCCAGCGCCATGGCCGAAGACCGCGACGCCTGCCTGGCCGCCGGGATGGACGATTACCTGAGCAAGCCGGTGCGCGCCGCAACCCTGGCCGCCGCGCTGGAGCGTGCGGCGGCCACGCTGGCGCATCGGCGCACCGCCCCGCCTTGATAACGCGAGCCAATCCCGCTCGCTGGCAGGGATGGTCTTGAGCGCGTACAGTGGGGGCATGCCACGCACCACAGCCGTCTGACGCGACGGCCACCCAGCCCATGAATGCACCGATCCACCGCGAAATCCCGCCTTCGGCCCTGCTCGACACCGGTCGCGCCCTGGCCGCCGTCAGCGCCCAGTGGGACAACGACATCGTCGGTCAGCTGACCCGCTACATCACGATTCCCGCCAAGTCGCCCGGCTTCGATCCCGACTGGGTCGCGCACGGCCACATCGAGACGGTGGTTCGTGAGGCCGCCGACTGGGTGCTGGCCCAAAAGGTGCCGGGCCTGCGCCTGGAGATCGTGCGCCTGAACAAGCCCGATGGCACGCCGCGCACGCCGGTGCTGTTCTTCGAGATCGACGCGACGAAACCGGCCGGCGGCCAGACCGTCCTGATGTACGGCCACCTCGACAAGCAGCCCGAATTCAACGGCTGGCGCAACGACCTGGGGCCCTGGACACCGAAATACGAGGACGGCAAGCTCTACGGCCGCGGTGGCGCCGATGACGGCTATGCGGTTTACGCGGCGATCGCCGCGGTGCAGGCACTCAAGGCGCAGGGCGTGGCACACCCGCGCATCGTCGGCCTGATCGAAACCTGCGAAGAGTCCGGCTCCTACGACCTGCTGCCCTACATCGACGCGCTGCGCGCGAGCGGCAACAACCGCCTGGGGGACGTCGGCCTGGTGGTCTGCCTGGACTCGGGCGCCGGCAACTACGACCAGCTCTGGCTGACCACCAGCCTGCGCGGCATGGCCAGCGGCACGCTCAAGGTGGAAATCCTCACCGAAGGCATCCATTCGGGCGACGCCTCGGGCCTCGTGCCGTCAAGCTTTCGCATCATGCGCCAGGTGCTGGACCGGCTCGAAGACAGCGCCACCGGTCGGCTGTTGCCCGCGAGCTTCCACTGCGAGGTGCCGGCCGACCGGCTGGCCCAGGCGCAGGCCACGGCGGCCATCCTGGGCGAGGAGGTCTACAAACGATTCCCGTGGGCGCATTACGACTGCGGCGGCTCCACCACCTTCGCACTGCCCACCACCACCGACCCGCTGCAGGCGCTGCTCAACCGCACCTGGCTGCCCACCCTGTCGGTGACCGGCGCCGACGGGTTTCCGGCGATTCAGGACGCCGGCAACGTGCTGCGGCCTTTCACCGCGTTCAAGCTCAGCCTGCGCCTGCCCCCGTTGGTGGACGCGTCAGCCGCTGTGCGAGAACTCAAGGCGCTGCTGGAAGACAACGCGCCCTACCAGGCCAAGGTCACGTTCGACAGCCACGGCGGCGCGACGGGCTGGAACGCACCGGCGGCCACGCCGTGGTTCGAGACCGCGCTGAACGAGGCCAGCCAGGCCCATTTCGGCGCACCCTGTGGCTACATCGGACAGGGTGGCACGATTCCGCTCATGAACCTGCTCAGCGAGGGCTTCCCGGCGGCGCAGATGATGGTGTGCGGCGTGCTCGGGCCCCGCAGCAACGCGCACGGCCCCAACGAGTTCCTGCACGTGCCCTACGCGCGCAAACTGACGGCAGCGGTGGCGCAGGTGATCGCCGCCATGCCCTGACGGTTGTACCGCAACAGCCCATAACCCCGACATGTCCGACTCCACCCTGCACGCCTTCACCGCGCACGACGGCAGCAACATCGCCGTGATGGAGTGGCCGCTGCCTCCTGGGACCCCGTCGCGCGGCATGGTGCTCATCGTGCACGGCCTGGGTGAACACGCCGGCCGGTACGAGCACGTGGCCGAGCGCCTGAACAACTGGGGCTTCGCGGTGCGCAGCTACGACCAGTATGGCCATGGCGAGAGCGACGGCAAGCCCGGCGCGCTGCCCGCCGACGGCTTTCTGCTCGAAAACCTGGCCGAACTGATCGACACCACGCGCCGGCATCTGGCGCCCCGGCTGCCGCTGATCCTGATGGGCCACAGCCTGGGCGGTCTGCTGGCCGCGCGGCTGGTGTCGCTGAACCTGCGCACGGTCGACGCGCTGGTGCTGTCGTCACCGGCGCTGGACGCCGGCATGAACGCCTTCCAGAAACTGCTGGTGGCGGTGCTGCCGCGCCTGGCACCCGACCTGCGCGTGGGCAACGGGCTCGACGCCCGCTACCTGTCACACGATGCCGGCGTGGTGCAGGCGTATCGGGACGATCCGCTGGTGCACGACCGCATCAGCGCCCGGCTGGCCCGCTTCATCGCCGAAGCGGGCCCGGCGGTGCTGGCCAGCGCGCCGCACTGGCGCGTGCCCACGCTGCTGCTGTACGCGGGGGACGACCGCCTGGTGAACCCGGACGGCAGCCGTCGCTTCGCGGCGGCGGCGCCCGCCAACGTCGTCAGCGCGCACCGGTTCGACCGGCTGTACCACGAGATCTTCAACGAGGTCGAGCGCGAAACGGTGTTTGCGCAGCTCAAAACCTGGCTGGACGCCCGTTTTTGAAGCTTTTCTGGCTGTTTCCCAGCGCGAGGCGGCCACCGGTTGCTATGCTTTTTGAAGCATACTGCCCGGCACACCCGCCAGGTCGACCGGGCTGGTCACCCCGTCGCCCGTTCAGCCCCGAGCCCAACACCGAATCCAGCAATCCCCTGATCTGTTGCTTGCGTCAAGAATTCCGCGCATTCTGGTCGGCGCGCTGTCGAAGCGCCAGCCACGCCAGGGCCAGGCCCGTGAGCGCCACTGGCAGCAGCGAGCCCAGGTTCAGCAGCGCCCAGCCCTGCGTGGTGACCAGCGCACCCGAGGCAAAGGAGGTGAGCGCCATGGTGGCGAACACGCAAAAATTGATGGCGGCCTGCGCGCGGTCTTTTTCCTCAGGCCGGTAGGCGCGCAGCGACAGCGTGGTACTGCCGGTGAACAGGAAGTTCCAGCCCACCCCCAGCAGGAACAACGCCACCAGGAACCGGTGCAGATCCACACCCGACAAGGCCACGGCAATGCACACCGCGTACAGCACCACGCCTGTCCCCATGATCGGCAGGGTGCCGAAGCGACGGATCAGGTGCCCGGTGAAAAAACCCGGCGCGAACATGCCGATCACGTGCCACTCCAGCACCAGCGCAGCATCGTCGAACGGAAACCCGCAGACCTGCATCGCCAGCGGCGTGGCCGCCATCAGCAGGTTCATCACGCCATAGCTCAGGGCCGCGCTGGCGGCCGCGACGATGAACACCGGCTGTCGCGCGATCACCGACAGCGGACGGCCCGCCGACCCGCCCGCTGCCTTGGGCGGTGTCAGCGGAAATCTCACGAACGCCATCAGGGCCATCGACAGCAGCGCCACCAGCGCGAGGCTGAGGTAGGCGCCGAGAAACGGCACCTCGCTCAGCGCACGCGTGCGCGATGCCAGGTTGGGGCCAACGACCGCGCCCAGCAGCCCGCCGGCCAGCACCAGGGACACCGCCTTCTCGCGAAACGACGGCGCCGACAGCTCGGCCGCGGCAAAACGGTACAGCTGCCCGTTGGCGCTGTAGTAGCCAGCGATGACCGTGGCGGCGCACAGCAGCCAGAAGTCGCGGCGCCAGGCCGCGAGGGCGCACAACAGTGCCGACAGCAAGGCCACCAGCAGCCCGGTCTGGAACGACACCCGCCGCCCGAAACGGGTCTGTACCCCCGCCACCAGGCTGGTGGACAGCGCACCGCCCACCACGTAGCCCATCACCGGCAGCGTGGCCATCCAGCCCAGCGGTGCCAGGCTCAGGCCCACCAGGCCGTTGATGGCGATGAACACCACGTTGTTGGTCAGGAACAGGCCCTGGCACAGGGCCAGCAGGAGGAGGTTGCGGTTCATACAGGGCAGTGTATGGGCAAGCTTCTGAGCCCACTGTCGCGCCGGTCACCACACGCCCGCCCGGGAAGGTAAAGCCACCAATCGCATCATGGGTTCGCTTGCGTTTCATCGTTCGGGGTGCTAAATTAAATATTCATTTTCTTTGAATCTATTTTCCTTGCGACTGCCCTGCACACTCAGGAGTGCTCATGTCCCTTCTCCAACCCATGCAGAACCTGCAGTCGCACGACCATCGGTCGCCCGACGCGATCTATCCGTTTGATGCCCGCGGCATCGCCAAGCGCTTTCGCCATGCGGCAATCTTCGGCGCGATCGACGCTTTGAATCCCGGCGAAACTATGCGCTTCGTGAACGACCACGATCCGATTCCGCTTTTACAGCAACTGAACGCTCGTTACGGCGAGTCGGTCCAAGTGAACTACCGAGAGCGCAACGCCAGCGCCGTGATGATCGATTTCGTGCGCCAGTGAGCTCGGCCTCGGATCACCCTGCCACCGACCAGGTTCGCATCGGTCTAGGCCATCGGCTTGCATCAACGGCGGCCCGACGCCAGTCTGGAAGCGTGGCAAAGGCTCTCCGATCGACCTACGTTATTGATCCGCCCCCACACCTCCCTGGATGAACCCTATCGCCCCGGAGCTGGCAACCACGCCACCGACCACCGCCAGCGCCTCACCGCTTGAGCTGGTCTGCCCGGCTGGCAGCCTGCCCGCGCTCAGGACCGCCATCGACCATGGCGCCGACTGCGTCTACCTCGGCTTTCGCGACGCCACCAACGCGCGCAACTTTGCCGGGCTGAACTTCGACGAGAAGGCCATTGCCCAGGGCATCGAGTACGCCCACAGCCGCGGGCGCAAGGTGCTCGTGGCCTTGAACACCTACCCGCAGGCCGCCAGCCCGCAGCTGTGGCAGGTCGCCATCGACCGCGCAGCCAGCGCCGGGGTGGACGCGGTCATCCTGGCCGATCCGGGCCTGATGGCCTACGCCACCAAGCACCAGCCGCAATTGCGATTACACCTGTCCGTGCAAGGCTCGGCCACGAACTACGAGGCCATTAACTTCTACCACCAGCACTTCGGCATCCAGCGTGCTGTGCTGCCGCGCGTACTTTCCATTGCCCAGGTCGAGCACGTGCTGGAAAAGACTCTGGTGGAGATCGAAGTGTTCGGCTTCGGCAGCCTGTGCGTCATGGTCGAAGGCCGCTGCGCCCTGTCCAGCTACGCCACCGGCGAAGCCCCCAATACCAACGGCGTGTGTTCGCCCCCGAAGGCCGTGCGCTGGGTCGAAACCCCACAGGGCCGCGAGTCGCGCCTCAACGGAGTGCTCATCGACCGCTACGCCCCCGGTGAGAACGCGGGCTACCCCACGCTGTGCAAGGGCCGGTTTGACGTGGGCGACGAGGAAAACTACTACGCCATCGAGGAGCCCACCAGCCTCAACACGCTGGAGCTGTTGCCCAAGCTCATGAAGATGGGCGTGCGTGCCATCAAGATCGAAGGGCGCCAGCGTAGCCCGGCCTATGTGGCCCAGGTGACCAAGGTGTGGCGCGAAGCTATCGACAACTGCCGTGCCAACCCGCACCGCTACTCGGCCAAACCGGCCTGGATGGCCGACCTCGACAGGGTCGGTGAAGGGCAGCAACACACACTCGGTGCCTACCACCGGTCGTGGAAGTGATGGGGGCATGCATATGAAACTCTCTCTCGGACCCCTGCAGTACTACTGGCCGCGCCAGACCGTTTTTGACTTCTACCAGCAAGTCGCGAAGATGCCCGTGGACATCGTCTACGTGGGTGAAGCCGTGTGTTCGCGGCGTAAGGAGCTGCGCCTGACCGACTGGCTCGACGTGGCGCGCATGCTGCGCGACGCGGGCAAGCAGGTGGTCCTGTCCACCATGACGCTGATCGAGTCCAGTGCCGACGTGAGCACGATGCACAAGGTAACCGCCAATGGCGAATTCATGGTCGAAGCCAACGACATGGGCGCGGTGCACTGCTTGGAGGGCAGGGTGCCCTTCGTGGCCGGGCCGCACTGCAACATCTACAACTTGCCCACCCTGCAGTGGTTAGCGCCATTGGGCGTGCAGCGCTGGGTGATCCCGCTGGAAATGGGCGAGACGGACCTCGCCATATTGCAGGCGGGCCGTCCGCTGGGTGTGCAGACCGAGGTGTTTGCCTATGGCCGCATGCCGCTGGCGTTCTCGGCCCGCTGCTTCACCGCGCGCCACAACAACCTGCCCAAGGACGACTGCCAGTTCCTGTGCATCGACCACCCGGACGGCCTGCTGCTGCGCACCCGTGAGCAGGAAGGCTTTCTGGTGCTCAACGGCATCCAGACCCAGTCTGCCAAGATCTACAACCTGCTGCCCGAGGTAGCCCAGCTGCGCAGCCTGGGTGTGGACGTGCTGCGCATCAGCCCGCAAAGCACCCACACCGGCGACATCGTGGCACTGGTCTGTGGCGTGGTGGACGGCACGCTGACGGCGGCCGACGCCAACGCCCAGCTGCAAGCGTTCCTGCCTGCCGCCAGCTGCAACGGCTACTGGCACGGCAAGCCGGGGCTGGAAACCTGGAAGACCGACGCCCAAGGCACCTTGAGCAAAGTGCTGGAAGCCGCCTGAGGTTCAAAAGACCGCCACCATGCAAGCCACCCCCATGCTCCTGCCCAAACCCGTGGGCGATGTCTTTTCCCGCCTGCCGGCCTACCCCGGCTCGATCCTCTTCGTCACCGCCCTGAACCTGGCCCTGGCCAAGCAGCTCGGCGACGACGTGGGCGACATGCTCCAAGGCAAAAGCCTGTGCCTGTGCGTGACCGACGCGCGCGTGGCCTTCAACTTTGCCTGGCAGGGTGGCCGCTTTGTGGCCCGCCACGCCAGAAAGCCAGATGCAACGCCCGACCTCACCATCAGCGCCAGCGCCCACGACTTCGTGCTGCTGGCCCAGCGCAAGGAAGACCCGGACACCCTGTTCTTCAGCCGCCGCCTCGCCATGGAAGGCGACACCGAACTGGGCCTGATGGTGAAGAACACCATCGACGCCATCGAGCTGCCGGTGTTCGACCCACAGCAGTTCGCTCCGGTCAAGGTGCTGGGCCGCCTGCGCGAACGCCTGCGCGCCGGGTGGCCATGAGCCGCGGCCAGGGGCACTGGCCCCTGCGGGCGGCACCGGGCGTCAATATGCGACCATTCGGTGCCTTCTTTCCGACGGACCTGGCATGAGCACACCTACCGCCTCCTCAGGCACC
>ERZ724521.1374-NODE-1374-length-10761-cov-4.921166_pt1 | contig 10761 bp, 6 predicted proteins | sample MGYA00376054_ERZ724521 | MGnify/ENA primary metagenome ERZ724521 (study PRJEB28724, sample SAMN07190883) | activated sludge metagenome | isolation source: activated sludge of sewage treatment plant in Hong Hong | place: Hong Kong | collected 2016-03-17 ... | reverse complement strand
ACGGCATGCAGCACTTCCACGAGTGGTATCGCGCCCGTATGGGTGACGCGGCGGCTGGGCTCTGAGGCCTTGGCGTAACGGCTTTTACCGGGATTGACGGCAGCAGGGGGCGTGAACCCCTGAATTTCGACTAATCGACTTGCTGACGTTTTCGGCGCTTAGCCCTTATCCAACAAGGCTTTCGCCGAAAAGCTGATGGCGGTACCTTGCGCGCACAAGGTCGATGGCGAAAGGGAAGTTCGCGATTTTCAGACCGCCTGCGGCCCCGCCAGCAGTGTCTTGCGGTACTTGTTGAGGTCGTTCAACGATTCCAGGCTCTTGCCGAACAGGTTTGACAGATTGTGCAGGATCATCTTGACGACCTTGCCTTCCCATTCCTTGTCGAACTTGATCTGTACGTCGAGCCAGCGCTCCAGCCATTCCGGGTCGGGCAGCTTGCTCTGCACGGTGTCATTCGGGAACAGCGCCTGATTGACGTGCAGGTTGGTCGGGTGCATCGGCTTGCCGGAGCGACCGCTGGCCGCCATCAGGAAGCCGATCTTGGCAAAGCCGGCCTTGACCTCGTTGACCTTGTCCACCGCGGCGCGGGCGATCGCCTGCTTGAGGTATTTGAGATAGGCGCCAGCGTGGCGGGCCTCGTCCTTCGCGATCAAGCCGTAGATGTGCTTGATCAGCGGCTCGCTGTGCCATTCGGACGCGCGGCGATACCAGTGGTTGAGGCGTACTTCGCCGCAGAAGTGCATCATCAGCGTTTCCAGCGCGGGCGCCGGGTCAAACTCGAAGCGCACGTTGTCGAGCTCGGCTTCGGTCGGCACCAGCTCCGGGCGGAAGCGGCGCAGGTATTCCATCAGCACCAGCGAGTGCTTCTGCTCCTCGTAGAACCAGACCGACATGAACGCCGAAAAATCGCTGTCGCCACGGTTGTCGCGCAGAAACATCTCGGTTGCCGGCAGCGCCGACCACTCGGTGATGGCGTTCAGCTTGATCGTCTGCGCCTGCTCATCGGAGAGCTTGCTGGCGTCAAAACTGTCCCACGGCACGTCGGTCTCCATGTTCCAGCGCACGCGCTCGAGATCCTTGAACAGTTCGGTGTAAAGCATGACGGGGAGACTTTCGGTGAATTGCCGGGCACGCCACCGCAGACGGTGATCGCTGCAGGTATTGACGCGTGCCGATTAAAACGCAATGACGGGGCACGATTGTATCGGCGTAATACGAAGCATCTTCGGTGCCGGTTCTTACAGTGTTCTTACTGAACCGTGACGCAAGGGTTACCGATAGTCGTTCGCCGGTCGGCGCGCTTACAGCCGGTCCAGGTCGGCGAGCATTTGCTCACCGTGTACATCAATCGCAGTGCGCTCGTCTTCGCCCAGGCGCGCCAGATTGCGCACCATCAGTGCCGTCCGCGGGTTGCCGGCGAACTCGCGCTCGTGCCTGATCAGAAAGCGCCAGTAGAGCGTGGTCATCGGGCAGGCGTCGGGGCCGGTTCGCACGTCGGGCCGGTAGCGGCAGCCGTAGCAGTAGTTGCTCATCCGCTTTATATAGGCACCGCTGGCGACGTAGGGCTTGCTGGTGAAACGGCCGCCGTTGGCGAACAGCGCCATGCCGGCGGTGTTGGGCAGCTCCACCCAGTCCACGGCGTCTACATACACCGCGAGATACCAGTCGGCCAATTGTTGCGGCGAGATTTCCGCCAGCACGCCAAACATGCCGGTCACCATCAGCCGCTGGATGTGGTGCGCGTAACCATGTTCCAGCGTTTGCCCGATGCACTGCCGTATGCAGTTCATGCCGGTGTCGCCGGTCCAGTACCACTTGGGCAGCGCGTTGGCGTGGCGAAAGTGATTGGCGTCGCGCAAGGCCGGCATGTCGAGGTAATACACACCGCGGATGAACTCGCGCCAGCCCAGCACTTGCCGGATGAAGCCCTCTACACCGGCCAGATCAAGCTTGCGCTCGCGCCACGCCGCTTCCGCTGCGGCGATCACCTCGCGCGGGTTGAGCAGCTTCAGGTTCAGTGACGACGACAGCAGCGAATGCCAGCCGAACGGCATGCCAGCCCACATGGCGTCCTGAAACGGGCCGAACACTGGCAGGCGGTCCTCGATGAAACGCTGCAACGCGACCAGCGCCTGCTCGCGCGTGACCGGCCAGTTGAAGTTGCTGAGCGATCCCGGATGACCAGCAAACTCGCGCTCGACCAGCGCCATGACCGCCTGCGTGGTGGCGTCGGGTGGGAATTGCGGCGGCGCCGGCAGAAAGCCCGGGCCATCGCGACCAAATCCACGCCGGTTCTCGGCGTCGAAATTCCAGCGACCCCCGACGGGCTCCTTGCCCTCCATCAGCACGCCGTGCTGGCGCCGCATGTTGCGATAGAAGAATTCCATGCGCAGCGATTTGCTGTCGCCAGCCCAGGCGGCGAACTCGTCGCGCGAGCACAGGAAGTGGCGATCGCTGCGCAAGTCGAGCGGCACCCGCGATGCCGCCGAGAACGCGTTGAGCCGCTGCCAGACGCGCCAGTCACCCGGCTCCACGCAGATCAGCAGTTGCGGTCGCATGCTGGCGACTGCGGCCTGCCAGCCGTCGGCCAGCGTCGCGTCGCCGTGATCGTCAAGGCGGCGATAGATCACACGGCAGCCGCTTGCCGTCAATTCGTCGGCGAAATGCCGCATTGCGGAGAGGAACAGCGCGGTCCGCGCCTTGTGTGACCAGACGTGGGTGGATTCCTCGCGCGCCTCCACCATCAGCACGGCGTCCTGCGCCGGGTCAAAGCCGTCAAAGGCGGCGGAATCGGCATTCAACTGGTCGCCGAGCACCAGCACCAGATGACGGCAGTCGTTCACTGCCCATCCCCTGTCGTCGGTGCCGCGCTGCGGGCGCGACGGCAACGCTCCGAGCAGTACTTCACCTCGTCCCAGTTTTTCGCCCAGGCCTTGCGCCAGACCATATCGCGGCCACAGACCGTGCAGGGCTTTACCGGCAACGATGCCTTATTGCCACGGAAGGAGTTGCGTTGTTGCGTCATGCTCCGGCTGTTTCTTTGCTGGACATGTGGAGCCGGGCATGCCGCGCGATATCGTCAACCGAGGCGATCAGGGTCACGCCCGCTGGCTCACGCCGAAGCCGCCCGATCAACTCACCGACAGCCCACACCGGTATCGCCGCCGGCAGTGCCTCGCGCAGGGCCTCCAGGCTTGCCATTGCTATTTTCGGACTCAGCGACGCGGCGAACGAGGGCACCACAACGGCCGCACCCAACTGGTTGGCCGCTGTCGCGATGTCGGCCACCGGTGCCTGCATGCCCAGCGACAGACAGTGCATTCCTTCACCGAGCAGCAAAGCCTCGGCAGCGAGCAGTGGCAGGTCGTCGGTGTCGTGCGGCAGCGTTGCCAGCACGGTTACGGCCTGCAGTTGCCCGGCGCCGGCAGCGGGGCGCATGGCCAGCAGGCCGCGCGCCATCAGTAGCGTACGGCGAAGCTGCTCACGGCAGTAGCGTTCGGCGAAGGGAGGCATATCGCCATGCAGTCGGGCATCGTCGATCTGTTCAAGCAAAGGCAGCATCACATCGCGAACGAACGCGGGCAAGCCACGCTGCAGCAGTGCTGCGGCGAGCGCCTGTGTCAGCAATTCGGTCTCGCAGGCGCGCGCATGCGCCATCAGCACGGTAACCACGCTGCCGGTTGCGAGGTTGTCGCCGGATTGGGAGGCAAGCCCTCCACGCGCAGTGGCAGTTGCGCCGCGCGGGCGCGACAAGGCCAGCAGTTCAGCCTCCGTCAGCGTCAGCAAGCGGCCCGGTCGGTGCCCCGCGTCCATCAGGCGACGGATGGTGCGCAGCCGCTCCACCTGCCTGGGCGGATACAGCCGTTCGCCGTTGCCATCGCGTAGGGGCGTCGGAAAGCCGTAGCGGCGTTCCCACACCCGAAGCACGTCTTTCGACAAGCCGGTATCGCGCTCGACGGCACTGATGGTCAGGTGGGAGGCGATGGAAGCGGCCAAGGCGGATGCTCGGGTGGCGGAGGTTGTAGGGCCAGCTCGGTAGGCCTGTGCACAAAAGTCTAGGGGGCGGGGGCAGTTTTGTCCATGACAAACTCTGCTGGTCACGGTGAGCGTTGATGTCGTCCAGCGGGCGGCAAGGCCCTGCTGGCGACGCGTTTGAATTTCGCCCGGCAGACCCAATGTACCGCACTAGTGCAGAAAATTTGATGCGCTTGCTCTACTGTGGCGACCGTTGCGGCGCCCGGTCCGCCGCTAAACTACGCCCATGAACGCTTTCGACCGCGCGCTGTATCAGGCGGCGCCCCCCAACGCTCTCGACGATACGCAGTCGCTGCCCGACGCGCGGCACCTGCCGATCCAGCGGGTGGGCATCAAGGCGCTGCGCTATCCGATGCAGATCGTCGCCGGCAACGGCGAGACGCAGGGCACGGTGGCAACCTTCGCCATGTACGTCGGCCTGCCGGAGCAGGTGAAGGGCACCCACATGTCGCGCTTCATCCAGTTGCTGGACGAAACCCGCGCCCCGCTTGACGCCGCCGGTTTTCTCGCGCTGGAAAAGACCATGCGCCAGCGGCTGGAGGCCGAGACCGGTTACCTCGAAATGTCGTTTCCTTACTTCCGCCGCAAGGCCGCGCCGGTGTCGGGCGTGGAAAGCCTGCTCGACGCAGACGTCAAGCTGATCGCCGAGACCACCGCCACCCACGGCACCCGGCTGACACTGCAGGTAGTCGCCCCGGTGACCAGCCTGTGCCCGTGTTCGAAGAAGATCTCCGACTACGGCGCCCACAACCAGCGCTCGCACATCACCATCCGGGCCGAGGCTGGTCCGGCGCTCAGCGTTGATGCGCTGATCGACATCGCCGAGCGTGAAGCTTCCGCCGAGCTGTACGGCGTGCTCAAGCGCGCCGACGAAAAGTTCGTGACCGAACAGGCCTACGACAACCCGAAATTCGTCGAGGATCTGGTTCGCGACGTTGCGCTGGCCTGCCACTCGCACGAGCAGATCGGCGATTTCGTCGTTGCCAGCGAGAACTTCGAGGCGATTCACAATCACTCGGCCTACGCCGAAATCTACGGTCGCGGCAAGCTGCCCGCCGCGTAAATCGGCCTCAACATCCGACGCCCGCTTGCCGAACCAGAGAAAGTCTGGTTATAATGGAAGGCTTCGGGACGTTAGCTCAGTCGGTAGAGCAGCGGACTTTTAATCCGTTGGTCGGCAGTTCGAGCCTGCCACGTCCTACCAATCGCCTTTGGGTGATTGCAAAAACAAAAAACAAAATAGCCCGGTTTTCCGGGCTTTTTTACGTCCGTTACTGGCAACAGCCCCTTTAGCAAAGCCTCATCTGCAAAGGGCGAAAAGCGTCAAAAGCCGCAAAGTCGACATTTCGACAAATGGCCTGTCGAGCCCACCCACAAAGGGTTGCAACGCAAAGCTGATACGCGTGTGCTGCTGTTCAGTGTCTGCGATCCCGTCGCGCCTCTACCTGCACTCCCGCCCGCACGCGGGGGATCAAACGCTGAGCCTGAAGCGGATCGTGCGAGACGGTTCTCACCTGCCGGTGGATTGACTACACTCGCGGCAACCGGAGTCCATCCGATCAGACGCCAGCAGCGCAGGCGCATCGCGATGGAACGCAGAAGGGGACGATCATGATTTGCCGCATCCACCTGCGTCGCGCCGGCGGCGCCCTGTCAGCTCTGGTGTTCGGGCTGGTGATGGCTGCTACCGCCACCGCCCAGAGCAGCGAAATGCCAACCGTCGATGAGATCGTCGGCAAACTCAATGCTGCCGCACAGGGTAGCGCGCAACCTGCCCGCAAGAAGACCCGCGGCATCAGCCTCGATGGCACTGCCAGCAGCGGCGTCGAACGCGTTGAAAAGATCAATTCGACCAGCTACAGCGAAACGCGTATCCAGTTCGAGTTCGGCTCTGATCGCCTGACCGAGCAATCGCGGAACGTGCTCGACGTTTTCGCCTCGGCAATCATGTCGCCATCGCTGCAATCGATGAAGTTCGTCATTGAAGGCCACACTGATGGCGTCGGCAGCGATCAGTACAACCTCGACCTTTCACGCAAGCGCGCCACGGCGGTGATGCGCTATCTCACCAGCACCCGCGGCATTCCGGCCAAACGGCTGTCGGCGCGCGGCAAGGGCAAACGCGAGCTGGCCAATCCGGACGAACCGGCGTCGGCAGAAAACCGTCGCGTCGCCTGGGTGCCGCTGCGGGGATAGCAAGGCGGCGGCGAACATCGCCGCCATCCGCCCGCTGGCCACGATCACCGTTGTCCGGCAACACAGTTTTTGAGGGGGAACACCATGTTGAATGCACTGCACCGAAGTTGTTGGGCGGTAGCGATGTGCGCGTCAGTGCTGGCTGCCAGCTTCGCCGACGCGCAATCGACGTGGGCTGGCCGCAAGCTCGCCGCCGGTGAATTTTTCAGTGCACAGCTCGCCGCCGACGGCACCGTCTGGTCGTGGGGCGAGAACACCAATGGTGAGCTGGGCGACGGCACCGTGCTCAACCGCTCGCTCCCGACCCTCGCAATCGGGCTCGCCAATGTGACGTCAATTTCTGCCGGCAACAATCACATGCTGGCGCTGACCACCGGCGGCGATGTCTACGCATGGGGTGCCAACGATGACGGCCAGCTCGCCAGCAATCGCACCGCTCGGCTCGAAGTGCGGCCACTCAAGGTCAGCGCCCTGACCCAGGTCGTCGCAGTATCTGCCTACGGCAGCACCAGCGCGGCGGTGGCCGGCGGCAATGTCTGGCTCTGGGGGCGAGCGGTGACCCGCAGCGTGCCGGCGCGGATGACCGGCGCGGTGCAATCTGGCGAAACGCCAATCGGCGTGGTGATCGGGCTGGACGCCGGCATCACCGTGCTCAGCAACCGCACCATGCGGGTGTGGAGCATGTCGCCCTCGCTCACCAGTTCCTCAGCAATCGTGGCCCGCAGTGACGGCTCACCGCTTACCGGCGTGGTGCGGGTGGCGGGCGACGACACCACCTTCTACGCCGTCACCGACGACGGTCAGGCGTGGAAATTCGGCGGCGCGGTGGCGGAGAAGATCACGCTGCCGGGATCAGTGGCGGCTGCGGATGTGGCTGCCGGGCGCGGACAGGTGGCGTGGGTCAGCGCCGCCGGCGCGATGTTCATGCAGGGTGACAACACCTTTGGCCAGCTTGGCATTTCGATCGTGTCCGGCGTCACCACCGCGCTGTCACAGGTGCAGAACATCAGCAACGCACGCGCCGTCGCCGCCAGTCGCTATCACACGGTGGCGAGTACCACCGCTGGCAAATCGTTCGCATGGGGATACAACGCGTTTGGCGAGCTGGGCAGCGGCGCCCGGCAATACGTCTCGGAGCCCCTGCACGCCATTGACCTTGGCAGCTACGCATCGGTGTCGCCCGGCCGCAAGCACACGCTCGGCCTCGCCTCGGTGTCGCCATCCACGGGCGCCGGCGCGCTCTACGCCTGGGGTTCCAACGAAAACGGTCAGGCTGGTGCATCCCTTTTTCTCACCAGCACCATCGCCACGCCGGGGCGGGTGTTGCCCGGCACCCAGTTCATCGACGCATCGGCAGGCAATGCCCACTCTGCGGCGGTAGCGGAGGATGGTTCTGTCTACACCTTCGGCTCCAACGCGCAGGGCCAGCTTGGCAGCGGCACCTTTGGCGGTCAGGCGCAACCCGCCAAAATCAGTGGCGTGTCGGCAGTACGCGCGATCGCTGCAGGCGCGCAGTCAACCCACGCATTGACCGCTGACGGCCAGATCTACAGCTGGGGCAATAACTCGTCCGCCCAGCTTGGCACCGGCACTGCCGATTCAAGCGCGTCACCGGTGCGCACACTGGCCCCCGGCAGCGCGCGCTACACCGCAGTCGTCGCTGCCGCCACGCACGTCGCGGCGCTCGCCAGCGATGGCGGCCTCTGGGTCTGGGGTGGCAATCGCTTTGGCCAGCTGGGCAACGGCAATATTGCGGTGGCCAGCGACGGCACGCCGAAACGGGTGAGCTTTCCTGACGGCAGCACCGCCCGCGTGACGGCGGTACGACTGGGCTTCAGCTCCACCCTTGCGCTGCGCGAGGATGGCACCGTGTGGCTGTGGGGCGAGACGCGGCAGGGCGGCACGCCGACCTATTCGCCGCAGCAGATGAGCGGTTTGCCGAAGATCGTGGCCATTGCGGCATCCGGCTATTCCTACTCGGCACTTGGCGTCGACGGCTCGCTCTGGGCGTGGGGACGCAATGCGTCGATCAGCCCCACCACCTTCCGCTCCACCATGTCGTTCGCGCAGGCCGCAGGCGGTCCGTTTGCCGATTCGATGTTTGCCCGCGACACCGGTGGCCGCTGGTGGGCAACCGGCTACAACGGCTATTCGCAACTGGGTCTCGGCGACCCGTCGCGGGTGCAGGAGACGCTGCCGATCGAGGTCTATCTGCCGTTTGCCAGCACCAGCACCGTCACCACCGTGCAGGAATTGTTTACCGACAAGATCGGTCCGGCCGGCGAGCGCTTCTTCCTCTCGGCCGACGTTGCCCAGTCCGGGCTGCTGGACACCCTCAAGGCTGCGGATGGCACCTACTTCTGGGGCCGCACCGGACGCGGCTTCCGGGCGTGGCCCACGCGCGATGGCGCGCCGGCCAACGTCTCCGAGGTGTATCGCTTCTACTGTCTGTTCCCGGACGGCAAACCCAACACCCACTTCTACACCGCCAACCCGGCCGACAAGACGGCGCTGCAGGCTACCAACCCGACCAACGAGACCGGCCGCGGCTGCCGCTACGAAGGCGTTGCCTTCTACGCCGTCGCGCCCAGCTTCACCGCCTACACCGGTGCCGCGTCCGCGGGTCTGGTCGGCCAGAGCTGCCCGAGCGGCTACCAGCCGGTCTATCGCGCCTACAACAATCGCAGCAACCTCAACGACGGCAACCACCGCATGAGCACCAGCTGGGTTGACCATCTGCGTGCCGTGCGCTATCTGGGCTACACCGACGAAGGCGTCGTGTTCTGTTCGCCGACGACCACCGTTGCGGGCGGCGACCTGCACGCCTATCACTCCTATCCGGGGCCGGAGGTCAAGGCGGGCGACCGCATTCGCGTTGAGTACATCTTCGCCAACAACGGGCCGGGGCATGGCAACGGCGCCCGTGTCAGCGCTGTGATCCCGACCGCAGTGACAGACTGGACCATGTCCTGTACGTCCCGCCTTGGTGGCATTTGCCCTGATGCCGGGTTCGCCGCGCTGCGCACCGGCGTCACGCTTGACGCACTGCCGGCCGGCGGTTCCGTCGTGTTCACCCTCAACGGTACCGCGCCATCATTGCCTGCGGGTAGCACCGCCACCACCGAGCTGCGCTTTGCCAACTCGATCGTCGCTGCGGCCAGCGCTCCCGACGTCTACGACGCCAACGACACCACGCGCTACAGCAGCACCCAGGTGCGTGCCCCGCAGCTCTGCAGCTACGGGCTATCGGTGAATCAGGTCGCGATTGCCGCGGCGGGTGGCTCTGCCACGTCGGCGGTGGTAACCAACGCGGCCTGCGCGCTCAGCGCCAGCGTCACGGCGGCTACGCAGGGCGGCGTCGCCATTCCGTCGAGCTGGCTGACTGTCTCGCTGCCCAATGGCGCGACGGGTGCTGCGAACTTCGCCAACAACGTGGTCAAGGTCGTTGCCACGACCAATCCGGGTCCGCTGTCGCGCAGCGCCACGGTCACGGTGAACGGTCAGGCGCTCACGGTCTTCCAGGAAGCACCACCACCGGCAGTGCCGTCTAACTGCGTCAACCAGTTGCAACCGTCGAGTGAGCATGCCGCCGTCAGTGGCTACAACTCACGAACCGTCGCTGTGTCTGCGCCGTCGCTCAATTGCCAGTGGAAGGCGGCGCCCGATGTTGACTGGATCACCATCGTGTCCACCGCCAACGGCACCGGCGCCGGCCTGCTGACCTACGCCATCCTTGCCAACGCGACGGGCGCTCCGCGCTCCGGCCGCATCGTGATCGGCAACACCGCGCTTGAGGTGTATCAGGAGGGCGCCGGTAGCGGCGGCGCCGAGGGTGGCGCCGGTGACGGCGGCGGCGAAGGCGGCGGCTCTTCGGGCGGCGAGGGCGGCAGCGCCGGGTCGTGAAAGCGCTGGCGCACCGCTTGCTGTGTGCGCTGCTGATGGTGGCGCAGTGTGCGCTGCCGGTTTGGGCAGCGCCGCTGTATGACACCGCCAGCACGGATGAATCGCGCCTCGCACTGGTGATCGGCAACTCGGCGTATCTCGTCGATCCGCTCGACAACCCGGTCAACGACGCCAACGCCGTTGCGCGCTCGCTGGAACGCCTTGGCTTTGAGGTGATGCTCGCCATCAATCTGCCGGGGGCCGAGCTCAAGCGGCGGGTGCGCACCTTTCAGGCGCGGGCTCGGGCCGAGCGCGGCACCGCACTGGTCTACTACGCCGGGCACGCCGTGGCGCCGGCCGGTCGCAACATCCTGCTGCCGGTGGACATCAACTTCCGCGACGTGCTCGAAGTGGAGGACGAAGGCATCGATGTCGCCAAGATGCTCGCCATCCTTGAGGACTCGAAAAAGCACACCCGCATCATGATCTTCGACGCCTGCCGCGACAACCCGTACGGCCAAGTTGGCGAGGCGCTCATCCGTACCACGGCGCGCGCTCGCGGAATCGGCGGTGGCGGCGCCCGAGCTAACGCGTCCGACGCCACTGGCGGGCTTGCCGCGATGGCTGGCAAGGGCACGCTGGTCGCCT
>ERZ724521.1371-NODE-1371-length-10769-cov-2.763487_pt1 | contig 10769 bp, 6 predicted proteins | sample MGYA00376054_ERZ724521 | MGnify/ENA primary metagenome ERZ724521 (study PRJEB28724, sample SAMN07190883) | activated sludge metagenome | isolation source: activated sludge of sewage treatment plant in Hong Hong | place: Hong Kong | collected 2016-03-17 ... | reverse complement strand
CATGCTGCTTTCAGCGTAGGCGCTTCTGAAATGGTAAAGCCTTCCAGCCGCAGCAACCTGGCTAATAAGCTGCGGAGCTTTTCTTCATCATCTATGAGCAGAATTTTTGTAGACATGACTTTACTTAAAACCTTAAGTACCGGCAAATTTGAACAATTACAGCAACAGTTGAACTTTTACTTTGCACACGCCTTGCAAAACAAGCTTACAAAAAAGCCAGCTTTACCGGCAGAACTATGAAAATCTTTATGGTACCAGCTTCCGCAACTCCGGTTGAGCTTCGTTGCGTCGCAATCCGTTCATCGTTCCTGCCATACATGTAGCCGCGTTTGTCGCCCCATGATATACTGATGAAGTGCTTGCGACGCAAGGGACGTTGCCATAAAAAACAGGAGCTGGTATAGATAAAAATGCTTTTTACCAGGGCGAGCTGCACTCAAGCGTTTGCGTAAAAGATAAGTCCGGTTGCTAATCATTCAGTATTTACCTTAGCAAAGTTTCGAAAATTTACAACAAACCAACGTGATCAGACTTTCGTTTCTTGCCTTTTTCCTGGTGTGTTTATTAAGCGCGGTTGCTCAGAAAAAAAATGCTGCATTTCAATTGCACATTAAAAAAGCCAACTCGCCTGTGGCAGTCGATGGGGTAATGAACGAATCGGCCTGGCACGATGCGGATGTAGCCTCCAGCTTTTATATGGTGCTGCCTATGGATACCAGCCATGCAAAGGTGCCGACCGATGTGCGCATGACCTACGACAGCGACAATATTTACATATTTGTAAACTGCTATCTTACCAAACCCGGCCCGTATATGGTGGAATCGCTGCGCCGCGATTTCGTATTTGGCAAGAACGATAACTTCATTTTCTTCATCGACCCGTTTGACGACCGCACCAATGGTTTCACTTTTGGCGCGAATGCGGCAGGGGCCCAGTGGGATGGCATGCTGTACGATGGCGGTAAAGCCGACCTGAGCTGGGATAACAAGTGGATCTCTGAAGTGAAGAATTATGGCGACCGCTGGACCTTTGAAGCGGCTATTCCTTTTAAAACGATCCGCTATAAAAAAGGCATCAAAACATGGGGTATCAATTTTAGCCGCCTTGACATAAAAGTTGCGGAAAAATCTGCATGGGCGCCGGTGCCAAGGCAATTCCCAACGGCCTCCCTTGCCTATACCGGCGACCTGATCTGGGATGAATCGCCACCCGATGCGGGTTTCAACTTTTCTGTAATACCGTATGCACTCGGTGGCGTTACCAAAGACTATGAAAATAAAAAGCCGGCTGACTATAAGGGCGAAGTGGGTGCTGATGCAAAAATTGCCGTTACCTCTTCCCTGAACCTTGATCTTACGTACAATCCCGACTTTTCGCAGGTGGAGGTTGACAGGCAGGTAACCAACCTCGACCGTTATGAATTATTCTTTCCCGAACGCAGGCAGTTCTTTATTGAGAACAGCGACCTGTTTGGCAATTTTGGGTATACCAATATACGCCCCTTCTTTTCCCGGAGAATAGGGCTGGGTGTGCCTATTAGCTTTGGAGCAAGGCTTAGCGGTAGCCTTGATAAGAACTGGAGGATTGGCGCAATGGATATCCAGACAAAGTCGGTTGATGAAACAGGGCTTCCCGTTCAGAATTTTGCGGTGCTTGCCCTGCAAAGAAAGCTGTTCGCCCGGTCCAACATCAGGTTCCTGTTTGTGAATAAACAATCGTTGAATTATGAGCCTGGCAAGGACACGGCCAAACCTGCATATTCATTATACAACAGGAATATTGGCGTTGAGTATAACCTCGCTTCGGCCAACAATGCCTGGACAGGCAAGGCCATGCTGGTGAAGGCCTTTAGTCCGGGAGCAAGTGACAAAGATTGGACACATGCCGCTAATCTTCAATACGCTAACCGCAAATGGATTATCTCCTGGCAGCATGAGATCGTCGGCAGCAATTTCACTTCCGAAGTGGGTTATGTGCCCCGCAAAGACTATGTGAAAATAAACCCCCAGGCCAGCTATTTGTTCTTTCCAAAAAAAGGCAGCATCCTTAGCCACGGGCCAAAGCTGAGTACAACTTATTTCTATACGCAGTCTATGCGCCACACGGATGATGAAACTTATCTCGCTTACAATCTTAATTTCCGTGACCAGAGCTTTGGCGATGTTTGGGTGGCACATGACTATGTAGAATTGCTGCAACCATTCGATCCGACAAATTCCGGTAAAGACACGCTGGCCACCGGCAGCAAACACACCTGGAAAGCTTTTGGGGCAGACTTTGTTTCAAAGCCGCAACACCTGTTCACCTATGCATTTACGACCAGGTATGGCGGCTATTATGCCGGTGGTACAAGGTTCAGTTTTACAACAGACCTCGGCTACCGCTTTCAACCTTTCCTGAGCATTACACTCAGTACGAGCTATAACCACATAGATCTACCGCAGCCGTGGGGCATTAATAATTTCTGGCTAATAGGGCCAAGGGCTGATTTTACATTCACCAACAAATTATTCTTCACCACTTTTCTGCAATACAACGACCAGCAGAAGAATATAAACCTTAATACCCGGTTACAATGGCGTTACCGCCCGGCTTCTGACCTCTTTATTGTTTATACCGACAATTATTATCCTGCGCCGCTTTCGGTGCGCAACCGTGCAGTGGTTATTAAGTTTACTTATTGGTGGAACATCTAGAACATGTCAAAATGCAAGGTTTATGAACCGGGCATTGGAGCCGGTGGTGTCGGCTGTTGCCTCGCAGGCCTATACCGGCTGCAATAAAATGGCTATGCCGGGTTTTCAAAAAAGCGGCTTACAGCATTTTCAAGAATGGTATAACTGAAGGCACGCATATAATAATCGATAACTGCATCCTTCTCCGTGTCGCTAATGCCAAGTTTATGGAAATAGTCGTTGAAACTTGCCATACTAAACGATTTCGTTGCATGCCTGAAATCGGTGAGCACATGTTCTGCCAAATAAGCTCCATTGAGGTTTATTTCGTCAAGTTTGTCGATAATATCGAAAAGCTCATATCTTATTTCCATGCTGAATATTTCATGAAAGTCGGGCTTTTCTTCAATCACTTTATGATCAAGCATTGCGAGGCTTATAAGTCGTAAGATCAGTTCCTCCGGGCTGCCAAACTTTTCGTTGATGGCACTTTGCAATTCAGGTGAAAGATTTCTGAGGTATTGTATCGCGGGCATATTGTGTATCTTTTTTGGATTAGCATAATACTAAGGCGGCCATCCGGTATACCAGTCTTGTATATTTGTAAACGAAACCACACTGGCTGTGCAGGTTTTGCCAACAACACAAAGCGCTGACTGAATTTGCCAACAAAGCTTACGAGGCCGTAAAAATGAAATGGTTTTCTTTTAACTTCAATGATAAGTTTCACAAATGGCCCTGATATTCGTCATGTTTTTCCAGTTGCCGGCTAAATACTTTCGCACTGGAAACGAGCATCCAGACAAGCAATCAACTCTTATCGAATAATAATTTTAAATCTATGAGCAAGAATTCCTTTCCACTAAGCAATAAAACTTTTAATAAATCAGACCTTGAATTGTGGGTAGACCATATTGCCGCACATACTGAACCCGAAAAAATATACTGGTGTAATGGTTCTAAAGAAGAATACGATTCTTTGTGTAGCTACCTTGTTGAAAAGGGTACGTTTATTAAGTTAAGTGAAGAGAAGCGACCAAACAGCTATGCATGCTTCAGCGACCCCAGCGATGTTGCCCGCGTGGAAGACAAGACTTTTATCTGCAGCCGCAGAAAAGAAGATGCAGGACCAACCAATAACTGGATGGAACCCGCAAAGATGAAAGAGATACTGAATGATCTCATGAAAGGTTGCATGCACGGCCGCACCCTGTATGTTATTCCCTTCTGCATGGGCCCGGTTGGGTCACCTTATTCAAGATATGGTGTGCAGTTGACCGATTCTGAATATGTGGTGGTAAACATGCATATTATGACGCGTATGGGCGATCCCATCCTGCCTTACGTAAAAGATGGCGAATATGTAAAATGCATCCACGCACTTGGCGCTCCGCTCGAAGCCGGTGCCAAAGATGTAATATGGCCCTGCAACCCCGATACAAAATACATTTCCCACTTCCCGGAAGAGCGCATGGTTATTTCTTATGGAAGTGGTTATGGCGGTAATGCCTTAATGGGTAAAAAATGTTTCGCCCTGCGCATTGCCTCTGTCATTGGCCGTGAAGAAAACTGGCTTGCAGAACACATGCTGATCATGGGTGTGGAATCTCCGAAGCAGGAAAAGACCTATATCGCAGCAGCGTTTCCAAGCGCCTGTGGTAAAACTAATTTTGCCATGATGATTCCGCCAAAAGAAATGGATGGCTGGAAAATTACAACCGTAGGTGACGATATTGCCTGGATACACAAAGGAAAAGACGGACAATTGCGTGCGATCAATCCCGAGTCAGGATATTTTGGTGTGGCACCGGGCACAAATTACAAGACCAACCCCAATGCAATGGAATCAATCAGGGCGAATACCATCTTTACCAATGTGGCATTAACCCCTGATGGCGATGTGTGGTGGGAGGGTTTAACACCCGAAGCGCCTGCCGGGTTAACTGACTGGCATGGCAAACCATGGGATCCCGCCAGCGGAAAACCCGCAGCGCATGCCAACTCAAGGTTCACCGCACCTGCGTACCAAAACCCTGCTGTGGACAGCGACTGGGATAACCCCGCCGGTGTTCATATTGAAGCATTTGTTTTTGGTGGCAGAAGAAGCACCGTCGTTCCCCTGGTTTATCAGTCCTTCAATTGGAACTTTGGTGTGTACATGGCAGCAACCATGGGCAGCGAAATGACGGCCGCAGCCTTCGGTGAGATCGGTAAAGTGAGAAGAGACCCATTCGCCATGTTGCCATTCATGGGTTATAACATCGGGGATTATATAAACCATTGGCTGCAGTTTGGAAGAGACCTTCCAAATGCACCAAGAATATTTGGCGTTAACTGGTTCAGGAAAGATGAGAATGGCAAATTCAGCTGGCCCGGGTTCGGACAAAATATGCGTGTGCTTAAATGGATCGTGGGTCGTGTTAAAGGACAAGCATCAGCGGTTGAAAGCCCTATCGGCTGGGTGCCTCGTTATGATGATATGAACTGGGTAGGCCTCGAAGATTTTAAAGAAGAAGACTTCTCAAAGATTATGACCATCGACCGCGAACCATGGAAACAGGAACTCTTGTCACACGAAGAACTGTTCTCCCGTTTTTACGATAAACTTCCAAAAGAATTTTTCTTTATGCGCGAACTGTTGCTCTCTGCATTGTGGCGCTCACCCGAGCATTGGGGGCAACAACCTGAAACAGCATAGCACTTTTGCTTAACATGTAGAAACAGCAAAAAGCCGTTGCAAAACCGGCCTTTTGCTGTATTCTGTATGCTGCCATTGAAAGAACAAAGTATAAATTTGTGCAGCAGTTTTTTTGAAAGCTGGCAACAGCCGAATACATTTTTTGTAACCGGCAGCGGTACCATCTTTCAACACCTGTTGCGTCGCACACTTTTACTGCATATCATATTGCAGCAATAATTTCAATAACAGCAAACATTAACTATGAGCTGGTTTTCCGCATTCTTCCAGGATCACTCCTCCGCAGCCTACATCATATTTATTTATGCCATTGTTATAGCACTGGGTGTTGCATTGGGTAAACTCTCTTTCAAAGGCGTAAGTTTTGGTATTGCATTCGTTTTGTTCACAGGCATCATTGTAAGCCATTTCGGGTTCACGATCGACGAAAAGATTCTCGAATATATCAAAGAGTTCGGGCTTATTCTTTTCGTTTACACCATGGGTTTACAGGTAGGCCCGGGTTTCTTTGCATCGCTCCGCAACAGGGGCATCATCTTTAACATGCTTGCAATAATTTGTGTGCTTTCCTGCGTAGCATTGGTGGTTGTTATGTTTTATTTGTCAGGCACCGCCATGCCTTCGCTTGTTGGCCTCATGTCCGGCGCGGTAACCAACACACCCGGGCTTGGAGCTGCACAGCAAACAGTAAAAGACCTTTCGGTTGCCAATACCGCACTTACAAATCTTCCACCATTGGGTGGCTTTTATGCCATTGCCTACCCGGGTGGCGTCGTAGGAATTATTCTGGTAATGATCTTTCTGAAATGGATTTTCAAGGTAGACTTACAAAAAGAGCAGGAAAATTACCTGGCACAAAACAAGGCGGCCGCACCTAAACCGGCCACGCTAACATTACGCATCGAAAACCCGTTGCTGATCGGCAAGCAGGTAGCCACCCTTTTTGACACGCTCAAAGCGAATTTTGTTGTCTCTCGGATAAAGCAGGCTGGTGAAGTAACCACTGCATCTAAAGAAACCATACTCCAGGAAGGCGACACCGTGCTTATAGTTGCCAACCCTTCAGATTTCGACAGGCTCAAAACCCTTATAGGCTCTGAAAGTGACGAAGACCTTTCACAGCATGAAGGATCGCTGAGTGCACAAAAAGTACGCATAACCCGCAAGGAAGTTTGCACTCATCCGCTCGCCGAGCTTGATGTAATTCATAAATATGGAGTAACCATTACCAGAGTATTAAGGTCGGGTGTTGAGTTTATTCCCACCGGCCATACCCGGTTGCAATTCGGCGACCTGGTCACCGTTATAGGCAGTGATGATGATATTAAAAATCTTGCCACTGAATTTGGTAACTCAGAAAAAGAGTTGCGGGAACCAAATATCGCAGGCCTTTTCCTGGGCATAGGGATTGGTGTTTTATTTGGCAGCATCCCAATTGTTTTTCCCGGCGTGCCCGTTCCCGTTAAACTTGGATTGGCAGGCGGCCCATTGATCATTGCGATTTTTATCAGCCGCTATGGCAGCGTTATTCCCGTTATTTCATACGTAACCCAGAGCGCTAACTATATGGTACGGGAAATTGGTATAGTATTGTTCTTATCCAGCGTTGGTCTTGGTGCCGGTGCAACGTTCCTTTCTATGCTGTTTTCTGCACAGGGTGTTGAACTGTTATTGATGGCCGCTTTAATAACCACGGTTCCTTTGCTGATAACCAGCCTTATTGCCCGCTTCGTATATAAACTAAACCTGCTGGAAATATTCGGCCTGCTTGCCGGTGCCTCAACTGATCCGCCGGCGTTGTCGTTTGCAATAAAAATGGTGGGTAACGATTCGCCTGCGGTAGTATATGCCGGTGTTTACCCGCTTACCATGTTCCTGCGAATACTGGTGGCACAGTTGCTCATACTGCTCTTCGTATAGCATAAGGTCAAAGATTAATCAGCGCATATCATCCTCAACAGGTATGGGCAGGTAAAGACCAAGGGAAGCGAAATAATTTTGCTGTACTGTTTTATAAAACCAGATAACGTCGCCTATATTGGCATGGCCGTGTATATCGGCAAGTTTGAAAATGAGTAGGTACATAAGTCCTGCACCATCCGATGTATTTATTTTGTCGTTAAGGGTTTTCCATGTTTCAAACCCTGGAGAGTATCCTGTACTGAGAAATTGCTTGTACAGTCCATAAGAAATATCATGCTGCTCAATGGCCCAGTATATCCTGCTTTTTTCATCACTGCTAAGCGCTTTATCCGTTCCAAGAATTTCTATGGCGGCGCGAACACTTACAACAGTGTGTCTCTTCAATACAAGCTCATGATCAAGCGGGTGAATGGTGTAAAGCATTTTATCATCTTCCACTTTTCCAATGTCGTGCAGCAGCGAAACAAGTTTAAGTTCTTTTTGTACAATGTCGCGATCAACATTCATTGAGTTAAGTGCAGTAAGCATTTCTGCATGAAAGCCAAAAAAAGGGCGGTTAAAAAATGCATCGATATTCTCTGTCACCGCCAGCAGGTGATCGACCAGCATAATATTGCTGTTGTTGCTGTAATGGCTGTCAGGACAACCCGATGCCCGCAACCACCAGTTGGACTGCAATATTTTATCTTCATGATAAGGAATAAGGACGGCCACAGGAATTAAGTTAAGATGCCAGGATAATTTTAAAGCCTGACGCGAAAGTAAAGAATTAAAGCTGCTTAATGCGGTGTTGTATAAGTGAGTGACACAACGGACGTTGCCATGAAAGTTGAACGCCTGCCAACTAACTTCAACCACTGATCATTGAGCACCTGTTCATTTTATGGAGAACCCTTTACCTTTGGTGCCGAATATGAATGGCAGCCCCAAAAAAAAGATTTTTGATTTTTCGTTACTCCGCAGAATTTTTCATTTTGTAAAACCATACCGCCTGCAATTTGTACTAAGTGTTGTGCTGGCAATTGTGTTGGCGTTTATTACACCCGTGCGGCCCTTCTTTATTCAACTTACGATTGACAAGGCAACCGGTAAACATGTTACAACACCCGGTTTTTTGCAGTGGTTATTTTCCGGCCACGATCTGAACGATGCGACGAAATTTATCATTGCTGTTACCATTTTCCAAGTTGGGTTTATATTTTTAGAAACGGCTCTTCGGTTTCTTTTTTCTTTCCTGACGGCATGGCTAGGCCAGCGTGTGGTGAAGGATATGCGTATCAGTGTTTTCAAGAAGATTCTTGGCCTCAACCTTAAACAATTCGATACAACGCCCATAGGTACGCTGACAACAAGGACCATTAACGATATAGAAAATATAAACGATATTTTTTCTGAAGGCTTGATTCCGATATTGGCCGACCTGCTTTCTATCATCGTTGTATTGGTCACCATGTTTGTCACGGATTGGCGGCTTACGCTCATCGCATTGGTCCCATTCCCGATTATGATCATTGCGACCTACTATTTTAAAGAAAGCGTGAAGAAGAGCTTTATAAAAGTGCGCAATGCGGTCGCCGCGCTCAACGCCTTTGTTCAGGAACATATTACGGGCATGCAGGTGGTGCAGGCTTTTGCAGCCGAAGAAAGGGAGTTCAAAAAGTTTGACACTATTAATCAGAAACACCGTAATGCCAATATCAAATCTATTTTCGCTTACTCTGTTTTTTTTCCGCTGGTTGAAATAGTCCTCGCAGTTTCAACCGGTTTGCTTGTTTGGTGGCTGGCGGGGCTTGCCGCAGACAATCCTGTTTCCAAAGAAGACCTTGCCGGCGAGCTGGTTGCATTTATTCTATACCTCAACCAATTGTTTCGCCCATTGCGCGTGATCGCTGACAAATTCAACACCTTGCAAATGGGGATGATCGCCGCAGAACGGATTTTTAAAGTGGAAGACAATCCCGATTTTCTGCCCGGGTCAACTGCTGATGCATATAACCCAACTTTGGTAAAAGGGGAAATCGAATTCAAAGACGTTTGGTTTGCTTATAATGAACCCAACTATGTTCTTAAGCACATTAATCTTAGTGTAAAGAAAGGTGAAACCATAGCGCTTGTTGGTCATACCGGAAGCGGTAAAACCTCGATTATTAGTGTACTTAACCGGCTTTACCAGGTTCAAAAAGGTGAAATCCTACTCGACGGCGTAAATATTGAACAATACAATACAGACCGGTTGCGCACAAGTATTGGTGTTGTGCTCCAGGATGTTTTCCTGTTCTCAGGTTCGGTTATGGATAATATTACGCTGCATAACCCCGACATAGCCAAAGAACGTGTGGTAGAAGCGGCCAAACTAATCGGTGTACACGACTTTATTATGCAGTTACCCGGTGGCTACAGCTATAATGTAATGGAGCGTGGCAACACACTAAGCCTGGGTCAAAGACAGCTCATCTCTTTTATAAGGGCCATTTTGTACAATCCCTCGGTTCTTATCCTGGATGAAGCCACGTCATCAATCGATACTGAAAGCGAGCTTTTAATCCAGAAGGCGATTGATACGCTTATTACCGGGCGAACGTCCATCGTAATTGCTCACCGCTTGTCTACCATTCGCAAGGCAAACAAAATAATTGTCCTCGACAAAGGCGAGATAAAAGAAACCGGCTCCCACGAAGAACTGTTATCCTTGCAAGGTTATTATTTCAAACTGCACAATATGCAATTTGGAAAAGCCGGCGCGCCGGTCCGCACTACATAAATATCGGCACTGTTATAAAGAATTTTTGGTGCCGTGCAACAGCATTTCATGGCATCCGCTCTTGCGTCGCACACTTGATCCTTCAGGGCAATCTTCGGCAAATGAATCCTTCATAAAAGATTTAAAACCAGCGAATAAAAAGCAACCTGACCGGCGATCCTCTAATTTTTTCAGGCCAAACACATTTTATAGCCCCCAACTATTATCTTTGCGCAAAATTTCAGGACCGGTATGACGTTCAGAAGCATCAAACTATTGCAGGCAGCCGTTCTCCGCATCCTTTTATTCAGCTTTCCGGTGTTGCTATCAGCGCAGGAAAATGCAGGAAACGAAGCAGCAGAAGGCGCAAAACCCGAGGCTATCAATCCTTCCAAAATAATTCTTGAACACGTTGGTGATTCCCATGAATTTCATTTTTTCACTTTGGGAGAAACTGAATGTGCTATTCCATTACCTGTGGTTCTGTATGCCCCCGGTAAAGGACTATCGGTTTTCATGTCATCAGCTTTCGAAGAAGGTGAAGGTGTTTATGACGGGTATGTACTGGCCACTGACGCTTACCTTGAAAAAAACCACCTCGCTGAAGCTAAAGACGAAAAAGGAAAACCACTTTACGCAGCAGGGAAAGTATACGCAGCCGACGCTTCCGGGCATCCTGATGTAAATGCAACGGTATACGACTTCTCTCTTACAAAGAATGTGGTTCAAATG
>ERZ724521.1370-NODE-1370-length-10770-cov-6.391321_pt1 | contig 10770 bp, 16 predicted proteins | sample MGYA00376054_ERZ724521 | MGnify/ENA primary metagenome ERZ724521 (study PRJEB28724, sample SAMN07190883) | activated sludge metagenome | isolation source: activated sludge of sewage treatment plant in Hong Hong | place: Hong Kong | collected 2016-03-17 ... | reverse complement strand
GAAGAGCGTTGATTCATGGATTCCAATTCCTCGCCTTGTTCGCCACCATCCTGGCGGCGGCGGTGTGGTCATGACGCCGGACCCGTACGGCTACGAAGGGATTGAGCCGGACCCCGATCACGACGAGGTTGCGCAGCTGCGATGCCGCGAATGCGGCGCGCTCGCCCCTCGAGATTTTGACCATTGCCCGCGCTGCGGGTGGTCACCAGGTCCGGACCACGAGCCCGACGACCACGACGAGCGCGCGGCCGAACGCGCATTGGAGCGGTGACGATGCAACGCCGCGACCGCTCTCAGGCCTGGCTTACCGCAATCGCGCTACTCGCGATTGCGTGTTGCGCGCTGGCCCGTTGGGCCCGCGACATGCGGCCCTAGTGGCGCCGCGATCATGAGGCCCCGGCGTCGCTCGGCCCGCCGATCGACTTCGGCGTAGGTCAGTCCGCACCGCAAGCATCCGGCACGCTGCCGTCCGGTGCGGTCGCCATGCTGGCACGCGTTCGAGCAGTAGACGGGCGGCGGGTGCCGATCGGCCCGCGCTTCGAACGCCACCGCACAATGCCGGCAGCGCCGCAGCACAAGACGCCGCTTCTTGCCGTCCCGCATCGCGAACCATGTGCGCCCGATTTGGTCGCGTTCATCCTGCTGTGTCGAGCAATCCCGCTCCGCCTGCAGCGCGACCCATTCGGCAACGTAGGGCGAGGCCTCGAGGGAGGCGGTTGCGTCTACGTAGCGGCGCTGCCGGCGCCCAGTTCGCCCCCGCGGCCCCTTCCGCGCCAGGTCGACCATCGCTCCCATCACGCGCTTCGTCGCGTGCGCCCTCAGTGTCAATCCGAGGCTGGCGTCCCACGTTCGCGAGCAGCGCAGCAGAGCGATCAGCCCCTCCTGCACGCAGTCGTCGAAGTCATTCGGATGAAACTTCCTCGCGAGAGCCTGGATCCACGGCAGGTGCTTCTCGATCTCGAGGTCGGCGGGTTCTTGCGGTTCGGAATCCGACTCTGCCATGGTCCCATCCTACCGATTCGCGGTTTTCCTGTCCCCGCGCAGCCGCAGGCGACCACGCGACACCGCACGCGGTGCCGGCGCGGGCGCCCATTCGCCAAGGTTGCGCCTTCGCGCGTCAGGGGCCGGTCGGCGGGAACCACGCGTAGTGCTTCGGCTCGGTCGCGTCGGCCTGCATCTGGGCCCACACGACCGCGCCGCGCGGCTCATTCCGGCAGAGCCACGCCGCCATCGGCGTCCCGAACAACCAGAACGTGTTCGAGCCGGTCGTCGCGACCATCAGGGAGCCGCCCAGGTTGAAGGTCCACGAGTTCGGGTCGGCATTCGGATCGAGCGCGGCGTAGAGGGCCGGATCGGGTGCCGAGTCGGATCTCCGGATCGTCGACCAGCACTTCCAGCGCCCCGTCAGGTCCTGGTAGCACCCGTACTGCAGCACGGTGCGGGCCGCGTCCATCGCGATGTCCTGGGCCTCCTGCACTCCGAACTCGCGCCCCCACAACCACACACCGAACGCACCGACCGCCATCTGCCAGGGCGATGCCAGCCCCTGGTCCTTGAACCCATCGCCCCACCACAGCTGCTGGATCGCCGGCTTCGTCACGAGGTTCCAGCGCCACATCGAGTGCGCGCGGACTCGCTCGGCCTCGTCCCGGTCCTCGAGGTCGCGCCACAGCTGGACGGCCCGCATGTATTCCCACCCGATTGCGCGGCTCGCAAAAGCGGCGCCGTTTGACCCAGGAGGCAGCGTCTGCTGGAGGCGGTAGACGGTGGCCTGGGACCTGAATATCGCCTGGAGGCATGGAGAGCCACGCAGGCGGCATCCTGCGGCCAGCGTGTTGCAGAACCCGTGCTCGACGTCCGGACCGTACCAGCCCGAGGTGTCGTCCTGGGAGGCCGGCCCGTTGACCTTGCCGATGCGGTCGGGCGAGTTCGCCACGTTGTGGACATGGCCGTCCCAGAGCCGCAGGGCGGGATGGAGTGCGGGGTCGAGGGGACGGCCATCCGGCTCGAGGTGGTGGCACGGTCGCTTGGCGAACGCCAAGCCCCCCAGGTAGGCCCCGATCTCGGCGCCGGCGCCGCCGGCGAGCATCGACTCGCCGCGCACGAACACCTGGTCGAACCCCTGCTCGCCGGCGACCGCGCTGTTGGGCGATGGGCCGGCCGTGCTGGCCCACTGGTGCAGGTCCTGGGTCCATCGCTCCCACTGCCCCTGCGCCCACCCGAGCGGCGCGAAGCCCTGCGGATAGCGCGGGTTCCCAAGCGGCCACAGCTTCGCGATCCCGACCGCCCCGATCGCGCGCGTGTTGTCCATCATCCAGCTGTCGAACTGCTGGTTCGTCTGCACTTGGCGCAACCACAGGAACGTGACGGGGCAGGCTCGAGACTGGCCGTCTCCGAACTTCGTGCCGGCCGCCACGATGCGACCCGGAGCCATCTGGCCGAGCGCCGTCACGATCGCGTCGCCGAACTCCAGCACGATGTCGTTCGTGATCGTCTCGGTGACGTCCGGAACCAGCGGGTTGCTGCACGTCACCCGGACCTCGCCGCACACCCACGGCTGATCCGGATACCAAGTGAACCACAGGTCCATCCAGAGCATCCGGGTGTTCGGGACGCGAGCTCGGAAGTGACAGTCGACGCCCGCGCCGTTCGCCCCGATCCGGATCGGCACGAGCCTTGAGCCGCGCACGATCGGGGTGCCGCCGAACGGCGTAGGCCGAATCGCAGGTGGGACCGGACGATCGTGCGCCGTGAGCGTCGCGAGGCTCAGGTCGAGCTTCTGGCCGGGAGCGAGAGAGCACCAGAGGTCGATGTGCCAGGTGTCGAGGCCGGCGCGCGAGCCCTTCACGTACTGGACCTCGATCTGGCCGGATCGGCCGCCGGCCGTGATGGGGGTGCCGGCCTGCATCGGCGGGTTCGAGGAGAGGCGCCAGCCGGCGTCCGCCGGCGGCTCCACGTCGACATTGAACCGGCTCCACCCGGCCCACGGACGCGAGCCGTGGTTCGCCAGGTGGACGACTTGGCCGACGACCGGGGACGCCGCGAGCAGTGCGGCACAGAGGAGCCGGAGGATCATGATCCGATCTGGGTGATGTGCTGGTCCGAAAGATACCAGAGGCCATTGAGGGGCTCGATGCGCGCGGTCTGCATCGAGATCACGTAGCCGACCAGGGCGGGGTCGTTCGGCACGTCCCAGTAGAGCCAGTAGACATCGGTGCCGGCCGGAGGCACCACGCCGCCGAACCCGAGACCGAGAGCCGTCTGGTTCGTCGTGGTGGTCACGACGGCGGGGTTGAAGATCACGATCGACCCAACCGTCGGCACGAAGACCTGATCGAATCCGGTCGCACCACCGGGCATCGAGAACTGGGTCAGGCCGTTGACCGTCGAGAGGCCGAACACCGTCGCGGGGGTGGCACCCGATGCGTGCCATTGCGGGAACGCAGGCGCCGCCGGAACCACCGCGATGGCTGCAGTAGCCCACCAGAGGCGCCGACCGATGCGGATGCCGTAGTTGCCGACGAGGACGTTGGCGGTGGCGTCGTTGTTGAACGACGCGACGCGCGCATCGATCCGCTGCTCGCCAGCGTGGATGGTGCCCCAGCCGGAGTAGGGCTGGTGCGCGTTGAGCAGGCCGACGCTCCACCAGTTGACGGTCGGCGGGGACTGCGACGGCAGCGCGGCGACGATCAGGAACAAGACGAAGAGGATGGTGTTGAACATGGTTCGATTGTGGTGATGGGCCCGCCGAGGCGCTACCTAGGAATGGGCTGGCTCCGGCCAGCACTCGGGCGATGCGGAGACTACGCCGACGGGACGTGCGTGAGGCGGCTGAGTTCGTCGAGCGCGGCCGCACGGAGCGCCGCCGGCTCGAGGCCGACGATCTTGTCGTAGATGCGGACCGTCTTGCGCTCACGGTCGTCCTGGCCCGCCAGGATGTTGAGGCACGCGCGGACGGTCTCGCCGGTGGCGTGCGGAGTGGTGGCGGAGATCGCGTTGACGCGCTCAAGGAGACTGCTGATCGGGGGGTTCATTCGTAGTAGGCCTTGCGGCGTTGTTGGTAGACGGAGTCCTGAAACCATTGCCATGGAGGCGGGATCTTCGTGCCGCACACGCGACACCTCTCGACCCTCTCGATGGCGACGTTGTCGTTGGAGCACTTCGGGCACGCGTTCATGCGCACCGGCAGCGGCTCCGGGGCTTTGGGGCGCGGCTTTGGGCGCATGAGGCTCTTCAGCATCCGGCTGGTGCGAGCCGCCGGATTCGAGTGGTCGCGCTTCACTGCGGCCTCAACTCGGCCATGCGGTTCTGATAGGCGATCGCGACCTCTTCGGCGTCCATGCGCTCGAAGTGTTGGAAGCGGACGGTGAGCGCTTCGAGATCGCCGACCGTCTTGGCCATTCGGATCGCATGGATCGCCTCCTCGAGGAAGTTGAACGGAGCGGGGGCCGCCTCCCCGTCGATGAGCCCGAGGTGCTGACGGATCTCGGAGGAACGCGTCGGCTTGGGGAGCGGGATCGAATCTCCCGAATCGATGTCGGCCGCGCTGTCCTGCGCGAGCAGTCCGCCGGTCCCCATGTCGAGCGGCACGGAGCCGTTGCTGCCGATCGCGCGCAGCGGCGTCTTGCGCGCCATCGCGGCGAAGTCGGTGTGCCACGGGCTATCCTTCGCCGCCGGCTTTCCGTTCCACGACTTCTCGGCGTTTCGGTAGGCGTCGCTGCGGTCCCGCACCTTCAGGATCTCGGCGCGCGTCATCGGCCACACGATCGGCTGGTCGTGCACGGGGTGCTGGTTGCCGTTCTCCGTGATGACGACCTTCGCGTAGGCCGCGACGATCGAGTCGTCGTGACGTTCGATCTTCGGGTTCCACTTGTGGTGGAGGCGGCCGCTGCCCGGCTCGAAGTCGAACTCCTCTCCGTCGTACACGAGAAACGCCTGGCACGAGTGAACGCGCGGGCACCGCTGGATCATCTCGGCGATCCCGTGGTAGCCGAGCATCGCGGTGACCTCCGGGATCTTGTCCCAGCGTCCCGGAGCCGTCTGACGGTTCATGGCGCGCGGGATCAGGTAGAGCTTCTTGTAGCGCGCGCCCGGAAGCAGCTTGCACTGCGCTGCGTAGAGCAGCGACGACACGAATGATCCGGGGCTCGCCTTCACGGCCAGCGCGAGCTTCGGCTGGTTGCCCACGTCCTCCTTCACGGCCGCCAAAAAGCTGCCGAAGTTCAGCGTGGTGGCGCTCGTCAGTTCGTAGGCGAGCGCGCGCTCGAAGTCCTTCTGATAGTAGGTGAGGAGGCCGTCGGCGACGCTCGTCGCCTTGTCGGTCTTGGCCAGGGCCAGGAACTGCTCCGGCACCTCGACCTGGATCTTGGAAGCCGTCTTCGTATTGGATTCGTCTTGCATGGTGGTGGGTCAGGTCGATGCCAGGAAGGATTGGAAGTAATGGCTCGCCTTACTCACGGCGTCGAACGGGCCGCTCGCCTGTAGTTTGCAAGTCACAGACTGATGGTCGTCCGACGCCCACCAAACACCAGTTGGTCTCAACTTTGGTATGTATTCCATGCGCGAGACGGATAGGTGACCGCTCCATCTGGAGTACTTCACACTCCAGTATGGAAGTCCCGGGATCTCCTCCGCTTGGATTGGCATTACGTCGCCGATCATTGGATGTCTTCCTGGTCTCCACGCCGAATCTTCGCCAGCATCTCCTCGTACATCGCGAGCAACCCCTCCAGGAGCTGCGCGCAGCACACGCACTGCACCATCACGCGGTCACGTTTGTCGCGACTCATGAAGGCGGTGTCGGACAACAGCCCAGCCATCACGGCGTCGGGCGTCGCGACAGACGAGTTGGCCGCCTCGAACGTCTGGGGCAACGCGTCGCGCAGCAGCTTGACGGCGCCGCGCATCATGTCGATGCCGCGGTTTGGCTTTGGGTCTTCGCTCACGGCAGCACGATGGTGTCGAGAGCCTTGCCGAGACGCAGAACGCGCTTCTGCTCCGCGATGCCGGTCGGCTTCCGCATGAACGCTTCGTAGAGCCGCTTGTCGAACGCCTTGAGCGCGGTCTTGTCGAGCTTCGAGAACTTCGCGAGCAGGTCGGGGTGGGCCGCCGAGAACGCCTCGACGTCGAACATGCGGTCCGAACCGAACGTCGCGATCTCGTGGGCCAAACCGTGCTCGTCCACGTACGAGACGAACTTGGCATCGCCAACCGCGCCGAACAGCATCGTGCGCATCGCCTTCGCGGCCTTCTCGGCTTCCGCGATCTGCGCGTTCAGCGCCTTCAACTGCTTCGCGTTCGCGACCCAGCCGGCGTCCACGGTCGCGGTCTTGGTGTCGTCGACCAACCAGCGGCGACGCATGTCCTGCTCGTCGCGCGGGGTCGGCGGGTCATCGCTGTGCACGCGGTGCAGGAACCGCTCGCACTCCTGCTGTATCTGCTCGTAGATCTCGTCGTCCGTCTCGATGCGATACAGCTGCACGCCGTGCAGACGGGCCGCGAGGTAGCCGTAGGGCGCGACCTTCGGGGCCGGCGTCCACAACTGAGCGGCGCGCTTGTGCAGACCCTGGTAGCACTGCGTCTGGATCCAGTGCCGGCGCGGGACTTGGTCGGTGCCGGGCTCGCCGTACTCGGCGCTGCGCACGAACGGGTTCTTGACCTCGAGCACGCCGTCTCGCCCGTCCTCTTGGAACATGCGGTCGCGGTGGCCGACGATGTGGCGGTCGCGCAGCGCGCGGGTCTCCTCCGGATCGGAGATCACGATCTTGAACTTGCGCCGCACGACCTGCGCGACGGCGTCTTCGAACAACCGACCCTCGAGGATCGGATCGTCGCCGACATCGTCATCGTCGCCGCCGGCGGCGGTGCCGTCCGACTCCTCGGGCTCGGCGAAGCCATGCACGCCACGCATCTCGTGGAACAGGCCGAGCGGAGACTTGCGAGGATCGAGCCCAAGCATCGCCGCGACGCTGGAGGCACGGATGAAGTTGGGGATGGAACTCATGCGCGAAAGGTATCGGCAGCGGAATCACGCGTCAAGCATTGCTTCCGAATATTTCTTCGGCAGGATGCGCGCACGGTTGACAAGCTGGGCGACCGCGCTACATCCACCCCATGGGCAAACGAATCGGATCCAGGAATCGCGCGAGCATCGCGCTCGAGAAGCGATGTGTGGCGCTCGCCACGAAGCGCACCAGGTCGCGCGACGGCATGACCGCGGCCGAGATCGCCGAGCGCGTCGGCATCTGCTCGGACAGCGTCTACCGGATCCTGCGCCGGGCCGGCGTGCGCGCACACAGCGTGCGCGATGCGGCTCCGCTCGCGAACAAGCGCCGGGTCCTGCGGCTCGTCGCGAAGATCGGGGCGGAGGCGGCAGCCGATCGGCTCGGCGTGAGCCGGCAGGCCATCTACGATCGCATCCGAAAGTGGTCCGAGCCCGAGGCGACGTGAAGGAGTCGTTCTGCTGGTCGACCGGCAAGATGAGGCACGTCTCGCTGGCCGTCGCGCATCACGCGCTCGCCATTCGAGACCAGGGCGGGATGCACGCCTACCACTGCCAGGACTGCGGTGGATGGCACGTTGGGCACGGCGGAAAACGCGGCCGTCACCTCGACCCGACGCAGCGGCCGCTCGGCCCGCGCCTGAGTGGGAACAGGCGCCTGCGGCGCAAGCTCGGGGAGGCCTTGGCCGCCGGCAACCGCCGGCGAGCGGCCGCCATCGTGAAGCTGATCCAGCGGTTCGACGCGTTCCGTCCTTGACTTGCTTCGACTATTCATATACACGGCTCACATGGACGATTCAGACGCTGTTGTCGAGACGCGCATGCAGGCCGCCGAGGCCGGACGCATCAAGTACCGCTCGTCGCCATGCCGGAAGTGCGGGTGCGACATCAGGTACACCAGGACCGGGAGGTGCACAGCATGCGACAGGCGGCTGTCCTCCCACTACCGCGAGAAGATCAACAACACGGTGCGGGAAGCCCTGGCCAGGAAGGGGTGACCCCCGATGCACCGCTACAGCCTGCACATTGGCGACTACGCGGCCCATACGCGCCACCTGAGCCCGATCGAGGACCTGGCCTACCGGCGGATGCTCGACGCCTACTACCTGCACGAGAAGCCGCTTTCCGGCGACGTGGCGGCCATCAGTAGGGCGATCGGACTGCCCGGTCACGATGCGGAGGTCGGAGCTGTGCTGGCCGAGTTCTTCGTGAAGGAGGCCGATCAGTGGCGGAATGCCCGATGCGACCGCGAGATCCTCGAGTACCGCGACGTCGTCCGGAGGAACCAGGAGAACGGAAGGCGTGGGGGACGTCCAAGAAACCCACTGGCAACCCAGTCGGTTGCCAGTGGGATGCCAGTGGAAACCGACCGGCAACCCACTGTACTGAAACCCACTGGAAAGCCTCCCTCTTCCCTTCTCCCTTCTCCCTCTTCCCAAGGTACAGAGCAGCGGCGCGCAGAGCGCGCGGTTCAGGTTGAGTCCTGGCCAGGCGTCGAGCCGGAGATCCTGAAGCAGTTCCTGGCGTTCCGGCGGCGAAAGGCCGCCCCCGTCACGGAACTCGTGATGCGGACCACCGAGAAGAAGGCGGCCGAAGCCGGCCTCTCGATGAACGATGCGCTGATCGAGTGGATCGCGAACGGAACAACCGGCTTCTTCCCGAAGCCCGTGTCCTCGTCACGCAGCGGGAAGCCCGACATGCGCGAGCGGTTCAAGCACCTCGAGCCCGGCCAGCCAAACCCATGGGGCGACGGCCCCACCGTGAGGAACCTGTGAGCGCCACCATCCAGTCCGTCGTGTGGATCCGGCACCACACCGACCGCCACCCCATCGGCCAGATCGCGCAGGAGCACGACCTGCAGGTGCACGAGGTCGAGCGCATGATCGCGCAGGAGACGGTCCGGCGCCGGCGCTCCGGTACGCTGCCACCCCACCTGGACGGCCCGCCGGTCGTCACCACGACGAATCCGGTGCGCGACGAGAACCGGGTGTGCCACGACCACGGGCCCTACCTGTCGCAGCTGCTCCGCACGGACCCCCCGTGCCCGATCGCCCCGGACTTCTGGACGAACTGCCCGCAGTGCGATCGCATCTGGCAGTCAGAGGTCGATCAGCGGGACCGCGATGTCCGGACCGGCATGAGCGAGCGGCAGCGTGTCGCGCTCGCGCGCATCGCGTCGGCCAACATCCCGCAGCGGTTCGCGGACGCGAGCATCTGGAACTACCAACACGGAATGGAGGGCCAGCACCGCGCGTGGGTGTGGGCTCGCGAGTACTGCGAGAGCTTCGCGATGGTCGTGCAGAGCGGTCGATGCGCCGCGCTGATCGGGGCGAGCGGGACCGGCAAGACCCACCTGGCGGTCGGCGTGCTCAAGTACGTGATCGACAAGGGGGCGACCGGATACTACTCGACGGTATCGGGCATGATGACGCACCTCAAGAGCACGTTCTCGAGGGACGCGGACGCCACCGAGGCTGAGGCGACCCGCGCCTACACGAAGCCCGACCTGCTGGTGCTCGACGAGGTCGGGCGCGCACTCGACACATCGTGGGAGCAGTCCAAGTTCTTCGAGATCTTGAACGAGCGCTACGCCAACCTGAAGCCTACCGTCCTGGTGTCCAACCTTCCCGAAGCGAAGTTCCGCGAGCACCTCACTGAGGTCGTGGTCGACCGCCTGCGGGAATCCGGAGGCCGCCTGCTCGTGTTCGACTGGGCGAGCCAGCGATCGTCGAAGCCGAAGTTGTATTTGAGTCGCGACGCTTGACACGGCGATGGCGTCGTGAGAGGATGTGTACATGGACGACACCAAGCGATTGGTCGATCTGATGCTCGCGTGCGAGACGGCAATCGAAGCTCTGCGGATTGCGGACCGCGAGTTCTCGAAAATCGACGAGACGACCGACACGCACCTGTCGCCATACTTTAAAAGCGAGCTTCACGAATCGATCGAGGCCGCTATCACCAAGGCGGATTCCGCGCGCAGAGCGTTCAAGGCTGTCGACGGAAAGAGAGGTGCGCCGTGATTCCCGACGCAAAGAAGCTAGGGCACGACCTAGGAGGTGACGCATGAACGAGAATCACGACAAGGCCTGGAAGGACCTCGCGAAGCGAGCCCGCGCAGGCGAGCGTCACGTAGTTGGCGGCAAGGATGCAGAGCGCCTACTGCGCGCACTGCCAGACGAAGGCATGAGCGAAACCGAGGTGGACGCCATCGTGCGAGGGGTGGTCGCCGGGCGCGCCATGCGGGAGAAGCACAAGGCTGAGGATGTGAACGAGCCTCAACCAACGTCAACTGCCGGAGTGGAAGAGGACGTCCTGCAGCTCAACCGAAACAAGGGTGGGGAGGATGCGGATGCCGAGTCTCTGCTGGATGAGCTGAGACGTGAGGCTTTAGAGGACGACAAGGAGGAGGACGACGAGCGTGTGACAACCACCAAGAGGAAGCCATCGCACTGGTCCCGCAAGCTGCGACTACTCGGCGCATGCAACGAGGCAGTCGCCTGGGCCAAGACGCAGAGCAGCTACGCCGACGCGTGGCGCGAATGCAAGCGCAGCGACTGGATGATGTGGTTGTGCGATGTGACCACTACCCGCTCGCCGACCGAGTTGTTGATCGAGTTCTGCACCTACGCGTTGGAGAAGGCGCGTCCGGTGGCTGGCAAGGAAGCGTATTGGGCGCAGGTGGAGGGCGCGCACGCACAGGTGTGCGAGGCGCTGCGCGGCAATGGCGACATCGATGCCGCGGGGAGCGCCGCGAACGCCGCGTGGAG
>ERZ724521.1364-NODE-1364-length-10794-cov-4.525468_pt1 | contig 10794 bp, 9 predicted proteins | sample MGYA00376054_ERZ724521 | MGnify/ENA primary metagenome ERZ724521 (study PRJEB28724, sample SAMN07190883) | activated sludge metagenome | isolation source: activated sludge of sewage treatment plant in Hong Hong | place: Hong Kong | collected 2016-03-17 ... | reverse complement strand
GCGAACAGGGCGGAGATGTACAGGCCGGGACTGGCTTCCCCGAATTCGTTGGCCAGCGTCGATGCGATCGAGGTACCCGGCGCAAACAGGCTGCCGACGATGCGGTTGGCGTTGCCGATGACGAAAGTGACGGCCATCGTTTCCCCGAGCGCGCGGCCCAATCCAAGCATGATGCCGCCAATGACGCCGACGCGGGTGTAAGGCAGGACGACGCAGGTCACGACTTCCCAGGTCGTGCAACCGATTCCGTAAGCCGACTCCTTGAGCTGTGGCGGCACGGTTTCGAAAACGTCGCGCATGACCGAGGCCACGAAAGGAATCACCATCAGCGACAGCACCAGGCCGGCGGTGAGAATGCCGACGCCGATCGGCGGACCGGCAAACCATCGGCCAATTCCGGGAACCCCGCCGAGAACCGCCTGCAGATGGGGCTGCACATGTTTGGCGAACAGCGGCGCAAACACGAACAGGCCCCAGATGCCGTAAATGATCGAGGGCACTCCGGCCAGCAGCTCGATCGCCGTGCCCAAGGGACGGCGCATCCAGGCCGGGCAGGTTTCGGTAAGGAACAGCGCGATACCAAAGCTGACCGGCACGGCGATGACCAGCGCGATGAACGAGGTAACGACCGTGCCATAGATCGCGCTGAGCGCGCCGAAATTTTCCTCCGGCGCATTCCAGACGCTGCTCCACAGGAAGGCCATGCCGAATTGCCCGAACGCCGGCCTCGCTTCCACTGCCAGGGCAATCAGGATTCCGGCGAGAGCGGCCAGCACGATCAGGGCGAAGAGCAGGGTCACCCGATGAAAGACCGTATCCTGCCACTTGAACTCGCTGACGCGCCGCGCCTGGCGCGCCTGGAATTCGATCGGACCCGCATTGCCGTTCATCACTGCGCTCATTGGATCACCCCTGAATGGCAAGTACACGCTGCGGAGCCTTCGACAGCAACGGCGAGGCCACCGCAAGCAAGCTAGCGGATGGCTTTCATCTCGGTTTCGACCATCCTCACCACACCCGCAGGCAGCGGCACGAAGCCGAGTTCCTCGGCCATCGTCTGGCCATTGTTCAGAGCCCAGGCAAAGAAATCGACGACTCCCTTCTGCTTGCCCGGATCGCTGCCCTTGCCGTAGACCAGGACGTAGGTGGCACTGGTAATTGGCCAGGCATCCTTGCCCGTCTGATCGAGAAGATCGGGAGCCATTCCCTTGACCTTGAAGTTGGCTCCTGCGGCGGCCGCCTCGACAGCCGTCTGGGTCGGCACGATGTAGTTGCCCGCCCTGTTCTTCAGTGCCACGAAGCGCATGTTGTTCTTGCTGGCATCGGCGATGTCGACATAGCCGATGGCGCCGGAAATCTTCTGTACGTTGGCGGCGACGCCAGGATTACCCTTGCCGCCGACCCCGTTGGCGGGCCAGTTCACCGTGTTGCCGGTGCCGACCTCATTCCTGAACGACGCCGACTGTCGGGCCAGGTAGTTCGAAAAAACGTAGGTGGTTCCGGACCCGTCGGAACGGAAGGCGACGGTGATGGCCAGGTCGGGCAGCTTCAGGCCGGGATTCTGCGCGGCGATGAGCGGATCGTTCCACTTCCTGATTGCGCCGCGGAAGATGTCGGCAGCCGTGGGCCCGTCGAGCTTCAGCTTGCCGGAGTCTACCCCGGGGACGTTGCCCACGATGGTCACGCCACCCATGACCGTCGGGAATTGCACGAGACCGGCAGCGTCGAGATCGGCCTCGCTGAGGGGAGCATCGGTACCACCGAAATCGACGGTTTTCGCCTTGATCTGCTTGACGCCGCCGGAAGAACCGATGCCCTGGTAGTTCACCTGGTTCTTCGTGACGGCCTTGTAGGCTTCGGCCCACTTGGTGTACACGGCGTAGGGAAAAGTGGCGCCGGCGCCGGTGATGTCGGCGGCACGCGCGACAATGCTCAGGAAGACGGCTGCGGCGAAAGCGCACAGCCGCGGAACGGAAGGATGGATTCGCATGAGGGATCTCCGGACTGACTCTTTTCAGTAGGCGGGCGACATGCCCAATTTGTTGATCATTGGACGCTGCGGCTGGCGCAGCGGGCAGTTCGCGGCGAGCATCCGCGCCTGCGGCGGCCGAGGGGAACGGATCAGGCGCCCTCCTCCGGCTTTGCCACCGTGTGCCGAATGTCGATGCCGCTGACAATGTAGACGACGTCTTCGGCAATGTTGGTCGCGTGGTCCCCGACGCGCTCGATCGCCTTGGCGATCCAGATGATGTCGAGCGCTTCGCTGACCGTGCGCGAGTCTTCCATCATGTAGGTGACGAGTTGCCGGAGAATCGCGTTGAAAGCCTGATCGACCGCGCTGTCCGCGCCGATCACCTGACGCGCTGCATCGACGTCCCTGCGGGCGAGAGCGTCGAGCGCCGCGCGCAGCATCTCGGTGGCCAGCTGCGCCTCTTGATCGAGGTCCGGCAAGCGCGGGATACGCGGTTCGCCGGCGAGACGCCGCAAGCGCGACATGTTGGCGATTTGCACCGCCTTGTCACCGATCCGTTCGAGGTCGGTGACAATCCGCAGGATCGCGAGAATCAGGCGCAAGTCTCCGGCAGCCGGCTGCCGCCGGGCGATCAGCCGGGTACATTCCTCGTCGATACCCACTTCGCAGGCATCGACCTCGCGGTCGTTGCGCATGACTTCGTTCATTCGTTCGAGGTTGCCCGTGTGGAACGCGATGATCGCACCCAGCACCTGCCTCTCGACGAGAGCACCCATTTCCAGGATGCGATTGCGGATTTCTTCGAGTTCCAGGTCGAACTGTCTGCTGAGGTGGTGAGTCATGAAATTCGTGTTGGCGAATGGAACGGACGCCAACAAGAATAGGCACGCCATGTTTCGGGAAGATGACGGAACAAGCGCCGCCGAAGCGGGCGGGCACCGGCAAGGCTCGGATGGAGCACTGCGGCCGCCATCACAGGTCGGCAGTAGCGTGCCGGACGCAGCAAGAGCAACCCCGCCGAAGCGGGGTTGTGTGGTTGAAGTTCGCTGCAGCTACGCCTGCCGCCGGCACCGCAGGCGAAGGCCGCCCAATCCGATGGCGCAAAGCAGCAGGGAGGCCGGCTCCGGCACAACGGCGAAAGTGGCGGGAAGCCAGGGGCCCAGGTTGTTGCTGTGCGGCGCCATCGGCGGGTCGTACCGCTCGTCGAGTGCGCCGAGCGTGTACTCTCCGCCCGAAGAAGCACCGACGGCGATCAGGTTGTACACCCGGACCGTGTCCTGCGCCGGAAAAGTGAAGCCCGACGAAAGCTGCGAAAGATGAAGCGGGGAGGGATGAAGCACGCCGGGAATATCGAAACGGGCAAACAGGTCGCCCGTGGCGTTGCCGTCGATCAGCTGGCCGCTCGAATCGAATACGAACTGCAGCGCACCACCCAGGGCAATGTCCGGCAAACCGTCCGAGGGGAAGCTGTCGGGCCCGACCGTGACCGCCCCGGCCACGGCCTGCCGGAGATCGGCGCTGAGGAGCGGTCCCGACGACGGATTGCGAGTGACGTCGTAGAAGAAACCGGTGACCTGCAAGGAAGCAATGTTGCCGGCGTTTACCGACCAGGTAGAAGGACCATCGAAGCGCAAACCAGGGTCCGCCGGATTGCCCGCCAGCGGCAGCACCGCGATGCTGCCCGCGGCCGCCGGCATCGCGTTGCCGAAAGCATGCGAAAACACACCGCCGCCGCTTGGATCGATCAGCGGCATGCTGCTCAGCGAACTCGGATGATACAGAATGGCATCCAGCAGAACGTCGTCTGAAGGAAAGACCGGTGCCAGCAGCGGCTTGAAATTCGAGAACGTGAGGCCGTCGACCTGGACCGTGCCGCCACCCAGCAGGTCCGCGAGAGAAGGGGTAGCGGCGGTGGCCGGTACCGCCGTGTACAAGCAAGCGCACATGGCCGCCGCCCATGCAATGGGTCGAACAGTACACATAACATGATCCTCCTGAAGTCCGCTGCCGTGACGATCCACCGAGAAAGGAACAGGGGCAGGAAACCCGAGCACACGCCGCAAGTATAGTAGGTTCCACGTTCAGCCGGAGTCAATCAGTTTATTCCGGTGAGCACTGCAGACGCCGAAACGTCGATCCACCTCTGGCTCGCCCGGATCGGCGCCAACGGAGCATCCCAATGGCGCCACCGGGAACTCGCGTAGCCAATGCGCGCGGGGGAAGCACCCCGACTCCGCTACACGCGTGCTTGTCACCTTGCACGCGGCGTTCCCGCGCCGAACAGCAAGAAGGCGCCGCGAGTCGCTGCCAGACCACGGTTGTATCGCCTCCTCACTCGTACGCCGGCAGCCTGAGTTCGAAGACTGTCAGGCCGTCGCTGGAGGAGACTGTGGCGTCGCCCCCATGCGCGCGCATGATCGAGCGCGTGATCGCCAATCCCAGTCCCGCGCCTTCGGAATTCCTCTGTCGTGACGGGTCGGCCCGGTAGAAACGGTCGAACAGCCGTGGGAGATGTTCCGGGGGAATGGTGACGCCAGTGTTGGTAACCTCGACTTTCGCAAGTCCATTGGAGCAGGTCAAGGCCACCTCCACACGTCCGCCTTTCGGAGTATGCCGGAAAGCGTTTGAAAGAAGGTTTCCCATGGCTCGCCGCAGCATCAACCTATCCCCTGGAACCTCTGCTCGTCCCCTCACGGACAGCTCGACACAATTCTCTTCGGAGACGGCCTCATAGAATTCCAGAAGGCCATCGGCCTCTCTGCGCAGATCAACCGCCTCCGTGGCGGCCACAACGAGATCGTTCTCAGCCTTTGCGAGGAAGAGCATGTCGGCCACTGTCCGCGAGAGCCTCTCGAATTCTTCGGCGTTTGAGGCCAAGACGTCCCGATATTCGTCGCTTGTCCGAGCCATCGAGAGTGTCACCTGTGTCTGGGTAAGGAGGTTGCTCAGCGGAGTGCGCAACTCGTGGGCCAGATCCGAAGAGAACTCCGATAGCCTTCGGAACGACTCTTCGAGCCTCTCAAACATCTCGTTGAGGGTTCGGGCGACCTCAGCCAACTCATCGGGAAAGGCTTCAGCGCGCAGCCTGCGGTCCAGGCGGTCGGCTGTGATCTCTGCGGCGTCCCGGCAGATGTCACGCAGGGGTGCGAGTCCCTGGCGGGCTGCAGCCCAGCCGAGCAACCCGCTGGCCACAGCCGCGAGCGCCACGACGCTCCACAGGATTTCATCAAAGGAGCGCATAAAGTGCTCGTGAACGTCCAGTTCGGTGGAAACTGCCACAATCGCCGGGCCCGATGGCCCCGGAACCTTTGTGGCCAGTCCGCGGAAAGAGTGTCCCTCGGCGTCCACCCATTTCAAGGGGCGATACGCCGGATGCCTCCCCGCCATTTTCAGTTCGGCCGGAAATTTGGCGTCGCCATACGAGTAGATCTTCGCGCCGTCCGCGTCCCAGACCTCCACGGCTAATCCGTGGTGTCCAACAAGAGCCGCCTCCAGACGTGGGCGTAGAGTGACCACGTCCGCATCGCCCAGGGCGCGTCCCACGAGTCTGATTTTTCCGCTGAGCAGTTCGGCATCCATTTCCTCGAAATGGCGCTCAACAAGGGACCCCACCACGAATCCGAGGGCCAGCAAAACCGAGGTCGATACCAACGCGAAAAGGAATGTCAGTCGAAGCGTGACGGACTTTCCCTCGAACGGCGTCAATTCCCTTCGTCCTCGATTACGTAGCCCATGCCTCGAGCCGTCCGGATCAGTTTGGGCTCGAAACCGTCGTCCACCTTTGAGCGCAGGCGCCGGACCGCCACTTCGATGACGTTGGTGTCGCTGTCGAAATTCATGTCCCAGACCTGCGAGGCGATGAGCGAGCGAGGAAGCACTTCTCCCCGCCGGCGCAGCAGCAGTTCCAGCAACGAAAATTCCTTGCTGGTGAGGTCGATCTTCTTTCCCCCACGCGTCACCCTGCGGCGGCGCAAATCAAGCTCGAGATCGGCGACAGACAGGACTTCCTCCTCGCGCGCCTTCGAACCCCGGCGCAGCAGGGTGCGCACCCGGGCGAGCAATTCGGCGAAGGCGAACGGCTTGACGAGATAGTCGTCGGCGCCGAGATCGAGTCCCTTGACCCGGTCGTCTACAGAATCGCGGGCGGTCAGGAACAGCACTGGCATGTCCTTGCCGGCCTTGCGGACGCCCTGGAGCACCCGCCAGCCGTCGATACCCGGAAGCGTGACGTCCAGGACGGCCAAATCGTAGGCCTCGGTGAGAGCCAAATGCAACCCGTCCAGGCCGTCACGGGCCAGATCCACGACAAAGCCCGCCTCCGTAAGTCCCTGTCTGAGATAATCGCCTGTCTTGGTCTCGTCTTCCACGACCAGTATCTTCACGCTTTTCTCCCGAATTTCGCACTGGCCCATTGTGCGCCGGCTGCCTGCTTCCGATGCAGATCCTTACCGAAATGTAATTCCGCCGTCAGCCTTTCGTTATGTGCGACGGGTCAGAATCCGGCCGGACAATCCCCGGAAGTCCCACCCATGAAACGAATCCTGCTCGGTGCGCTCGGTGCCGTTGTTCTCGCGGCCGTCTCGGCGATGGCCGCCGTCAGCCTCGGCCTCATTCCCTTCTCGGCCGACGAGCCCCATTCGGAGGCCGTCCGCTCCCTGATCGTTTTCGCCAGGGAGAGATCCATCGCGATGGCTGCTGTCGGCGTCACCATCCCCGACGACCTCGCCTCGCCCGAACGGATCCGCCGCGGGGCCGGCAACTACGAGGCCATGTGCGCGGGCTGCCACCTCTCGCCGGGCGCCGCGGACACGGAAATCCGCAAGGGCCTCTACCCGCAGCCAACTAACCTCTCAACGAAGGCCGAAGGCCAAGCCGTCGAGGCTGCGGACGCCAGGCGCTTCCAGATCGTCAAACACGGTGTCAAGGGCTCCGGCATGCCGGCCTGGTCAAAGGGCGGCATGGACGACGGCGCGATATGGGATCTGGTGGCGTTTGTGCGCGTCCTCCCCGACACGTCGCCAGCGGGCTACCGCGCCTTGGTGGAGGTCAGCGACGGCCACTCGCACGCGGGCATGGAAGGAATGGGTCACGAACATGGGCAGCACGACCACGGCGCCCATCCCCACGCGCATGCGGGGCACGACCACCATGGACATTGATTACACGAATGTAATCCGGCGGTCAGCCTCCCGTAGGAATTGGAAAGCCAAACTGCCGACATCCGAAACGACAGGAGCGACGCCATGAACCGATTCGCCAAAACCCTCCGACCACTCTTGCTGCCCCTCGCCCTGGCCGCCCCGGGCTTCGCCTTGGCCGACGCCGCGGTCCGCGTCGAGGTCTTCAAGAGCCCCTATTGTGGCTGCTGCGAGAGGTGGGTTGAGCAGATGCGCAGGAACGGCTTCGAGGTCGTCACCAAGGACGTCCAGGACGTTCCGGCCGCCCGTAGGGCTGTCGGCATGCCCGACCGCTACGGCTCGTGCCACACCGCCAAGATCGCCGGCTACGCCATCGAGGGCCATGTGCCGGCCGAGGACGTGCGGCGACTCCTCCGGGAGAACCCCAAGGTCGTCGGCCTGTCGGGCCCGGGCATGCCACAGGGTTCCCCCGGTATGGAGACCGTCACGCCCAAACCCTACGACACGCTGCTCGTCCGCGCAGACGGTGGCTACGAAACCTTCGCCAAACACTGACCGAAAGAGAATCCGCGATGAACCTAAAAACCGCAGTTACCCACGGAAAATCCCGCTCATGCTTCGACAAGCTCAGCACGAACGGGATTTTTGCCTCTCACCCAGCGGGTGAGGCCCCGTTCGCCCTGAGCAGCCCGCGTAGCGGGCGTGTCGAAGGGTTCGTGTGTTTTCAACTGCGGTTTCCAGGATGAAGATCATCCTGATCGCAGCCTTTCTCGCCTTCGCGCTCACGTCCGGAGCGAACGCTGCCAACTCTACGGAGCGGAAGAAGTACGGAGACGGAGCCGCGGCCCGAAAGACCGACACCCCGCTGACCGAAGGCGTCGTCAAGAAAGTGGACAAGGCCTCCGGCAAGATCACGCTTACGCATGGCCCACTGCCCAATGGGATGCCCGGCATGACCATGGCCTTCAAGGTCAAGGAAACCGCCCGCCTCGAAGGCATCAAGGAGGGGGAGAAGGTTCTGTTCGCCATCGACGACGGCATGATGATCATCCTTCTCGAGGCAGCCAAGTAAGCGGCAATGGCAGCGAGACCGTTCCGTCTGCTTCCGGCCCTCCTCGCTTCGCTCTGGTTGGCGACCGAGGCCCTGTCGCAGGAAGCCGCACTCGGACGAAGCGTAGACAGCCTGCTCGAGCTCGCCCGCGGGAGCAACCCCGAATATGCAGCCGCGCAGGCGGAGGCCACCGCCGCCGGTGAGCGGGTGGTGCCCGCCGGGGCGCTGGCCGACCCACGCCTGCGGGTGGAACTGCGCGACATCACCCGTTCCGGCGAGCAGAACCCGACGATCTCGCCCAGCCGCGTCGGCAGTACCCGTTATCTGCTGTCACAGGATCTGCCCTGGTTCGGGAAGCGGGAACTGCGCCGCGAGATCGCCGAATTCGAAGCGGAGGGAGCGAAGAATCGCGCCAGCGGCACCTGGGCCGAGCTCGCGGCGAAGATCAAGACGGCGTACGCGCAGCGCTACTACGTCCAACGCAACCTGCAACTCATGCGCGAAATTCTCGACCTGACCCGGCGCCTCGAGAAGATCGCGCAGGCGCGCTATTCGGGCGGTCTCGCGGCACTCGCCGACGTGATCCGCGCGCAGGTCGAACAGACTGGCCTGCAGAGCGAACTGTTGGTTCTGGAGGGCGAGAGCCGGCAGCTAGACGCACGTATCAACGCCTTGCTGGCTCGGCCTGCAGCGGCGCCGCTGGCCGCGCCGGAACGCCTGCGCGCGCTGCCAGCGGCAGCGAATTTCGATCCGGCGACGCTCGAAGAGCGGCTGCGCGCCCGCAATCCGGTGCTGTTCGCCGAAACGTCCCGGGTCCAGGCGGCCGAGCGCAGCCGGGAACTGGTATACCGGAATCGCTACCCGGATGTCACGGTCGGCGCCGGTCCGATCCAGTACCAGAGTGCGATCCGGGAGTGGGAACTGATGGTCGAACTGAACCTTCCGCTGCAACTCTCGTCGCGCCGTTCGCAGGAGCGCGAAGCCGAGGCAACGCTGGCCGCCGCGCGGGCGCGCAAGGAAGCAACGGCCAATCAGTTGCTGGCCGAACTCTCGGAAAATCTCGTCGGCATCGAGACGGCGCGGCGTACCGAGTTGCTCGCTTCGACCAGCCTCCTGCCTGAAGCGGAACTCACCTATCGCGCCGCCCTCGCCGGCTACGAGACCGGCAAGGTCGACTTCGCGACGCTGCTCGAAGCGCAGCGAAAGATCCGGCAGGCCCGACAGAGCGAGATCAAGGCGCAAAGCGAAGCGCGGATCCGCCTCGGCGAAATCGAACGACTCCTGGGGGATGACCTATGAAACCCACCGCCGCCTTAGCCGTCGTCGGCGTCGCGCTGCTTGCCGCCGGCAGCGGCTACTGGCTGGGCAGTCACCCGGAGCCGACCAGCAGCGCCATCGAAACGTCTGCGCCCGCGGCAAAGCGCGGCAAGCTCCTGTACTACCGCAACCCGATGGGACTTCCCGACACTTCTCCGGTGCCGAAGAAGGACCCGATGGGGATGGACTATCTGCCCGTCTATGAGGGCGAAGAGGACAACACGCCGGCGTCCGCCAACCAGATCAGGATTAGCGTCGAAAAGGTGCAGAAACTGGGCGTGCGTACGGAGCCAGCGGTCCTCGCCCCAATCGAGCGGATCGTCTCCGCGGCGGGCCGAATCGAGCCGGACGAACGGCGCGTCTATACCGTCGCTCCGAAGTTCGAGGGTTACGTCGAGCGCCAGTACGTCAATGTCACCGGGCAGCCGATCGCCAAGGGGCAGCCCCTGTTCGAGGTGTATGGTCCCGAGCTGGTTTCCGCCCAGCGCGAGTATGCGATCGCGATGCAGGGGCTGGCCGCGCTGCACGAGGCTGAGCGCGACAAGCAGGCGGCGATGCGCGAAGTGGCGGAATCGAGCCTGCAACGCCTGCGCAACTGGGACATCTCCGAGGAGCAGATCAAGGTCCTGGCCAATTCCGGTGAGGTCCGGAGGACGCTGATCCTGAGATCGCCCGTCTCCGGCGTCGTCACCGAGAAGAAGTCCGTCCAGGGCATGCGCTTCATGCCGGGCGAGACGCTCTACCAGGTAGCCGACCTGTCCTCGGTCTGGGTCGTCGCCGACGTCCCCGAACAGGACGTCGGGTCGGTCTCCGTCGGTGCCAAGGCCAAGGTCTCCATCGACGCCTATCCCGACAAAGCCTTCGAGGGCACCGTCTCCTACGTCTACCCGACCCTTAAGGCCGAGACCCGCACCGTACCGGTGCGCATCGAACTGGCCAACCCCGGGACGCTCCTCAAGCCGGGCATGTTCGCCCGCGTCGAGACACGCTCCGCCGGGAAGGCCCGGGCCCTGACGATCCCCGCGTCGGCCGTCATCGACAGCGGTACGCGCCGGATCATCCTCATCCAGGCGGGCGAGGGCCGCTTCGAGCCGCGCGAGGTCAAGACAGGGATACGCTCCGGGGACCGCGTAGAGGTCCTCGAAGGGGTGCGGGAGGACGAGCGGGCGGTTGTCGCTGCCAACTTCCTCATCGATGCCGAAAGCAACCTCAAGGCGGCCGTCGGCGGCTTCGGCCATGCCGCGCACGGCAAGCCGGCGGATGGCGGCGCCAAGCCCGCGCCCGCGGGCCACTCGGCCGCCGGGAAGGTCGAGGGG
>ERZ724521.1360-NODE-1360-length-10812-cov-4.400669_pt1 | contig 10812 bp, 9 predicted proteins | sample MGYA00376054_ERZ724521 | MGnify/ENA primary metagenome ERZ724521 (study PRJEB28724, sample SAMN07190883) | activated sludge metagenome | isolation source: activated sludge of sewage treatment plant in Hong Hong | place: Hong Kong | collected 2016-03-17 ... | reverse complement strand
GGGCCTTCTGGAACGCCTCCTGGAAGGTCCGGCCCATGGCCATCACCTCACCCACCGATTTCATCTGGGTGGTCAGGCGGCTGTCGGCCGCAGGGAACTTCTCGAACGCAAAGCGCGGGATCTTGGTGACCACATAGTCGATGCTGGGCTCGAAGCTCGCGGGCGTGGCGCCGCCGGTGATCTCGTTGCGCAGCTCGTCCAGCGTGTAACCCACGGCGAGCTTGGCGGCCACCTTGGCAATCGGGAAGCCCGTGGCCTTGGAGGCAAGAGCCGACGAACGCGACACCCGCGGGTTCATCTCGATCACGATCATGCGGCCGTCCTTCGGGTTGACCGAGAACTGCACATTGGAGCCACCCGTGTCCACGCCAATCTCGCGCAGCACCGCGAGCGACGCGTTGCGCATGATCTGGTATTCCTTGTCGGTCAGCGTCTGGGCCGGCGCCACCGTGATGGAGTCACCCGTGTGCACCCCCATCGGGTCCAGGTTTTCGATGGAGCAGACGATGATGCAGTTGTCGGCCTTGTCGCGCACGACTTCCATCTCGTACTCTTTCCAGCCGAGCAGCGATTCTTCAATCAGCAGCTCGTTGGTGGGTGAGGCTTCCAGGCCGCGCTTGCAGATGGTCTCGAACTCTTCCGGGTTGTAGGCAATGCCACCACCGGTGCCGCCCAGCGTGAAGCTGGGGCGGATGACGGTCGGGAAACCCACGGTCTTCTGCACGGCCCAGGCTTCGTCCATGCTGTGCGCAATGCCCGAGCGTGCGGAGCCCAGACCGATCCTGGTCATGGCGTCCTTGAACTTCAGCCGGTCTTCGGCCTTGTCAATCGCCTCGGGCGTGGCGCCAATCAGCTCGACCTTGTACTTGTCCAGCACGCCGTGGCGCCACAGGTCCAGCGCGCAGTTCAGGGCCGTCTGGCCGCCCATGGTGGGCAGAATCGCGTCCGGGCGCTCCTTGGCGATGATCTTCTCGACCGTCTGCCAGGTGATGGGCTCGATGTAGGTGACGTCGGCCGTGGCCGGGTCGGTCATGATCGTCGCCGGGTTGCTGTTGATCAGGATGACCTTGAAGCCCTCCTCGCGCAGCGCCTTGCAGGCCTGCACGCCCGAGTAGTCGAACTCGCAGGCCTGGCCGATGATGATCGGGCCAGCGCCGATGATGAGGATGCTCTTGATGTCTGTGCGCTTGGGCATGTTATTTCGCCTCCATCAGTTTGATGAAGCGATCGAAGAGATAGCTGATGTCGTGCGGGCCGGGTGACGCCTCAGGATGCCCCTGGAAGCAGAACGCGGGGCGGTCGGTGCGGGCCAGGCCCTGCAGCGTGTTGTCAAACAGGCTGATGTGGGTGGCGCGCAGGTTGGCCGGCAGGGTTTTTTCGTCCACCGCAAAACCGTGGTTCTGGCTGGTGATGCTGACGCGGCCGGTGTCGAGGTCTTTCACCGGATGGTTGGCGCCGTGGTGGCCGAACTTCATCTTGAAGGTCTTCGCGCCACTGGCCAGCGCCATGATCTGGTGGCCCAGACAGATGCCAAAGGTCGGGATGCCGGTTTCAATGAGCTCGCGTGCCGCCGCAATCGCGTAGTCGCAGGGCTCCGGGTCGCCCGGGCCGTTGGACAGGAACACACCATCGGGCTGGTGCTTGAGCACCTCAGCAGCGGAGGTTTGCGCAGGCACCACGGTGACCTTGCAGCCGCGCTGGGCCAGCATGCGCAGGATGTTCTTCTTGACGCCGAAGTCAAACGCCACCACATGAAAGCGCGGCGCGGCTTGCGTGCCGTAGCCCGTGCCCAGCGCCCATTCCGTCTGGGTCCACTCGTACGGTTGCGCCACGGACACGACCTTCGCCAGGTCCAGGCCCGCCATGCTCGGCGCAGCCTTGGCCGCAGCGACGGCTTTGTCCATGTGGGCCTGCGTCACGGCTTCACCGGCGGCCAGGCCGATGATGCAGCCATTCTGCGCACCCTTGCTGCGCAGCAGCCGGGTGAGCTTGCGGGTGTCGATGTTGGCGATGGCCACCGTGTTCTCGCGCACCAGGTACTGCGAGAGGGTCATGGTCGAGCGGAAGTTGCTGGCCAGCAGCGGCAGGTCCTTGATGATCAGGCCCGCGGCGTGGACCTTGTCGGCTTCGATGTCTTCCGCGTTGACGCCGTAGTTGCCAATGTGCGGATACGTGAGCGTCACGATCTGCTGGCAGTAGCTCGGGTCGGTGAGGATTTCCTGGTAACCGGTGATGGCGGTGTTGAACACCACTTCGCCGGTGGTGGAGCCGGTGGCTCCGATCGAATTGCCGAGAAAGACCGTGCCGTCAGCGAGCGCCAGGATGGCGTGGGGGGCGGTTCCCTGAAGGGACAAAAGCACTGGGTTCTCCGGATGGTGACGGGTACGCCCAAACGCGCTCAAGAGAAGTCTCTCGTGGCTGCTTGTGTCAGGGAAAGGGCTTGAATGCGCTAGGCGTACGGGGTTTGCGGGAAAGCCCTTGATTATAGCCGCAGCTCACCCCCACGGGCTCATGCAGCGATGGCATGGGCCCCGCTTTCAGGGGACATCAGGCCTGCTGATAGCGCTGGCATGCAGGCAGATGGCCGCCGCCGCCGCCACATTGAGCGACTCTTCCCCGCCCGGCTGGCCGATGCGCACCGCCAGACGGGCCCGTGACGCCACCTCGTCGCCCACGCCCTGCCCTTCATGGCCCAGGGCCCAGGCACAGGGCCAGGGCAGCTTCTGCTGCTGCACCAGTTCACCCTGGTGGGAGCTGGTGACGATGACCGGCACCGCCAGCGCGTCCAGCGCGGCCGGCTCCACCGCTTCGATCAGGCGCAGGCCGAAGTGCGCGCCCATGCCGGCACGCAACACCTTGGGCGACCACAGCGCTGCCGTGCCCTTGAGCGCCAGCACCTGCCGGAACCCGAAGGCCGCCGCGCTGCGCAGAATGGAGCCCACGTTGCCGGCGTCCTGCACCCGGTCGAGGAGGACGCTGGGCGCCAGCGGCTCAATGCCGGCTGGCGCCGGCAGGTCCAGCACGAAGCCCATGCGCGCCGGCGACTCCAGCGCACTGATGCCAGCCCACAGCGCGTCAGCCACCACTATGCTTTTGATAGCAGCCTGCGCATATTCCACGCGGGCTACAGGCCAATTGGACTCACAAAACAGGGCCAGCGCCGGCTTCAAGCCCCGGGCCAGCGCGGCGCGACAGAGGTGGTCGCCCTCCAGCCACACCCGGCCCTGCTTGCGGTAGGCCGTGGCATCCTGCGTCAGGCGGCGCAGTTCTTTCAGCAGCGCGTTGTCGCGCGAGCTGATGTGGGTGACGGTCTCGCTGGTCATTTCAGGACACCCGCCACCGGCGCGAACGACTTGCGGTGCTGCGGGCAGGCGCCATGGACGCGCAGCGCTGCGATGTGGGCAGCGGTGCCGTAGCCCTTGTGGCCATCAAAACCATATTGCGGGTACTGCTGGTGGTACTCGGCACACCAGCGGTCGCGGTACACCTTGGCCAGGATGGACGCGGCGGAAATCGCCGGCACCTTGGCATCCCCCTTGACGATGGCTTCGGCCAGCACGTCCAGCCGCGGCAGCCGGTTGCCGTCCACCAGCACCTTGGCCGGCTTCAGGCGCAACCCCTCCACCGCGCGGCGCATCGCCAGCAGCGTGGCCTGCAGGATGTTGAGCTGGTCGATCTCTTCCACGCTGGCTTCGGCAATCGAGCAGCACAGCGCCTTGGCGCGGATTTCGTCGTACAGCCGCTCGCGGCGCAGGGCGGTGAGCTTCTTGGAGTCGGCCAGGCCCTTGATCGGGTTCAGGTCGTCCAGGATCACCGCCGCCGCCACCACCGGGCCGGCCAGCGGGCCGCGCCCGGCCTCGTCCACACCCGCCACGAGGCCGGGCGTGTCCCAGGCCAGCGGGGCCTGTTCAGCCTTCAAGAACTTTCTGGATCGCATCGGTCGCCAGCGTCGCGGTGTCGCGCTGCAGCTCGGCGTGCAGCGCGGTGAATCGTTGTTGCAGGGCCGCCATTTTCTCAGGCGCCTCCAGCCAGGCCAGCACCGCCTGCGCCAGCGCGTCGGGCGTGGCGGCGTCCTGCAGCAGCTCGGGCACCACAAAGTCCTGGCACAGGATGTTGGGCAGGCCCACCCAGGGCTGCAGCTTCTTGGCGGCCATGATCTGCCAGGACAGCCAGTTCATGTTGTAGGCAATCACCATCGGCCGCTTGAAGAGCGCCGCCTCCAGCGTGGCGGTGCCACTGGCGATCAGCGTCACGTCGCAGGCCGCCAGCACAGTGTGCGACTGGCCGGTGACGATCTGCAGGCTGGCACCCAGGCCGGCCTGACGTGCTGCCGCCTCGATCGCCGGGCGCAGGGACGGAATCGCAGGTACTACAAATTTGATAGCGCCCTGCGCAGCGCGGATGAGGGCTGCAGCCGAAAAGAACCTGGAAGCCAGGTACTGCACTTCGGACTGGCGGCTGCCCGGCAGGACGGCCACCACGGTGTCCTGCGCCGCCAGGCCGAGCTGCGCCCGGGCTGCAGCCTTGTCGGGCACCTGCGGGATCACGCTGGCCAGCGGATGGCCCACATAGGTGGCGGCAATGCCGTGCGCCGCCAGCAGCGCCGGCTCGAACGGGAAAATGCACAGCACATGGTCCACGCTGCGGCGGATCTTGTCGATGCGCTCTGCCCGCCAGGCCCAGATCGACGGGCAGACGAAGTGCACGGTCTTGACACCCTGCGCCTTGAGGGCGGCTTCCAGGTCGAGGTTGAAGTCGGGCGCGTCCACCCCGATGAAGGCGTCGGGGCGCTGCTGCAGCAGCCGCGCGCGCAGCTGGGTACGGATGCCGACGATCTCGCGGTAGTGGCGCAGCACCTCCACATAGCCGCGTACCGCCAGCTTGTCGTGCGGCCACCAGGCCTCGAAGCCGCGCTGCGCCATCTGCGGCCCACCGATGCCGCTTGCCCGAAGCTGGGGCCAGCGTGCGCGCAAGCCGTCCAGCAGGAGCCCGGCCAGGAGATCGCCGGAAGTTTCACCGGCCACCATCGCGATGTGGGGTGCCAGCGGGTGCATCTACCGGACGATGCCGCGCTGCGGTGACACCTGGCCCAGGAACTGCAGCATCAGCTGCACATCGGGTGCGGCGTCCGGGATTTCATGCGCCAGCGCGCCGATGCGCGTGCTGGCCTGCTCCAGGGTGAGGCCGTCGCGGTACAGGGCCTTGTGCATGGCCTTGACCGCCGAGACCCGCGCCGGCGAAAACCCGCGCCGGCGCAGGCCCTCGAAGTTCATCGAGCGCGCCTGGGCCGGCTGGCCCTGGCTCATCACAAACGGCGGCTGGTCGGCAAACAGCAGCGAGCACATGGCCGTCATGCCATGCGCGCCGATGCGCACAAACTGGTGCACCACGGTAAAGCCACCGAGAATGACCCAGTCGCCCACCTCCACATGGCCCGCCAGCTGCGAGTTGTTGGCGAAGATGGTGTGGTTGCCCACGATGCAGTCGTGCGCCAGGTGCACATAGGCCATGATCCAGTTGTCATGGCCAACCCGCGTCACGCCACCACCACCGGGCGAACCGATGTTGAAGGTGCAGAACTCGCGGATGTGGTTGCGGTCGCCGATCACCAGTTCGCAGGGTTCGCCGGCGTACTTCTTGTCCTGCGGAATGGCGCCGAGCGAGCTGAACTGGAAGATGCGGTTGTCGCGGCCGATGGTGGTGTGGCCTTCGATCACGCAATGCGCGCCGATGGTGGTGCCCGCGCCCACCTTCACATGCGGGCCGATCACGGTATAGGGCCCGACGCTGACCGAGCTGTCCAGCTCGGCCGCCGGGTCCACGAGGGCGGTGGGATGAACCAGGCTCATGGGCGCGGCGTCATGCAATCTTGCGCATCGTGCACATGAGTTCTGCCTCGCAGGCCACTTCCTCACCGACGTAGCTGGTGCCCTTGAACTTGAAGATGCCGGCCTTGGCGCGCTCGAGCGTCACGTCCATGACGAGCTGGTCGCCCGGCTCCACTGGCCGCTTGAAGCGCGCGCCGTCGATGCCGGCGAAGTAATACACCGTCTTGTCATCCGGCGTCACGCCCAGCGTGTCAAAGGACAGAAGCGCCGCAGCCTGGGCCATGGCTTCGAGCATCAGCACGCCCGGCATCACCGGCCGGTGCGGGAAATGCCCGGTGAAGAACGGCTCGTTGATGGTGACGTTCTTCAGCGCCTTGATGCGTTTGCCTTTTTCCAGCTCCAGCACGCGATCCACCAGCAGGATCGGGTAGCGGTGCGGCAGCTGCTTCAGGATTTGGTGGATGTCCATCATGGTTTTCTGGTTTTCTCAAGGGCCTTGAGGCGCTCGCGCAGGCTGTGCAGCTGCTTGAGCGTGGCGGCATTTTTTTCCCAGCTCGCATTGTCGTCGATGGGGAACACGCCGGTGTAGTGGCCGGGCTTGAGGATCGAGCGCGTCACGACCGTGGCGGCGGAGATGTGCACGCCATCGGCCAGCGTCAGGTGGCCCAGCACCACGGCGCCGCCGCCCACCGTGCAGTGGGCGCCAATCGTGGCACTGCCCGCCACACCCACGCAGCCCGCCATGGCCGTGTGCCGGCCGACTCGCACGTTGTGGCCGATCTGCACCAGGTTGTCGAGCTTCACGCCGTCTTCGATCACCGTGTCCTGCAGGGCGCCGCGGTCGATGCAGGTGTTGGCGCCAATTTCCACATCGTCGCCGATGCGTACGGCGCCCAGTTGCTCGATCTTTTCCCACCGGCCGGCGTCGGGCGCAAAGCCGAAGCCGTCCGCGCCGATCACGGCCCCCGGATGGATCAGGCAGCGCTCGCCGATGACGCAGTCCTCGCCAACCGACACCCGCGCCTTGAGCACGGATCCCGCGCCGATGCGGGCACCCCGCTCCACCACGCACAGCGCGCCGATGCGGGCTGTGGGATCCACTTCGGCCTGCGGGTCCACCACCGCGCTGGGGTGAATACGCGGACCGCTGGCCGGCGCCTGCTGGCGCTTCCACAGCTGGGTGGCACGGGCGAAATAAAGATACGGATCGGCAGCCACAATGCAGGCGCCGCGCTGCAACGCAACCTGCTGCATGGCCGGGCCCACAATGACGCAGGCCGCCCGGGAGGCGGCCAGCTGGGACTGGTACTTGGGGTGGCTCAGGAAGCTGAGGGCGTCGGGGCCTGCGCCATCCAGCGGCGCCAGAGCGCCAATCGGTGTGTCCGGGTGGCCGTGAAGCTCGCCACCGAGCGCCTCAACAATCGAGCCTAGACGCAGCGCCACACCGTGCGGCTTTACTTGGCGCCGCCGTTGAGCGCCTTGATCACCTTGTCGGTGATGTCGTGCTTGGGGTTGATATACACCGCTTCCTGCAGCACGAGGTCGTATTTCTCGGCCTCGGCCACCTGCTTGACGACGCGGTTGGCGCGCTCGAGCACGGTTTGCAGCTCTTCGTTCTTGCGGGCATTCAGGTCTTCCTGGAATTCGCGGCGCTTGCGCTGGAAATCCCGGTCCTGGTCCACAAGCTGCTTCTGGCGCGTGGCACGCTGGCTCTCCGGCAGGGTGGGCGCCTCACGTTCGAACTTTTCGGATGCCGTCTTCAGCGCATTGCCAAGGTCGTTGAGCTCCTTCTCGCGGCGCGAGAACTCCTGCTCGAGTTTCGTCTGCGCCGCCTTGGCGGTGTTGGCTTCACGGAAGATGCGGTCGGTGTTGACGAACCCCACGCGGAAATCTTCGGCCTGGGCGTGCCCGGCAAAGGCCGCACAGCCCAGCACCAGGCCGAGCCAGCATTGACGTGAGAAGTACTTCATTAGAAAGACGTTCCGATCTGGAATTGCAATTTCTGGATTCTATCGCCAGCGAACTTGCGCACCGGGTTGGCAATGGCCACCCGCAGCGGGCCGATCGGCGAAATCCAGCTCAAACCCACCCCCACCGACGAGCGGAACTGGCCGAAGTCAACTTTCTCGGTCTCACCAAACACGTTGCCCACGTCAACAAAGCCGAACATGCGCAAGGTGCGGTCGTTGCCCGCACCCGGGAATGGCGCGATCACTTCGGCGTTCAGTGCCAGCTTCTTCGGGCCACCGATGCTGGAGCCTGTCACGTCACGCGGGCCCAGCGTGCCCTGCTCGAAGCCACGCACGGAGCCCAGGCCACCGGCGTAGAAATTCTTGAACACCGGGTAGGGCCGGCCGCCCAGGCCCTTGCCCCAGCCCGCTTCGCCGTTGAACGCCACCGTGTACTGGCGGTTCAGCGGAATGTACTGCTGGTACTGGTAGTTGGCCCGCAGGTAGCGGGCATCGCCGCCGACGCCCCATTCGGACGACAGACGCTGGTAACGGCCGTTGGTCGGCACCAGCGTGCTGTCGCGGCCATCACGCGACCAGCCGATGGTCAGCGGAATGGCGTTGCTGGTGTAGCCGAAGCGGTTGGCATAGGCCAGGTAGGCCGCCGGAATGTTGGTGCCTGGCTTGATGGTGGTGCGTTCAAAGCCACCGCCAAAGTACACCGTGTCCAGTTCGCTGAACGGCACCCCGAAACGCAGGCTGGCGCCCGACGTCACCAGCTCGTAATTGCCCCCCTGGTCTTCGTAAGGCTTGGAGCGGCGGTGGTAGACGTCGATCGCCCGCGAAATGCCGTCGGCCGTGAAGTACGGGTCCACGGTGTTGAAGGCGATGGTGCGGTTGTATTTGCTGGTGTTGACTTCAACACCCAGGTAATTGCCCGAACCGAAGGCGTTCTCCTGCTTGATGCTGAACGACAGCGCCAGCCGCTCGGCACTGGAGAAGCCCGCACCCAGCTGCAGGCTGCCGGTGGGCTTTTCGACCACGTTGATGTTCAGGTCAATCTGGTCCGGCGCTCCGGGCACGTCGGTGGTCTCGATGTTGACGTCCTTGAAGTAGCCGAGCCGGTCGACCCGGTCACGCGACAGCTTGATGCGTTCGGCGTCGTACCACGAGGCCTCGAACTGGCGGAATTCGCGACGGATCACCTCGTCTCGCGTCCGGTTGTTGCCGCCGATGTTGACCTTGCGCACGTAGGCACGGCGCGACGGCTCGGCCATCAGCACAAACGACACCCGGTTGTTGACGCGGTCGACCTCCGGGCGGGCTTCGACCTGGGCAAACGCAAAGCCGAAGTTGCCAAAATAGTCGGTGAAGGCCTTGGTGGTCTCCGCCACCTGGTCGGCGTTGTACGGCTGACCGGGCTTGATGGTCACCAGCGACTTGAACTCGTCGTCACGGTCGAGGTAATTGCCCTCGAGCTTGACGCTGGACACCACGTAGCGCGCCCCTTCGGTCACGTTGATGGTGATCGAAATGTCCTGCTTGTTGGGCGAAATCGCCACCTGCGTGGAGTCAATGCGGAATTCCAGGTAGCCGCGCGTCAGGTAGTAGGACCGCAGTGTTTCCAGGTCGGCGTTGAGTTTGGCGCGCGAGTAGCGGTCGGACTTGGTGTACCAGCTCAGCCAGCCGCCGGTGTCCAGGTCGAACAGGCCCTTGAGCGTGGATTCGCTGAAGGCCTTGCTGCCGACCACGCGGATGTCCTTGATGCGCGCCGGCTCGCCCTCGGTCACGGTGAAGGTCAGGTTGACGCGGTTGCGCTCGATCGGCGTGACCGTGGCCACCACCTCCACCGCATAGAGGCTGCGGTTGATGTACTGGCGCTTGAGCTCCTGCTCGGCCCGGTCGGCCAGGGCCTGGTCGTAGGGCCGGCCCTCCGTCAGGCCAACGTCGCGCAGCGCCTTCTTGAGCGCGTCCTTGTCGAACTCCTTGGCGCCGACAAAGTCCACGTCGGCCACGGTGGGTCGTTCCTCGACGATAACCACCAGCACGTCGCCGTTGACTTCCAGCCGGACGTCCTTGAAAAGGCCGAGTGCAAACAGCGCACGGATCGCAGCCGACCCCTTGTCGTCGTTGTAGGCATCCCCGACTCGGAACGGCAATGACGCGAACACCGTGCCCGGCTCCACGCGTTGCAGGCCTTCCACGCGGATGTCGCGCACCGTGAACGGATCGACCGCCCAGGCCGCCTGGGCCACGAAGGCCATGGCGACCATGGCCGAAACGGTACGCAGGCGGAAGCGGTTGTATTGTTTTTTCATGAATCAGGGTGAGCGGCCAGCCGTCCCGGACCACCGGGGAGACAGGCCGCGAACAGGTTAACCAAAGAGACGGGTGACGTCGTTGAACAGCGCAATGGACATCATGACCATGAGCAGTGCAACACCACCGCGTTGTAGCCGCTCCATCCATGCGTCGGAAACACTTCGGCCGGTCACGCCCTCCCAAAGATAATACATCAGGTGTCCTCCGTCGAGGACCGGCAGCGGCAGCAGGTTGAGCACACCCAGGCTCACGCTGATCAGTGCCAGGAACACGAGGTATTGCGTCAGCCCCATGCTGGCGGACTTGCCCGCATAGTCGGCAATCGTGAGGGGCCCGCTCAGATTCTTGAGCGAGGCCTCGCCAATCACCATCTTGCCCATCATCCGCAGCGTGAGCAGGGACACCTCCCAGGTGCGGACCATGCCGTTCCACAGGCCGTCCAGCGGACCATGCCGTACCAGGGTGAAGGCCGGCGGCGAGCCGATGTAGGCGCCGATGCGGCCAATGCTGCTGGCGCCCTCCTGCCGTACGTCGGGCGTGACATCCAGCTCCCGCGCCACGCCGTCACGCTCAATGCGCCAGCGCGCGGTGGCGGCCTGACCGCTGCGCGCGGACGCCCGGATCAGCTCGCGCAGCTGGGCGCCGTCAACCACCACGGTCGCGCCGACGCGCAGCACCCGCGCGCGGTGAATTTTTTGACGCACGGCTTCGGC
>ERZ724521.1356-NODE-1356-length-10823-cov-4.151282_pt1 | contig 10823 bp, 7 predicted proteins | sample MGYA00376054_ERZ724521 | MGnify/ENA primary metagenome ERZ724521 (study PRJEB28724, sample SAMN07190883) | activated sludge metagenome | isolation source: activated sludge of sewage treatment plant in Hong Hong | place: Hong Kong | collected 2016-03-17 ... | reverse complement strand
CGCGATGACGTGAGCGCGAGGCGGTCGAAGTCCGGATTGCCGATCCCGTCGAGTGCCACGTCCTTGCGCCACAGATCGGCCACAACCGCGTTCAATGCGAGGGCGCTCACGTGGCATCCGGTGTGTGCACGGCTCAGGCCCGCACGTCGCGAGGCGTCCACCTGCAGCTCGACCACTGCTCCGGGCTGCGGCGGCTCTCCGTCAACGACATGGACGACGACCCAGTCGAAGCCCTCATCCCCGCGGCGGGCTGTAATGCCCGCATCCACCGCCACCGCCCCGTCGGGATCCACTGTGCCCACCAGGCAATCCACGACGGGCGCCCCGTCGAGGGTGCCGAAGTCCGCAGGCTGATCGGGCCACGTCGGGTCGACCGGGTGGAACGGCGTGCGATCGGTGACCACGCCCTTGCGGTCGCCGACCGGTACCACCATCAGGACGCTGCCGGTACCGTGCACCACGCCGGCCGGGAAATCGACGACGGTACCGCTCACAGGCCGGACTCCTCGGTGCGCACCATGATGGCGCCGCACTCCTCACACCTCACCACTTCATCGGCAGCCATCTCACGGATCCGGCTGAGGTCGGAGGCGCTGAGTTGCAACTGGCAGGCACCGCACCGACCATGGCGCAGCAGACCCGCACCGACGCCGGACCGGTCACGGACCTTCTCGTAGAGCGCGACCAGGTCGTCCGGAAGAGCCGCAACCAGCTCCGCGCGCCTGCCTTGTAGGGCCACCGTCTCCGAGGCGATCTCATCGGAGCGCCTGTCCCACTGGGCCGCCGTCTCCTCGGCCCGCCTCCGGCTCTCATCCAACAGGCTCTCTGCGGAGGCCAGCCCGGAGGTCGCCTCCTCCATCCGCTCCATGATCTCGAGTTCGACGTCTTCGAGTTCCGCCTGGCGACGGCCCAGGCTCTCCAACTCGTGCTGGATGTCGGTGAGTTGTTTCGGGGTCGCCGCACCCGAGTCGAGCGTCTGCTGATCCCGGGCGATGCGGGACCGCACGGTCTCGACATCGTTCTCAGCCCGTGCCACCTCCCGTTCGAGGTCCTTGATACGCGTCCGGGTGACGACGAGCGCTTCCTCCGCGGAGACCACCGCCTGTCGGGCCTGCGTGGCATTGGTCTTCAACTCAGAAGTGGATGACTCCTTGGCCAGCTGCGCCAACTTGCGGTCCACCACCGGCAACTCGAGGAGGTCCTCTTGCACCTGCGGATCAGCTTTCATTGCTTCCTCCCACGTGACCGGTCCAGGGGTCGGTCACCAGTTCACTGACGTGTGTCTGCAATCCGAGGTCCGACAGTCGTCGCGCGGTCTGCGGGCACCAGGGCCATTCACTGGCCCAATGCGCGACATCGACCACGGCGCAACCACCATCGGCGAGGTGTTCATCGACGGTGTGATGCTTGAGATCGGCGGTGACGAGGACGTCGGCGGCCCGCGATGCGGCGCTGAGTTCGGACGCGCCCGAGCCGCCCACCACAGCGACCCGGCGCACGGACGTGTCGGCCGGCCCTGCGAACCGGACACCGGCCGCGGTCGCCGGCAGAGCACTGGCCACCAGCCCTGCGAACTCGGCGAGGGACTGCAGTGGCACCGTCCCTACGCGGCCGAGACCGGTTCCCGGGACGACCCGGGTCACGGGAGTGAAGTCGTAGGCAGGCTCCTCGTACGGGTGCGCGGCCAGCAGCGCTGCGGCGACCGCGTCCCGGCTGCTGAGCGGAAGCACCATCTCCAACCGGTCCTCAGCCACCTGCTCGATCCGGCCCACTTCGCCCACGTGCGGCACCGCACCCGAGAGCGGACGGAAGGTACCCGTTCCGGGCGTCGTGTAGGCGCATCGGTCGTAATCACCGATCGCACCGGCCCCCGCCCTGGCAAGCGCATCGATGAGCCTCTCGCGGTGGGAGGCGGGGATGAACACGGTGAGGCGTAGGAAGTCCTCGGTGACGGTCTCGAGGGGAACCACGTCGGCCAGGCCCAATGCCGCGGCCAGAGCATCGTTGACGCCCGGCTGGGCGCGGTCGGCATTGGTGTGGGCGTTGAACAGCGCGACACCCGCCCGGATCAGGTCTTGGGCCAAGCGGCCTTTGGCACCACGCAGGGCGGTCACCGGCGACAGCCACAGAGGGTGGTGCGTCAGCAACAGATCCACCCCGAGATCCCGCGCCTGCGAGGCCACTTCCGCGGTGGGGTCGACGGCGAGCAGGACCGAGCGTACTTCCGCCTGCGGGTCGCCGAAACTGAGTCCGATGGAGTCCCAGGATTCGGCCAGGGCGGGCGGGAACCACTCATCGAGCACCTTCACCACGTCAACCAGCCGCACGTGGGCCCGGCCGGACTCGAACCGACGACCTTCCCGGTGTAAGCGGGGCGCGCTACCAACTGCGCTACGGGCCCAGTACAGGGTATCGGTGCCGACGGGAAGGCGATGCGTCCCCGTCCGGGCCTGACGACGACGCACCGCCTTGCCCCAATCGTGGGGCCGATCCGGCGATCGCGCATTCGCAGACGGTCCTCGCCGCGGGGCAGGCATGGGTGCGCCGGACATTTGCGGTTGACGCCGGTGCCGTGCCAACCGCACATGGTCGCCGCAGGCGCAGAAACAGGCCGCGAGACGACCATTTGGGGTCCAGAATGCGGGCCGAGCCCGCCGGTTCAACCGCAAGTGTCCGGCAGCCGGGGCTTCCCCCACGCACCACCATTCATGGTCAACTTCGCCGCAAGACTTGCAACTGAGCGCCTCGTTGTGTGGACTACTCCTGTGTCCGGTGTAGACCAACCCGTTCCTAGCCCATGAGCACACAGGCTTCCGACCGCTTGCCACTCGGCCTGACCGAGGGACAAGTCGTGATGGAGATCGGTTTCGACTCCGACTGTGATGACGCCATCCGAGCTGCCTTCACCACCGCGATCGGCGCTGAACTCCTCGACGAGGACAGCGACGAGATCGTAGAGGCCGTACTGCTGTGGTGGAGGGACGACGACGGTGACCTTGTCGACGGCCTCATGGATGCACTAGGCCCTCTTGCCGACAACGGCGTCATCTGGCTGCTTACCCCGAAACCGGGTCGCGACGGTCACATCGACCCCTCGGAGATCGCCGAGGCGGCACCGACCGCCGGCCTGCAGCCCACCCGCACGATCAGCGCAAGCGGCAACTGGCAGGGCACCCGCTTGGTCGCGCCCCGCTCGGGCCGCCGCTGACTCTGGTCGTCGCTGCGCGCGTCGCTAGCACTGTCGCCGGAGTCCCCGCGCGACTAGGGTCGAAGCAATACGAAAGGCGGTGGCTGGCGTGAAGCCTGGTGGCATTCCGACGCAGTACGTGGACTCCGACCCGGAGGAGAGCCGGGAGTGGATCGAATCCCTCGACGCGACCATCGATGCGGCGGGGCCTACTCGCGCCCGCTTCCTGGTCCGGGAACTCCTGCGTCGTGCCGCTGAGCGCAGCATCGGCATCGCCGACCTGCGACAGACCGACTACATCAACACGATCCACCCCGAGGATGAGCCGGCGTTCCCCGGCGACGAAGAGGTCGAGCACCGCATCCGCGCCTACTGCCGCTGGAACGCCGCGATCATGGTCCACCGCGCACAGCGTCCGGGCATCGGAGTCGGCGGGCACATCAGTTCCTACGCCTCGTCCGCTTCGCTGTACGAGGTCGGCTTCAACCACTTCTTCAACGGTCCCGAGGTGGACGGCGGAGACCAGATCTTCTACCAGGGGCATGCCAGCCCGGGCATCTACGCCCGCGCCTTCCTCGAGGGCCGCATCAGCGAGGACCGCATGGACGGGTTCCGGCAGGAGCTCAGCCACGGCGGCTTCGGCCACGGTCTGCCCAGCTACCCGCACCCCCGCCTCATGGGTGACTTCTGGCAGTTCCCGACGGTGTCCATGGGCCTCGGACCGGACGCGGCGATCTACCAGGCCCGCTTCAACCGCTACCTGCACAACCGCGGCATCAAGGACACCTCTCGACAGCACGTGTGGGCGTTCCTCGGCGACGGCGAGACCGATGAGCCGGAGGCCCTCGGCCACCTTGACGAAGCCGCTCGCGAGGGCCTCGACAACCTGACGTTCGTCGTCAACTGCAACCTGCAGCGTCTCGACGGCCCGGTCCGCGGCAACGGCAAGATCATCCAGGAACTCGAGTCGATCTTCCGCGGTGCCGGGTGGAACGTCATCAAGGTGGTTTGGGGCCGGGAGTGGGACGACCTGCTCGCCGCGGACACCGAAGGCGCATTGGTCTCGTTGATGAACGAGACCGTGGACGGCGACTACCAGACGTTCAAGGGCGAGTCGGGGCTGTACGTCCGGGAGAACTTCTTCAACAAGGACCCCCGCGTGGCAGCCATGGTCAAGGACTACACCGATGACCGGATCTGGAAGCTCAAGCGCGGCGGCCACGACTACCTGAAGCTCTACGCGGCCTACAAGTCGGCCATCGAGCACAAGGGGCAGCCGACGGTGATCCTGGCCAAGACCGTCAAAGGCTGGACCCTGGGCTCCCACTTCGAGTCGCGGAACTCCACCCACCAGATGAAGAAGCTCACGCTGGAGGACCTGCTGGCGTTCCGGGACCGACTGCAGATCCCGTTCACCGACGACCAGATCGACGCGAAACTCCCCCCGTACTACCACCCCGGCCCGGAGCACCCCCACATCAAGTACATGCTGGACCGGCGCCGCGAACTCGGCGGCTCGCTGCCCGCGCGCCGACAGAAGTCCCGGCCCCTCGCCCTGCCCGACGACACGCCGTACGAAGTCGTACGGCGGGGGTCCGGGTCGCAAGAAGTCGCCACCACCATGGCCTTCGTGCGCCTGTTCAAGGAGTTGCTGAAGGACCCCGAGATCGGCAAGCGGTTCGTGCCGATCATCCCGGACGAGGCCCGTACGTTCGGCATGGACGCGATGTTCCCCGTGCAGAAGATCTACAACCCTGCCGGGCAGCTTTACCAATCGGTCGACCGGGAGCTCTTCTTGTCCTACAAGGAGGCGGTCGACGGTCAGATCCTGCACGAAGGGATCAACGAGGCGGGTTCGGCATCCTCGTTCCAGGCCGCCGGTTCCTCGTACTCGACTCACGACGAGCCGATGATCCCCGTCTACATCTTCTACTCGATGTTCGGGTTCCAGCGCACCGCCGACCAGTTCTGGGCATGCATGGACCAGAAGGTGCGCGGATTCCTGCTCGGCGCGACCGCGGGCCGCACCACGCTCAACGGCGAGGGTCTGCAGCACGAGGACGGACACTCGCATCTACTGGCCTCGACGAATCCTGCGGTGGTGGCCTACGACCCGGCATTCGCCTTCGAGATCGCTCACATCGTGAAGGCCGGTCTGCGTCGGATGTACGGGCAGGACTCCGAGGATCTCTTCTACTACCTCACGGTGTACAACGAGCCGATCGTGCAGCCGGCGGAGCCGGACAACGCCGACGTCGAGGGGATCCTGAAGGGCATGCACCTGTGGTCGCGCGGCGAGGGCGACGGACCCCGTGTGCAGTTGCTGGCCTCAGGCGTCGCCGTGCCGTGGGCGATGAAGGCGCAGTCCCTGCTGCATTCCCAGTGGGGTGTGGCCGCGGACGTCTGGTCGGTGACCTCGTGGAACGAACTGCGCCGCGATGGGCTGTCAGCCCAACGGGCGGCCCTGTTGAACCCCGGCGAACCCGCTCGGGTCCCCTACGTCACCCAGCGCCTCGCCGAGACGGAAGGTCCAGTGGTGGCGGTGAGCGACTACATGCGCGCCGTCCAGGACCAGATCCAGCCGTTCGTGCCTGGCGACTTCATGTCCTTGGGCACCGACGGCTGGGGGTTGTCGGACACGCGAGGCGCGCTACGTCGACACTTCCTCGTGGATGCCGAGTCGATCACGGTGCAGGCGCTGGCACTGCTGGCCAGGCAGGGGAAGATCGACCCTGCCGCCGTGGCCACAGCGGCGGCTCAGTACCACCTCGACGACCCAGGTGCCGCCGACGCCGGCAACACCGAGGGTGGCGGCTGAGCGACCGAGCAGATCAGCCGTCGCGTTTGCGACGTTGTTGTGCGTGTCGGAGCCCGTTTGCGACGTTGTTGGCGATTGACGGCGCCAAATCCGGCAACAACGTCGCACCCGAGGATCACGTGCGACAACAACGTCGCACGCGAGACTCAGGCGCGGCCCTGTGCTTTGGCGGCCTCCCACAGCGCCTCACGGGCATCCGGGTGGGCAGCATGTTCGATCAACTGCCGCACCTGCTCACGCTCCTCGTTGCCGAAGATCTGAGCCAGGCCGTACTCAGTGACCACCGATGAGTGCTGGAACGACGTCACCGGTCCCTCGATCAGCGGCACGATGGTGGACACCTGCGCCCGCGGGTGCCACGACGGCAGCGCGATGAAGGCGTTCCCACCGGGCGAGTGCAGCGCCCCGACGATGAAGTCGGTGGAGCCTCCGAATCCGGAGTAGATCCGTCCCTTGATCCGGGAGGCGTTGGCCTGCCCGTACAGGTCCACCTGCAGAGCGGAGTTCACACTGATCATGGCCGGCGTGCGACTGATCCGTCCCGGATCGTTGGTCACCTCAGTGCGGCGCATTCGCACAAGCCGGTTGCCGTCCAGCCAGTCGTAGAGCCGCTGGCTGCCGAACACGAACGAGGCGGTGAGGGGCACGTCGGTGTCGAAACACCCGAGTTCGTGCAATGCGAGCACACCGTCGGAGAACATCTCGGACCAGATGCGCAGACCCCGGCGACCCGTGAGGGCACCGAGCACGGCATCCGGCACGCCGCCGATGCCCAGTTGCAGCGTGGCACCATCAGGGATCCGGCTGTAGATGCGTCCCGCGATCGCCTGCGCGACCTCATCGGGCGGACTCGGTTCGAGAGCCATCAGCGGTTCGTCGACCTCGATGCAGTAGTCGATGTCATCGACGTGGACCAGCGCATCACCGTAGGTGTGGGGCATCTTCGGGTTCACCTGGGCGATGATCAATCCCCCGCGGTCGCGCACCGCTTCGAAGACGGCCGGGAGGATGTTGACCTCCAGGCCCATCGAGACCATCTTGTCCCGCGGGGTCGAGGTGTGCAGGAGAAGAACGTCCACCGGCAGCGACTGCCGCAGGATCACCGGGGTGAGGCTCAGACGGCAGGGGTAGTACATGAGATTGGGGCTTCGGCGCATCCCAGGACCGACGAACGTCGTCTCGTGCGTGACTCCGTCCCGGGTCGGGATGGTGCCCTGCGCGTTGAGCATGTGCAGCGTGTACTGCGGCAGGACCTCGTCGACGAGTTTCAGCAGCGTCTGCGGGGTGGCGAAGTTGCCCGGCGCCACGATCCGGGGGTTGGGCGTCAGCGACTCCAGTCGATTCGCGAGGCTCTCCGGACGAATCGTCTTCACAGTGTCGGCTCCATCTCGCCCCCACCTTCGAGGACACGGTCGATCCAGTCCAACAGAGCCCCCGGGTCGAAGGGCTTGGGCAGGAAGACGTTGGCCCCTGCGCTCCACCCGGCCCACGTCGTCGCGTCGTCGGACATGGCCGTCAACAGGATGACGGGCAACTCCTTCGTGGTGGGCTGCCCGCGCAACTCGGTGAGCACGTCGAGACCGCTCATCCCAGGCATCATGATGTCCAGCACAACCAGGTCGGGAAGCTGGTCGGCGCGCAGGGCCTCCAGCGCACTGGGACCATCGACCGCCTCATTGACCACATGGTCCTCGAGTTCGAGCGTGTCACGAATCAGATCGCGGACGCTCGGCTCGTCGTCGACGATCAGCACGGTGGCCATCAGTTCCCTTCCGGACGCAGTTGGAGTATGAACGTCGAGCCCTCACCAGGACTCGAAATCAGCCTAACGTCGCCCCCCATCGCACGCGCGAGTTCCCTACTGATGTGCAGACCGAGCCCGCTGCCTCCGGTGCGCATCGTGAGGGGATCCTCGATGCGGTAGAAGCGCTCGAACACCCGCTCCTGCTCGTCTGCGGCGATTCCGGGGCCATGATCCCTGACCCGCACCTCGATGGGATCGCCTGGCGCGAAGCTGATCTCGATCGGCGTGTCGGCAGGGGTGTACTTCAACGCGTTGCCCACCAGGTTGCCCACGATCTGCGCAACACGGGTCCGGTCGGCGTAGACCATGAGCGGAGCCGACTCCTCGATGCTCACCCGGCCATCGAGTTCGGGGAAGGCTCGCGCCGCTTCGTTGACCACGTCGACAACGTCGATCTGGGTCATTTCGACGGTCAGGGTCGTCTCGGTGCTGGCTCGGGCGGCGATCAACAGATCGTCGACCAGCCGCGTGAGGTGGTTGGCCCGTTCCTCGATTGTGTCGAGCACCTGGGCACGTTTCTCCTCGCTCATCCGGTCCCATCGCCGACGCAGCAGGTCGGCATACCCGCGGATCGGGGTGATCGGTGTGCGCAGTTCGTGGGAAACAGTGGCGATGAAGTCGGCCTTCATCCGTTCGGCACGCCGTTCCCGTGTCATGTCACGGATCGTGATCACGCTGGCAGCCGCCGACCCGGGCACATCCACCCGCGTCACATGCAGGGACAGCGACTGGCCGTCGGCACGGTCGTACTCCAATTCCGTGCCGTGGGGTCCACTCGGCACGGTGACCACCCTGTCGACGATCTCGGGCAGCGCCTCACCAGTGGGCGCTGAGACACCCGTGATCCGGGCGGCCGCAGGGCTCCACAACAGGAGCGCACCGTCGGCGTCGACCACCGCGATGCCGTCGGTGGCATGGTCCACGACCGCCTGCAGCTTCGCGGTCTCCGCAGTCAAGGCGGTCAACGTCTGGCCAGCGCGGACCGAACTGCCGACGGCGGTCGTCAGCGCGACCAGCGCCGGCTTGTCGTTGTCGTCCAGCGTCCATGACCTCGCCCATGGCAGGTTGCGCGTCACCCAGACAGGCTCCTGCTTACTGCCCAGCGCCAGCACCCCGCCGCCGGACTGGTCATCGAGGCGCACGGCCACACCCGCGGTCCATCCGGGTGGCAGATCGTCCCCACCGAGGGTGCGAGCCTCGCGAGGCATCAAGGACGGGGGCTCCCAGTCCTCATGCGAACCGAAGCGCAGTCCGGAGTGCAGGACGACGGCGTACTCGTCGGCGCCGTAGACACGTCGCAGCGCGTCCGCAGCGCGCGGGATCACATCCTCCGGCTCCCCCGGCGTTGCGACCGCCTGACCGAGCACCACCAGCCACCGGCTGCGCTCGCGGGCCTCCGCATGCGACGAACTCGCGCGGTAGGCGTACCAGAGTGCCACTGCGGGCAGCGCGGCGAACGGGGTGAGGGCGGGCGTGTACTGCAGTGTCGCCAACGTGATGGTCGAGACTCCCACCGAGCCCACAGCCATCCCAACGCTCAACCCTGCTTGCTCCTGCAGGAACTCCCGTGGGGGAACGTCACCGGCGGCGTAGAGAATCACTGAAAGCAGCACCAGATTGAGTCCTGCGAAGAGAAGCGCCGCCACGACCAGCGCCAGGACCGAGCGGACGCTGAAGATGTCGGCACCACTGTCGAGCATGTAGTACGTGATCATCAGCCCGACGGCGGCGATGGCGTAGGCGCCCAGATTGAACAGCGACTTCACGAGGGGGCGCCGCATGATGGCGGCAGTGAAGGCGAACCCCAGCAGACAGGTGACGATGGCGGTCAGTGGCGAGAGGACCAGCACCGCCCAGATCACCACGACCTCAACGAACGCCAACTCCTCCCACGAATCGGCGTGACGCACCGGGACATAGATCACTTCGGCCAGGGCTGCCAACACGAAGAACACAGCGATCAACCACAAGGGAGCAGGATCGACCAGTTGTGCCGGCGCCGGAAGTCGGGCTGTCAGAACCGACAGCGCGACCAGGCACGCCACAGCCAGCAGAACGACGGTCGAAACGACCAGATTCACTGACAGCCATCCGGGCCTGGCGGGACGCAGGCCCTCGCGGACCTGCGTCATCCACGCCTCCTCGGGGCTGCTAGGACGTTACCAACCCAGAGTCGCCCAACGCCTGCTGTCCCAGGTGTCAGTCGCCCAGCGGCGGCTGTCCCAGCTGTAGTCGGCCCAGCGGCGGCTGCTCCAGTCCCCTGCGGCCCAGCGGCGACTCTCCCAGCTGTAGTCGGCCCAGCGGCGGCTGTCCCAGGCTTCCTCGGCCCAGCGGCGGCTCACCCAGGCGGTGTCAGCCCAGCGGCGGCTGCTCCAGTCCTCATCGGCCCAGCGGCGGCTCGCCCAGCGGCGGCTGTCCCAGACATCCTCACGCCACATATCCATCACGGCGGGGTCAGTCTCTGCGGTCCGCAGCGTCCAGGCAAAGGCCAGCCAGTCACTCGCAGCCCAGCGGCGGCTCGCCCAGCGGCGGCTGTCCCACATCTCGGCAAGCCACTCCTCGTCGGCCCAGCGGCGGCTGACCCACTCGTCGGTCGCCCAGCGGCGGCTCTCCCAGGCGCTGGTGGCCCAGTGGTGGCCGGCCCAGCGGCGGCTTTCGAAGGTGGCCTCGTCGCCCTGAAGACCTTGGGCAAGCGCGGCCAGCGACCACGCGGTGGCCGCCCAGCGGCGACTCTGCTCGGACAACTCGACCCACGCCTTGGCCAGTGCGCGGAGGTTGCCGTCGGCCCATGCCTGCGCGAAGCGTGACCACGCTGCTGCATCAGCTTCACTGGGTCCGTACTCGGAGTCTCCCCCGGTGGACTCATCGGTGGCCGGCGGAACCGGCGCCTCCAGTGCTGCTTGCAGATCCAGGCCACCGTTGCCGGCGCCGGTCTTGAGCTTGAGGTCGCTCGTCGTGTACGCCGTGTCGACCACGAGTCGCTTGGCTTGGTCGGGCGTCAGGCCCGGGCGCTC
>ERZ724521.1353-NODE-1353-length-10832-cov-4.632644_pt1 | contig 10832 bp, 13 predicted proteins | sample MGYA00376054_ERZ724521 | MGnify/ENA primary metagenome ERZ724521 (study PRJEB28724, sample SAMN07190883) | activated sludge metagenome | isolation source: activated sludge of sewage treatment plant in Hong Hong | place: Hong Kong | collected 2016-03-17 ... | reverse complement strand
TGCCCGCCAACGCTCGAGTGTCCCGACCGAAATCCCGACTTCTCGCGACACCTCGCCGCTCGATTCTGATGTGTCTGATCTCATCGGTAGGATCTCCATATGGACTTGACTCGCTCTCGTGGCCAGCATGCTTCTTACCTGATGCAAGTGCCTTCGCCCGTCACGCAGGTGGTGCCGGCGGAGACCCGGTGATCCTGTGGTACCGCCGGGATGCTCTCAGGGCACTGTATAGCCCCGACCATTTTCGCATCCTCGCTGTGCCTTAGCTATACTGCTTATAGGGAGCTTTTTTCGCTCTAAGGGGAGTTTTGAGATGTCAAAGAGCAAAGTTGATGACAAACCTGTTAGCGGTACCGTGACCGGTCAGACCGCAGTTCTGTCCCCGCAGGAACGCCGCGCACAAGGGAGCGCGCTGCGCGAAGTGGTGCCGCGTGAGACGCAGGGCGGATGGAAAGCACCCAAGAAGCGGCGCGATCCGATTGAAGTGCTTACCGCATCGAACGAGGGACGGATGCCGGAACTCGTGCCGATTCGCTTTGGCCGGATGCTGCAGTCGCCGTTTACCTTTTACCGCGGTTCGGCGGCGATCATGGCGGCTGACCTGGCGTCCACCCCAAGCTCCGGACTCAGAGTGCAGGCCTGCGGCGACGCGCATCTGCTGAACTTCGGCGGCTTCGCCACACCCGAGCGGCAAGTCGTCTTCGATGTCAATGACCTTGATGAGACGCTGCCGGCGCCTTGGGAGTGGGACCTCAAGCGTCTGGCCGCGAGCATCGTCATCGCCGCGCAGTATATGCGCCTGCATGACAACGAGGCTGCCCGGGCGGCGACGGCGACGGTGCGCGCTTACCGCGAGCGGATGGTCGACTATTCGTCGATGCGCGCGCTCGACGTGTGGTACGACACGATCTCCGTTGACCGCGTCATCGCCGAGATGACCGGCGGCAGCGACAAGCTGCGGAAGCTCGCCGCGCGGCGGGTCGAGAAAGCGCGTCAGCAAAGCGCTGGCGAAAACGTCTTCCTCAAGCTCGCCGAACATCACGGGGCGCTTCCGAAAATCAAGGACAATCCTCCACTCGTCTTTCATTTGAGCGAGGAACAGGCCCCGGGGATGCGGACGCAGTACCGGGAAGCCTTGGCTACGTATCGCGAGTCGCTTCCCGAGCACGTGCGTGTGCTCTTCGATCGCTTCCGGTTTTGCGATCTGGCGGTCAAGGTCGTCGGCGTCGGCAGCGTCGGCACCCAATGCCTCGTCGCGCTGTTCATGGCTGCGGACAATGACCCGCTTTTCCTGCAGATCAAGGAAGCACGGGCGTCGGTTCTCGAACCCTATGCGGGCCAGAGCCTGCATGCCAATCACGGCCAACGCGTCGTTGCCGGGCAGCGCCTGATGCAGGCGGCGAGCGACATGTTCCTCGGCTGGACGGCAGGAGCCAACGGCCGGCACTTCTATTTTCGCCAATTGCGCGATGTCAAGATCAGCGCGATCGTCGAGGGATGGGACGTCGAGCGCCTAGCCACCTACGGCCGACTGTGCGCCCGGGCGCTAGCGCGCGCACATGCGCGTTCGGGCGATGCGGCGCTGATCGCGGGCTATATGGGGTCGAGCGCCGTTTTCGACGAGGCGATCTGCGAGTTTGCCGTGGAGTACAGCGATCAGAATCAGCGCGACTACCGTGCCTTCGTCAAGGCGATCCGCGAAGGACGCCTCGAAGCGCAGGTGGAGAACAATCCATGAGTCCGATCAACGAAACGGAAGAGGCGCGACCCGCGAGTACCCTCGCCGGCGCCCCTCCGGTGCGCGGCTGGCGCGCGGTCTTTCCACCGGCGCTTTGGCTCGCCGCGTATCAGACGAGGTGGCTGGCGAACGATGCCATCGCTGGCGTCACACTCGCGGCCTACGGCATCCCGGTGTCGCTGGCCTACGCCTCGCTCGCCGGCCTGCCGCCGCAATACGGCATCTACTGCTATCTGGCCGGCGGCCTGTGCTACGCACTTTTTGGCTCCTCGCGCCAGTTGGCGATTGGACCCACCTCGGCGATCTCGATGCTGGTCGGCGTCACGGTTGCGGGAATGGCCGAGGGCGATCCTGCACGCTGGGCGTCGATTGCGGCCCTGACGGCGGTGGTCATCGCCACCATGTGCGTGCTGGCGTGGCTGTTTCGCTTGAGTTCGCTGGTCAACTTCATCAGCGAAACGATTCTGCTCGGTTTCAAGGCCGGCGCGGCGCTGACCATCGCCATGACCCAGTTGCCCAAGCTGTTCGGCGTCAAGGGCGGTGGGCATGGATTCTTCGAGTCCGCCGTCACCCTTGGTAGCCAGCTCCCCGATGCCAACCTCGCCGTGCTGGCTTTCGGCCTCGCCGCGCTCGCCGTCTTGTTGTTGGGGGAAAGATTCCTGCCGGGCCGCCCGGTTGCCCTGTTCGTGGTGGTGATTTCGATCATTATATTGTCGGTAACACCCCTGGGTGACCTTGGCTTCAAGATCGTCGGCGCGCTGCCACAGGGCTTACCCGACTTCAAGCTGCCGGATTTGCGCGTGCGCGACGTGGATGGGGTGATCCCGCTGGCGTTTGCGTGCCTGTTGCTGGCTTATGTCGAAAGCGTTTCCGCCGCACGCGCCCTGGCTCAGGCGAACGGCTACGAGATCGATGCGCGGCAGGAACTCCTTGGTCTGGGTGCGGCGAATCTGGCGGCGGGGTTCTTCCAGGCTTACCCGGTGGCCGGTGGCCTGTCGCAGTCCTCGGTGAATGACAAGGCCGGCGCAAGAACGCCGCTCGCCTTGGTTTTTGCGTCGCTGACGATCGGCCTGTGCCTGATGTACCTAACAGGACTGCTGTACAACCTGCCGAACGTGGTTCTCGCGGCGATCGTCCTGGTGGCGGTCAAGGGCCTGGTCAACATCGCTGAACTGCAGCACGTGTGGCGGGTCAGCCGCTTCGAATTCGGTGTCTCGATGGTCGCTTTCGCCGGCGTGCTGCTGCTCGGCATCCTCAAGGGCGTGATCGTGGCGGTGCTGGTTTCGATGTTGCTGCTCATACGGCGCGCGGCGCACCCGCATGTCGCCTTCCTCGGCCGCATCCCGGGCACCCGCAGCTACTCCGACATCGGACGCAACCCGGATAACGAGGCGGTTTCCGGTGTGCTGATGTTCCGCGTCGAGGCGTCGCTGCTTTACTTCAATGTTGAGCACGTGCGCAACGCGGTCTGGCAGAAAATCCGCTCGACCTCTGGACCCTTGACGCTGGTGGTCTGTGATCTGTCCACTTCACCCATGGTCGATCTTGCCGGTGCGCGCATGCTCGCCAAGCTGCATGTAGAACTCGGCGCGGCCGGGATCCGCCTGCGACTGGTCGCGGCACACGCGGCGGTGCGCGACATCCTGCGCGCCGAAGGGTTGGAGGAAAGCGTCGGCTACTTCGGCCGCCGGATCAGGGTGGCGGATGTCATCGATGAGTTCCTGGGCGGCACGGGAACAGCGGCGTCGGCCGACCAGAGCGCGCCTGCATAGGCGAGCGATTTAGTTCTACTTTGTCAGATTCCCGATCAATCATCTGCTGACGTCATGTGGTATAATGCAACTCATTGTTTTTCAATAACCTTATTGGGTCTGCCTTGTCCATGACGACCTCATTAGGTCAATTGCATTGCTTCGCTTGTCGCCGCGATTACCGACAGGCTTGAGGCGCACTTCTCCCCGTTCCGCGAGTTGTTCCGCTCTTCGACGCGAAGAGTCGAGGAGGGCGCGTGCGCTATCTGTGTGGCCTCTATCAGGCGCGACGACGCATCCTGAAAGGCATGGCCGACGTCGTTGCTGGCAGCGACTACCAGCGGATGCAGCACATGCTGAGTGTTTCGGATTGGGATCATGCTGGCGTAGTCCGGCAAGTAGCCGTCGAGGCCCAAGCCCACTTCCCGAAGGGCGGCCGGGCGCTGGTCCGCGACGAGAGCGGCTTCGCCAAGCAAGGCGAAGGTTCGGCTGGCGTTGCCCGGCAATGGAACGGCCGGATGGGCAAGGTCGACAACTGTCAAGTCGGTGTCTTCGCCGCCCTCACCACCGATCAATTTCAATGTGATCCCGGAGGACTATCACGTAATGGGTTGAGCAGTCATGGGAAAGGTAGAGAAATTTGCCGAAGAGATTGGTCGTAGCTTGGAGGAGGCGCTTCCCGGGATACGCAAGACCATCCTGAAAAGCTGCCGCTGGCGGTGGCGGCTAGGATGGAGGCGCGCACGCCGAACACGCTGGAGCTCTCAACGCTTCTGCCCCTGGATACGGAACGTTCGGACATGCGGGAGCAGTGGCTGCGACGACTGCTGACGAACCGCTTGGTGAACAGCGGCGAGATATTGGCGCCCTTCGCGAGACAGGCGCTGGCGGAGGCGTCGGCGGAAGGTCAGACGATCCTGCTGTCGATGGATCAGACCGACTTGGGGGATCGCTTCGCGGTACTGATGATCAGCGTGCGCTGCGGCGACCGATCGCTCCCGTTAGTGTGGCAGATCGAGACCGGCGAGGCCAATATTGGCTTTTCCGGGCAGCAGGCGCTGCTGCAGCGGGTACGGGCCTGGCTACCGGAAGGCGTGGCGGTGATGCTGTTGGCGGATCGATTCTACCCTTCGGCGGCTTCGTTCGAGTGGCTGATCGCGGCGGGCTGGCAGTATCGACTACGCTTGAAGGGCAATCTGCTGGTTGATGTCGGTGCTGCCGGCGTGGCCACCACGGGCGACCTGGCCGCTGGCGTGCGAGAGCGCTACGAGGCGAACGTGCGTCTGTTCGAGGCAGGCGTTCCGATCGCAATTGGCGTCTTGCAGGAGCGCGGCCATCCCGAACCCTGGATCATCGCAATGGATTGCCCGCCCAACCGGGCTGCGGTTCGGGACTACGGTGCGCGTTGGGCCATCGAACCGATGTTCTCGGACTTCAAGAGTCGTGGCTTCCGCCTGGAGGATACCAAGCTCGAAGCGCCCAAGCGTGTCGATTGCCTGATCCTGATCATGGCACTGGCGATGCACTGGTGTGTCCGGGCCGGGCAGGAAGACGCCCGCTGCCATCCTACCGCCACTGAAAAAAAGCCCGCGAACAGACTGATCCCAACCATTGGAGCGTGCGCAAGGCCTACCGCTGCGCCCTCTCCTGGTTCAAACGCGGCCTGCGCCTTCTCCTGAGACGCGCTGATTGCGCGATGCCGCTGCCAAGGTTCTTCGGTGCAGTCAAAACGTGATAGGTGGTGAGCCGGCAACCCTGCATGTCGCTCCGATCAGAAAGACGGTGCTACGGCCGGAAGATTGGCGAAGTGGCGCGCCTGCGTTGATTGCAGGATAGGCACACCCATGATCGAAACCGAGCGCGAAGACTCCGGCACCGCCGCGGCGTTCCCTCGAGTGACTGCGGCGTCAGCACGGGCGAGTCCCGGCAGTCGACCGTGTGCTTGCGGATCACTCGTCACCGATTCGGAGGGCTGCCGCATCGAACTGGTCGACGCCGAGAAGGGCACAGTCAACGCTGCGCGCGCTGGTCCCCGCCCTCGCAGATTTCCGCGAGTTGCTCGGCGACTGCCGACCAACCCTGCTCGAAGCCCATTGCCTTGTGCTGGTCGCGTGACACAGCAGACCAGTGTCGGGCGCTTCCGGTGTAGCGGGTGCCGTCGCCCTCGGGTGCGATCTCGAAGATGCCGATCATGAACGGACCGGCAGGTTCCAGGTCGCCCTGGATCGCGTCGGTAAAGGCGAATCGCTTGCCCTCGTCCCAGGCGAGGATAAAGCCGGGATTGTTCGATTCCTCGCCATTGGGGCCGAACATGTCGATTCGACACTTGCCGCCAGGGCGCCTGTCGAGTTCGATCACCTTGGCTCGCCACGGCTTGGGGCACCACCATTCGGGAATGCGGTTGGTCATCACGTCCCACACCCGCTCGGGCGAGGCATGGATCAGGCGAGTAACGCTCAGTTCGTGAATATCGCTCATGCTTCGTCCTTCGCTCCATAGGGTTTGGTGATCGTTTCGAGGACATCGCCGTCGAGATCGTGAAAGTGGAACCCGCGCCCGCCCAAGTGGCGCGACCGGCCGGTGGACAGCGGGGTGGTCCGCGCAGGTGATCGTCAGCAATACCTCGCTCAAACCGGAAATCGGGAATCGGCCGTTCGGTGAATCTCTGCCACTTCTCGTGCGTCAGGATCACGTTGGGATCGGTTCGGAGAATACCATTCAGACCGGGGTTCCGACTTGAACAGGTACTCGGCGACTGCACCCGGCATCACGTTCATCACCGCAAGGTCGAACCCCCGGTCAAGCATCCGCACTTTCCGCGCCGCGCCGGGATCGCGCGGAATCAGCGCGGCAGGTCCGGGGTAATGGAGATCGAGATATTCGACAACGCAGGTGGCCTCGAACGCCACCCTCGCGCCATCGACCAGCACCGGGAACTGTCCTTGCGGCCCGGCCTGCGTGGCAACGAACATGCCGTGCTCCGGGTGCTCGGCGTCAAGTACCCGGAAGTCGCAATACAGAGCCAGCGCATGCAGCCCGATCGGCGCCTTCCGGGTGTAGGCGGAGAAGGGGTGGCCGCAGAGGGCGAGCATCTCAGCCCCGTATCGCCGCTTCGATTGCGGCGTGGTCGATCTTGCACATGGTCATCATGGCCGCGAACACGCGCCCGCGGACCGTGGCGTCGGGATGCGTCATGCCCTCGGTCAGCACCCGCGGAGTGATCTGCCAGGAGAGGCCCCACTTGTCCTTGCACCAGCCGCACGCCGATTCCTGGCCACCGTTGCCGACGATGGCATTCCAGTAGCGATCGGTTTCTTGTTGGTTGTCGGTGGCGATCTGGAAGGAGACGGCCTCGCTGTGCTTGAACACGGGGCCGCCGTTGAGGCCGATGCAGGGAATGCCGACGACGGTAAAGTCCACGGTCAGCACATCGCCTGCCTTGCCGCCAGGGAAGTCGCCGGGGGCCTTGTGGATTGCTCGCACGGCGCTGTCGGGGAAGGTTGCCTGGTAGAAACGCGCGGCCTCTTCGGCACTGCCGTCGTACCACAGGCACAGCGTGTTCTTCGGAATGGTCATTTGCGCATATCCTCGATCAGGTCCTTGTCGATGTCCTGAGCCGCCATGCAGGTAGAACGGGTCGGGAACCGCTCGGCGTAGGCGGCGAACTCGGGCCCGGGCGCGATCGAACCGAGGACCAGCCCCAAGCCGACCTGGCTGCCCGCGTAGACGTCGGCCATGGTGAAACGTTCCCCGCGGACGACAGGGCGGCTGGCGAGTTGGCCCTTGAGCGCGCGGGCCTTGTCCCCCGACTCTGCCTGCATTGCCGTTGGCGTGTGACCAGGAGGCTTATACTATATGCATCGATTCACAGACAGGGGGTAGAAATGACCTGGAAAAACACCGCGGCTCGCTGGGGCAGCCTTTCGATCGCTTTGCACTGGCTGATGCTGATCCTGATGGTTGGCGTTTACGCCTGCATTGAACTCAAGGGCTTCTTTCCCAAAGGGAGCGAAACGCGCGAACTGCTCAAGCAATGGCATTTCATGCTCGGCCTGAGCGTGTTTGCCCTGGTCTGGCTGCGCCTGCTGGCCCGCGCCATCGCGCCAACGCCCCGCGTGAACCCGCCACCGCCGGCTTGGCAGGAGAAGGTCGCCAAGCTGATGTACTTGGCGCTTTATGGCTTGATGATCGGCGCGCCTCTGGCGGGCTGGTTGATTCTGAGCGCCGCCGGAAAGCCGGTACCTCTTTTCGGCCTGGAATTGCCGCCGCTGGTTGGCAAGAATCCCGACCTGGCGAAGCAGATAAAGGAATGGCACGAATTGGCCGGTACGATCGGTTACTGGATGATCGGCATCCACACCGCAGCGGCTCTCTACCACCACCATGTCCTTCGTGACAATACGCTGACAATCATGCTGCCCGGGCGCAGGTAGGGCTCGTCGTGCAACAGCATCCGTCCGGTTGCGCGCCATGGTGGCGCCAGTCCTACGGACAAGCGCAGTGAGCAGTGGTGGTGTCGGTGTCGGGAGAGCGAAACTTCATGAATGGAAAGCATCGTGCGGTGCAGGCGCTGACGCCGGGCGCAGAGGTGATCACGCTTCAGCGCCTGCCGTATTTCACAGGAATTTCCGGCGAAACCGTCGGCGCCGAAGGACTCTCGATGCACCTGGTCGTGATTCCGCCGGGCGCAAGAGCGGCTCCACACGTCCATATCGGATACGAGACCGGGATCTACGTGCTTGAAGGGAAGATGCTCACCCGTTGGGGCGAGCGCCTGGAGAACGAGGTGGTGAGCAATGCCGGCGAGTTCCTGTTCGTTCCTCCCGGAGTTCCGCACGAGGCGGTGAACCTGAGCGCCACCGAGGTGGCGCGTGCCGTGGTGGCGCGCAATGACCCGGCCGAACAGGACAGGGTGGAGCCGTATGAATGTCCACCACGAGACGCCTGAAGAGGGCGTGTCCGCGGATCGATCGCTGGCGTGCTCCGCACCCCTATGGTGCGCGAGGACGCGCTTTCGGCGACAATCCGCTTTTTGCGGGGGAATCTGCCATGAGCGAACGAAATGGACGTTGCCTTTGCGGTGCCGTGCGCTACCGACTCTCGGCCGAGCCAGTGGCCACTCGCATCTGCTGGTGCCGCGACTGCCAACACATCGCGGCCAATGGAACGGTGAATCTGCTGGTGCCGAGTTTGGCGCTCGATATTTCCGGCGAGTTGAGTGAATACACGAGCACCGCGGACAGCGGCAATCGGATTCGGCGCCGCTTTTGTCCAAGATGCGGCTCGCACCTATTTGGCAATTCCTCCGGGCGACCACATCTGACCGTTGTACGTGCAGGGAGTCTGGACGATCCCTCGTCCGTGCGGCCGACGATGAACATTTGGGCTGGCAGCGCGCCGGCCTGGGCGTGTCTCGATTCCGCCCTGGAACGCGTCGAGCAGCAGCCTTTGCCGCCCCAGCCGGCACAGGGCGCTGCGCCGGCCTGAGACAGCGGTCGAATGGACGACGCCGAGCAGCAGGAGATTCGTTCGGCCCATAGTGTTGGGTTGCGGAAAATCACCGGGTACGCGACGCCTGTATCGTTTTGCCGGTCACCCTGGAGTTGGACTCGTCATGTTCGGTACTCACGATCTTGCCCTTTTCCTCGTCTCGGGTGTGCTGCTCAACCTTACCCCGGGTGCCGATTCACTCTACATTGCAAGTCGCAGCATTGGCCAGGGTGCTCGTGCCGGCGTCGTTGCCGCGCTGGGCATCGTCCTTGGTTGTTGCGTCCACGTTCTTGCTGCGGCGCTTGGGCTTTCTGTCCTGCTGACCGCCTCGGGGACCCTATTCACGCTGATCAAGCTCGTAGGCGCGGCGTATCTGATTTACATCGGATTCTCGCTCGCCCTTGTCCGCGGCTCGCTGGCGCCGTCGTCGGGCAGCGTTTCCGTCGCACCGTTGCGAAGCGTCTTCTTGCAGGGCTTGCTGACCAATGTATTGAATCCCAAAGTGGCACTGTTCTTTCTGGCGTTTCTGCCACAGTTCATCGAACCGTCGAGCCCCGACAAGATGCTGGCGTTTGTGTTCCTCGGAGCCATTTTCAATTTCACCACTACGCTCTGGTGCCTCGTTCTGGCGTACGGCAGCGCACGCTTTCGCTCGCTGCGCCTGAGCCGGCGGACGACCAACTGGTTGAATCGCAGCGTTGGTGCACTCTTCGTCCTTCTCGGGGTGCGACTTGCCCTCACCAAACAGGGCTGACGAACGCGGCTGGCTCGCCGAATCGGCACCGGTTTCCGCGGCACTCGGGCAAGCCGGTTTCGCGAGGATCCCTGCATGGGCCGCACCGGTGGCACTTCGGATGGTCAAATGGCAGTCGAGAACCGGCACTCGCGCTGCTGCCCTCGCCAAATGATGGCCGTTTGCATGGACGGGCGTCCCGCAGAACGCCCAGGGCGCGCCTGCGTGAGCTGCCAGCAGGGAGTCTGCCCGGCGATATGGACGCGTTGCAATTTACGAAAAGGAGCCTTTCATGAAAAACTATCTCGCCATCTACCTCTGCAGTGCTGCTGCGATGGCCAAATGGAATGAAATGCCGGAACAGCTGAGAAGCGAACGGCAGGCATCGGGCGTTCAGGCGTGGCACGATTGGGTGGATCGCAACAAGGACCGCATCGTCGAGCTGGGCACTCCCCTCGGCAAGACCAAGGCTGTGGGGCATTCGGGGATCTCCGACGTGCGCAACGCGATGACCGCATACACGGTCGTCCGCGCCGACTCGCACGAGGAGGCGGCCGGGTTTTTCGTCGGCCACCCGCACTATACGATTTTCCCGGGCGAATCGATCGAGGTGATGGAGTGCCTGCCGATTCCCGACAATTCGGGCCGTGGGTGAGGAGTGGCGGCAGCTCGCTGTCTGCGCAACCCGACCACGCCAAGGCCTCTCGAAGCCTGAAACGGCACGGCGCTGAGTGTCCTGTGGTCCTCCTCTGGTGGCGAGGGGCCAGGCACGCCAAGAAGCGAAAGCACCTCCTTTCAAACCGTCTCGTCAGCAATCTCCTGGGTATGCCGAAGTCCATTCCCATCGGCTTTGCGAAGCGATCGAGGCAGGGATTCGCGTTGTATCTCCGCAACCGCACGTGTCTGAAAGCCATGCCTGCTTTGTTGCTTACTGGATCCGTCCTGCCTATCCGCGATACGATTTCTCTGGATTTTCTGGAGAGACTGAAATGAAAAAGGCACTTGCATTCAGCTTGCTGTTCGCGTCGGGTGTGGCAGCTGCCCAGCAGTCCGGATTCTATGTGGGGGCCGGTGTCGGTCAGGGGAAGGTGAGTATCGATAACGGAGCCAGCGATGCTCT
>ERZ724521.1346-NODE-1346-length-10862-cov-3.071250_pt1 | contig 10862 bp, 14 predicted proteins | sample MGYA00376054_ERZ724521 | MGnify/ENA primary metagenome ERZ724521 (study PRJEB28724, sample SAMN07190883) | activated sludge metagenome | isolation source: activated sludge of sewage treatment plant in Hong Hong | place: Hong Kong | collected 2016-03-17 ... | reverse complement strand
AATCGTGAAAGAAGCAACAGCCAGAGTAAAAGCGTCTGAAACAGAACTGAAGGACAAAATGGTAGCGCTCAACCGCGTCGCCAAGGTCACCAAGGGTGGTCGTACCTTCTCTTTTGCCGCCATCGTCGTAGTAGGGGATGGTCAGGGAACAGTAGGACAAGGATTAGGAAAGGCGCGTGATGTCAGCGAAGCCATCGCCAAAGCCATCGATGATGCCAAGAAAAACCTGGTCAAAGTACCGGTTCATAAAGGGACGATTCCCCACGCTCAGTTAGGTAAATATGGCGCAGGCCGTGTACTCATCAAACCGGCTTCGGACGGTACAGGAGTTATCGCAGGTGGTGCCATGCGTGCCGTATTGGAAAGCGCAGGGATTCACAACGTATTGGCTAAATCTATGGGATCGTCCAATCCTCACAACGTCGTGAAGGCCACCATCAATGCGCTGACTTTGCTGAGAAGCCCACAAAGCGTAGCCAAACACCGCAAAGTCAGTGTGGATAAGGTGTTCGGCCAACCGGTCAATCTAAATGCAGAAGTAAACGGATAATACATTCAGGATATGTCCAGGATCAAAGTAACACAGGTAAAGAGCCATATTGACAGGCCCAAAAACCAAAAGGATACCATCATCGCGTTGGGCCTTGGTAAAATCAGTAAAACCAAAGTGCATGAATCCACCCCTCAGATTCAGGGGATGATCAGCAAAGTGGCACACCTGATCAAAGTAGAAAATTTAGGTTAAGACTTAATCGAAAAGTAAAATGGATCTCCATAATCTTACACCGGCGGCCGGTTCAGTAAAGGACAATACACGTAAAGGCCGGGGCCAGGGCTCCGGAAAGGGCGGTACGTCCACACGTGGACACAAGGGCGCCAAGTCAAGGTCAGGTTTTAAAGAAAAACGTGCCCATGAAGGGGGACAGATGCCATTGCAGATGCGTCTTCCCAAGCGTGGATTCAAGAACCCTAACCGGGAACCTTATACCGCCATCAACCTGGATCAACTCCAGGCGATAACGGATAAGTACCATGTCAGCGAATGGAACCTGGAAGCGCTGCACAAACACAGCATCGTCAGCAGGACCGAAAAGATCAAATTGCTGGGCCGAGGCACCATCCAGGCCCGGGTGAACCTGACTGCCCACGCAGCCAGTGAAGCCGCCCGTAAAGCCGTTGAAGCAGCAGGCGGAAGTATCACTATAGTGTAAGTATATCTAAGAAGCCGAATGAAGAACTTTATCACCACCCTCCAACATATCTGGAAGATTAAAGAATTACGTAACCGTATTCTCTTTACCCTTTTGATGATTGCCGTATACCGTTTAGGTTCGCGTATCGTCCTTCCGGGTGTGGTGCCTTCTGTATTGGCTAATTTCAACAACAACAGGAACAGCAATGACCTCCTGGGGTTGATCAACGTGTTTACAGGAGGGGCCTTCAACAATGCCGCGATATTCGCCCTCGGGATCATGCCCTACATCACCGCGTCTATCGTGATTCAGCTCCTCGGCTTCGCAGTACCTTATTTCCAGCGCCTGCAGCAAAAAGAAGGTGAGTCCGGTCGTAAGAAGATCAACCAGTTGACCAGGCTTCTCACGGTGGCCATTACCCTGGTTCAGGGTGGCGCATATCTGACCTATATCAAAAGTGTAGGAGCCATCTCCCCCAATATTCCGGTATCAATCTTCTGGTTCTCCAGCATTATCATTCTGTCGACAGGAACAATCCTGGCGATGTGGCTTGGCGAGCGGATCACAGATAAAGGGATTGGTAACGGTATATCCATGATCATCATGGTAGGTATCATAGCCAGGTTCCCACAAGCCCTGATTTTTGAGTTCACCTCACAAGTAAATAAAGGCGGACTTTTGACTTTTGTTGTCGAGTTAGCCGCATTTTTCGGGGTGACGATGCTTTGTATTCTTATCGTACAAGGTGTACGCCGTATCCCAATTCAGTTTGCGAAGCGAATGGTGGGTCGTGGCAATGCCAATATCCCTCAGTCAGGAGCACGGGATTATATCCCTTTGAAAGTAAATGCTGCCGGGGTTATGCCTATCATTTTCGCCCAGGCTGTTCTTTTCCTGCCGATGACTGTATCGCAGTATTTTATGAAGAGCGATGGCGCCACGCCACAGACCGGTGGCCTCCTCCATGCACTCAATGATCCGTTTTCAATGATCACGGCCATCTTTTCATTCGTCATGGTAGTGGTCTTCACGTATATCTATACCGCTCTTATCGTCAATCCTCAGCAATATGCCGAATACCTTAAACGGCAAAATGCTTTCATCCCCGGGATCAAACCAGGGAAGGATACCGCAGACTTTATCGATAATATCACCACCAGAGTGACACTCCCGGGAGCACTTTTCCTTGGATTGATCACCATCCTTCCAAAATTTGCTTTCAACGCCGGAGTCAACCAGGGATTTGCACTGTTCTTTGGAGGTACATCCCTCCTGATCTTAGTGGGTGTTGTTCTCGACACACTCCAGCAGGTGGAGAGCCATCTGTTGATGCGCAAATACGATGGCTTGGTCAAATCAGGTAAACTTAAAGGACGCAGCAATACCGGTATGCAGATCGGTGCCAACATGTAATATCCTTTGCTACATGACGCCTCCTGCACAGATTTCATTCTATACACACTGATCCGCCTTGCATGTCATTAGGATCGCGTTTTCACTACAAATCTCCGGAGGAAATTGAAATCATCAGGGCCAACTGTCTGTTGGTCAGTGCCACCCTCGCTGAAGTAGCTTCCCGCATCCGACCAGGCGTGACGGGACTTGAACTCGATACCCTCGCCGAAACATTTATCCGGGATCATGGTGCTGAGCCAGCGTTTAAAGGCTATCCCGGAAGTCTGAGTGACTTTCCAGCGTCTCTGTGTATCTCGTTCAATGAGGTCATTGTACATGGCATTCCTGACAAAACTGAAATCCGGGAGGGAACTATAGTTTCCGTGGACTGTGGGGTTAAAATGAACGGTTTCTTCGGAGATGCAGCTTTTACCTTCGCTATAGGAGAAATAGACGCCGAAACCCTCCAACTCCTCGTGACAACCAGGGAATGCCTCAATCTCGCCATTGGACAAGCCGTTGCCGGTAACCGGATAGGGGACATTGGTTTTGCCGTGCAAAATCACGCAGAAACCGTACACCACTACGGGGTCATACGGGAAATGGTCGGGCACGGCATTGGAAGGAAGTTGCATGAACCCCCGGAAGTGCCAAACTATGGAAAGAGGGGCAAAGGCCCTGTCCTCCACGAAGGCCTTACCATAGCGATCGAGCCGATGATCAATTTGGGCACCCGTGAGGTCCTGATGAAGAAGGACGGCTGGACCCTGGTCACCCGGGACGGTAAGCCCTCCGCCCATTACGAGCACACGATTGCTATCCGGAAATCAGAGGCAGATGTGCTTTCTGACCACAGGATCATCGATGAGGCAGTAAAAAATAATGTCAATTTGTCTGAAGTATCGATAAAAAGATAGATATTTGCACTCCAAAATCAAAAAATGGCAAAACAGCAGGTCATTAAACAGGATGGAATTATTGAAGAGGCCCTGTCAAATGCCATGTTCAGAGTCAGGCTGGAAAATGACCATATGCTCATCGCTACGATATCGGGTAAGATGAGAATGAATTATATCCGGATTCTGCCGGGAGACAAAGTTTCTGTGGAAATGTCTCCATATGATTTGTCAAGAGGCCGGATAACATACAGATATAAATAATTGACCGTTAGGTCTTTAAATATAAAGGAATTATGAAAGTAAGGGCATCCATTAAAAAGAGATCGGCCGACTGCAAGATTGTCCGCAGGAAAGGCAAGCTCTATATCATCAACAAGAAGAATCCAAAATTCAAACAGCGTCAAGGCTGATAAAACCAGATAAATTATGGCCAGGATTGCAGGTATTGACCTCCCCAGGAATAAAAGAGGGATAATTAGCCTCCAGTATATCTATGGTATCGGCCCTAGCCGAGCCAAGAATATTCTCGAACAAGCTTCCATCAGCGAAGATGTGAAGGTGCAGGATTGGAGCGATGATAATGTGATGAATATTTCCCGGATCATCCAGGATCAGTTTAAGGTGGAAGGGGAATTGAGATCTGAAATCCAGCTTCAGATCAAACGACTGATGGACATCGCCTGTTATCGCGGACTCCGCCACAGGAAAGGCCTCCCGGTTCGCGGCCAGCGGACCAAAACCAATGCCCGCACCCGTAAGGGAAAACGGAAGACCGTGGCCAACAAAAAGAAAGTAACGAAATAATCAGATTCTGATCTCATAGTCGAAAGAGCAATATGGCTAAGACACTTAAAAAAGTTGCAAAGAAGCGTAAGGTTAAAGTGGAATCGGATGGTAAAGCATTCATCCAGGCTACCTTCAATAATATCATCGTCACGGTCACCAACCGTGCCGGTCAGGTGATTTCCTGGGCTTCTGCCGGTAAGGCAGGATTCAAGGGATCTAAGAAGAATACTCCATATGCTGCTCAGGTAGCTGCATCCAGTGCCGCCCAAGAGGCCTATGATGCCGGTATGAGATCTGCTGAAGTGTTTGTGAAAGGCCCGGGAGCCGGCCGCGAAGCCGCGATCAGAGCTATTGATGCGGTTGGTGTTCGAGTGAAAAATCCAGGACCTTACACCTGTTCCACACAACGGCTGCCGTCCACCGAAAAGAAGAAGAGTCTGATCTGCCATTTGTTTGGCCTATCGAATACTAATACCATCTATCCGAAAAAATTATGGCAAGATATACCGGACCCACCACCAAAAAAGCCAGGGCACTCGGCGAAATGATCTTTGGTTACGACAAAAGCTTCGAGCGTAAGAAATATCGCCCGGGCCAGCATGGTAACTCCAAGCGTCGCCGCCAGAAATCTGAGTACGCCCTCCAGTTGCTGGAAAAACAAAAAGCAAAATACACCTACGGTGTTCTGGAACGTCAGTTCCGCAATATTTTCGAAAAGGCAGCATCCAAGAGTGGGGTTACCGGTACGGTTCTCCTCCAGTTGCTGGAATCCCGTCTCGACAACACGATCTACAGGTTAGGTATTGCCAGGACCCGCAGATCCGCTCGTCAGCTCGTTTCACACAAGCATGTTCTGGTCAACGGAGAATTGACCTATGTGCCATCGTACCAGTTGAAACCGGGTGACGTCGTCAGCGTTCGGATGAAGTCACGCCATATCGAACTGATCACTGATAATGTGGCCGCCAAGCCGGATGTCCGCAAATTCCCCTGGTTGGAATGGAACCCCGACCGCATGGAAGGCAAGTTCCTGACCTACCCGGAACGTGACGATATCCCTGAGAAAATCAACGAACAGCTTATCGTCGAGTTGTATTCGAAGTAAACAATGATAGTTCAATGGTTACAGGAGCGCAAGGCACTGTAACCATTGTTCGCCATTATATCCTTTCATTCAGAAACCTTCCATATGAGCATCCTGAATTTTCAAAAGCCGGATAAAATATTACTCCAGAAAGCCACCGACTTTCATGGACAATTCGAATTCAAACACCTCGAGCCGGGATTTGGGCAGACCATTGGAAATTCACTCCGCAGGGTACTCCTCTCATCGCTCGAAGGCTACGCCGTTTCTGCCATCCGTATCGCAGGCGTAGATCATGAGTTTTCTTCCATTCCGGGTGTTGTCGAAGATGTCGTGGATATTATCCTCAACATCAAACAGATTCGCCTGAAAAGCACCAATAAAAGCGATAAAGCTACCGAACACCAGATCTATATCACGATCAGCGGCCAGGATGAATTCCGCGCCAAGGATATCGAAACGCGCACCAACCTCTTCAAGGTGATGAATCCTGAATTGCTGATTTGCAGGATGGAACCTTCAGTCAATCTTGAACTGGAAATGACCATTACCAAAGGCCGTGGATATGTTCCGGCCGAGGAAAATATGCCAGAAAATGCACCTATCGGAGTGATCCCTGTCGATGCGATCTACACCCCGATGAAAAAGGTGTCCTACCATGTATCCAATACCCGTGTAGGTCAGCGTACCGACTACGAAAAACTGAGTATCGAAGTTGAAACCGATGGTACCATCCATCCTGAAGAAGCCATCAAGGAAGCCAGCCGTATCCTGATCCAGCACTTGATGCTGATCACAGACGAGCACATCACCTTTGATGACAAGGTGGGCAAAGAGGACGGTATCGTCAATGAACATATCCTCAGCATGCGCAAACTGCTCAAGACATCCCTGGAAGATCTCGATCTTTCTGTGCGTGCCTACAATTGCCTTAAAGCAGCCAAGATCAATTCACTGGCAGAACTCGTGAAGTTCGATACACATGAACTGCTCAAGTTCCGCAACTTCGGTAAGAAATCACTCGTGGAAATTGAAGAGCTCCTCCAACTGAAGGGACTGACCTTCGGCATGGATCTCTCCAAATACAAACTGGACGAAGAATAATAATCCAATCATCCTGCAGTAACCATGAGGCTTTGGCCCGGTGCTGCGAAGTCATTACATCGTTAACCCACAATTTTAGGTCATGAGACACGGAAAAACAATCAACCACCTCGGCAGAAAAGCAGGTCACCGCGCAGCCCTTTTGATGAACCTCAGCCTGGCATTGGTCCAGCACAAGAGGATCTTTACCACAGTAGCTAAAGCCAAAGCACTCAAGAAGTACATCGAACCTTTAATCACAAAGGCAAAGTCAAATACGACGCACAACCGCCGGGTAGTGTTTTCATACCTCAATAATAAAGATGCAGTGACAGAATTGTTTTCTACCATTGCCGCAAAGGTGGGTGAACGTCCAGGTGGGTATACACGCGTGATTCGCACAGGTTTCCGTAAAGGGGATGGTGCCGAAATGGCGCTGATAGAATTGGTGGACTTCAACGAAATCTATACCAATCCTACAAAGCAAAGGAGTCAGAAAACCTCCGCTGCTGAAGGAAAGTCCCGTCGTACCCGCAGAGGAAAAGGAAAAGCTACAGCTACTCAAACCGCTGCAGCAGCCCCTGCCACGACGACTGATGCTTCAGAAGAAGAATAATCAGATTATAATCTTCAATAATGGAAAGGCCGGACATCTCATCCGGCCTTTCTTTTTGCACGGTTACTTGAAGAATTGGAGTTCAAAGCCAATTCAATGCCACAGCCCCAAACATAGTCCATGGGGGTTCATGTGACCGATTATATTTTTTGCTATATATTTGTTCCCCTGAATGTAAGTGTTACCCACATGTCATCAGATTCTCAGGCCCCAAAGGCCATCCTCCTTTTAGAAGACGGCACCTGGTTTGAAGGCAAAGCTGCAGGCTTGCCCGGTACAGCCACAGGTGAGATTTGTTTCAATACCGGCATGACCGGCTATCAGGAGATTTTTACGGATCCCTCCTATGCCGGACAGATACTCGTGACGACCCATGTGCACATCGGCAATTACGGTATTAAAAACACTGAAGTAGAGAGTGGCCGCATACAAATCAACGCCCTGGTCTGTAAAACTTTCGTAGATGAATACAGTCGTTTACTGGGAGATAAATCCATTCAGGCCTATTTCGAAGAGCAGAAGAAGCTTTGTATCTACGGAGTAGATACACGTGCCATTGTCCGCCATATCCGAAGTAAAGGGGCTATGAATGCGATTATTTCCAGCGATGTGACGGATCTTGGTGAATTGCGAAAAATGCTTCAGGCCGTGCCTTCGATGGAAGGCCTGGAACTCAGCTCCAGAGTGACCACAGAGCAGCCATACATGGTTGGAGAGGCCGATGCACCCTGGCGGATTTCAGCGATTGACTACGGTATCAAAACCAATATCCTGAGATGCCTGACCAGTCGGGGATGCCAGGTAAAGGTCTTTCCTGCAACGGCCACATATGAGGAGATCATGTCATTCAGCCCTCACGGTGTTTTTCTATCCAATGGTCCAGGTGACCCGGCAGCTATGGGGTATACACATGGGGTGATTGAAAAAGTGGTTCAAACCGGAATGCCATTGTTTGGTATTTGTCTTGGACACCAACTATTAGCCTTGTCTCAGGGTATTTCCACCTATAAGATGCACCATGGCCATCGCGGGATCAATCATCCGGTGCTGAATACGATCACCGGCCGCGCTGAAATCACTAGCCAGAATCATGGCTTTGGGGTCTCACCGGAATCCATGGAAAAATTCAAAGACAAAGTGGATGTCACGCATATCAACCTCAATGATCAGACCGTTGAGGGCCTTAAAGTCAATGGGAAACCTGCATTCTCGGTTCAGTACCATCCTGAATCATCTCCGGGCCCCCATGATTCAAGATATTTGTTTGATGAATTTATACAACTTATTGCATCGGCCAATTGAAACAAAAACGATGTAAGCACTAAAACGTAGTAAGTTTTTAAGGTTGCTTACTTTAAAAAGTGGGGAAGGAGAGAGGTCAAAGAAAATTATGGAATCGCACTAATCATCAGATTCGGACACCCAAATGTCCACTTCATTAAAGTCATTCAAAACATAGAGTCATCATGAGCGCAATCGTTGATATCATCGCCAGGGAAATATTGGACAGTCGCGGTAACCCAACTGTCGAAGTAGAAGTTGTTACGGAGTCCGGGCATGTAGGTCGTGCGGCAGTACCGTCAGGTGCTTCCACCGGTAAGCATGAGGCTGTCGAACTGCGGGATGGAGATCCTAATCGTTACCTTGGTAAGGGTGTGCTTGATGCCTGCAGGAATGTGGAGGAAAAGATTGCAGAGCAGATTATCGGACTTGATGTTTCGGAGCAATTGGAGATTGATCAGGCCATGATTGATCTGGATATCAATGTCAACAAATCAGGTATCGGGGCCAATGCCATGTTGGGCGTCAGCCTTGCGGTAGCTAAGGCTGCAGCCGCTGAACATCGCCAACCCCTCTTTAGATATATCGGGGGGGTCAATGCCCATATCCTTCCGGTGCCGATGATGAATATTCTCAATGGTGGGTCACATGCAGACAACAGCATCGACTTTCAGGAATTTATGATCATGCCGGTAGGTGCTGATCATTTCAGAGATGCCCTCCGGATGGGCGCTGAGGTATTTCATCATCTCAAGAAAGTACTGCACCAGGCAGGATATTCTACGAATGTAGGAGATGAAGGTGGCTTTGCACCCAATATTAAATCCAATGAAGAGGCCATTGAAATCGTGCTTAAAGCCATTGAGAACGCAGGATACAGACCTGGAGAGGACATGGTGATTGCCTTGGACGCAGCGGCTTCCGAATTCTTTGATGAAAAAGAAAACCTCTATGTATTCAAGAAGTCAAACGGAATGAAAAAGACCAGCGAGGAGATGGTGGAATATTGGTCCCAATGGGCAGATAAATACCCCATTTTCTCTATAGAAGATGGCCTCCATGAAGATGACTGGGAAGGATGGGGCCAACTCACTTCCGCACTGGGAGACCGGGTACAATTGGTTGGGGACGACCTTTTTGTGACCAATGTAGATCGCCTGAGCCTTGGTATTGAGCGCCAGAGTGCCAACAGCATCCTCGTAAAACTTAACCAGATCGGTACTCTTTCTGAAACCATCGACGCGGTGCACCTCGCTACCCGGAACGGATTTACCTCCATCATCAGTCACCGTAGTGGGGAGACCGAGGATGTGACCATCGCCGACCTGGCGGTGGCCCTCAACACCGGTCAGATCAAGACAGGATCGCTGTCAAGGTCAGACAGAGTCGCCAAGTACAATCAACTCCTTCGCATTTCTGATATCCTCGGTGATTCCGCTTTCTACCCTGGACGTTCATTACTTGGTAAATAAGCAGGAAGAAGGCCGTATCTCAATATACCGGAAGGTTTCACCGGCACGCACCATGCTACCGGAGGCCGGGACAGGACTTTTCTGCCACTCCGGCCCGACAGGAATAGACTTGTCCGGATCGGTTTTTTGAGTTATCTTTCGGACTTTACTACAAGGTCTCAACTACATGAAAAAACTAATTCATCTTCGGCAGGTGATTGCGGAGTTAATTGCCGCCGGCTGGCTTAACAAATACTCTGTTTCTGCAGGATTATTTGTGGTGTGGATGTTGTTTTTTGACAAGCATAATTTCTTTACCCAATGGTCGCTACGGCGATCGGTACATCAGCTTGAAACGTCAATTGAAACCTATCGTAAGCAATTGGCAGAAGCCGAACAGGCACATCAGGATCTGATGGATAACAAGGAGAAATTTGCCCGTGAAAAGTACCTGATGCACAGACCGGACGAGGATATCTACTTGTTTCAGTAAAAGACCCAACCTTCATTCCATTAAATTATGAGCGTACTTGTTGGAAAGAATAGTCGTGTGATTGTTCAGGGATTTACCGGTACTGAAGGAACCTTCCATGCCGGACAAATGATTGAGTATGGCACCAATGTAGTGGGCGGTGTCACCCCCGGAAAGGGAGGGCAGATGCATCTGGACCGTCCGGTGTTCAATACGGTTCAGGAAGCTGTCGAAAAGGCCCAGGCCAATGTCTCTATCATTTTTGTTCCTCCGGCTTTTGCCCCGGATGCAATACTTGAAGCTGCTGAAGCAGGAATCAAAGTCATCGTGTGTATCACCGAAGGAATCCCTGTACAGGACATGGTCCGGGTCAAGGATTATATCAATAAAACTGGAAGCCGCCTTATTGGACCAAATTGCCCGGGTATCATTACCCCGGGTGAGGCCAAGATCGGTATCATGCCCGGGTTTATCCACAGACCTGGTACAATAGGTATCGTTTCACGTTCAGGGACGTTGACGTATGAAGCCGTGGATCAGGTGACCAAAGCAGGACTCGGTCAGTCCACCTGCATTGGTATCGGTGGCGACCCTATATGCGG
>ERZ724521.1344-NODE-1344-length-10875-cov-4.559889_pt1 | contig 10875 bp, 6 predicted proteins | sample MGYA00376054_ERZ724521 | MGnify/ENA primary metagenome ERZ724521 (study PRJEB28724, sample SAMN07190883) | activated sludge metagenome | isolation source: activated sludge of sewage treatment plant in Hong Hong | place: Hong Kong | collected 2016-03-17 ... | reverse complement strand
GGCGGTACCGGTACCGCCGGCTTTAGCCGGCGAATTCACAAAACAGTACCACCCAAAGACACATAAAATCTTGACAAAATATGGCTGATCACGCTACAAACCGGCGGAATTTTTTCCGCCAACTGGTCGCTTCGCTCACGGATGTACAGGTTGAAAAAATGCCTGAGCAACCGGCCGACCATACCGCAAGCCTTTATCCGGAAAGTGAACTGACACTTTCCGGTGGCCTGACGCCGTACAGCGGGCCCTGGGGCGCTTCCCAGGCCGCGCACTTGTTGCGGCGGGTAACTTTCGGCGCCCAAAAAAGTCAGATCGATCAACTCCTTGCGCTGGGTAATGCCCAGGCGGCGGTCGATTTTGTCCTCGACGTGCCCACTGCCGTGCCGGACCCGCCGATCAACAACTACAACAATCCGGACTTTACCGACCTGGAGGTGCCGGCTGGCGAGACCTGGATCAATGCCCTGTACAATGTGGAGGCAGAAGGCGGGCGCATCGAATCGTGGCGCGGCTGGTGGATGGATCGAATGATCCGGTCGGAGGCCAATATTCAGGAAAAGATGACCCTGTTCTGGCACAACCACTTTGCCACGCGTACCGATACGGCCTTCTGGGGAAAGGCGTCGTACCTGAATAATGCCACCCTGCGCCAGCACGGACTGGGTAATTTTAAAAACCTGGTCAGACTGGTGACGCTCGACCCCTGTATGCTGATCTTCCTCAACGGATTTCTGAATGAAAAGTCGGCGCCCGATGAAAACTACGCCCGGGAACTACAGGAACTGTTCACCGTAGGCAAAGATGGCGCGAGTACCTACAGCGAAGATGATGTCGTCGCAGCCGCGCGCGTGCTGACGGGCTGGCGCATCAATTTCGTAAACGGCACCATCTATTTCGATGTGAATGCCCACGACACCGGCAACAAGACGTTTTCGGGGTTTTACAATAATACCGTGATTACAGGCAGTACCAACGGCGGACAGGAACTCGACGCTCTGCTAGACATGATCTTTCAGAAAGAGGAAGTGTCGAGGTTTATCTGCCGGAAAATTTACCGCTTCTTTCTCTACTACAAGATCGACGCTGCGGTAGAAGCGGATGTCATCGAGCCGCTGGCGCAGATATTCCGCGACAACAACTACGAGATCAAACCCGTCATGTCGGCCCTGCTGCAAAGCGAACACTTTTTTGACGCTTATAACAAGGGATGCTTTATCAAAACACCCCTGGACCTGGTAGCGGGCGTCATGCGCAATTTCAACCTGACAGTGCCGGGGTCGACGCTATACGACGAATGGTTGATGCGCCTGTACCTCAATTACATCTGCAGCAACCTGCAAATGCTGCCGGGCGACCCGCCCAACGTTGCCGGCTGGCTGGCCTACCGCCAGTCGCCGGGCTATTACCGCAACTGGATCAACAGCGATACCATCCGCAACCGGAACATCATCACTGATGTGCTCTCCTTTTACTTTATCGCTACCGACAATGATCAACTGAAGATCGACCATATCGCTTTCGCTGCGCAGTTCGATCATCCCGAGGATCCAAACCAGTTGGTTGAAGATACCGTCCAGTTGTTGCTGCCTATGGATATCTCCCCTGCCAGAAAACAGTTCATGAAAAGTATCCTGCTCTCGGGGCAGGCGAATGATTTTTACTGGACGGCTGCCTGGTATGCCTACCTGTCCAATCCCAACGATCCGATGGTGGTACAAGCGGTGACCTTCCGACTCGCCAGTCTGCACAAATACATCATGAACCTGGCGGAATTCCAACTGATCTGACCTCTATCCTTCAACCTTTTTCTGCAATGAAAAGAAGACATTTTCTGAAATATAGCGGCGCCGCCGCAGCCTGGGCGGGTTTTTCATTCCAGGGTTTTTCCTTCAACCCCGCACCCCAACTGCCTTTCTTGAAAGCACTGGCGGAAGGGGGCAATCCCAACAACCGCGTACTGGTGCTGATCCAGCTCACCGGCGGCAACGACGGCATCAATACCTTTATCCCGCTCGACCAGTATGACAACCTGGCAAATGCCCGCAGCAGCGTATTGATCCCCGCCAATAAAGTGCTCAGCCTGAACGGCACGGTCACAAACGGGCTGCACCCGTCGATGCCGCAACTGCGCAATATGTACAACGACGGCCTTGTTTCGGTCGTGCAAAATGTAGGCTATCCCAACCAGGATTACTCCCACTTCCGCTCTACGGATATCTGGATGTCTGCCTCCGATTCGGACCAACTGGTTGAGTCGGGCTGGACGGGACGCTACCTGGAGAGCCAGCATCCGGGATTTCCCGATGATTATCCCAACCCCGATTTTCCCGATCCGCTGGCTATCCAGATCGGCTCCGTGGTATCGCTTGCGCTGATGGGCAGCGCTGTGCCGATGGGCATGGCTATTTCCGACCCGACTGCCTTTTATCAATTTGTCAACGACACGGTTGAACCCGCACCCAATACGCCCTATGGCAGCGAACTGGAATTTATCCGCCTCGTAACCCAGCAGGCGCAGGTGTACTATCAGTCCGTTAAAGACGCCGCAGACGTAGGCCAAAACCTGTCCGCGTTATATCCGGCCGCAGGAACCAATACACTTGCCGATCAATTGCGCATCGTAGCCCAACTCATCAGCGGAGGACTGCAAACGCCGATCTATATCGTCTCCATCGACGGCTTTGATACGCACAGCGAACAGATAGACGCAACCTTCGGTACCACGGAGGGCACACATGCCAATTTGCTGCACCTGGTTTCAGAGGCCGTCGGGGCGTTTCAGGACGACCTGAAACTGCTTGGCGTCGACGACAGGGTGGCGGGTATGACCTTTTCTGAATTCGGTCGCACGATCGCGTCCAACGGGAGCCTCGGTACCGATCACGGCGCCGCAGCACCCATGTTTGTATTCGGCAAGAATGTGATCCCGGGTATCATCGGCAACAACCCGCAGATACCCGATAACCCCTTCATGTCGTCGGACCTGCCGATGCAGTATGATTTCCGGTCCGTTTACGCCAGCGCCCTCCAGGACTGGTTCGGCATTGCCAATCCGGAGAGTATTTTGCAGAACCAGTTCCCGATCCTGCCGATTTTCAAGGCGGCATCCACCGCCACGCATACCATTTCCGACACCCGGATTGAAGCATCCAACTATCCCAATCCGTTCCATCAGGCGACGACCTTTACGTTCACCAGCGATGGCGGGCAGGTATTGATCCGGCTCATGGACAATAACGGGCGGGTATTAAAAACGATTGTGGACGGCTATTACCCGGAAGGTACACACCGCGTCAGTTTTACCGCTCAAGACCTGAAACCGGGCAATTACTTTTATTCGGTCGTCGTGAACGGGGCGATGGTGACAAAGAAATTGCTAGTGATTTAACACAGTTGAAAAAGCGATGTCTCATACTTTCGATATGCTGGCTGATAAAGGTTTGTTCCGTTTCTGCACAGCTGGATACCATACACTGGCTGCCGCCTATGCATGCCCGCTCGGAATGGGGATCGCAATACCTGTACCTTTCTACGCCTGAAACCCTTGCCTTTCCGGTAAATATTCGCGACGGAGCCGGCAATCTGAAAGCAACCCTTATGGTCAGCAACGACCAGCCTGTTCGGTATGGCGGCCTTGGAAATTCCAACGACTCGGAAACCATGGTCACGGAAGATCTGCTGCACCAACCGATTCAAGGCAAAGGACTGGTGATCGACGGTCCCAAAAAATTTTACGCCTACTACCGTGTGCACAGCAACTCCATGTTTCACGCCGGCGACCTGACCTGCAAGGGCAGGGCAGCGCTGGGGAAGGTATTCAGGATAGGCCATTTGTTGCAGGAAATTGACGACGGCGACCGCCGGGCCAATTTTGTTGGGGTCATGGCTACCGAAGACGATACGGAGATCATCTTGTCGGATTTTAATCCGCAGACTGATTTTCGCATCGGCGGCGCCAATATTTCGGTTACCGGTCCGATAACCCTTACCCTCCAGAAAGGCGAATCGGCCGTGTTCGCGCAGTATATCACAGGCAGTTCGATCAGTCAGCCGCCCAACGGCCTGATCGGTGCGCTTTTACAGGCCACCAAACCGGTGGCCGTGAATTGCGGCTCCTGGGTCGGCGCTCCGGTAATGTTTCAGGCAAACGATATCGGGATCGACCAGATCGCGCCGCTCGAACAGGCGGGCCTCGAATATATCCTGTGCCGGGGAAACGGCTCCTCGATCCTGGAACGCCCGATCGTGGTTGCGCACAGCGACAATACCCGCGTTTTCCTTAACGGCATGGCGAGCCCCGCCGCCACCCTGCACGCAGGCGAATACTATGCAATTCCCACATCGTTCTACTCGCCGGCAGGCAACCTGTACATCCACACGACCGAACCCGTATTCCTGTACCAGATGATTGGCGGTACATCCGAGGGCGACGACGCCATGCGCACGGCAGGGCTGATCTTTGTCCCCCCGATCAGTTGCGGCATACCGAATGCAGTGGACAACATTTACCAGCCCAACCTGATCGGGAATATGCGCTTCGACGGCGGCCTGATGATCGTTGCAATGAAAGATTCCGCCGTAACCGTACGCATCGACGGGGCCATAGTGCCGATCGGTGCTCCGGCGGATGTTCCGGGAAGCCCCGAGTTCGTGACCTACCGGAACCTGAACCTGTTTTCCCAGGCCGTCACGCCCAATACGGTCAGCATTATTGCCGAAGGCGCCGTGCAGGTGGCGATGTTCGGGCGCAATCAGCCGGCCAGTTTTGCGGCATTTTATTCGGGCTTTACCAAAATAGCAAAACCGGAGGTACAGGTTGTGTTGACCGGCGACGGTGTTTGTCCGGATACCCTGGTTGCAAGCGGACATTTTGACGGCGTGCAATGGATGTACGGCGATTCAATCCTGCAATACGGGCCCGACACATTTCTGGTGGTCTATACGCCCGGGCCATACACCGCCATAGGTTACCTGGGCGTTTGCCGGCGCAACGATTTTGCTGCCGACACGGTGACAGCCACCTTTGTTTCACCGGAGTTTCCCTACTCCGCCATCGAACCATCCTGCTACGGGTGGTCGGACGGACAGATACTGTTCGGCGACCCTTACGGCGGGTTTGCGCCGTATGAGTTTTCGATAGATGCCGGCAAGCATTTCTCACAGGCGTACCAGTTTGACGGAATCGCTGCCGGCGCCTATGACCTGGTTGTGCGCGATGCGAAAGGCTGTTACAACCGGCCGTTAAATATTCCCGTAAGCCAACCCGACAGCCTTGTAGTCGATATCGTTCCCCTGCTTTTACCCCATCCCTTGAAATCGGGCGTGCAGGTCGAACTGGAGGCCATACCCGGCCGGCCGATCGTCTCGGCCATTTGGGCGCCCGACGACAGTTCGGGATGCGCCGATTGCCTGTATTATACTTTCAGTCCGCTTGAAAACACCTGGGTATCCATCATCGTGTATGACCCGGAAGGTTGTTCTGCGGTTGATAGCCTGCTCATTGCGGTAGAGCCAAACGTGTATGCCCCGAACGTATTCAGTCCTGCCTCGGGCGCCGGCAACGATCATTTCACCCTGTTCAGTCGGTATGAACTGCCCATCCGACGGCTATCGGTATTCGACCGATGGGGCGACCAGGTCTTCGACCGCACGGATTTCTTTACCAACAACCCCGCCGACGGTTGGGACGGTTATTTCAGGGGTAAAATGGCCTTGCCGGGTGTGTATGCTTTCCGTGCCGAGGTAGAGATCGTGCCGGGTAAAACGGTGGTGCTTTTTGGCGACGTATTGCTGTACCGATAGTCAGAACGCAGCCTGAAATTCCGGATATGCGCTATTTTGCCGCCTCAAATCGAAAAGACCCTTATGCGATACTCCCTCTACGTGTGCTATCTGGTCGGCCTGTTTTTTCTGGGCACCTACCACTATTATCAAAACTGGAAAAACGGTTTGGAAACGGGCGACACCTCGGGGTATTATTTCTGGCTGCCCTCGGCATTTATTTACCACGACCTGCCCAACCCGGAAATAACCAACCGGGCACGCTGCAAGGCGTTCGGCAAGCCGGAAATCGCCATGTCGGAGCTCTGGCCCGAAGGCGTAAGGGGCGATGTAGTGCTCAACAAGTACACCATGGGCATGGCCGTTTTATATGCCCCCTTTTTTGCCGCGGCACACGTACTCGCGCCGGTACTGGGCTATGAGGCGGACGGGTTTTCCATGATCTACCGCTACATGATCTACCTGAGCGGTGTGGTTTACGGCTTCCTGGGTTTGCTGGTGTTGCGGAGAGTGTTGCTGCGCTATTTCGACGATACGATCACGGCATGGACGCTTGTGGCGGTCGGACTGGCCTCCAACCTGTACTTTTTTGCATCCTGGAATACGGCCATGTGCCATGCCGGACAGTTTTTGCTATTTGCCTTACTGATGTACTGCACCGAAAAATGGTACGAAAGCCCGCGCCTGAAATACGCGACCGGCGTAGGCGCATTGGCCGGCCTCATTACCCTGATCCGCCCGTCGGACGCCCTGTGTGTGGCGATCCCCCTGTTTTGGGGGCTTACCTCGATTTCTGCACTCCGGGCACGTTTTCTGGTATTGAAAAAACACTGGATGCACGGCATTGCAGCGGTTTGCAGCGCTATCGCCGTTGGCTTTCCCCAGTTGTTGTTCTGGAAAATATATACCGGCACCTTTTTCTATTACAGTTACGGCAGCGAAGGTTTTGACTTTTCCAATCCCCACTTGCTGGAAGGCATATTCGGCTACCAGAACGGCTGGCTCACCTACACGCCAGTCATGTATCTGGCCATACTGGGTATCATCTGGCTGTTCCGGGTCCGGAACAACTACCTCCTTCCGGTGGTCCTTATCCTGCCTGTCCAGTTGTATGTCATATACAGTTACTGGGGCTGGCAATGGACCAACGGCTATGGTGCGCGGCCAATGGTCGAGTATTATACCCTGTTGTCAATTCCGCTTGCCGGTTTTTTGTCGGTGGCCTTTACCCGGCGCTGGTCGCGCTGGCCGGCTATGGCTGTCGTTGTGTTGCTGGCTGTCTTCAGCATTTTCCAGGAGTGGCAGTTCCACCAGGGATTGATCTGGCCAGAATTGGGTACCCGTAATTTTTTCTATTCCACGATCGGGAAAACGAAACTGGACGCCAAAGACCTCCTGTATTTCGACGGGGCGCCGGTACAACCGGCCGATCCGGCCGCATTAAAAAAGGTTAAAACACTGTATTTCAATGACTTTGAGGATTCGACCGGAGTTGAATTTACCCGGACCGACCGTTACGCCGGGCAATTTTCCTTTTGTTTCAATCAGGCGCAACAGTTCAGTCCGGGGCTTGCCGTCGAACCTGTCGGTCCGGAAGTGCGGCCAGGGCGCTGGCTGAAGGTCAGTGTGTGGTGTATGCGCAAGCACAATTCAGGGAATATCTACAAAATGAGTTCTCTGGTGACATATTTCGGGCATGAGGGAAAAGAACTGGCGTATTACGGCATCCGGCTGGAGAACAAGCCGGGCAATACGGAAGGCAGCATCTGGGCCGGCAAACCTGATGTTTGGGCCGAAGTCTCCTATTTTGTACCGGTTCCGGAAAACATCCGGGAGTCCGACCTGCTCAAGGTGTATATCTGGAACCCGAACGAAACCATGATCTATATCGACAACCTCTCGGTGGAACTGTATAAATAAGCTCATGAAAAGAATCATACTCCTGGCAATTGCCATACCGACCATTGTCGGCACCTTCGCTTTCTTTCCGCTTGAAAATCAAAAGGAGACGTTTCATACGGCCGCCGAACTGGCGTATTTCCGGCAAAATCCCCGGATGCGCAATCCGGACGTACCTCCCGGCCCCGGAGACCCGTCGGCCCTGATTCCCATCGACTCCAATATTTTGTTCCCTACGGCCAGGGTATGCAGCGGTTGTCACGGTCACGATCCTAACGAATACGCCCTCGTTACCACCGACGGCACCGACGTGAATATTTATGACGACTGGCGCGCCACCATGATGGCCAACAGCGCGCGCGACCCGTTCTGGCGTGCCAAGGTGACCCATGAAATACTGGTAAATCCCGCACACAGCCTGGAATTGCAGGACAAGTGTACCTCGTGCCACGCTCCCGCCGGCCATTACCAGGCCAAACTGCACGATCACCTGCAGTATTACCTCCTCGCCGACGTGTACAACGATACGCTGGGCATCGACGGCGTCAACTGCCAGATGTGCCATGCGCAGTCGCCCGACAAACTCGGTGACCTGCACTCCGGCGAACTCAACTTCGATACCAATTATTTACGGGTAGCCTACGGGCCATACGAGATCATTTTTGAGCCGCCCATGCATGAATTCGTGGGCATTACGCCCGTTTATGGCGAACATATTTACGATGCGGGGCTCTGTGCAGGATGCCATACGCTGATTACTAAAACCGTAGACAACGCGGGGCAGTATACGGGCAATACCTTTGTAGAGCAGGCCACTTACCACGAATGGCTGAACAGCCGCTACGATGAATCGCACGACAACATCTCCTGCCAGGGGTGCCACATGCCACAGATCGCCGACGAGATCATTATTTCGGCCAACTACCAGTTTCTGACCCCCAAGTTTCCCTTCGGCCTGCACGAACTGGCCGGCGCCAATGTCAGCATGTTAAAACTGATGAAGGAAAACCGGCAGGCGCTCGGCGTAACTGCACTGGCGGAAAACTTTGACAGTACCATTGCAGCCACCCTGCGGATGTTGCAGCATAAAACACTCGACCTCTCGCTGGAAACCGGTGTGCTGCACGGCGATTCGGCCTATTTCAACGTGAAACTGGTCAACAAGGCCGGCCATAAGTTCCCGTCGGGTTATCCCTCGCGACGGGCCTGGATCGAATTTGAGGTGCAGGACCAGTCGGGGAATGTGTTGTTCCACTCCGGACGGATGAACCCGGACTACAGCCTTCCGGATGAGGATGCAAATTTTGAACCGCATCATAATGCGATCAACGACCCGGGGCAGGTACAGATATACGAGCTCGTGCCCGGCGATGTGACCGGTGCTTTTACCAGTGTTCTGGAACGCGGCCATGTCGGCCTTAAAGACAACCGTCTGGTGCCGCAGGGGTTTTCCCTCAGCGATCCTGCCTACGACACCACCCGGATCATTGGCGCTGCACTCGGCGATCCAAACTTCGACCTTGCTTCAGGCTCCGATGCCGTGCAATACAGCATACCAACCAACGGGTATACCGGTAAACTGAAAGTAACGGCCCGTGTCTGGTACCAAAGCCTTCCGCCCAAGTGGATGGCGCCGATGTTTGAATACGATTCGCCGGAGATTGATGCTTTCCGGGCCATGTTCGACGCTGCGGATCGTTCTCCCGTACTCGTGGCAGAGCGCGTACTGGATGATGTGTTTGTGTCCCCGGTAAGAACAAAAGGTCCTGAAAAAGAGCGCTTTGTGACCATATTTCCCACGTTCAACCAGAGCGGAACCGTAAATATTCGGGTATCAGCCGGTATCCGTGTGCAACGGGTACAGGTGTGGAATGTTGAAGGAAAACTGGTCTGGGACAAATCCGATGCCGGGGATATTCAATTGCCGGCGGCGCGTGGCGCCTACCTTGTGGCAGTGACGACCGATAAGGGCAGGGTAGTGGAGAAGGTCGTTCGGCAATGACGATCATGCCTTTTCCAGCGTCAATCCGAACGTACTGCCTTGTCCGACCGAACTGCGCACGTTGATCGTCTGTTTGTGGGCCTCAACAATGTGTTTTACGATGGAGAGTCCAAGCCCTGTTCCGCCTGCTTCGCGGGAGCGGTGCTTGTCGGCGCGGTAAAAGCGATCAAACACATGCTTCATATGGTCGGAATCGATGCCTATACCGTTGTCGCTCACCTCCAGGAGGATAAAATTCTCCATGTCGTAAAAACTGATCTTGGTGAGGCCTCCATCCCGGCCGTATTTGATCGAATTGTGAACCAGGTTCATCAGCACCTGCCGGATGCTTTCCTTGTCGGCGCGTACCCTGAAATGCTGGTTGGCGCCCTCCTTGAAGGTGAGGCGGATATTGCGTTCCCTGGCGCGCATTTCCATGTCGGAGAACACCTCTTCCGCCAGGTCGTGGATATCAAATTCGCGCAAATCGAGCACCATTTGCCCGGCTTCCAGTTTGTTGATGGTTTCCAGGTCTTCCACGATGGCCTGCAGGCGGTCTACATTTTTGGCTGCCCGTTGGAGGTATTTGATATTGACTTCAGGGTCGTGAATGGCGCCGTCGAGGAGGGTGTGAATAAAGCCCTGAATATTGAAAATGGGCGTTTTCAATTCGTGCGATACATCGCCGATAAAGCGACGCCGGTAAGTTGCCAGGCGTTCCAGTTCCTCGATATCGCGGTCGTTCTGCTGCGCCCATTCGTCCACTTCCTGCTCCACGTTCTCGAGTACGTTTTTGTCCATATCAATCTTTCCCGCCTTGAAGTCCGTCGGTAGTTTATGCCGGTGTATGATCTTGTAGATCAGTTTGATACGCCGGAAAATGTAGTATCGTACGAAGTAAAAATTGGCGACAAAGGCGACGGCAAAGGAACCGACCGCCAACAGGCCGATACCCTTCCAGGAAATGAGCAGTATACCCGTAGCTTTACACAACAGGGCGAGCAAGGTCATCAACAAGGCCGATATAGCCGCGATGTAAAAGGAAAGTTGCTGGGGTGTCTGGTTCTTGAACATTCCCTAAAAGTCAAATTTATATCCGATTCCTTTCATGGTTTTGATATAATCTTCACCCAGTCGTTCGCGGAGTTTGCGGATATGTACGTCGATGGTTCGGTTGCCGACAATGACATCGCTGCCCCAGATTTTATCAAATA
>ERZ724521.1338-NODE-1338-length-10904-cov-5.919255_pt1 | contig 10904 bp, 11 predicted proteins | sample MGYA00376054_ERZ724521 | MGnify/ENA primary metagenome ERZ724521 (study PRJEB28724, sample SAMN07190883) | activated sludge metagenome | isolation source: activated sludge of sewage treatment plant in Hong Hong | place: Hong Kong | collected 2016-03-17 ... | reverse complement strand
TCGCATCCCTCGCTGTACTTGGTCGTCATGGCCGGGGACCTTGCCCGGCTCCACCCGCGACCCGCCAGATGGGTTGCGTCGGGCGGTTACCTCGGCCCCGACATGGCGCAGGTGGTCCATCAACCTGCGTGCTCGCAGGACCATCGCGTAGCGCGGCGCTGCTCATCGGCGGCTCGGTGGACTTCGCCTTGGCCCGTGCTGGGCGGGGCTGGAGGGGCTGTCTTGATGGGTTCGGTCGATCCTCCTGGGGTGCCCCGCCTCCGAGCAGCAGTTCCTGAAGCACCTCGCGCTCGCTCCGCCGGGCCCACGCGAGGGCTTGCTCAAGGCTCAACCCTGCCGGCGCGACCTTGCGGACGCGGCGGCGAAGTTGTCCGGGGAGTTTAGGGAGCTCGAAGGTCACGCGGAATCTGGTGGGGTCGTAGTGGTAGCGTTCTGCGGTGATGTTCACGGGCTTTGCACTTGTCTGCGCCGCCGCGTGGATCTCTGTGGCGAAGTCGAGCACAAGTCCAACCCGAAGTGCAAGCGCTCCCAGCTCCCGCACTGATCGCTGCAACATCTCGTCGTTCTCGCCGTGGAACTGGTAACGAGACTCGAATCCGTCACCACCATGGCCTTCACGCGGTAGAATCAGGCGAGCGCACGAGGTTCCCAGTGGGCGGTGGCACAAACTTGCGCCTGCTCGCGCTCGAGCATACTCGCCAACCTTCCCAGACTCCGGCCATCACGCATCCGCTCGTGTCTTCGGAATTGACTGGGTCCGACGCCCCCCACTGACCCGCGGACCCCGGCTCGCCTTGGGCACATCGGGCACGACGGTATCGACCGCACCGCACTTAGTGCGGGATGGCACGGCCCGGCGGCCCGCGCATCGGTTGCACGATGCATAACGAGCCGGTCGAGTGGCCCGGGGAGCAGTTTTTAACTCAACGAACGCCGTATACAGATGCATTGCAATCCAAGTGCCATACGGACTGCGCCTTTAGCCCGGGCCATTTCAACGATCAAGGACCGGCTCGATTATAAGCATGGGGAGCGATGCGACGCGCTGTGGCGACAGGCCGCCGTCAGTCCGGCCGGACGCATTGTCAGAGAACGTTGTTTTAGGTTGGTGTATACGCTCGAATGCGCAGGAGTCGTTGACAGCCGAATGTTCCGCCAGTGCCCATCAGTGCCACGCCTTGCCCGACATGATGCTCCATATCTCTCTTGTCGATGAGCGGCGCGCTAATAGCCTTTGCGCTGTCTTTCGCCCCCTTTTAAAATTCGACAATGGGCGAATTAAATTCTTGCCAAGAGCCCAGCCATCGCAGAGGATGCTCCACGGCGGGTATCGCCGGCCGACACTACTCCTTGGCCCACGTTGCAGTGCTCATGTCGTGCGATGATACCGTCGCGGGCGTTCATGCCCGTATTTCCAACGGGCGCGGACACCACGGTCCGCGCTCCCGGAAGAGGGGGTTTCCGTGCCTGAGTATTTGCGACCTGGAGTGTTTGTCCAAGAGGAGTCCTCTGGCGTCAAGCCGATCGAGGGCGTAGGGACCTCGACCGCGTGCTTCGTCGGCGCCGCTCCGCGAGGACGTCCGTTCTACCCGACGTTCGTGACGAGTTGGAGCGAGTACGAGCGGTTGTTTGGCGGCCTGCATAAGGGCGCCGACATGCCGCTCGCGGTGTACCAGTTCTTCCTCAACGGCGGGAAGCGTGCGTACATCATCCGGCTCCTCGATCCGGATGCACCGACGGCGACCGCCGAGCTCCCGCTCGAGTCCGGAACCCTGAAACTCCGCGCGGCCGGCAGCGGCGCGTGGACTAAGACGATGAGCGTCGAGGTCCGTCTCAGCCGCGCGGGTGGGAACCCGTGGGCGGCGGACAAGCCGGCCGACAGCCCGCCGACGCTGTTCGACTTCATCGTGCTCAACGAGGTCGACGGCGAGAAGTTCGAGCTCGAGGTGCTCCCGCGGCTCGGAATCAAGGAAGACGGCGAGCGCTTCTACGCCTCGCTGATCAACCGCGACTCCCGCTTCATCCGGGTCGAGGTGCCGACCGACGCCAAGGACTTCCCGGAGGTGCCGTTCAAGCTGGCGAAGGTCGACAACCAGGATCTTTGGCGGGTCGAGGTGCCGCTGACCGGCGGCGAGGACGGCTCGCCCGACAAGTTGTTCCTCGACACGACGATCCGCCGGGCACTGCAGGGCCTCGACACGATCGACGACGTCAACATGCTTGTCATGCCCGGCGTGTTCGACAACGTGCTGGTCGGCGCCGGGATCGACTACGTCGCCAGCCGCGGCGACATGATCTACATCATCGACAGCGAGGGCGACCCGCGCAACCGCAAGCCACGCGAGGAGCAGTTGCGCGACGTCAAGGCGAAGTTCCGCGAGTTGACGCCCAAGAGCTCGTACGCTGCGCTGTACTTCCCCTGGATCGAGATCTCGGATCCGTACTCGCGGATCTCTGGCGCGACCCGGTTCGCCCCGCCGTCCGGCGCGATCGCCGGGCTCTACGCGCGGACGGACAACCGCCGCGGAGTTTGGAAGGCCCCCGCCGGCACCGAGGCCTCGATCCTCGGCGCCGTCGGCCTCGCGGTCGAGGTCACGGACAACGACCAGGAGGACCTCAATCCGCTCGGTATCAACTGCATCCGGCAGTTCCCCGACTCCGGGATCATCTGCTGGGGCACCCGCACGATCGCCACCCGCCAGGACCCCGAGTACCGCTACGTGCCGATCCGCCGGTTCGCGATGTTCCTGAAGAAGTCGCTCTACCGCGGTACGCAGTGGGTGGTCTTCGAGCCCAACGACGAGCCGCTGTGGTCGGCGATCCGCTTCAACCTCAACGCGTTCATGCTCCGCCAATTCCGTGCCGGGGCTCTCCAGGGCGCCAAGCCCGAAGAAGCCTACTTCGTCAAGTGTGACGCCGAAAACAACGTTCAGGCGACCATCGACGCCGGTGAGGTCCACATCACGGTGGGCTTCGCGCCGCTGAAGCCCGCCGAGTTCGTGATCATCCACCTCACCCAGATGCGGAAGGAATAGGCGCAATCATGGCATTCACCGCCAAAACGCTCACTTACGACCCTTACCGGAACTTCAAGTTCCTCGTCAAGTGGGACAACGAGGCCATCGCCGCCGTCTCGAAGGTCTCGGCGCTGACGAAGTCGATCGAGGTCAAGGATTGGCGCTCGGGGGGGCTCAACAACAGCGTCCTCAAGCTGCCGATGACGACCAAGTACGAGCCGATCACGCTCGAGCGCGGGATCTCGGCCGACCCGGCGTTCGTCAACTGGATGAACCGCGTCAACACCTACCAGGCGCTCGGCCTGACCGCCGCAGAGCACTTCCACGACTTCCGCAAGGACTTCCAGATCGAGGTCTTCAGCCTGGCCAACGAGCGGGTGATGGTCGTCACGATCTACAACGCGTGGCCGTCGAAGCTGATCCTGCTGCCCGACCTCGACGCGAATTCCAACGAGGTTGCGATCGAGACCCTCGAGCTGCAAAACGAGGGGTTCACGGTCGAGCGTCTGGCCTACGCGCCCGAGGAGCGTTGAGCGGCGATGCGCTTGCACGGGCGAAGGATCGAGGTCGAGCTCCCATGGGGGCTGCGCGGCGTGGGCGACGGTCCGCACCGCTGCGCCGTGCTCACGCCGCTCGACGGCGCAGCGGAGCTACTCGCCTCCGATGAACCTAACCCATTCCTGGCAGCCCACGCGATCCTCTCCCGCTGCCTGCGGCGGCTCGGCGACCGGATCGAGCCGTCGCTCGACGAGGTCCGCCGGCTGTCACCGCTCGACCGCGACTTCTTGCTCATCCGGCTCGACCGCCTGAGCTTCGGCGACGTCCGCTACCAGACGCTCCGCTGCCCGATCGCCGAGTGCGGCACCCGTATGGACGTCGAGCTCGACCTTTCGACCGTGGCCGTCCCGGCGCCACCGGCCCGGCACGAGCGCGAGCTGGCGCTCGGCGACGGTCGAACCCTGCGGTTCAGGCTGCCCCTCGCCGAGGACCAGGAGGCGCTGTTCGCAACGCGCGAGGCAGCCCGCGCGACCGAGCTGGTCGCCCGCTGCCTGGTCGGCCCCGTCGTGCCCCTGGACCCGCAACAACAGTTGGCGTGCGCGCTAGCGATCGGTGAGGCGATGCCGCGGCTCGACCTGTCACTCGTGCTCGCGTGCCCGAAGTGCGGCGTCGAATTCGGCCACGAGTACGACCCGGTCCGCGGTCTGCTCGGCCGGCTGCGGACCGGCCGCGGCGAACTGCTGGCGGAGATCCACGCCCTCGCCCTTCACTACCATTGGTCCCACGGCGAGTTGCTTGATCTGCCGCGGGCGCTGCGGCGCGAGTACCTCGACCTGCTTGAGCGCGATACGTCGCGCGGGAAGGGCTTCGCCCCGTGATCGTGGTAGAACTACGAGCCGGCGCGCGCGTCGGTCGCAGTGGGGCCCGCATCGCGCTCGACCCCACGCGGATCCGCCTGGACGTTGCCGGGGTCGTGAAGACGTTGCTCGAGCCCGAGGTCGCGTTGCTGCGGCTCGGTGAAGGGGTCGCCGTCGACGGCGATCCCGCTGCGGGGGTCGTCGCGCTGCCGGGGGGTGGATTGGCATGGTTCCCTGCCGACGCGCTGCGCGACAGCGATCCGGGTCTCGCGCGCGTCGTCCGGCCGATCGCGGCGTTCGCGGCCGAGGTGCGCCCGTGCTGGCTCGACGACGAGGCTCCTGCCGACGCTCGCTGGCGGCTGTCTCACCTCGACGCCGAGTACGTATATCTGCGCCGCTGCGCCCCCGAGGACGCCGACGGCCCGCTCTATCGCGCCCTGCCTGAAGATGTCGCCAATGTCGACGACGAGGCGCTGCAACGGCGCATCGTCCCGCTCGACCTCGTCGACCCCGCGGTCTCCGAGGCGGACTGGGACATCTTCCTGCGCCGCTTCCTCGGTGACGGGGAGGGACTGCCGCCAGTGCGCAGCGCCGAGCGCTGGGGCCTTTCCCTGCCTCCACCGACGGCGGAGCCGGCGACCGAAGCGGCGGGAGCTGGCGCGCCAGCGCCCGCGCGCCCGACCGCGGAGGTGACCGTCGTGGAGGCGTCACCCAACCCGGACGGCGAGCCCGGCGCAGATGCAGCCGACCTCCGCGCACGTACGAGTGCGCCACGGCGCGAGCCCGCCCGCACGGGCGCGCCCGTGCCTCCACGGCTCGACCCGCCCGTCGACCCGCCCTGGAGGCCCCTGGACACCGCTGTGACGGCCGAGACCAACACCGAGCCGTCCCCTGTCCAATCTCTTTCCCAGGCCCGCCGAAGCGGCACCGAGAGCGCCACGCGCCCTCGCGAGGGCGACGCACCCAAGCTGACCACACGCGGCCGTGGGGAGCTCTCTGAACCGTCCCTGCCTTCACGGACGCCACACCGTGACGCTGCGCCGCGCACTGACGGGCCAGAGCCTGCAACGCCTCCTAGCGCGCGCCCGCTCCATCCAGGGCTGGCACAGCCCACCGCGCCGTCGCCGGCAGACGACCCCAGGAACGAGCCCGCCGTCTCCTCGCGCGGCGATGGGCCGGTGGTCCGGACGCGATCTGCCGGCGACTTGCCGGCACCGCTGCACCCGCGACGCTCCCCTCCGGTCGTGCAGGCGCCGGACCCTCCGTCGCCGACGCCTGAAGCGGTAGCAGCTCCGACGACGCGCTCCGACGACGCTCCACGGCCGTTGGGTCTGGGCCGGTTCGCCCGCGCGACATCCGTCGAGGCCGCCGCTCCCGCGCCCCCGGTCGTGCGTGCTCCCCATGTCGACCGCTCTGACGCATCGCGGACGGATCTGCCTCGCTCCGCGCCGCGCACCGAGCTCGACTTCCGCGCAGCGACCGTGGCCGTTGAGCTAGGCACGATCGTCGTCGAGGTCGGAGACGCTGGACGCCGCGAACCCGCGAGCACAACGACTCCGGCGGCCGCGATCCACCGCGACATCGACCTGTCGCTATCGCGCACCGGCTCGCTGTTGGCCGAGATCCCGCATGTACGTGGACACAGGAGGGCACCGTGACCCGCACGACGCGGACCGAGCCGGTCGAACTCGACATGCGCGTGGTGATCGCGCGGATCGTCGTCCGTGCGCGAGCCTCCGCTCTCCCGCCGCCGCAAGCCGAGCGCGAGGAGACCGGCTCACTGCTCGAAGCGGCCCGCGCCGCAGCGAGGAGCGCCCGATGAGAGACGCCCGGATCATCATCGACGAACTCGTCGTCGACTGCCGATGCGCCGAGACCGAGGCGCATCGCCTCGGCGACGCCGTCGCTCGCGCCGTCGCGTCGCAATTGCGGGAGCTGCAGGCCGAGCGCCTTCGGGAGTTCCGCCGCGGCGCCGCCGTGCCCAGCCCGCTCCACCTCGAGCGGGTGATCGTCCGCCTCGATTCGCCGCACGGCTCGCCTGTGGCGGTCGCCAGGTCACTACGCGAAGCGATCGATCGCGCGAGGAGGTCCGAGCATGCGTAGCCCGTTCGACACCCCGCTGATCCCGGGTTTGTTCCTGTACAAGGACCGCTCGCAGATGACTCAGTCGCTGCTATTCCAGTTCAACCCGGAGACCCTCAAGCGCAGCCGCACGGTCACGCTCAACAAGAGCCCGGTCAACCAAAAGCAGGGCACCGTCGGCGGTCGGGGCACGGCCGGCAGCAAGTACTCGACGACGGCCGCCAACTGGAAGATCGACTTCGACGTCCGCTTCGACGGCTCGCGCACCTTCCCCGTGCAGCTCGGGCTGATGCTCGCCAAGGCCGCCGTCGGCCAGGGCATCAACCCGCTGTCTGCGATCTCGAGCGTCCTGGTGTCGATCCGCCAGCTCGAGGCACTTGTCGAGCCGGTCGGGCCGCAGGTGCCAGATGGACCGAACGGCTTCGGGGAAAACGCCCCGACCCCCGAGGTCGACTTCTACTGGGGGCTGCGCATTTGGCGGGGCTACGTCACCTCGCTGACGATCAACGAGACGCTGTTCTCGGCGGCCCTGCTGCCGATGATGGCCGAGGCGTCGATCAGCATGGAGATCATCGAGCCGATGTCGTCGGTGCTCGCCGGCACGGTCGGAGGGAATCTCATATGATTCATCAGGGCAGTCGATACCGGCGCAAGGACGCCTACGTCAGCAGCGATCCCGGGCGGTCCGCCGCACCGATCGAGGGCGTCCGCCCGCACGTGGGCGAGCTGACCGAATCAGTGCAGTTGCACACCGTCATCGCTGGCGAGCGTATCGATCACCTCGCCGACCGCTACTACGGCGACTCGCTCAAGTTCTGGCTGATCTGCGACGCCAACGACGCGCTGTTCCCCGAGGATCTGATGATCCCCGGGCGCGTCCTCAAGATCCCCCCCAACCGACTGCTGTGAGGACCCCATGGCCAAGCGAGTATGCGTGATCCGCATCGACGGCCGCGAGAGCCAGGCGCTCTACGAGGATCTGATCGCGGTCGAGGTCTGCGAGCAAGAGGCCGAACCGAGCACCTTCGCGCTCAAGCTCGGGATCTTCGTCCGACCCGACGGCACCTGGACGACGCTCGACGATGGCGAGGGCCCGACCCCAACGCTCTCGCTGTGGCAGCGCGTCACGATCGAAGCCGGCTTCGAGGGCAACAGCGAGGTGCTGATCGACGGCTACGTCGCCGGACTCCAACCCGACTTCGGCATCCACCAGGCCGAGAGCAGCGTGCTCGTATGGGGGCACGACGCCAGCTATGCGATGCGCCAGGAGGAGAAGATCGTCGCCTGGGGCGACCGCAAGTTCAGCGACGTCGCCGCCGAGATCTTCGAGAGCTATGGGCTCGAACACGAGGTCGAAGACAGCCGGGTCGTACACGCGCTCGACGACAACCTGCTGATGCAGCGCGGCAACGACTGGGACTTCCTCGGTCGGCTGGCCGCCCAGCTCGGCTACGAGCTGTTTGTCCGCGGCGCCAAGGGCTACTTCCGCCGGCCCCGGCTGTCGGTCACACCGCTCCCCGATCTTGCGGTCGGCGTCGGATACAAGACCACCAACACGATCTGGTTCAAGCCCAAGGTGCTTGGGGATAGACCGTCGACGGTGCGGATCGCCCGTCTCAACCCGATCGAGAAGACCGTCGAGACGCTCGACATCGATGTCTCGCCGCAGGCGCCGCTCGGTGAGTCGACCGTCGACGACCTGCGTGCCGGCCGGAGCGCCGCCGGCAAACCACGGACGATCGCACAGCCGGTCGCCTTCGGCAGCGAGCAGGAGATGGAGACCTTCGCCGAGGGCGTCCGGCGTCACCACGACTGGGTAGTCCAGGCCGAGGGCGAGGTCGACGGCAAGCTGTACGGCGCCGCAATGCGCGCTCGCTCGCTTGTGCCGGTGCGCGGCGCTGGCCGCTACTACTCCGGCGATTATCACGTCACAAAGGTGATCCATCGATTCACGCCCGAGGAGTACAGGCAGCGGTTTTGGGTCCAGCGCAACGCCGGCGGCGAGCCGAAGTACGGCGCGCTGCGCACGCCGCTCGAACGGGACGAGACCGGCAAGATCCAGGCGAAGGCCGGCCTCGAGCGCGTCGTCACACGCGTCGCCGGGAGAGAGGTGGCGCCATGAGCACCGACGATCGTTGGGACGAGATCGAGCGACGCGTTGGCCAGCGCTATTACGGCAAGTACCACGGGTTCGTCTACGACAACCAGGACCCGCAACGCCGCGGTCGGCTGCGCCTGCTGGTGCCCGAGGTGCTCGGCGATGTCCCGTCCGGCTGGGCCGAGCCATGCGTGCCGTACGGTGGCGGCCGCAACCTCGGCAACTTCGACGTCCCGCCGATCACCCGCGGGGCTGGCGGCTCGTACACGACTGGCGTATGGGTGGAATTCCGCCACGGCAACCCGCAGTATCCCATCTGGGTCGGGTGCTTCTACGGCGCGCCGGCCGGCGATCCCGAGGCCCCGGGCGACCCCGATGTCGGCGGACCGGACATCGACGTCCACGTCTACCGCACCTTCTCGGGCCATTCTGTGATCGCCGTCGACCGCCCGGGAGCCGAGCGGCTTGAGCTGCGCGACACCGCGAATCAGACGATCTCGATGGTGTCTCCGCTGCGCGACGGCGTCAAACGCGACACCGACGGCAACCCGGCGAAGACGGCCGAGGCGGTTGACTACGGCGACCTCGTCGCGGATGAAGCGAAGATCGAGCTCACCGACTTCGCGGGCAACACCGTGCTCCTCGATGCCACCCGCACGGCGCCGACCGTCCTCATCAAGAACACAGACCGCGACGGCAAGGTGCTGCAGACGATCGAGCTCCACGGTGCCCCCGCCGGCGCGCGGATCGTCGTCCGCGACAACAACGCAAACGTCATGACGATGGACCTGTCCGGCACGCGCATCACGGCACTCGGCGGGGTCGACACGATCGCCATGACCATGGGCGGGATTGCCGTCGACGCCCCGCGGGTCAACGTCAACTCCGGGAGCATGGGCGCCGCGCGCCAGAACGACGCCGTTCGCTCGACGATCACCGAGGACCCGATCTTCTGGACCTGGGTGTCGCAGCTGATGGGGTGGCTGCACAGCCACACCCACCACGTCGGCTCCGGCCTGACGACGCCGCCGACACTCCCGTGCCCGGCGACCACCCCGAGCGCCTGCACTGGCAAGATCGTCGAGTCTAGCGAAACCGTGGTGATCGGAGATTGACAATACCATGAGCGTCCACGACCGCGGCCTCTCCTACCCGCCGGCCCTCGGGCCCGACCGCGGGCTCGCCACGATCGAATACCATAACAGCGTGCGCGCGATGATCGAACAGATACTATTCACAGCACCTGGAGAACGCGTCAATCGCCCTGGCTTCGGGGTGGGCGCTCAGCACGCCGTCTTCGATCCGAACAGCCCCTTCCTCGCCAGCCGGATCCACACTGCCCTCGAGGAGAACGCATACCAGCACCTCGGCCGCGACGTCGTCGTTCTCAAGGTCGAGGTCACCACCGACGAGGCGGCCCTGCACGTCGGCCTGACCTTCCAGATCAGCGACCGCCAGCTGAGCCCGCAGGTGCTCCACGTCGACATCCCGCTCGGAGGTGTCGAATGACCGATCCAGTGCAGACGCGTCGGCTCCCGGATGTCGATCACCTCACCCGCGACTACCGCGGCCTGCGCGAGCAGCTGATCCAGCTGGTCGCTCGCAGCGGCTCGCCGTGGACCGAGCGCTCGGCCGCCGACGTCGGCATGACGCTCCTCGAGATCGTCGCCTACTCGCTCGACCACCTCGCCTACGCCGGCGACCGCGCCGCCAGCGAGGGCTTCCTGCGGACCGCCCGCAGCCGCCAGTCCGTCCGCCTGCACGCGGCGCTCGGCGACTACGCGCTCGACCGCGGCGCCACCTCGCGCGGCTTCCAGCACTTCGCCGTCCGCGACGGCGCGCTCCGCCTGCCCGCGCTGTTCCCCGTCGGCCCGCAGCTTGCGGCCGACCAGCAGCCCGAGGAGCGCGACGTCTTCGAGACCGAGGAGGCCGCCGTGGTCTCCGCGCGCCTCAACCGCTTCACGCTGCGGTCCTCGGTCGCCGCCGGCGGGACCGTGCTCTGGCTCGGCGGGGTAGGGCGCGAGCCGCTCGACCTGTGGGCGCTCGGTCTGCGCCCAGGCATGCGCCTCGCCCTGACCTCGCGCGACCGGACCGAGATCGTGCAGATCGCCGGCGTGCAGAGCGGCGCAGTCCTGCTCGCGCGTCCGTGCCGCGCCAGCTTCGCGGCCGGCGGCTCCGACCGAGCCGCGTACGTACTCGGCAACCTCGTCCCGATCCGCCGCGGACAGCGGACCGACTGGCGCTTGCTCGGCCGCGGCGGGGCGACCCGCGCCGAGCTGCCGCCTTCCCTCTACTACCGTCGTCGCGTCGCGCTTGTGCAGGCGCTCGCCGCCCGCCTCGAGCGTCACCGCG